>Ga0080064_1001544_pt1 | contig 45648 bp, 34 predicted proteins | sample Subgrocontami54m_FD_69260 | JGI IMG/M metagenome (GOLD analysis project Ga0080064, IMG submission 69260) | Subsurface groundwater microbial communities from S. Glens Falls, New York, USA - GMW46 contaminated, 5.4 m (SPADES assembly) (version 2) ...
CGACGGCGGGGCCCCCCCGCGCCGGCCGAGCCCCCCCCCCCCCGCGATAGCCCCCCCCCCCCGCCGCGTTTGGGATCGTGATTGCCGGGCCGCATCGCCGGCCGACACTGGAGCCCGCGCTGCAACGGACGCTCGGTGCCTGGACACGAACCGCACCGCCGTTCTTCGTGCGCATCGACCGCGAGTCTCCCGATTCCGATGGCAGTGTGACCGTGACACCGGGCGGCACAGGCGGTCGGGCTGCCATCCTCGTGGGATGGCGCAGCGCCGGGCACGCGGGACACGACGAGGCGGCGGGGGTTCTTGTGAACACGATCCTCGGGGACATCACGTCGACGAGCATCGTGAGCGAACTTCGGCGCGGCGACACGCATGCGTACTCGTCGCATGGCTCCATGTGGAGCACGGAACACTCGGGCGCGCTGCTCGTGCAGACGTCCGTGCCGGCCGAGCGTGCGGGGGATGTCGTTCGCCGCATTCTCGATGAGTCCGAGCGACTCGGGCGCGAGGCGCTTCCCGCGACGGAGTTGTCCCGCGCGGTTCGCATCGCGCAGTCGCACCTCGCGGCCGCGCTCGAGACCGCCGCCGGAGTCGCAAGTGTCGTGACGGCCGATCTGCTCATGCGGCAGAACGTCGGCGCAACGTTTGCGTTGTATCGCTCGTTGGCCGACGTAACGTCCGAAGACGTTCGGCGATTCGCGGCGACTCACATGCTCCGTCGCAGCGCGCGAGTCGTCGTCGCGGCGAATGCAGCGTTCGTCGCGGCGCCCTTGATCGCCCTCGGCCTCGGTCCGTTGCGCATCGAGCGCGGGGACTGAACCGCGCTCGGCGAGCGCGACGATGGCAGTTGCCCGAGCGAGCGGGTGTCCGCATCGACCCTACTGTCCCCTCGCGCGCCTCACGATGCGCGCGACGATCGCGTCGACCGCAGACTGAAACGAATTGGTGCACGTCGAACTCACGATGCCATTGCGGCAGGCGTGCCCGGCGCACAGGGGTGACTCGTCAAATCGTCGGGCCACTTCGACCATGCGTCGCCCCGGCCAGGCGAAGTACTGTTCGGTGGGATTGCACGGCACGCGCAGCGGATCGTACGTCGAGCCCTCTCGGCGACACGCAGGGACAACGCGGTCGGGGCAATTGGGGTCGAGGTTCGCTTGTCGCATCGAAATGGGACCCTCGGCACTCATCTCGGCGATCGCCGTGCTCGTGTCGCGGCGCGTGAAGTCCTCGGGATTCGCGGGGTCTGGTGTTCCGAGCAGGCGATTCCAATCGGTCCGCGTGTCGGCACCGCTGCCGATCGTGGGGAGGCGGAGCGGAACGCCCGTGATCGCGGCGAAAATCACGCGCTCGGGGTGTCCGGGCTTCAGTCCGAGCATGCCTCGAGACGGATCGCGCGGGTCGACGTAGCGGTCGAGACTCCACGTCGGATCCTGATCGCTGCCAGGTTGATACATGTAGCCGCGCATGTTCAAGTTCGCTGCGGCCCAACGCGTCGATCCCATCTGGAAGACGTCGGTTCCATCGGTGCATGGTGTTCCTCGCGCGTAGCTGCACACGCGTACCGACATGTCCTCTTCGTCCGTGAGCACGACGATCGCGAGCAGCGCGTCGTCGCGCACGAATCCAGCGTGCAGCGCGCCGGGCATCGTTCCCCGAGCGTCGTGCCAGATCAGGGCGCGCCACATCGCGTCGAGTTGTTGCTCGAGGCCGCAACCGTTGACGTAGAGCCCGACGTTGCAGCGCAGATCGTGCTCGAATTGTGCTGGGTTGCCAGTCGACGAGTCGAACCGGAGAAACGACGGGAACTGGTCCGGCCGGACGCAGTCGTCGGGCCGAAATCCGGCCGGTGCCCCCGTCCACGGCTGGTGGCGTGCCAGTGCTTGTCCGTTTCGAATTGGATTGAGGAGCCCGTCGTCCCCCACGTCGCTGTTCGCACATCCCGGAACGGTCGCTCCCGGTGTGCCAAGGTCTGAGGAGACCACGCCCACTTGAATGTCACGAATCGCCCCGTCGCGCGTGAGCCCCGCGATCATGCCGCCAAGCTGCGCCATGAAGTTGGTCTGGTTCTCACGCATCGACATCGAGTTGTCGATCACGAGCAGGAGATCGAGCCGACTCGTGGGGGAGGGCGTGCTTGCGTCGGCGCTCACCGTGTCTGCACTCGCATCGGACGCGCCACCGTCGCACGTCGGGCAGGGCGGGGGAGGGCACCCGGCCATCACTGCGGAGACGAGGATGGTGCCGATCACGATCGGCCGGCGAGTTGCCGTGTGCGCCCGCGTTCTCGGTTCACATCGCATGTCGTGTGGCTCCCATCGGGTCAGTGGTCGGGCGTGACGAGAAATGGATCGGCGATTCGGGGATCGGCCACGAAGTCCCAGTCCGTGAGACTGTGGAGGAACGCCAACAGGTCGTCGACTTCGCCGTTGCGCGGGACGAAGCCCCGAATCCCAGGGTCGCGGTGTGGGCTCGTGCTTCCGGCACCGGCATTGGGTCCCGTGGTGATCGTCCGGCCGCCCGCCGCGTAGTGGGCGAGGACGCCCTCGAGTGTCGCAACGCTGCCGTCGTGCATGTACGGTGCGGTCAACGCGATGTTGCGAAGCGTCGGCGCGCGAAACCGACCCATGTCCTCGGACCGACCCGTGCGTTCGAACAGGCCTTGGTCGCTCGCCGGATACGACCCGAGACCGTCGACATTGTAGAGCCCGGTGTTGTGAAACGCCGGCTCGTCGACGACAGTCCGATCGACGAACGGGCCCGACAGATTGAAGCCCGTGTGACATTGATAGCAGTTGAAGCGCTCCCCGAAGAACTGCGCATGTCCACGTTGGGCCGCCGGCGAGAGCGCCGTCGCGTCGCCGCGCACCCAGCGGTCGTACGGAGAGTTCGCCGAGATCAGCGTTCGCACGAACGACGCGAGACAGCGTTCCACATTGGGCATCGTGAACGCGTCCTGTTCACGCGGAAAGGCCGCTTGGAACATTGGCACGTATCGAGCGTCCGCTCGCAATCGCGCGAGGATCTCCGTTTCATGGCCGGCCACGCCGAGTTCGATGGGCGCGGTGCCGTACATGGGCAATCGAACCTGCTCCTCGAGCCGCCGAACGTCGGAGTCCGCCCACGTGAACGCCGCGTTGTAGGCCACGTTCGTGAGACTCATCGCGCTTCGCCGGTGCAGCATGCCAGTCGACCCCACGGCCTGCGCGCGCCCGTCGCTGAACGCGTGGATCTGCTGGTGACATGATGCACACGACGTCGTCGAGTTTGCGGACAGGCGCGTGTCGTAGAAGAGATACCGGCCGAGTGCGACTTTCTCGGGCGTCATCGGGTTCTCCGGCGGGACGCGAGGAATCGGGAGATTCACCGGTAGCTGCCACGGGTAGCCGACGTCGACGGATACGTCGGTGAATACGTCCGCAACCGAGGCGTCTGCGGGAGCGGAACCCGGCGCACAGCCGATGAGGATCGCGACCGTGAGTGACGCCCGCGTTTGCAGGGGAGACGACGACGCGAGCGTGTGTAGGCGCGGACGAGTCACCAGGTTACGATATCACCGATGACGAGGCGCTTGCGGTGCAGGCCTCGACAGTCCGAAACGGTGGGCGAGCGATGGCCGGTCCGCACGCCGCGGTGCGTCGCCCACAGTGGCCGGACGATGTCCGACCAGATTCGCGCTGGTCACGAATTGGGTCGGAATCCGACCAGATTCGCGCGTGGCACGAATCGGGTCGTCAATGCGCGTACGATCGGCCGACGAAGTGCTCACGTACTTCGTGTGACGGACACCCATCCCCAATTGCGGGCGTGTCCCAGTCACCCCAACTGCTTCTCGCGTGCCCCCGCACTCGACCCAAGCGGCGCGTCGTCCTCGTTGCGCGGTGTTTCCGTTGCCGAAGCATCCACGCGCACCGCCGTCGGCCCGTCGATCAATCCCTGGCGCCGCAGGACCTCGAGCTGCCGATCGCGAAGGCGCAGTGCCAGATCTCGTAGCGTGACTGCGAGTTCGGCGTCGATCTCGCCCGGCCAGCGCACGACCAGCCCCGACCCCGTCAACTCGATGCTCATCCCGACGGTGCTCACGTCGTGGGCGCGGTTCTGAAGCTGCACCAACTTCGTTCGCAGCTCGGCATCGAGGACATCCCGCGCCAGGTCCGGGTCGCCGGCGACGACCCACGCGCCGTCGAAGTCTGCATCCCCGAGTTTGTTGTCGGGCAGCGTGCCAAACCGACCGGCCCACTTGGAGTACGCGTCTCGCCCGATGAAGTTGAAGCGCCCCGCCGCGTTCTCTGCGTCCACGGAAACATACGAGTACACATGCGACATCTCGAAACGCTGTCGACCCGCCGACGACACGCACGTCGCGATCTTCGTGGCGACACCGCGAACCGTGCCCTGCGCCGTGAAACCGATGCTCTCGTCGAGCTTGCCGCCCGGGCCGAGCAGTGCCATTCCGCCCACGAGCGACGACTCGAACGTCGGGCTCACCGTCGTCGCGGAATCGAACGCGCGAGCGGCGATCTCGTCAATCGCGACCTTCGCGCGCCCGGCCTTCCGGCGCATTGCGAAGCGTGCCAGTGAGAAGCTCGCCGCCGCGACCGCGAGAAGCGCGAGATTGAACGCGATGAAGGCGCCTGCGCCGCTGTTCAGCCCGTTCGCCGCGGCGAAGATGAGCCCGCCGACGACGTTGAGGCAGATGAACGCGAACGGGAAGTACTTCAGTTTCATGTCGGAAGCGTGAGTGTCGGCGACGTGGGCAAGCGGAGCAAGGGGCGTGCGCTGGGCGACGGCGGCGGTGCGCCACAGGGATCGTCGTGATACGCTGATCGCGTGGCAACGGCGCGAAGTAGTCTCGCACAACTGGTCGCGCGCGCTGCGACTTGTGCGGCCGTCGCATCGCTGACTGCCCCCGCGTGTGTGTACCCGCGGACACAGATCGTGCTCCGGGTTGACACCGACATGACGCAGGGGCCCGGACAGACGCTCACCGCGATCGGCGTCCGTGTGTGGAGTCGCGATCCAGTAAGGCAGGTGACGTATCTGTCCCAGCACCTCGATGTCGGGAGTCCGCGCGTTCGTCTCGGCCCTTTGGTCAATCTGATGAGCATCTCGCCGCTGAATGGCGATGCGAACCGCGTCGTCGGCATCGAAGTGGAGGCATGGACCGGAAGCGCGGCGGTGCCCAGCGAGCTACTCTTCGTCGAACGCGTCGAGAGCACGTTCGTCGCCGGGCAAACCGCGTACGTCCACGTGTTCCTCCCGGATCGTTGTCGAGGCGTCGTGTGCCCCGCGACTCAGTACTGCCAGCCCGATGGTTCGTGCGCATCCGTTCGCGTGACGATGCCGGACGTGCCGTCGGATGCCGGTCTCGACGCCGCGCGCGACGCAGCGCCCTGCGACGGTGGCTGTCCGGCGGGCCGCGCGTGTTGCGGACTGGCATGCGTCGACCTCGCGACGACGTCTACGCATTGCGGAGCATGTGGGCGCGCGTGCGCGTCGGGGACAGCTTGCTCGGCGGGTCTTTGCTGCGCGTCGGGCCAGGCCAACTGCGGCGGAGTGTGCGTCAACGTGCAGACCGATATCGCGCACTGCGGCACGTGCGCGACCCGCTGCACAGCGCCGGCCGGATTGTGTTGCGCCGGGCGGTGCACGGACGTCCTCACGGACGAGCAGAATTGCAGCGGATGCGGCCGGCCCTGCAGCGCGGGCGGGACATGCATGACCGGGCTGTGTTGCCCGGCGGGTCAGACCCGTTGTGGATCCGCGTGCGTCAATGTCCAGGTCGACGGAACCAACTGCGGCGCGTGCGGACGTACATGTGTTGCGCCGACGGGCTCTTGCTGCGCCGGGGCGTGTTTCGACCTGACGTCGAGCGCGCAGCACTGTCGAACCTGCGCGACACCCTGCCCACCGGGCGGCGTGTGCAGCGGAGCGATCTGCTGCCCGGCCGGTCAGATCAACTGCGGCGGCGGTTGCGTAAACACCCAGACGGACCGCGCGAACTGCGGCCGGTGCGGAGTACAGTGCGGCGCAGTCGACTCGACCTGTTGCCGAGGAGCTTGCAGGGCCATCGATCGGGACGAAACCAACTGTGGCTCGTGCGACAACGTGTGCATGTCGAGCAACCCGCGGTGCTGCAACGGCAACTGCCGAAACGTCGATACGGACGTGAATCACTGCGGCAACTGCGCGACCAACTGCTCGGCTGCGCAGCGGTGCGTCTCCGGCACCTGCAACTGAACGTTTGCTCGACAGACGGCACCGTCGTGCTCCAGCACGCGGCTCGGCGATTGCAGACGATCCATTCGGACCCCGAGAGGAGGACCGCATGGTTCGAATGGCGAACGTATGGCTGCTCGTGTCCCTCGCGTGCGGATGCGCGATGGGGCTTCCCGACGACGAGGGTGACTCGTCGCAACAGGGCGACGCCGCGCTGGAACGCGATGCTCGGAGCGATGGCGCGGGCGCGTGGACCGGCGACTCGCTGGTCGATGGCGGGCGAGCGGACGCGACGACGAGTACGGCCGAGTCGTCAGTCGATGTGAGTCCGTGGCGACCGGACGTCGTTGCCGCGTCGGACGCTGTGACCCCAGTTTCTCCGCGCGATTCGGCCGTTCTCGGGCACATCGAAACGGACGCGGGCGCTCGGGACACTGGCATTCACTTCACCCTTCGTTCGCCGCCGTCGGTTCCAACGTATTCGCACGGAGCCTGTCCGATGCTCGTCAGTGGAATGACCGCGGCGCGGGCGAACAACACGAACTTCCACACGGGTTCGCAGCGCCGCGACTTTCTCGTGATCGTTCCGCCTTCGCACGACGGCAGCGCTCGCTGGCCCGTCGTATTCGCCTGGCATTGGCTCAACGCAAGCGCCCGCGCATTTCTTCGCGACGGCGACCTCGCACTCGCAGCCGAGACAATGCACTTCATTGCAGTGTTGCCCGATGCGCGGCGCGACGCGAGCGGCCGGCTCGTCTACGAGCGCACGTGGCCGTTCGTCGACCTCGACGGCGGCGGTCCGGGCGAACTGGAGTTTTTCGACGACATGCTCGCGTGCGTCAATGCGCAGTTCCGTGTGGACCATCGCCGGATCTACGGCGTGGGCGCCAGTGCCGGGGCGCTTTGGCTCACATGTCTTTCCACGACGCCGCACGTGAGGCACCTCGCGGCGATTGAGACGATCAGCGGCGGACTGGCGGAGTTGGGGCCGTGGCAGATGGACTACCGTCCACAGTTGAACAAGTTTCCCGCGCTCATTCTGTGGGGCGGACCGAGCGACCGGCTCATCGTCGACTTCGACCGCGCATCGCACGCGGCCTGGAGGTCGATCATGATCGTCATTGCCATTCGTCGCATGTGTGCAGTGCTTCTCGTCGGCATCGCCGCCGTCGGATGTGCGTTCTCTGCCGAGCGACCCGACGGCAGTCGCGACAAGCGGGTGGCCGCGAACGATCGCGTGTACGACACCGGAGACGCGCAGGCCCGGCGCTAGGGTCGATTGCACTGAAGTGGCAGTCGCCTGACCGGTCGAACGAAACGTCCGCAACACTCCAGAACGCTTCGTCGCCGCCCGAGGACCCGTTGCGCAGCGTGCGAGTGAACACGCGCGAGCGACCGCCGCAAAATACCTCCACGCCTAGCACCGTCGCCGCCCATGCAACGTCATCGCATGTACAGCGCTACAGACCGTACTTGTGAATCAACCGATGCACATACGACTTGTCCAGTCCCGCGGCGCGCGCGGCGTTCGCGACGTTACGCTCGTGCTTGTGCAACATCGCGCGCAGGTACTCACGTTCCAGATGGGACAGCCACCGATCGCGAACGGACTTGAACGGTTCGTCGATCGGTGGCTCGGGCAATCCCGTCGCGTCGGCATCACTGCGCGCGATGGGTGTGCCCGCGTCGTCGTGCATCCCGAGCGCGTCGGCGGCACCGAGCACCACGGCGCGCTCGACGAAGTTGCGCAGCTCGCGCACGTTGCCGAGCCACGGTCGATCCACGAGCGATCGCAACGTGTCCGGATCGATCGCCGCGCCGACGCCCGGTGGAAGAAAGTGCTGCACGAGCAACGGGATGTCCTCGCGCCGCGCGCGCAGCGACGGAACGCGCAGCGGGAGCACCGCGAGTCGGAAGTAGAGATCTTCACGAAACCCGCCGGTGTTCACCATCGTCCCGAGGTCCCGGTGGGTCGCCGCGACGAAGCGCACGTCGACGCTACGTTGTGCCGACTCGCCGACACGTCGCACGGTGCGGGATTCGAGCACTCGGAGAAGCTTCGGTTGCATCGACAGAGGCAGCTCACCGATCTCGTCGATGAACACCGTGCCGCCGTCCGCGGACGCGATCGCGCCCTCGCGAGCCACGGCCGCGCCAGTGAACGCGCCCTTCGAATGTCCGAACAGCTCGGCCTCGAGCAAGCTCTCCGGCAGGGATGCGCAGTCGATCACGACGAACGGTCCGTTAGCACGCGACGACGCATCGTGAACCGCGCGCGCGACCAACTCCTTGCCCGTACCGGTCTCGCCGACGATCAGGGTTGTCGAATCGGTCTTCGCGACGCGGTGCAGGCGCGAGAAGAATTCGCGCATTGCGGGGGCACGGCCGATGAGTGGCCCGAAGTGACCGTCAGGCCAGACTTCCACGGGCTTGGGGCTCGCGTCGTACGACGCACGAATCGACGTCGCTCCGATTCGCAGCGAGCTGTTGTCCGGAATCCGCGCGAGCGCGACGCGCACGCCATCGACGTAGGTTCCATTGAGTGACTCCAGGTCCCGCACCCAAGCGCCGTCCTCGCGCACCTCGATGTCGAGATGCACGCGAGAAACTGCCGCATCGTCCACGCGCGTGTCCACCTTCTCGCCCGAGCCCAGCGTCGTGCGAGCGTCTATGACGGCTTCCCGCGGCCCGCTCGCCTCCGACCAACGCAAACGCAGCGACCTTCGAGTGACGGTGGTCTCGATCGCGAGCGCGTCGCGCTGGAGCACCGTCGGTTCGGTGCGCTCGTCGCGGTTGCGCACGTCGTTCGACACGGCGCGGAGTCTATCACCGCGTTGTGGTGCCGCGGGAATCGACGCTATGATTCGCGCATGGGTCTGCCGCACGGGGACGCTGACGCCGCCGACGATGCAGGACGCGACGCGACGCAGCTCGCGGAGCGATCAGCGGAGCGCCCTACGAAGCGCGACGCCAGCTCGAGTCACACGGTGCGCTCGGAGTTGCCTCGGCACCGCCGCGCGTTCGGCCGGTACGAACTCTGTTACCGCGTTGCCGAGGGCGGAATGGCCGAGGTGTTCCTCGCGCGCGTGCGCACGCCCGAGGGCTTCGCGCGGTGGATGGCCGTGAAGATCGTGCAGCCCAGCCTCGCGCGTGATCCGCGGTTCGTCACGATGTTCCTCGACGAAGCGCGACTCGCCGCGAGAATCCATCACCCCAACGCGTGCTCGGTGTACGACTTTGGTGAAGTGCTCGGCACGTATTTTCTGTCGATGGAGTATTTGAACGGCGAGTCACTCTCGTCGCTGATCCGCCACACGATCCACACTACGCCATTGCCTCGTGACCTCGCCGTGCGTGTGGTCGCAGACGCAGCCCGCGGGTTGCACGCGGCGCACGAACTCCAGGACACGCACGGGCAGAACGCGGGCGTCGTGCATCGCGACGTCTCGCCGCAGAACATCTTCGTTCTCTACGACGGCGTGGCGAAGATCGTCGATTTCGGGGTCGCGCGTTGGACCGAGAAGATCGGCGAGCGCACGGCCACAGGTGAAGTTCGCGGCAAGCTCGCGTATCTCGCGCCCGAGCAATTGCTTGGGTTTCCGGTCGATCGCGGCGTCGACGTCTTCGCGCTCGGCATCGTGCTGTACGAAGCGACACTATTGCGCCGCCTGTTCAAGTCCGCGACGGACGCCGCGACGATGCACGCGGTATTGAACGCGGAGATCCCGCTTCCGTCGGAAGTCGACTCGACGTATCCGCCCGAACTCGAGCGCATCGTCCTCCGTGCGCTGCGCCGCGATCGATCGGAACGCTACGGCACGATCGACGAGATCGTTCGCGAGTTGGAGACCTACCTTGCCAAGACGGGACATGCGCCGACCGCCACGGACCTCGCGGACTTCCTGGCGACGGCGTTCGCGGACCGCATGCGCGCGCGCGCGGTGGTGCTTCGAAACATCGAGGCGTTCGACTTGCCGAGCGACGAAGTATACACGTCGGTCGACTCGGCTGCGTACGTCACGCAGTGGGACGAGACGCTGCGCATCGCGGGCTTTCGCGCCGTGGGTGCCGAGACGACGTTCGGCACACTGATCGAGCCGGGCGCGCTAATCGACACGCGCACCGCCAGTGTCACGCTCGGCGCCGACGACTTGGGCACCACGGTGATCGCCTCGCGCACTGCGGGCGCGGACGAAAACGCGCTACGCGCGGCGATTGCGCTGCCGCCGACGCAGCATCGCCGTATCCCGATGCCGGCGCTTGCGGCCCTCGTCGCGGTCGCGATCGCGTCGGCATTCGGTGTCTACTCGCTCGCGCACCGAACGCCGGCGCCTCGCGACGTCCAGCAGGAATCCGCGGCGCCCGTGCCGGTGCCCCCCGATCCGGTGCGAACGCTGGTCGCTCCCGTCGCGGTCTCCGCAGCGCCCGGGCCCACGTTTGCGACGGCGTCGGACGCAGCGGTCGCAGCCGCAATACCGCCCGCAGTGCGTGGGAGCGTGCGACCCGCTCCGTCGACTCGTTCCCGCTCAGGGGAAGCCGGAGCGCACCGACAATTGTTGCATCACTACGAGTGACGGTACGCAGGGCGCGGACTGCGCCGTTGTCGCGCGTATGTCAGGGGCGGACGGTGAGCGCGTTGTCGATGTGCCCGAACGGTCCACCGATGCCCGGCTCGGTGCGCGAGAACACGAGAAAGCCCGTGACCACCAGCGCGCCGGCCACCGCGACGGACCCCACCCAGAACCACGGGCTCGCGAACACCGTGCGCTGGTCTGTGAGCGAAACTCGCAGATGCAACGACCCGCCGGCGAGCAGGTTCGCGTCGCGGCGAAACGTCGAGAATCCCGGGGCGGTCGCGTGGATCGAGTGGGCGCCGGGCGGAACGAACTCGTCGGCCGATCCCATGCTCACGGCGTGACCGTCGATCCGCAGCAACGCGCTGGCGACGTTCGTCTCGATCTGGATGCGCGCGGAATCGCTCACGCGCGGCAACTCGAGATCGATGTGGCTCGACGATCCGGGCGCGAGTTGCAAGACGCGGTGTGCGTGACGGCGATTGTCGGACTCGGCGACGAGCAGGTGCCGCCCGGGGTCGAGGTCGAGGCCTCGCGCAGTGCTCGACATGGGCGTGCCGTCGATCGTGATCGTCGCGGACGACGGCTCGACAGTGAGGCTCACGTGCGCGATGCGCCGGCCACTCGACGCGATCATGTCGTCGATCGCACGCACCCGATCGGGCGGGAGCGTCGGTGAGGCGCGAAGGTACGCGCGCAGCGACTCTACGGCCGACGCGTCGCGACCGACGGCGCGGTAGGCCACGCCCAGATTGAAGTGGACGGCGGCGGTCGCGCGCGACGTCCGAGCGGCCTCCAGTTCGACGACGGCCTCCGCCCAGTGGCCCCGCTCGCCGAGCGCCACGCCGCGATCGAAGTGGGACCGAGCGTCGTCACGGCGGGCGGGGACAGTCGGACTGGCGTCCTGGGCCGAGCCAGCGCGGGCGGTGAATAGCGCCGCGAGAGCGAGCGCGGAACTGACCGCAAGCGTCGGAATGAGACGGAGGGTGCGCATCGGGACGACCGCGGTGGAAAGAGACGGTAACACGAGGGACGGAGTTGGAGCGAACGTCGCCGGCGCTAGAGTCACGGAGGACTCATTCACAACTCTGGGTTGCGACGGCCGCGGCTGCGGGCGCGGCGTGAACTATCGCAGATGAGAATCACGCAGAGAGCGAATGCAGCGGCACGATCGCGCGCGCCGCGACCGGTGGGGCGCGCCGCGCAAGAGGAGCCAGCTGGTTCGGGTAAGAGATCGGTCACGACCTCGGCGCGGTCGTGCGCGTCCGGCGTGTGCGCCAAGTGATCGACGACCACTTCGAGGTGATCGAGGTCCAACGTTCGTCCCGTTCCGTCGCTCAGCGCCATCATTCCGGAATGCAATCCGGGCGAGGTGATTCTCACATCGTCGAAGCAAGCGCTGTCGTCCAGAGATCCGAGGCCCACTCTTCCCGACTCGCAATGACTGCCCGGCGCGCTCGCAACCGTCCGGCCGTCGAGAAGCATCTCGACCGTGCCCGCGCGACGACGAAACTCGACACGCAGCCACTCGTTGCGCAGCAGCCGTCCGCTCGCGTGTGCGACGCGCTCCGCGCGGCCGGACACGACCCGGAAGATCCCCGACTCGTCGTTCGCGCGGCTGTACAGCGCGTAGCAATAGCGCTCGTCGGTGACGTACCCGAGCACGAGCGCGAAGTCTGCATTGTCGTTTCGATCGAGCGCTTCGAAGCTCCGCGCCCTCGCGACGATCGACACTTCGGCGAGCGCAGGAGTGTTCGCGAGACTGTACTCACCGAGACGCAAGCCTGCGCCGGCGCCGAAGGTGCTGGAGGCCAGCCAGTATCGGTCGTCGCCGTCGTCGCGAATGATGCCCCAGCGTTCCGGGCTTCGTTCGGTCCAGCGCAACCGTGACCCAGCGTCACCCGTGGCCCAGAGCGTCCCATGGTCCTCGACGGCGAGTCGCCGCCGAAGTTGCGAGGCGTACAGGTCGCCGGGCTCGAGGTTCGCGACGTCTTCGAGATACTCCCGCTCGGCCGTTCGTTGCGGCCGGCCGTCAAGGCGACCGACGACGTTGGTCTGCACCTGGGCCCACGGCGGCGGAGTGATCGGCGCGTCGAAGTTCCAGAACGTGCCCCGCGCGCCCGACTGCGGCCAACTCTCGCCGCCGCCGCTGTTCCAGTCCACGCGCGGATGAACGCGGTTGAACAGGTTCTCGATCGGGGCCCCACCGTGGTGATCGAGGGACAACACGTGGTTGCCGCGAATGTTCGAGTAGACGTTCCCGTTGGTGCCTGGATTGACGCTGAGCTCGTGCACGAAGTCCATATCCATGTCGATGTCTTCGACCAGGACGCTCACGCCGGCGCGAATCCCGATGTGGCCCTGTGCCTGTTGCCAGTCGTGACCGAGGTGGCCGCGCGCGCGGCCACCGTGCAACCGCACGTTGCGAATGGTCATGTGCGCGGCGCGGTCGGCGAGAATTCCATTGTCCGCATTCTGGATTCGAACATTTCGAATCCACGAATCGAAGACCGCTGGGTTGTCGAAGCCGATGGCATTGAAACCCAACTCGTGGTGGTGCCCGACGTACGGTGTACCGGGAAACTCGATGCCAAGATCCTCGATGCCGATCTCGGTGACGGCGTCGTACGAGTCGAGTGCTGGATGCCAGCGCGTATCGACGTCGCACGGCAGCGGTCGGTCGAGCGTGATGCGGTTGCCCGTCACCGACCGTACGCGCACAGGGAAGTAGAACCAACCGGCGGCCAGGTTGCCGCCACCCTGGTGGTTGTACAGTTCTTGGGCGAGGCCACGACCGTCGCCCTCGTCTTGCATTCGCAGCACGACGATGTCCCCTGCGCCGATGCGCGCCGCAGCCTGCACCGTCAACGTGGAGTCCCCTCGCCTCGCGGACAACGTCACTACGGTCTGCGCGCGACTCTGGCCGCCGTCCGACGTGATGTACCCGCCTTCGTAGCTCCATTGCGAGAGACTCGGGATGCCGCGTCGGGGGTTGAAGCCTACGCTCTCGGCGAGTGGACGTGGAAAGAAGAGCACCGTGCGGTCTCGCCCCGCGCCGCGGAGTACGACATGGCTTCGATTCATGAACAGCCGGTCGGTGATCCTGTACCGACCCGGAGGCACGAAGATCGCGCCGTTCCGGGCCCGATCAAGCGCGCAACGGAACGCCAGCGTGTCGTCATGCGAGCCGTCACCTCGAGCACCACAGTCGCGAACGACGTTGAGCACGACGGGTGGGCTCGGGATTGGCCTTCGACCCGCGTGGTAACCGGCGTACGAGAAATCCGGAAGTCGGCCGCGCGGCTCCCAGCGCTCGCCAGCGCGCCCCCAGAGGTCGGATGTGTCCCCACGCGACAAGGAAGGGAGGGTGACCAAGAAGAGCGCGAGGGCGGGCGTGAACGAGCGTCGGAATCGTGTGGTTCGCATGCAGACCTCCGTCCGCACACAGTGCAACCGCTGGGCCGTTCGACGCGCGTAACAAACTTCCGCTGTGGCCGCGCGCTCGACCGGCCACGCTGGGACGTCACATCCGCGCACGCCGGCGCCCATCGGTCGACTGCGGTCCACTTCGATGGACTCGCGTCCACTCGCTGCCTGTCCGCGTCGTCGTCCGCCTCTCTCACGCATCCTCGAACCCTGGCAACGCATCGTAGATCTCGTCGGGATCCTCGATCTCGTCGGGCCGCGGCAGCGTCTCGGGATCCATCGGGACACCGAGCAAGCTGTCGAACGGCCCCGCCGCTGCGTCATTGGACGCTGCCCTCTCCGTGCTGTCGACGTCGTCCGCGCACTCATCCGGGAGCCCTGCGATGAACCCGTCATTCTCATAGCGAGCCCACTCCGCGGGGTGTTCCGATGCAATTAGCGCAGCGAGTGCCAACGGCTTGATTCGCTCGATCGGCTTGCCGTCCGTACTGCTTCGCGGCCGAAACCGCAGCTCGCGGGTTGCGTACACCGTCAGTTCGATCGGATACGCGTCGACGACGTGAATGTGCAGGTACTCGCGGATCTCGCCGAACTTCAGAATTGTCACGTACGCGGTATCGACTGCCCATCGCAGTGCCTTCACGTGACGCAGCAACGCGTCGACGTCATCGGTGAACACGTGAAGATCAATGTCGCTACCCAGTCGGATGTGGCCCGACGCAACCGAGCCGATGAGCCGCGGCGAAAACGGCTCCAGCGCACGCATCGCCTCGAGCGCGACGACCCGCATCGCAAACAGGCGCCGCTGCCGACCGTCGCCCTCGGCGAGCTTTGCGATCGCAAGCAGGGCGTCGCGGATCTCGCCATTCGACGGCAGATCCGACGGCCGATAGCGCAGCCGGCGTCCGCCGACTCGGCCGAGCACGCGCTTCGCCGCCATGCGCTTTGCCGTGAAGTACTGCTTCACACTCTCTTCGTACATCAGTCGCGCGGCCTCGCGCGCAATGGTCGCGCGCAGCCCGCCGTGCCGCTCGACGCTCATCGGTTTCTCGGCCCGGCCAGCGGAGCGAGCACTGTCCGCAATCGCCGCAACGCTCCGCCAACGACGCGACCCTTGCGCGGTGTCCCGTGCAATCGCTTCTGCACGATCTGCTGCGTGACCCCGAGGCGGCGGGCGATTTCGCACTGCGACAGGCCGTCGAAGAAGTGCATCTCGACCACCTCGCGTTGCTTTGCCGTCAGGGCATGCTCGAGCGCATCGACAATGGTGTCGCGAACAAGCTCGCTTGCGGCGACGCATACGTCATCGTCACCGCGCGGCGCGCCCCAGAGCCGATCGCGGTCGTCGATTCCGTCCAGATTCGCTCGCAGGATCACGCGCGACTTTCGCGTCGAGCTGGGAGCGCTAGCGGTCCTCGCTTTCATCGTATGTGTTGGCGGCGTCCTGCGGGCACATCGCGTCGCGGGACTCGTCGCCGAGCAGTGGTTCGGGGTCCTCGAACAAGATGGCCAACGCCGCTTCGGGTTCCATCACCGTGGCGTGCGGGCTGCGGCCGGCGAGATCCCAGCGACGAAGGCTCACCAGATCAGCAAGGGCGCGCGTCGCGCGGAAGCGGCGTCGCGTCGGAGCGGGCGAGCGCAATAGATCGAGGTGATGCGACACCAACCACACGATGCGCGGGCAGAGGAGCCCATCGAGCAAGTCGGCGCGCCCGTCTTGTCGTGATCGGGTGAGGTAATCGCTTTTCCCACGTCGTGGAACAGGGCAGCGGCCCAGAGGACCCGATCGTCCGTCTCGCGGCGAGCGAAAGTGAACGCCTGGAGCGAATGGTACAGGGCATCGCCTTCGGGGTGGTAGCGTGGATCCTGCCGCACGCCGTCGAGCGCGAGAAGCAGTTCGAGAAGGTCCGTTTGCATTCGAGCGGCGTCGGGTCCCACGCAGTTCGCGCGAGGGCTCTACCCTTGCGCGCGCTCACACCCACCGGGGGGCACAAGTTCGCGATTACGAATCGAACCCCTTCCAGTACTCGTCGTGGCTGGATTGGAACGCGTCCGGCCGCGTGTCCCGCAGACGCGCGTAGCGGGCGGTGAAGACTTCGAGCGCGTCGCCCAACCCACGGGTCGCGAGACAGCCGTGAACGACCTGGATTCCCTCGATGATGTGCCCTGCGACGATCGACGCATCGAGCCGCGCGATCACGTCGGCTGGAAGCGTTTCGACCACCGTGTCAGCGCGGCGCACGTAGACGTCGATCGGATCGTGGTAGCGCGCTTCCGCCCAGCAGACATGCTCTTGACCAGCCGCCCGCGCCGGCCACACTCGGTCCCGTCCCGCCCCGCGGGAGAATGCGAGCCCCCCTTTGCGGAACCCCACGAACCCAGCACTCGCGATGACGCGCCTGCTCCTGCTCCTCCACGGAGCTGCCGCATGCGCAGGAGCCGTGCGACCCGACGCGAGCGTTCCCGACGGCACCAGCCCCGATGTGCCGCGGGTCGATGCGTTGGACACGGTGCTCGAAAGCGGTCCGCAGGACGCAATGGACATCCTCGTCGCACCGGACGCCGCAACGGACGTGAGCGCTGACCTCGTCGCGCCCGCGGATGTCGTCTGTCGCTCCATCTCGGACGCGGGCGACGGCGCAGTGCCCGCGCCGATCGCGTGCAGCGATACGAGTTGCGCCGTCGGTGAGCGTTGCAATTCATGGACAGGACGGTGTCAGCCTGCCGCGGCACCATTTCCTCCGCCTGGTGGCGACGTCGGTGCCGCATGCGTGGGTGACTCCGACTGTCGCTCGGCGGGCGGGCTCGGTGCGGCCACGATCGGCGTTGGCGTCTGCGAATCGCCCGGGGCCGGTCGATGGCCGGGAGGCTACTGCCGAAGCTACTGCAATCTCTGTCCCGACTCGACGAGCGTGTGGGACGTCGCTTCGCTCGGACGCAGCAACTGCCCGCAAGGAGCAGTCTGTCTCCCGGTCTTCTACGCACAAGGCGGAGGCTACGGAGCGTGCATGCGCGAGTGCCGCGTCGACAGCGATTGTCGAACCAGCGAGGGGTACTACTGCCGCCGAACGATCGGTTCGCGCACGTACCCGAACGGCTACTGTGCGCCCGCGCATTGCCAATCGCGCGGGTGCCCGGCGAGCTACGAGTGCTTCTGCTGAGATCGGTCTACAATCGCGCGATGCGACTCTCTTCCGCCTTGCCGCTCGTCGCCGCGCTCGCGCTGGCCCTCGCGTTTGCCGCGTGCGCCGAGAACAACACCTTCGTCCGCGACGTCCCGCCGGCGGGCGACGTTGTCGCCGTGGATGCGCGCGACGTGATCTTCACCGACAACCGACTCGACGCGATTCCGCTTGTCGACGGTTGCGCGCTGCGGGAGCCCGACGACGGCAATGGCGTGCTCGGGACATCGTGTCCGTGCCTGCCCGGTGCGATGCGCGCGTGCTTTCCCGGCGCTGCGTCCGCGGCGGGCGTCGGACCGTGTCGACGCGGGACGCAACGATGCGAGGGCAGCGGCGAACTCGGTCGCTGGGGCGCGTGCACCGGCGCGGTCGCGCCCGCGATGGAGACCTGCAACAACATCGACGAAGACTGCAACGGCATGGTGGACGATGGTGTCATGCGCGGGTGCTACTTCGGTCCGCCCATGACCGACGGCGTTGGGATCTGTCGAAGTGGAATGCAGTCGTGCTCAGCCGGAATGTGGGGAACGTGCACAGGACAAGTGGTTCCCGGCACAGAGGACTGCAATGGTCGCGACGACGATTGCAATGGCGTGGTCGACGACGCAATGACGGCCGCCATGCGTTGCAGCGTGCCGCACGCCGTGTCGATGTGCACTGCGGGCATGTGTGTTCGCGTTCGATGCGAGACGGGGTACGACGACTGCGACAGGATGGCTGCGAACGGCTGCGAGACATCGGTCCTCACCGACGCTGCCAATTGCGGCATGTGCGGCGTCGCGTGCCCGATGGGACTGCCGTGCATGGCGGGGCGCTGCTCGTGCGCGGGCGGCGGTTCGATTTGCGCGGGCCGATGCGTGGACATCGTGGCGGACACGATGAACTGCGGAACATGCGGAAACGTCTGTGCCGCGGGGCAACGATGCGTCGACGGCGTGTGCCGAACGGGCATGCCACCGACGTGCAGCGCGATGCTCGCGGCCCAGAGTGCCGGCGTCTGTCTCCCGACGCCACCCGCGCCGCCGCGTGATTGCACGGCCGCGGATCTCGCGATGCCGTTGCCCGCGCGACGGATTCAGTTCGACTCGACGGGTGCGGACCAGTCGTTCGTCGTACCGGTGGGCGTGACGTCGATCGTCGTGAAGATGTGGGGCGCCGGCGGGGGCAGCACGTCTTTCGCGTCGAGCGGTGGGTCGGGAGGTGCGGGCGCGTTCGTTCTCGCGCGCGTGACGGTGACCGCAGGCGAGTCGCTGACGGTGATCGTCGGTCGCGGCGGCGGCGGTGGGTCCGACGGCATCTCGATGCGCGCGGCGATCTACGGTGGCGGCGGACTCGGCGGGTTCTTCGGCACACACGGCGGCGGGCGCTCGGCGATTCGGCGGGGAACGACCGAGCTCGCCACGGTGGCAGGCGGCGGGGGCGGAGCGTCGTGCTCGGGAAGTGTACGTTGTGGCGACGGCGGCGCAGGCGGTGTGGCACGTGGCGAAGACGGAAGCGACTCGGCGATTGTCGACGCAACGTGGGGTGTCGCGGGAACCGGTGCGACGCATGCGTGCGGCGGAACCGGCGGATACACGACGTGCGGGTGTGGGCTTGCAAGTGGCGCGGGACAGGGGGGATCGCAGTTTCAGGGCGGCAGCACGATCGGTGGCGGACCGGGGCAGGGCGCGGGAGGCGGAGGTGGAGGTTCGCTGGGCGGTGGGAGCGGTGGCGGAGACTGCGGCGGGAATACCGGCGGGGGTGGCGGTGGCGGGAGCAGCGACGTCTCGTCGGCGTCGGGCTGCGGGAGCGCGGGAATGCGCGCAACGCCTGGAAACGCAGGCGATCCGGATCGCGGCACGGCCGGTGCGGGATCGCCGGCAGGCATGAGCGGTGCAGGGCGCGACGGGCGGGTCGTGGTGTACTACTGAGGTCCGCGATCGCAGGTTGGGTTGTGGACGCGACGGTGCTCGCACACGAGCGACACAGTGAAGGATATGATCCTTCGGCGCACAGCGGGGTTGCACCGGACGCCGACGCGCTCGTAGCGAGCGCGCGCGAGCGCGGGGGATGAAGCCTGCGGAAATCGACGGGACTACCCCCGTCGAAGAATCGTTTCCGCGGCTCGCTCGGCAAGGGCCGAGATGGTCAGTGCTGGATTGACCGCCATCGCATACGGAATCACGCTCGAGTCCGTGATGTAGAGTCCGGGGTACCCCCACACTTGGCAGTCCGGATCGACGACGCCGTCCTCGCGCCGCTCGCTCAATCGGCACGATGAGAGCAAGTGGGTGGACGTCTGGCCGGCCTGCGCGCGCGGAAATGCGGACAGGATGGTGATCCCCGTGCGATCGCCGATGTCGAACACGATTCGTTCCAGCCGGTCGAGATACGCAGTGTACTCGGCATAGTTCGCCCGAACGATGTCCGGAGTCCCGTCACTGCGCAATACGATGCGCCCGAATCCCGTGGCGATCCCGAGCGCGGTGAACCCGATCAATCGGTGCGGGTAGACGCCCTCGACGAAGCGCTTGTACTCCAGGCCGAACGACCTCCGCGGCAGCACGGGGTTCACAGGGTCTTTGAAGTCTGCAGCGAGGGCGGCCGGCTCGAACCCCGCGCCCGCGTGCAGCGTGAAGCCTTCGGACTCGAGCCAGTGAAAGCTCATGAGCCCCGCGTTGTCCATGCCCTTGTAGCCGAAGAACGAACTCAAGTCGTCGAACTCCGGCGGAAGGATGCCCGCGAATGGGTGCTCGCCGTTGCTGTTGAAGTGGTCGCCGACGTGATCTCCGGCGACACCAAGGTTGGGCAGGTGCGTGCGCGATCGGAGCAGCAACGCCGGAGTATGAATCCCGCCGCACGCGACGATCACCCGAGGAGCCAAAATCTCAGCGGCGCGACCGTCGCGCACATAGCGCACGGCGTACTCGGTGCCCTGCGGGACGATCCCCAGCGCGTTGCACCCTGGACGAAACTCGGCACCGCGCGATTCGGCAGCAGGGATGTAGTTGAAGAGCAGGGACTGCTTCTTGTCGTAAATGCAACCCTGGGAGCAGAATCCGCACTGAAGGCAGTCTGTATAATTCAATGGTGCGCGGTCACATGAAGCACCGACGGAATCAAGCATCTTCGCGAACAATCCACCCGCTTTCGAGATCTCATTCCAACTCATCTGCCGAACGCGAAGCATCGCCTCGGCAGCGCGGTAGTACGGATCGAGCAGCGTGCGGTCGTAGACGGCCGGCCAGTACCTACGACCGCCGGGCGTCTCCCGAAGGTCGAAACTAAGACTCGGGCATCGGTAGTGCGCTCCGTCCATGAGAACCGACGTGCCGCCCACCATCTTGCCCATGCGAAACGAGATGTTGCTGCTTGAGACCACGTAGTCCGTGATCGACTGCAGGTACGGAAGCGAGCCGCTCTGCCGGAAGTCCCGACTCGACAGTCGCGCCCCACGTTCGAGCACGACCACTCGCATCCCACCGGCACTCAGCCGCGCGGCGGGGATCGCGCCACCATAGCCCGAACCGATGATGCAAACGTCGAACCGCTCCATGGGATGGTTTCTCTCCGCCGCTCGACACTCGATGGACGCCGGGAACGATGCCACTGCCATCGACGACCGGCAAGCGCACGGCGCGTCGAGTCCACGTGGACGACTCGTGATCATTTCGCTACGGTGCCGCTCGTGGCGCGTCACGCGACCGAACCGTGGATCGAGCGGATCAAGCGTTTCGTCCGCTCGAGCCTGGTGGGCGCTCTCGCAGCGATCTTGGACTTCGTCGTCCTGGAACTCTGTGTGCGCGCGCTCGGACTCGCGCCCTGGGTCGGCAAGGTCGTCGCAGTGACCGTGGGAACCACGACGCAGTTCGTCGGCAGCCGGTACTACGCGTTCCGTGCAGAACGCGGCCACCTCCCACGCCAGATGCGCTGGTTTCTGGTCGTCGAACTCGTCGGGTTCTGGGTGAACGTCGGGGCGTTTCGCGTGCTCGAGCGATACGCTCACCTTCCGATCGAGCTTGCGACCATTTTCTCAGGGTCGATTTCCTATTTCGGCTTCAGCTACCCGATCTGGCATTGGGTCTTCCGGCTGACGCCCGAGGACCTGGCGCGCGCGTCGCAGCCGGAAGCTAGCTGAATCACTCGGAGTCTCACGATGCCATTCACTCATTTTCATTCGTCGTGCATCCGCCTCGCGGTCCGCACCGCCCTCGCCCTCGCGCTTGCGCCGGCGTGCGTGCGCGCTCCCAGTGCACCTCCGCCGGCCGTCTCGCCACCGGCGATTCCCACGGCGCAACCCGTTGCAGCGAGTCCTGCGGCGCAATCCGTCATCGCGAGTACTGGCGCGCAGCCGCTCGCGACGGCACAGGACGGAACGCCGCCCGCGACGGCCGAAGCTCCTGTCGTGGCGGTGCAACGCGACCCGCACGAGTTCGACCCGGTTCAGGACCCGCCGCAAGTCGTCGCGGTCGTCGCGCGCCACCCCGACCCGACGCGTCCCGATCCACTGCGCGGGCACTTCACACTCGCGCAGGCGACTGCGGACTTGCCGCCTGGCAATGACGTCGTCGCGAGCATTGAGACCTCGATCGGAACGTTCTCCTGCACGCTGCTGACGGCGGAGGCTCCTGCCACCGTTGCAAACTTCGTGGGTCTCGCGCGCGGGATTCGGCCCTTCTGGGATCCCGTCGCCGGCCGATGGACGCGCCGCCCGTTCTACGATGGTTCCGCGTTCCATCGAGTGATCCCGGAGTTCATGGTTCAGGGCGGGGACATCCTGCGCAGTGGGCGCGGGGGACCGGGCTACGAGATCCGCGACGAGAACGTCGCGAGTCACGACGCAGCGGGCCAGCTCTGCATGGCGAACCACGGTCCGAATACCGGAGGTGCGCAGTTCTTCATCACCGAGCTTCCGCTTCCGCGACTCAACGGGTCGTATTCCGTCTTCGGTCGCTGCAGTCCCACCGACCTCGTTCGCCGCATGGCCCGCGTGCCGCGATCACCCCACGATCAACCGATCACGGCCATCTTCATCCAGCACGTCACCGTGCATCGATAGCGCACCGGCCGTGGCTTGATTCGTCACGGCGGGAGCGTCCGTCAGAACACGAAGCCGGCTGCCATTCGCATGTAGGGCGCGCTTTGCTGAACGTCCCCGAGCGTCGCACTGCGAAGCGGGATTTGCTCGCGCGCCACGCGATCGTCGCGCGGCGCTTCGGGTGTAACCACCAGCGTCGTCGTACTGAAGAGTTGCGCGCCGCCTTCGACCGAGAACGCAAATCCCACCCTTGAACCCACGCCCTCCCGCGCGAAACCGTTGGGCGTCCGCAGCATCACGCCGAGCCCAGCGATCCCGACGGCGCTCCACGCATTGCCCACCAGCGCACCGGAACTGTCGTCCGCCGTGAGCCTCGTCTCGGTGATGGCGCCGCCGCCCGCGACCCGCACGAACGGCAGGAAGAACGGCGCGACCGCGAGTCGTACGTGAACACCGCCCGTGAAAGTGTTCGTCCACAACGCGGAGTTGAACCGTTGCGCGAAGCGACCGGCGACGCCGTCGAGTCGCCAGCCGACCTCGGCACCGAATTCGATTCGCGATCCACGCGCCGTGAAGGTTCGCGCGAACGTCAGTCCGAATCCGGCGGACACCTGCGCGTCCGTGAACACGTCGTAGCCGCGGTCCGGACGCCAGATCACGTCGAGCGCCATGGATGCCTGAAACGGGGCGTGGAATGGCGCGGCGACCGGCGCGGCGGTCGGCGCGGGGAGGGGCTCATCGTCGTCCTCGGCCTCACTTGCGCGGGCGAACGCCATGACCACAGCGAATGCGGCGACGATCGGAACGGTCTTCGAGAGCTTCATGGCGCCTCCCGATCCAGCACGCCCGTCAGGACGAAGCCCCGAAGTGCAAATGCGGTGTCGCGCAGAGGATCGGCACCGTCGATCACCGTCAAGTGTCCACCGGCCGAGTTGTGCAGTGCCGCAACCCGGTTGCGCCCCATCGGGTCGCCGACGATCGGCACGACGCTGGAGACGTTTGCATCAAGGCGGACCTCGCCGGGGTGGTAGCTCCGAAGATCGATGTAGCCCAGCCGTGTGCCCGTCTGCGGTGCCACCCATAGTAGCTGCCGATCGCCGTCGAACTGCGCCCCCTGGAGCGAGACTTCCGCGAAGATCGGCGAGGCCGTTCGACGGTGAAGATCGAGCAGACTCAGACGCCCCGCGGAAGACGTCTCGACGTGCTCGAACATCACGGCATTGCGATCGGGCAGCGGGAGTGCGACGCGGATGGCGCGGCCCAACTGAATCGTCTCGACGTTCTGTCCTCGTCGTTGCTCGACGTCGCCAAGGTCGAGAAAGGTCACGGCGCTCGCGCTCGCGTCCGCGGAGTACAACAACGCACGTCGGGCCACGACGGTGTCGTGCGGCGCCGGACCTTCGAACATCAGTACACGGTCCGCCCGCGCGTCGAGCGGTACCACGGCAATGGCGTTGGAGCGCGCGTCGACGACGCGCACCTCCTGGCTCGCGCGAGAGACGACAAGCAGTCTCCGTGCCGCCCCCGCGCCGAAGAGCGCCATGTCGGCTGGTTCGCGACCGGCACCGAGCTGATTGATGGTCGGTCGGAAGTCGTTGCCCGTCGGTCCGTCGGGCATCGTTTCGTTGAGGCGCACGACGTACACGTCGTTCGATGCGCTCGCGCGGATGTACAACGTCGGGTCGTCGACATCGAACAGCACCTGTTGCGGCCCGATCGCGCGCGGGTCCTCCGGCAGTGTGAGCCGCACGGACACTTCGCTTCGGTCGAGGTGGTTGAGGTCGATCAATGTCACGTATGCGTCGGACAGAACGACCGCAATCGTCCGACGTTCGCCGCGGATCGAGATCGGCGGAGAGAACACCACGGAATTCGGGATGCCGCCAAAACTTCGCACCGTACGCAACACGGGATTGCCCGGCCCCGCGGGAGCCTGGAGGTCGACGACGGCGATCTCGTTCGGATTGAACAGCAGTCGACCCATGGCAGTCTCGGGCCGGAAGTAGACCAGCGCGAACCGACCGTCGTCGGTCAGGGCCATGGCATTGAATGGACTTCCGACCGTATACGTCCGTGCGGCAACTCCGGGCGCGGCGGGCACTGCCGTCACCGTGGCGGCTTCCGGGCGAACACCGGTCCGGCCGCGCTCACCGCGACTGAGTACCACGGCCTCCGGCTGACCCGGCCTCGCGGCGAGAACGACCGGATCGTGTCCGAGCGCGGCGGTGCGCACGAGACCGCGGTCGTCGGATAGGTCGACGAAGAACGCGAGGCTGCGAGAGCGTTCCGTGTACATCAGTCCGCCGGCGATGGACACGGGCCCCAGCACGTCGAGTGGTTCATCGATGCGGCGATCGCGCTCGCGACACGCCACGGCTCCGCAGACGATCAGTGTGAAGAGCGAGAGTCGACGCAAGATCGTTCGAGTGGTTCTCATGCTTCACATCACGATCCGGCTGTTGAGTTCGAAGCCCGTGACCGACTGGAGAGTGCCAGTCGTCCAATCGATGAAGGTGATTCTGCCCTCGGGATGAACCTGCCCGACGAACACCCGCTGAGTCGCCGGGATCGAGCCCACCGACGAAGGCGGACTGCCGAGTTGCAAGGTCTGCACGACGAAACTGCGCATGGACACCCGATGCACGTCGGCAATCATTCGCAGGTCGTCGCGCAGCAACACGAATGCATGGGACCCGTCGGGGACGAGTGCGAGTGGCCCCACGTCGGCCGAAGTCAGTTGTAGTTTCGCGAATCGTACGGCAGGGTCGACGAGCGTGTATGCAAACGAGCGGTCGATGCGGGTCTGAAGGTCGAGACCCATCTCGTTGGGATCCCCCACTGTGTGGTTGTGGACGATGAGTGCAGTGCGACTGTCGGGCGCGTACGCAACCGCGCGGATCGTCTTGCGGAGCGTGAGCGCATAGGTCCCTTCGCCCCCCGCGAGGTCCATCACCAGGAGTCGTCGAACGTTCGCGGCCGTCGTGTACAGAAACGCCCGGCGCGCGTCGGGGGCGATCGTGACGGACCCGAAGAACTCGCCCGAGAGACTCGTTCGCACCAGCGTTGCTGGGTTGTCGAACGCTTCGGGCAGCGGGATGCGCACGACCTGCGATTCGCCGCGGAGTACGGCAATGGCGAACGTGCCAGTCGGTGCGATGTCGAGGTCGGTGACCATTCCGCCGACGTTGATCGTGCGAAGTACGCGCGACCGAAGGTCGACCAGTGTCACCCGCGCACTTCCTTCGGTGCGCGCGAGTGCGAACCGACCGTCCGGTGTGATGGACACGTCCCGCGGTGGATCGGTGGGCTCGACAGTTCCTGTGTCCTGCACCGACCCGCTGTCGACCGGACCGCCGCTGTCCGTCGATCCGCTGTCCAACGCCCCATCCAACCCCCCGTCCGAACCGGCGTCCGCTCCAACTTCCGAGCCCGAGTCCGAGCCCGCCTCCGCGTCCGACTCTGCATCCGCGCCCGAATCCGCAGCCGCATCCGGTCCCGCATCCGACCCACCATCGGTCTGCGCATCCGATCCCATTCCCGCATCGCCCGGCATCACGATGTCGCGATCGGACAGCGACACGTTCGGCACGATCGTGGGACCCGTAATGTCGGCAAACCGCAAGATCGAGATGCCATCCTCCGTCACGACGAACGCCGCGCTGCTGTCCGCGCTGAACAGCACGTCCACCGGTCGGAATCCAACCGTGAGTTGGACGACCCGGTCCATCCCGGGCTCCAGCGTAATCAGCGCGAGGTCTTGAAAGCTCCCACCGCTCGTCGACGCGCCCGGTACGTTCGTGTCGAGGTACACGATGGCGTGGCGCCCGTCCGGCGCGATCGCGATGGCGTTGGCACCTTGGAACACAGGCACGCTCGACACGCGGGTGCCAGTTCCGGTCGTCGTTCTCAAGATGGACGCAGAATTCGACCCGACGTTCAGCACGATGGCTTCGTCGCGCCCCGTGACCGTCATCAAGTAGGTGGGTCGGCGGCCGACTTCGACGCTCTGAATCGACAGCGACGTGGAGTCGATGACGGCGACGGTGTCCCGCGCCGGATTTGCGACATACACGAACCGCCCGCCCGCTTGCGGCGTGAGAAACGATCGGTGCATCTCGATCTCCGGCGGTGGCCCGGTGTCGATCACCATCGTCGGCGTGTCCGAGCCCCCTGCGTCGCGGCCCCAGAAGCTGCTGTCGCCCGGCGAGCTGCCACCGCCGCAACCGACACATAGAAGCGCCAGCCCAACGACCGTTGGTCGAAATCCCATTCGTACTCCCTCGACGGTCGCGTCGAAGCACGGACCGTACCGCCCGGATTCACGTTCAAGATCGCGGGCAAACGGGCCAGTGCGCCGCGCACCTATGACACACCGGTCGCGATCGAGAATTCGCTCAGCGGGCGAAGCACACGGACGTCGGCACTCGGCGCTGCGTATTCGTGGCGTCGCCGACTTGTCCCCATGTGTTGTCGCCCCAGCACTGCACGCCTCCTGTGAGCGTTTGCGCACACGTGTGTTGCATCCCCGTCAGCACTTCGGCGTACGCGGTTCCTGCGTTCACGGGCGTGGGCGTGGAGTGCAATTCCGTGGTCCCGAGCCCGAGCTGACCGACGGTGTTCAGTCCCCAACAGAACATCGCACCACCGCTTCGAACGCCACACGTGTGATTGAACCCGCCCGCGACGACGGTCCAGTCGCTGTCGGTTCCGACTCGCACCGGTGTGCGACTTCCCATCATCGTCCCGGTGCCGAGTTGCCCGGTGTCGTTGTTCCCCCAACAGTGCAGTTCGCCCGTCGTCGTGATGGCGCACGTATGGAGGGGTCCGTTTCGAACGAACGTCCAACGATGGGAGCCTGGCAATTGCGCCGGTGCATTGCGATCCATCGCGTCGCCGGTGCCGAGCTGCCCGTCGGAGTTGTCGCCCCAGCACCAGAGACTCTCGTCCATGCGAAGTGCGCAATTGAAGCGTGCTTTGGCCGCGAGACGTCGCCAGTCGGTGAACGATCCGACGCGGCGCGGAGTCGGTTGGTCCGTCGTGGTCATTCCGAGCCCAAGCTGTCCCGCAGCGTTCGCACCCCAGCACCACAGACTGCCGTCGACACGGATGCCGCACGAGTGGAGTCCACCGCACTGGATCTCGGACCAGTCCGAATCCGTGCCCACCCGCGTGGGCGTCAGTCGCTCCATGGTGTCGCCGAGGCCGAGCTGACCGTGAACGTTCACGCCCCAGCACCAGAGTGTGCCGTCGCGGAGAATGCCGCACGAATGGCGCGAGCCGCCCGTGACCACGCGCCACGGCGAAGCCCGCGCCATCACCGGGCTGGCGACGGTTCGATTGTCACGGTCGCCCAACCCAAGTTCGCCGAGCCCGTTCGACCCCCACGTCGACAGATTGCCAGAGAGAACCACCGCGAGTGAGTGATTCCAGCCGGTGCCGATGCGCATCGCGTCGCCGGACATGCCGACGGTTGTGCAGATGCCCGCGCGACATGTCTGGCACGCTCCGCACGGCGGCGAGCACACGGCGGCTTCCATCGTCGCGTCGTACGCGTCCGTCGCGTCGAGTGCGTCCACGGCACTCTCCGCTGCGACGTCCATTGCATCGCCCTGGCCGTCGAAATCCGTTGCGTCCCCACCCTCGCGCGCAACCACGTCGCCACCATCGGCCACGACGTCCGCAGGTGGCACGGGGCCCGCGCACGCGAATCCCGCTGCGCACGCGACGCCCACCACCGACCACCATCGGAACATCGTCTTCACTCTTCACTCTTCACCTGCCCCGGTTTCGGGGGAGGTCGCAGCCCTCGGCGGCGGGAGGGGGCACCGCGTCGGAATCCCGCGCACGCCGCAAGCACGACTGCGAGGACGAGAGTCGCTCTCGACTCCGCTTGTCCGGCGGTTCGGCAACCACATCCCGTTCGCGGCGGTGGGACGATTCCGGCATCCATCGCAGCAACGACATCGGATGCGGCGCGAACGTCGGCGGGAGGCGGCAGCGTGTCCCGTCCGGAAGCGTCCGGCGCGACGGCATCGCTGCCCGTGTCGGTCGCAGCATCGGTCCCGGCGTCCATCGGGGCCGTCGGAATCCCCGAGGTGTCGTAGGTTTCGTTCCACCACGAGCATGTGCCCGGTTGACAACCCCCGATGGCAACGAGGGTGCGCGCGCCCGTGTGTTCGATCAACTCGTGGAAGGCGCGCGCGGTGACGGCACTCTCCATCGCGCCAAATGTCGCCGTGCGTGGGTCGAACCGCTCGTTGGTCAGGTCGCAGTCACTGCGGGTTTCGCAGCCCTGGTTCACCATCACGGTCCCGTCGGGCAGCCTGGACGCGCGCGCGCCGACTCGCCCCGTGCGCTGATCGGGGCCGGCGACAAAGCGCATCATTGTCGGATCGAAGAGTTCCGTGCTGCGAAGAAACGTACTGCAGCGTTGGTCGGGACAGCCTCCACCCACCAACACGCGTCCGTCGAGCAACGTCGCCGCGAAGTGACCGGCGCGCGGAGTTCCCATCGGCGATGTCGGCGTCCACCGGTCGAGCACCGGGTCGTACACTTCGGCGCTTGCGAGCACCGTCGTACACGACGTGTCCGTGCAGCCGCCGGCGACCAAGATGCGACCGTCTGCGAGCGTGACGATCTCGGCTCGTCCTCGCGCCACGCGCATTGCGACGCCGCGCGACCATCGGTGCGTGACCGGATCGAAGATCTCGGTCGCAGTCGTGCACCGCGCGCTGTCGCAGCCACCGGCGACGAGAACGCGGCCGTCTGCCAACCGAACAGCCGACATCGCCCCCCGAGCCTCTGCGAGGTCGGGCACGGTTCGAAAGCTGCTGTCGGACGGCTCGAACCAGCGCGCGTTCGCCGTGGTCGTGGAGCAGTCGGGATTCGTACAGCCACCGGCCAACAGCACCGCGCCGGTCGACAGACTCACCGACGCGTGGAAGAACCGCGCCTCGGCGTCGTCTCCCGCGGCCGACCACATTCGCGTACCGAGGTCCAGTGTCTCCGTCGCGCGAACCACCGTGCGGCAGGCCGCCAGTGCGAGATCTCCGCTGCAAACCGACGCCGAGCAACCACCGCTCACAAATACCCGGCCGCTCGGAAGTACGTTGGATGCGAAGTAGAATCGTCCGTACGACATGTCGCCCGTCGAGCGCCAGTCCGGGTCGACGAGAACGGGGTACGTGAGATTCGCCGTGTCGACTCGCACGATGATCGTGTCTCCCTCCACGCGGAGAGTTCCATCGACGCGTGTGCCGCGCGCATCGGTTGCAACGGGCCTCGATGAGCGCATGCGGGCGACGTCCTGCCCATCGACGACTTCCAACGTGTTGCCGACTTGCCGCACCGACGCGATCGCCGGCCCTCGGCTGAATCGGTAGCGCCATTCGGTGGGCGCGCTGCGCGTACGCAGGAGCAGGTATTCGTCGGTGTGCGTGGGCGTGGACTTGAACAGCACGTCCGTGTCCGCATACGCGCCGACGTACACGATCAGTCCGTCTTGCTGTTGCACGCCGACGTGGCGTCCGCCCACCGGTGCAATCTCGATCCACACTCCTGCGTCCTGGCCGCTCGCGATTCGCATGGGCGCGTCGAACATGCGCGCAAAGTGTGGGACGACGGTGTGTCCCGCGTTGTCCGCGCGCCGAACTCGAGCGTGCGTCAACGAATCGAAGTCCGGCACGAGTCGACCGTCCGTGGCGCGCGAAAATCTTGCGCCCGCCACGATGCGGAACCAGCCACGTGCAGACGGAAATTGCGACAGGACCTGATCGACCGTCCGCGGCAAGCCGCCGGACAGTCCGTTCGGTTGCGGCGTTCGCGCCGGCGCCTGTTGCGCATCGGCGCCCCGGCCGGCGACCGCGGCCCAGACGAGCGCACCCGTGCCGACCAGCATGACGGTAGCGGGAACGAGCCAACGGCGCCGGAGCGGCATCATTGCTCCCAAACCATGCGGGACAGCGGTCGGCGCCGCCGTGACCCACGTCAATTCGCGCTGTCCATCCGTTCGAGCACACCCCGAAGTCCGCCAGGCAATTCCGACGCCAAAACGCATCGCTTGCCCTTGCGCGGGTGCTCGAACTCGACGACGTCGCGATGCAGAAACAGACGGTCGAGCGTGTGCTTTTCGAGCACGTGGCGGTTGGACGGGAGATGCCCATGGCGCTCGTCGCCCAGCACGGGGTGACCGAGCGATGCGAGGTGGACGCGCACCTGTTGGACGTGCGCGCCCTCGGTCACCCACACGCGAATCAGCGATTGCCCACCGACCACTCGCTCGCGCCGGTAGCGCGTCGTTCCTGAAATGCCCTTCGCGCGAGTCACGCTTCCCTTCGCGCGCACGATGCCCCGAACGAGCGCGACGTACTCCGCCCGAGCGCCGGGAGCGCCGAGCGCGTGGTCGTACTCTTCGACGAGCATCGGGTCCTTGGCGAACAATGCGATGCCGGTGGCGCCGGTCTCGAGCGGCCGGACGGCGACGGCGTCCGCACAGCCGGGACGCGAGCGCGCGCGATCGAGCAGCGAGCCAGTTCGTCCGGCGTGCGACGCGAGTGCTTCGTGCGGCGCAACGTCGATCGCAACGATCTCGTGGTCCTCGTAGAGCACCGTCGGCGTCGCGACGTCGCCGCACGCGAGGAATGCGAGCGACTCGACTTCGTCCGTCTGCGGCATCATGTCGAACGGCACCACTCGATCGGTGTGCAATCCGCGTCGTCGGAGATCGTCGAGGTCGCGTGCGAGCGTGTCCGGATCACAAGACACGTAAACACATGCTCGTGGCGCCAAGCGCGCGATGGCGTCGCGAACTTCAGTTGCCACCCCGCGCCGCGGCGGATTGACCACGATCGCGTCGTAGCGCACGCGTGAGTCCAGGAGCTGATCGACCGCACTTCGCGCGTCCTCGGCGCGTGCGAAGAAGCCCGAAATGCCCTGCGCGCGCGCGGCAAGCTCCGCGCGTTCGACGGCCGGCGCGAACGACTCGACCTGCGTCACCCGAGCACCCGCGTGGCCGAGAACCAATCCCAGCGCACCGGAACCCGAGAACAGCTCGAGCACTGCGCGTCCGGCGAGCCCCCCCAATCGAACGGCGAGTTCGTCACGCACCGCCCGCGCGATGGCGCCGGCCTGCGCCCGATTCGCCTGCACGAACGATCCATGCGTCGCCCACTGCCAGGTTTCCGTGTCTCCGACGGAGTCCCGTACGGCAGCAGAGCCGTAGACCCCGCGGAGGTTTCCGCCCAGCACCTGCGGCGACCGGCCGCCGTGAACGCTGACCGCCACGGACACAATGGACGGTTCGAGCGCCACGAGGTGCTGCGCCGCCGCGCGAGCCGCGCTTTCGTCCACGGGTTCGGACGCGTCGAGAATGAGCGTCACCAGAACCCGGATGACGTCTCCGTCGCGCGCCTCGCGAAGATCTACGGCGCGCAACGCACCGTGGGCGCTGCCGTACGGCGTGAGGGCGCCCCGCGCGCGGACCGGCGGGTTCGCACACGCAGTCCGCAGTGCCGCTGCGGCGCGAGCCAACGCCGGGGTGACGACTCGGCAGTCGGGGATGTCGACGACTTCGTGGTCGCTGCCGTGCGCAAACAGTCCGATGCGCGGCCCCGGCGCGACGATGAGCTTTGCGCGGATGCGGTACGCCGAGGGTGCCGCAGCCGGGCGCGTGTCGTCGATCGCGAGTGCGGCGAGTGCAGAATATCGTGCGACCGAGTGCCGAACGTGCGCCGTTTTCGCGGCGAGCTGGGCGTCGTACGAATCTTCGATGCGTGGGCAGCCCGCACATCGGTCGGCGTGCGAGCAGACGATGCGCGTCTCGTCGGCGACGGCCGTGGTCATGTGACGACCCGATGCGAAGCGTGGTAGGGAGCCGCCGCCCGACGATCGATGGATGTCCGTCGGGCGGAGAGTCGCATCGCCATGAGCCTTCGCACGAATCTCACCGCGCCGCCACGCTCGGCCGCAGTGCTCGCGCTCGTCTCCGTCGTCGCGGTTGCCTGCGCGGTCGGCGGAAACGTGCAGCCCGACGTCACCGACCGGGTCGTCCCGCCGATGGACGTGCCGGGCGTCGACGCACCGCCGAGTGGAGACACCGGGCCGACGTGCCCATCCGGTCGAACGTCTTGCAGCGGTACGTGCATCAACCTCGACAACGACCTTGCGAATTGCGGCATGTGCGGTGCGGCGTGTCCGATGGGCAACGTCTGTGCGTCGGGCTCGTGCGCTTCGACCTGTCCGTCGCCCAACACGATGTGCGGCGCGCTCTGCATCAACGCCCAGACCGACAACGCCAACTGCGGATCCTGCGGTCACGCGTGTGGCGCAGGAGAGAGCTGCTCGTCGGGAACGTGCGTGTCGCTGTGCCCCGCGCCGAACATGGTGTGCGGCGGAGCGTGCACGAACGTGCGCAGTGACAATCTCAACTGCGGATCGTGCGGCAACGCGTGCACGACGGGAACGTTCTGCGTGAGCGGCACGTGCAACTCGACGTGCACCGCGCCGAACATGATGTGCGGCGGCGTGTGCACGAATACGCAGAGCGACAATTCCAATTGCGGCTCGTGCGGGCGGGCATGCGGATCTGGGCAATCGTGCTCGAGCGGAACGTGCGCGTGCCCCGGCGGGCAAATGCTGTGCGGCGGAATCTGCGTCGACACGATGAGCAGCTCGACCAACTGCGGCGCATGCGGCACCGCGTGCGGGTCCGGCCAGGTGTGCACGAGCGGGATGTGCCGCTGCGGCGGCGCGCTCACGCTGTGCACTGGAACCTGCGTGAACACGACGATGGACAGCAACCACTGCGGTGCCTGCGGACGGGCATGTACGGGCGGCGCATCGTGCGTCGCGGGGGCCTGCAGCATGGCGGCGCCGCCGAACGACAACCGCGCATCCGCGACGGTGATCTCGTTCGGCGCGGGCGAGGCGATGGCCACGGGATCGACGGTCGGATCGACGCACGACGGGCCGACGTCCACATGCGGTTGCACGAGCGGCGGCAACGTCTGGTATCGGTTCACGCTCGCGGGCACGGAGATCGTGTACGTCGACACGGCGGGTTCGTCCGTCGACACGTCGCTGTTTCTCACGGACTCCGCGGGTGCCGCGATCGCGAACGCGTGCAACGACGACAGCGGCTGCGGCACCGCGGGCGGTTTCACGAGCGGCCTTCAGTCGCGCGTGTCGGCGTACCTCACGGCCGGGACGTACTACATCGCGGTCGGTGGCTGTGCGCTCGGCGCGTTCACGCTGCACTTCCAGCACATCGCGTCTACGACGGCGTCGTTCATGTACTCCGTTCCCATCACGGGCACTGCGACGACCGCATCGACCGTGCTGGTCGGCACATCGCGCAACTCGAGCACGTGCGGCGGCGCTGCGTCCGGCGAGGATGGCCGCTGGTTCGTCACGTGCGGTGCGCTGCAGACGTTCAGTTTGTGTGCGTCGGACGGCGCGACGTTCACGCGGACGGCGGGTGGGCGAAACTTCGACCCCGCGATCTACATCTACAGCGGAGCGTCGGGCTCGATCACGACGTGCAACGACGACGGCGGCGCGGGCTGTGCGGGCACGGGCGGTGACACGCTCACGTACGGTTCCCGCGTCATGGGCTTCATGGTCGCGCGCGGAATTCACGCGATCATCGTCGACGAGCGACTGCAGACCAACGGCATGACCTACACGATGCGTCACACGATCCGGTAGCCCGCGCCCACCCTTCATTGGAAACGCGAACGAATCCGCTGGATCGACGATACTGCGAAGCGGACTACGCGGTCGCCCGGTCGTCCGCGTGGCGCCCCCCTCCTTGACCCCTCGCCCCGCGTCCGGTAACGACTGCTCCAACCTCGCGGAGACCCACGAAATGAGCGCGATTCCGGTGCCGAAGGAAGTCTTGCAGCGCGCGTACGTGCGCAAGCTCAACCCGTTCATCAAGCTTCCATTCTTCTACGGAATGGTCGCCGCGCTGGGCTACGCGGGCTGGTGGGCGTGCAATCACCTCCGCCACGGCGTCGTTCTGGGCGTCGTGTCCGGCGTATTCATCGGAATGCTCGTGCGCGGTCTCGGTTCGATCGGCCACGACGGCGTGCACGGCGTCGTCTCGAAGAACCGCTTCGTCAACTACGTGATGGGGTTTCTGGGCTGGAGCGCCACGCTCATGAGCTACAGCATCTACCGCACGTATCACCTCGACCATCACCGCATCGTTTGCCAGCCGAGCGACATCGACCGCGTCCAGCCCAGCATGTGGACCCGCAGCGCCGGCGTCTCGCGGCTGTACCGCGTCGCGATCTACATGGGCGGCTATCCGATCTACTGGGCGCTGCGCGTCGGCCGCTATCTGCGCGAGATGCCCTGGTATCTGCATCTGCGGATGTACGCCGAGTTCGTGTTTCTCTACGGCGGCCTCGTCGGGCTGTATTTCGTCATGGGCGCAGTCCCGTTTATCGCGATCGTCGGCACGCAAACGGTTACCGGCGCGTTCTTCGCGAGCGCGACGTCGATGTGCGAACACTTCGGCATGCGCTACCACCCGGACCCGGGATTCAGCTCGCGCACGTACGCGATCAAGAGCTGGTTTGCGAACTTCCTCTGGAGCGGAACGAACTTCCACCACGAGCACCACACGTGGCCTGGCATTCCGTACTACAACCTGCGTTCGTTCCACTTCGAAGCCCGGCCGTTCTACCCGCCCGAAGTGCAAGCGCACATGCACGACTACTTCTGGCCGCTGGCGTTCGAGCTGTGGGGCCAGGCCGCGAAGGTCGACCCGAACGAAGAACGCGCGAACGCGCAAGCCGACGAAGCGATGCTCGCGCAGGCCAGCGCGGCGTAGCCAGTCCATCGACGATTGACATCCCCCGATGAGCCTGAGTCTCGTACCGGCTGAGACGTCGAACAACGGCCGATGCCGCATCGTCGTCACGGGCGGACCGGGCGGTGGGAAGACCACGGCCGCGGACTTGTTCCGTCGCGAGATCAACGAGGGCGTGTGTGTCGTCCCCGAAGCCGCGACGCTGCTCTTCGGCGGCGGCTTCCCGCGCGTCGCGGGCGACGACGCGCAGCGAGCAACGCAACGCGCGATCTACTACGTGCAACGCAGCCTCGAGGACATCCAGGCCGCGCGGTACCCCAATCGCATTCTATTGTGCGATCGCGGAACGGTGGATGGCGCCGCGTATTGGCCCGGCGAGCCCGATGAATTCTTCCGCAACGTGGAGTCCACGTTCGAGGCCGAGATCGCGCGCTACGATGCCGTGATCTTCTTCGAGAGTGCAGCGGTCGGCGGCATGCGAATCGAAGACGGAAACCCCGTGCGCACGGAGTCCAATCAGCAAGCGGTGGCGCTCGATCAACGCCTGCGAGGGATCTGGTCGCGACATCCGCGGTTCGTGCTCGTCCCGCACAATCCGTCGTTCTTCCGAAAGATCACGTTTGGCCTCGCAGCGCTCGAGAGCATCGTCGCGCAGATCCGGAACGCCTAGTTTCTCGGCCGCGAGTCACGCGCAACTCTCCTTGACCGGTCCATCCCGCCCGTCTACCGTGCGCCGGCCCAAAATCCCGGGTCTTCCCACGCAGATGCAGCCTCTCCAGTCCGTCACCGGCATGAACGACATTCTTCCCGCGGAAAGCGCGCGGTGGCGTCGTCTCGAACAGAATTGGCACGAGACCTGTCGGCGCTACGGCTTCGGCGAGGTTCGGACGCCGCTGTGCGAGTACACGGAGTTGTTCGTGCGCAGCGTGGGCGAGACCACGGACATCGTCGAGAAGGAGATGTACACGTTTCCCGATCGCAACGAGCGTTCGCTCACGTTGCGCCCCGAGGGCACCGCGAGCGCCGTGCGAGCGTACCTTCACGGTGCCGCAGGGACCGAGCCGCTTGCGCGTTGGTACTACCTCGGCGCCATGTTTCGGGGCGAGCGTCCGCAGAAGGGTCGGTACCGACAGTTTCATCAGGTCGGCGCCGAGGTGTACGGCGACGCAGGACCGGGTGTCGACGCCGAGGTCGTGGATCTCGCCTACCGTTACGTCGCGTCGCTCGGCGTCGCGAAGTTCGAAGTGCGGATCAATTCGCTCGGGTCGGGAGACACACGCACGCGGTACCGAGACGCCCTCGTCGCGTACTACGGCCCGATGCGCGAGAAGCTGTCGAAAGAATCGCAGCGTCGACTGGACACCAATCCGCTCCGAATCGTGGACTCGAAGTCTCCCGAGGACGTCGCGTTGCGCGCCGGGGCCCCCGCGCTGACCGAGCATCTCGCCGACGACGACAAGCGCCACTTCGATGCGGTGCTCGCGATTCTCGATCGGATGGGCACTCCCGTGGTCATCGATCCAACGATTGTGCGCGGGCTCGACTACTACACTCGCACGATTTTCGAACTCAAGGACACGTCGGGCGCCCTCGGCGCGCAGGACACGCTCGGCGGCGGCGGGCGGTACGACAATCTCGTCGAGGAACTCGGCGGACGTTCGACGCCCGGGATCGGCTTCGCACTCGGCTGCGAGCGACTCTTGATCGCGTCGACGGCACTCGACGCGCCGATCGAACCGAGCGCTGCAATCATCGCGATCGCACGCGCCGAGGACGTGGCGGTACAGGCCGAGGCGCTGTCCATTGCGCGCGAGCTGCGCACGGCGGGTGTGACCGTTCACGTCGACACGCGATTCGGCAAGGCCGACCGGCAGTTCCGTCACGCCGACCGCGTCGGTGCGCGAGCGGGCGTCGTTCTCGGCAGCGCGGAAATTGCGAACGGAACGCTCGGACTGAAAGATCTCGCGCGCAAGGAACAGCGATCGATCGCGCGGGCGGATGTCGTTCGCGAAGTCCGTGCGCTGCTCTCGTCGCCGACGGACGTCGCCCGGGGGACCGCGGATTGAACCCGGTGCGTGCATGGTTGGGCGCTGCGGCCTGCGTCGCGGTGTTCGCATTCGCGACGAGCGCGCGCGCGCAAGACGCGGGCGACGCCGCCGACGCGGGCGATGCCTCGCGGACCGCGGATGGAGCGGCGCCGAGTGGTGACGACGATGCGTCGGAAGTTCCGACGGCGTCCGCCGGCACGTCGAGTTCCGACTCGGGCACCGCGGATGCGGCCGACGGAACGGGCGAGGGCGACGAAGAGGGCTCCAGCGAGGACACCGTCGACGCGGGCACCGAGCCGCCGCCGCCGCAGATCACCGACGAGCAACGTCGGATCATGCGTCCGTCGCTCGGGACGGTCAGTCAGCGGGACGACTCGGGCTCAGGGCGGTTCATTCTGCCGCCCCTGTACATGAGCGAATGGGGCCGCGGACACGATACGACGGTCGTGTTTCCGTTGCTCTATTTCAACGTCGGTCGCCGGAACGAACGCGGAATCGTCGTCGGGCCGTACTACCAATTCCGCTCGCCGACGCAACAGACCGATGCGGTGCTCCCGTTCTATTTTCACTTCCGCGGTCGTGACGGCGCGACGCGATGGAACACCGACGTCGTGTTCAATACGTTCGTTCACTCGAGCACCGGTCCGGGCCGATCGCACGCAACGTCGTTCGGCTCGGCCCCCTTCGTCTTCTACGGCGAGCAGTTCGGGAGCAACGGACTGCTCTCGAACGAACACTTGTTCATCCCACCCCTTCTTACGTTTCACCGTTGGTGGCCCACCGGTCAAACGACCATCGTCGGGCCTGTGGTGTACGCGCGCAACGGGTCGGAGACGAACCTCGTGGGTGGACCCGTTGTGATTCACCACCGCGACACGCAACAATCGTGGACGGTGATTCCGCCGCTTCTCACGTTTCACCGCGAAGACCTCGTCGAGAATCGCTCGTTCACGCTCGTGGGCCCGCTCATCCTCGAGACGACTCCGACGTCCACGAGTTACAACTTTGCGCCGGTGTTCTTCCACTGGCACGACCGCACGAACGCGCGCACGACGTTCGCGCCGCTATTTCACACGGAGACCGGACCGGACCGATTCACGCTCGTCACACCGCTCGGCGGGTACGCACGCAACGGCCGCGAAACGACGCTCGTGCTTCCGTTCTACCAGAACCACCGCGGGACGACGCAACTCGACGCGATTGCGCCGCTCGGGTTCGCGTTTCAGGACCCGCGCCGAGGAGTCTCGTCGTTCGGCTTTCTCCCGGGCTTCGTCCATAGCTCGTCGCCGACCGGGTACGGCTGGGGCCTCTTCCCGTTCATGGCCCGCTTGCATGAGTACGGCCGGTACGACACCACGGCGACCCCGCTGTTCGTGCACTCGAACTCGATGGAAACGCGTTCGTCGGTGACGTGGGTGTTTCCGACGTTTCATCACGAGCAATCGCCGACGTCGTGGGCGTTCAACATCTACCCGCTTTGGTATTCCGCGGGCGGGCGCGAGTGGCACCACACGGTGTTCTTCCCATTCTTCGGCGACGTCGGGAATCGGACGCAGGGCACGGGCACTTTCGTCTCGCCGCTGTTCGCCCGAGTCACGACGCGCGCCAACACGACGTCGTGGATTCCTCCGTTCAACTTCTGGTGGGAGGGAACGCAACACGGCGAGCGCTACAACGGCCTCGATGCAGCGCCGTTCTTCCAGTACGAACGCCGCGCGCAGTCGTCGGAACGGTGGAGCGTATTCTACGGACTCGTGGGGTGGCGCCGGCAGGGAAGCTTCGAACAGTTGCAACTGTTCTGGATTCCGATCGACCTGCGTGGCCATCCGCCGTCGCAAACGCCGCCGGCGTCGCAGCGTGCGAGCAACGGCGACGTTCGCATGGAACTGTAGGGTCTGCGCGCGCGGGAGCCTGGGGCCGCTTGGCGACCAGCGCCGCGAACCACGCCGCCGCCGCTCGTCGAATTGGCCTGCGGCACGCTCGTCCCCGACGGACATCGTTCGCCTCCGCTCCTCCGGTGGCGCGCGCCGGCAATGCCAAGAAGGTGTCAACTCCCCGCGGTGGAGCAGTGAGGGACCCGCCCCGATGGAACACTTCCCACGTCGCGGCCCGCCGCGTCGGCGTCGAGCGGGGTCGGAGCAATACCGAGGAGTACGCACATGCGAATGTTCAATGAAAAGCTGTTCGACGAGATCATCTACGTCGGCATCGGGACCTACTACACGGACCCGAAATGGAACGCGCTGCTCGGTTCGCCTGAAAAGCTCGTGCTCCATGCAATCGGCGACAATGCGGCCGCGACGCCGTCGGTAACGATCAGCACCGAGCACAGCAACGACAACAAGAACTGGGACGCGCTCACCGCGAGCGTGATTGCGGCGCTCGCTCCGACGACCACGGCGCTTGCCCAGGACACTGGCGCCGACACCGCGAGTTGCGGTGCATTTCGCCGCCTGAAGATCGTGATCACCGGTGCGAGCAGCAGTTGCCACCTCGTGATCCTGGGATGCGGGCGCGGTGAGCAGGGCGGCGGCTGATCGCATGGCGACGGCGCGTGTTGTGACGTCTTGGTTCGCCGCCCGCGACGGCATGACGTGACGGAGTTGTCATGCGTGTCTTCGACGAGATCGTGTTCGCCGGTCCCGTCGTCGGTACGACGGCGGTGTACTCGCACCCATTTTTCGACCCGCTATTGAGCGTCGGAGATGATCTTGTCGTCGAAGCGGTCTGCAGCTACACGTCGGGCGCGTACGTTCGCGTCCGAATCGACCTCGAGCACTCCAACGACGGCCTCCATTGGTTGCCGAAGTGCGGACTGGTCACACCGACGGCGCTGACTTCGGCCGCAGTCGTCGTCGCGACCGGCGCCGACGATTCGCTGTGGCCGACAGCGGCGTTCGCGCGGTTGCGGCTAAGCCTCGCGGGTGATGCGCCGGCGGCGACGGTCGAGGTCCGGGCATGCATGCGTCAGGGCTGGGCGCCCGTCCGCGTCCGGTGGACCGCAGACTTCACGGGCCACGTCCAGGGCTCGCTGACACGGTTGCCCGGTGGCCTGGCGCTCGCACGCGCCTCCGCCGCGACCGTGCGGACGTCGATCGTCACCGTGACGACGAATGGAATCGCGGCCAACGTCGCGCGCGTCGGCGACGACGGTTCGCACACGGGCCTGGTGCTCGAAGAGTCCCGGGAGAACAAGATCTCGTACGCTCGCGACATCACGGCAGGCCCGTGGACGACCGGATTGAGTGTCGTGACGACCGCGAATGCCGCCGACGGGCCCGACGGCACGGCGTCGATCGCCGATCGGTCCGAGGTCGCAAAGGACGGCTACAGCAACTACTTCGGCGTCACGAACGCGACGGCCGGCTACTACACCATGAGCCAGTGGTACAAGCGCGGCTCGGTCGCCGCGAGTGCGCAGATCGTGCTGTATGTCGACAGCACGGGCTCGTTCGTGGCCTCCGGCGGCGACGCGCCCGAGGCCTGGCAGCGGATCGCGGTGACGAAGAACCACGCGTCCGGCGATGTGTATGCCAGCCCGGCCAACGGCCTCGACGGCACTGCCGGGGGCGGAGTGCTGAACGCTGCGCGCGACGTACTGACTGATCTGATGCAGCTCGAGTTCGCCCAGTTTGCGACGGAGGCGATTGTCACGTCAGGCGCCGCCGCCACGCGAGCCGGTGAGCGGCTGTACCTCGTCGACGTGGCGACGCTTCTCGACGCCGGACGGATGAACCTGGAAATTTCGGTCCAGCCCAGGGGCGCATCGAGCGAATTTGCGAACGACATCTCGGTCTGGACGATCGACGGGAACAACTACGCCACGATCCAGCAAAGCAACCGCAAGTTGAAGGTCGTGATTGCGGCGACGAGCTACGAGTTCACGACGGCGTTGAGCTGGAGCGCGGGCGACACCGTCGATCTCTGGATCGAGGCGGGCGGCGGATCGCTGCTGTCGAAGGCGCAGTACAGGGTCAACGGCGGCACGCCCGTCGACCTCGGCGCGAGCGGTAGCGCACATTCGGCGATTTCGAGCGGAGTCGCGATCGACCTGTTGTGCTCCGGCACTGCGTCGCAATGGACCGCGTGGGTGCGGCGGATCCGGGCGTACTGGAATGGGAGTCGTCCGAGTTGGCTGGCGTGACGGCACGATGGGCGACCCGCTCGAGCGAGAAGGAGACGCGATGAACGGCAAGGGCGACGACGCGAATCGCGGACGAGGTACAGCCGGCAGTGAGCCGGCGCAGGATCCGTACGCCGCGGCGTGGGCACGAACGCCGAGCCTGAAGGCGCCGAAGGAGCAACTCCTCGCGTGGAGCCGAGTGGGGATGGCGCGGGACGAGAGCAAGGACGCCGTCGAGAGGGAGGAAGACGCGAAAGCGGGCCGCGCGCGATCCGCAACCGGGGGGACGATCGCTGCCCCGAGCCCATCCGGGCTGATGAGGGGCTCACTCCCGACGATTCCCGGCGTCTCGAAGGTCGCGCGACCGCCTCGGCAACGGCGCCTCTTCACGGTCGCTCAGAAGTTCCGCACCGGAGCGGAGCAGGTGATTGAGATTCCGATCACTGGACCGCCCGTCGATCGGTTCGTACGCCCCGGCGCGGGCGCAGCGTTTCCGACGCCGGCGACACCGGGTGAGCGCTACGCCCTCGACGAGACGACCATCACTGCATCGCGGCTATCGGATGGCACGGTGCGTCTGGCTTGCGGATTCAACTACTGGGGCAGCACTCGTTTCGGACGCACGAGTATCCCGCTCGCCTCGGAGTTGGGCGGCCTGCCAATCGGCTGGGCGTGGTCCGACGATGGGACGAACTGGACGTTCATGGGTGGCGACATACTCGCACCTCCGGCTCCCCCTGGGTTCTACCCGCCACCGCCGGCCCCTGGCGGCGGTGGCGCCCCACGATTTCCCCGCTTGCCTCCGGGAATCGATCTCGATCTCCCGAGCAGCATCCTCGGCGTCGACTATCCCGCCGTGTTGTTGATGCCGGACGTCTGGGGCTTCCTGGGCGACCCCGTGATGGTCTCGAACCCTGCGATTCCCGGCCAGGTCGTCTACATCTTCATGGCGGCGAGTCTCCGGAGACAGGAGTTCTTTGAGGCGGGTAGCGTCACGGCTCTGATCATTGGCGCGGTCGACATGCTCGTCGCGGCCGTGTCGCGCGACGGTGGGCGGACGTTCACTGCGCTGCGTACGGTCTACCGAGGAGACCCCATCCGCGAAATCGTCGATCGTCCAACGGCGGTATTCGCCGAGGACGGATCGCTCTGGGTCGCGTGGAGCAGCAACACGAGCTTCAAGTTTCTCGCGTTCTCGCTCGACGAAGCCGGCACGCTCAACCGATTGTTCTCGGTGTTCACGGAGGAGATGAGCGCAGGGAGGTTTCCCGCGATCTACGTGTCGCGACGCCCGGCCGGAGTCTACCGCATCTTCGTTGCGTTTCTGGGGGAGACCGCGCGAGTGCCTCTGCGTCCATTGGTGGTGGACCGTCGATATGGCCTGAACCTGCGAGTGTACGAGTTTGCATCGGGCGGAGAAGTCAGCGCTCTATATCTAGTATCGCCCATCGACGACCTCGGCTTCTCCGGGTGGCTCCCCGACCGATCGTGGGGTCCGGTTCGGGATTCGCCGACGGTCTCGATCGCGGGCAATGGCGACATATTCTGGGTGGCGTACCGCAAACGTGAGACGGACCCCGATCCGATGCCGGGACCTGTCGGTCGCAATGTGAAGCAGACGATCCGCGTCCGCTCGTGTCCGATCGACGCCAGCCGTTCAGAGGTCGACGCCCGGCTTGGGGAGCGCGGACCGCGTGAAACCATTGGCACCGTCGCCGACAATGTCTACTGTTTCTTCCCCGTGCTCGCGGCTGCACCACACGGTGCCGTCGCGCTCGCGTGGTACGAGATGGACCCGTCGGGGAATGTCGCGGTGCGGGCCGCCGGCAACGCGACGCCACTCGATGACGCGGGATGGAACGAGCCGGCACAGGATCTCTGCCCATATTTCACGCCCACCGGCACGGTCTATGACCCGGACGCGATGCCCGGGCCGATTCTCGTCCACCGCGCGTGGCTTGGCGACTACATCGGCCTCACGTGGGTGCCGCCCGCGGCGGGCTCGCCGCCGGGAGACCCCGGCGACTTCGCATGCGCGTGGACCGACCAGTCTCGGTACGGGGTTCAGTCTGCGCAGGTCGGTGTTCGGCGATTCCAGGTTCTGCCGTAGCGCGACCACATGCGCTTTGCGCTGACGCTCGAGAGCCCTCAACGACCGAAGAGCGCGATCCAGAACCGGGGATCCGTTCCGCCGGGTATTGTATGGCCCCAGACGATCCCCGGTCCCAGCACCACTCCGTACAGAACGAAGTACGAATCGGGCGCGACCGACGCCCTGTAGTCGACAAAGCCGCCCTCGGTGCGCACGACATCGCCGCCGCAGTACGCACCGCGCGGCGTGAACCGAAGTGAGATGCCGGTCTCGCGAGAATACGGACCGTAGTGAACTCCCTCGACGTCGATCTCCCGGCCCGCGTACAGCGGGAATCCGCCGTAGAGCGTATCGCCGATTGCGACAGGCGCATTCGTGAACAAGTAACTGTCAGCGGCCATGGCGTCGAGCCCGTAGCGACGCGTCCACGCCAATGCGCCCGTGGAATTCCAGCACCCGAGCCAGAATTGGCAATTGGTGATCGGGCCGCCGTCGATGTCGGGCGGGCACTGAGGAAACCCGGGACGCCCGCCGCCGCCAGCGCACACCGAGCCATCGGGGGCGACTGTGACGCTCCATGCCATCGGGTAGGTGCGTGCCCAGCGGGCGTGACCCTCGAGGTCGAACGAGACGACGACCGAGGTACTGTCCTCGGCCACGTGCACACCATCGACCGCGAAGTCTGGCGTGAAAGTGCTCATGACCACGAGCCCTCCGGCGTGCGGATGCGGATCGGACCCCCAATTGAGGCTCCCGTGCTCGATGATCTCGCGGGCCCAGCGGATCTCACCGTCGACCGATAGTTCCAGAATCGCGTGAACCGTCTCGCGTGCACCGACCGTCGGCGGGGGCTGGACCAAACCGAGCGACTGCGTCGCGTGAACCGTGATCGCGATTCGATCGCCCAGCGCGCGAAGTGCCAGGCCGTTGATCCGCCCGGCGTTCCCCGCCGAGAATCCGCGAACCCAGCGGAACTGGCCGTCCGGTCCGTACGAGACGACGAGGGCGTCCCGCTCATGGGAGGCGACGTATCCGCCCTCGAGTTCGCCGTCGATGTCGTAGACGATCGAGCCGATGTACGTATTGCCGCGCGCATCAAGCGCGACAAGTGGGACGAGGCCCGGGTCCTCGGGTGAACCGTGCTGGCCCAGGCGCAACGGGCGCGCCCAGAGGATCCGCCCATCGCGGTTCATCCGCACGAGAGCGAAAGCAACGGGCGCCGCCGCGAATGTCTGGCCGCCCACCGTGAAGGATTGGCTGCCGTACGGCACGAACGCGATCTCGCCCGACTCGTTGACGGCGACGGGACCACGCGGCACACCCGGCGCTTGGATCCACCGCAGACGGAGAGGCGGATCGCACCGCGGACCGGCGTCGGCAGCGTTGCCGGCGTCCCCCGCCAGATCTGTGGCCGCGTCGGCCACATCCACGGCCGCGTCGCTCTCGCGCGCGTCACTCGGTGCCGACACGCGTGCGCATGCCACCGAGATCGCGCACAGAGCCAGCGCCCCTCTCTTCATCCTCTGCTCCCATACGGCCCCACGCCTTGCGCGCCGCTCTCGAGGTCGATCTTCAGCTCCCCGAGCGTATTCGCGTCGAACGCTTCGAGCACCGTCCCGATGCGCTTCTTCAGCCCTTCGCGCGGCACTCCGATCGCCGCGGCGATCCATTCGTGCGTCTCGTTGCCGTCGAGCACGGCATCGACGACCGCCCATCCGCCGTCCGCGAGCCACCTTCCTCGCTCGAACAGTTCCCGGCGCGAGTGGTCGTGCACCGTCGGCGACCGCCTGGCCGTGATCGCCGGTGCGCACAGCGCGTCGAGCAGACTCGGCGTCGGCAGGCCCGGCACGGCCACCCGACCGCGTCCGCGCACAGCTTCCGCCGCGTGGCCGCGGGCAGTGTAGATCAGGACACGGTCGCACCGAACGCAACCGACTCGGTCGAGGAGGTCAACCGCGGTCCCGTCCGCGAGGTGCAGGCGTGCCGCGCAGATAAGGGTGAACGGCCGGACTCCCGAGGCGCGCACCGGCTCACCTTGTGTCGTCCGCGGCGCCGGGGGGGGGGGGGGGGAGCCGGCGCCATACCCCCCGATCCCGCGAACCCCGCAACACCCGTTCCCTGCCGAGCCCGGGGGGGGCCGCGGGCGCGCCGCC
>Ga0080064_1001545_pt1 | contig 45625 bp, 60 predicted proteins | sample Subgrocontami54m_FD_69260 | JGI IMG/M metagenome (GOLD analysis project Ga0080064, IMG submission 69260) | Subsurface groundwater microbial communities from S. Glens Falls, New York, USA - GMW46 contaminated, 5.4 m (SPADES assembly) (version 2) ...
GTATTTGTCGTATTAAAAAATTTTGGTACACTTTCAAAGTTTTATTTTACGTCTAAAATGGTATAATGATGATTTTTTGCGGAACTGGGAGGCTTAATGACAAAAGAGCTGTCTTCTTCGAGATCGCATGTCAAATTACAGCTCTAGAGTTCAATGTAGCACTGGTCTTCATTTCTACTTACATCATGGATAAGATATAAAGAGAAAAAACTAAATTCACAATTTCTCAAATTAGTTTTGTTTTCATTTTATCAAAGATATTAATCATTTAGTTATTAGCATGAACATTTTATGTTTTATTAAATTTCATTGTAAGTCTTCTTATTGAGGCTCGTTCATAAATATTGATCATTAGAAGCCAATTAAATTTAATAATGCACCCAAGGTTTTATTATTATAAACCATTCTTAAACAAATCAACATCAAATTATTTTATTAGCGAGAATTTCTTTATTTAAAGTTCTTAAAATCTGAATTTAATAGAAAATCCTTAAAATAGCAAATCAACTTTTAAAAGCACATCCGATTCTAATCATTCTGAAGAAAGAAGAAGTAAATATTCAGAAAGCTCTTTCTAATAAAAGAAGAAGATAAATTATTTTTTCTTCTTTACTGTTTTCTTCACAATTTTTGTTTTAATTACCTTTGTTTTTACGCGTAGTTTTTCCTGCTTTCTAGCTTTAACTTCTTTTTTTCGTGTTTTGACTATTTTACGATGTACTTTCCGTTCTTCGAGCACTTCTTTGAGCTCAGCTTCAATTTCTGATACTTTTTTACGCAAAGTTTCTACTCTTTCCGTATTATTATCTTGAGAAGCCAATTCACCACATTCCGGGCAATGAAATTCAAAATCAGTGGCCTGATCAAAATTAAGCCGTACACATTTGGTGGGACAAGTAAAAAATAATTCTCTGGTCTCTTCTTCCAGACGCTGCTGCAGTTTTGCCAACAATTCTTTTTTTCGTTTGATATAATTAAATTTGATACTTTCTGGAAGCAGTGTCCAGTAGTAGATATACCAGCCTTTGATCTTATCTTTTTTCCTGATGAAGCTGACTAAATTATAATTGTAAAGAAAATAGAGCAGCTTACGCACAACTTTGATATCTTTTTTTAGCTTGTCTGCCAGTTCAAATTCAGAAACGTGTTGTTTGCCGGAAAGCTCTTTTACTAACGGCAGTCCTTCTTCCCCCAGAATGGAAAGCATGATTTCTTCAACTTTCTTTTGAGTCAGGCGCATGGTTAGAATCTTTGTTGGGTTTTATGTTAATTTGGGTAGTGACGCTTTTAAAGGTTTCGGTTAAGCTTTGTTTTCTACCTTCTTCTGCAATTCAGAAATTCCTAACAAGTCTTCCATCTTCATCCCTTTCCTTTTTGCTAATTCCAAAGAAATCGCCCAGCTTTTGCCAGTCTGCTCGATATCTTCCAACATAAAAAAATACCATGGTTCACTGGGAAATCGCACTCCTATCCAAGCTTCTGCGCCAAATTTATTGGCAAAAGTTCTAAGCTGCTCGATTTCTTCAGTTAAGAGGTATTTTTTTGTCTCTGCCGTGACTTTACATTCGATTGCCACTCTGCGCATGGCATTGCCCGCTAATACGTCAGGAGCTGGGTAAGGGCTGCTTCCAGAACCGGCTGCGCGGATACATACCCAGCCGTTTTCATTAAAGACTCTGACTAACTCTCGTTCACCCTTCGTACCTTTTGCTTTGGTGTTCATTACATCAAGAAGAAAAAAGGATTATTTAAGTTCTTCGAGCTTAGAAATTATTTTCTATCCCAATTAGGGCCATCATAATAGCATACTTGGTGTAATCAAATCTGGTCACTCTGTTCTTGGTTAAGACACCAATAATTCCCTCAGATTTTCCCAGTTCAGGATTGGTAGTTAATCCTGCTCGATATGATGCTTGACTTAAATTTAAACCTTGTTCTAAAACCAGGCTAGCCACCGTTTCTGGAATAGGAAAGGCTGGCGAAAGTCCTGGATATAATTTCTTTCCATCGTGAAAAACACAAGCAGTTAATTCCAGATACCCAACCAATGGAAATTTATTCAGTCCAGATTCAAGACCAACACTATAATCACAGTTGGTGTGATTGTAGGCATTCTTTGCCCTATTCATAGCTCCTTGCACGATCTCTTCCATAGTTCTGGGCTGAGATGAAACTCCTGAAGAGACATCGACACCAACTATTTCTGGCTTGCCTAAAAAGGAATATTGTTTGAGAACTTCTCTTACTGCTTCTACTTTACTGGGATTAGTAGAACCGACAATAATTTTCATAGAAAGGTAAGTTAAGAAGTTCTTTAAATATATTTCTGTACTTGATATTCCATTCTTCCACCATACTTTTTTAATGAAACAGTAGTTTTTCACTACATGTTACCTACCTTTCCATCAAAAGCCTTCCTTGCTCCCATGTCCGGAGTAAGCAACGCTGCGCTGAGATTACTCTGTAAAGATCTAGGCGCAGGATTAGTGGTAACAGAATTTACTAACATTCATGCTGTAGTCGCTAGAGAAGCAGACCTACATAATTTCATTGAATTCTCCGAGAAAGAAAGGCCTCTCGCCATCCAATTGTTTGGCTCTGATTTAGAAGCGCTCAAAAAAGCTATTAAGATTGTTGAGCCATATTTTGACATTATCGATTACAACATGGGCTGTCCTGCTGACCATATCACTCAGCAGATGGCTTGTTCTGCTTTATTACAGCATCCTGATCTTACTCGGCAGATTTTCAAAACTATGCGTGCTGCTACTACCAAACCAGTAACCGTCAAAATCAGAGCTGGAGTAAATAAACCAGATAAATGGCAAGTTATAGCTAAAATTGCAGAAGAAGAAGGATTAGATATGATTACCTTTCATCCCCGCACCGTTAAAGAAGGATATTCTGGAACGTCTAACTGGGCCTTGATCAAAGAACTGAAACAGATGGTTTCCATTCCGGTAGTAGGCAATGGAGATATCAGAACTCCTGAAGATGCTAAGCGCATGTTAGATGAAACTGGCTGCGATTATGTCATGATCGGCCGGGAAGCGATGAGCAATCCTTTTCTTTTCACCCAGATCAATCAATATTTAGAGACCGGAAAATACCGCGGCATGTCTTCCAAGAAGAAAATTGAAACATTCTTCAAATATGTTGAATATGCTAAACAATACCCTACCATCAAAATATACAATATCAGAATGCAAGCCATGAACTTCTCTAAGGGCTGTCCTGGTGGAAAAGAATTGCGAGGGAAACTTTTAGCGGTGAAAGAAGTTACCGAGATAGAAAGGATAATGAAAGAGTTTTATGATGGGTTGTGAGAACTAATATTTTCAAAATTTACCGTATCTGTACTTCTCTTTCCCATTTATCCCTAGGCTGAGTATGCAATTCCCAATACTTCTCTGCGATCAAATCAGAATCATATCTCGTTCTCGGAGCAACTTTTCCAAATACACTGACTACAGCCACATGGATTCCTTTAGGTTCATACTCTTGTGCTAAGTTATGACCATAATTGAGTAAAGCTGCCTTGCCCATACTTAATGCATAATAATCCTGATTTGGCTCATGCGCAAAACCTCCTCCAGTAAATAAGATTATACCATCTCTTTTTTTCAACATTTCAGGAAGTACTTGGTTCACAGAGACCATTGCTCCACCAACATTTATTTGGTAATGATTCATTAACTTCTCCGTGCTTAGCAATGAGTTTGTTTTCTCCAAAACTGCGGCATTATATATTAAAATATCAGTTGAACCACATTTCTGCTTTATTCTCTTGAAAGTACTTTCTAGCTCACCAAAGTTACCAGCATCGGCTACAAAACCATATGCATTCGCATCGTAACTTTCTCCTAACTTCACAGAATAATTCAACAAACTGCCAAGGTTGCGAGCCACCATAGCTATATCAAAACCTTCTCTGGCAAATCTTTTTGCTACAGAAAGTCCAATGCCCGGTCCCATCCCCACAATTGTGCATAAAGACATTTTCACACCTTAATCTTCATAAAACCATAGGCATCATTACAATTCAGTGTCGGATCATACCAATTTGGAAACAAAATAGTAAACACCTCATTAATTATTTCTGATCTGCGCCATCCAGGTTCACTTTCTAATTTTTGTAATAAGGAAGCTAGTCCAGAGTTTTCAGGAATAGGAACTAATAACTCTTCATTCACTAATTGTCCATCATTAGGCTCTCCATATAACTCTGCATTCCTATTAATAAGAAGTGAGACATATTCTCCAGGTTTAATATCTTTTATTAATACTCCAAGACCATTTCTTTCATCCCAATATTCTCTTTCTTCCATAAAATCTAATTTTCTCACACCTTAATCTTCATAAAATCTTCTGCTACTACAGAATTATCAAAATAGGTTCTTGCTTCTTCGATGATTTCTGAAGACATTTTATAGCGCTGGCTGATATGAGTGATCACTAACTTCTGCACATTATTTTCAGATGCAATTAGCGCCGCTTGTTTGACGGTCATGTGTCTGGATTTCTCGCTCTTCTCCCTGATTTCATCTAAATGCGTTCCTTCGCAAATAAGCAAGTCTGCATCTTTAGCCAGAAGATCAGCTCCTTTACAGGGAACAGTATCGGTCACATAACTTATTTTTTTACCTAAAGTAGCATACGTTACATCTTTCGCTTTAATCTTCTTTCCTTTCACCATTACATCCTGGCCTTGCTGTAATTTTCCTAAGATTGGCCCTTCCAATCCTAATTTCTTTGCTTTCACTACATCAATGCGCAGTTTGTCTTTCTCGCGAAAACTATATCCGATACAAGAAACAGAATGCTCCAGTTTTTGCACTTCTAAAATGAAATCATCTCCTTCATAGGCCTTGCCAGAAGAAACTTCATGCACTTCATAAGGAATAATATCTTTCGCAGCAAAACTCTTGATCATATTGGTCAGGTATACTTTTGATCCTTTTGGACCATAAATGTGCAAGACTTGTTCTTCCTCTTGTCCGGTGCGATCTGCTCCCATCGAGCTCAGCAATCCCGGAATGCCAAAGACATGATCTCCATGCCAATGAGTAATGCACAGTCTGGTAATTTTTGCCGGTTTCACTCCGGCGATGCGCATCTGCCGCTGAATACCTTCACCACAATCAAACAGAATATGTTCTTTCTTGTAACTAAGCAAAACGCCAGCATGATTTCTAGTCTTAGTCGGCTGCATACATCCTGTTCCTAAAAAGGTAATTTCAACCATTACTGGTCAAGAATACTTGATAATTCTTTAAGGTTTCTGATTTTTGGCTCGAAATGCTGGCGCTGCTTGTGATCCATCAAAACGCCTTTGATTCCAGCTTCCTTGGCCGCTTCCATATCGCTGTGGATACTGTCTCCCACAAAGACACAATCTTCTGCTGCTAATTTAGCTTCTTTCAAAACTTTCTTAAGAAATTTCTTGTCAGTTTTGATCAAACCCAGGTCATAAGACAAGAAGACATGATTAAAGAATTCCCTCAGTTGGAATTTATCTAACACTTGGTTTATGGAAAAATTATCTGTATTTGAAACTAAAATCAAGGTGTAATCTTTCTTTAAATTCTTTAGCTCTTCTTGTACTTCTTCATACGGCTTAGCTAACATCCAAGATTTGTTCCACATCCCAATTAACAGTTCCATCTTATCTTCATCACACTGGACCTTAAACTCTTCACAGATACTTTCAAAGGCTTCCCTAAGGGAATTAAACTTCTGAGTCATCATGGCTTGTTCCATTCTACCTACATATTCAGAAAAAGGGACATCAATATGCAGGATTTGCTGCACTTGCTTGATGGGGCTCCATACTCCATTCTCTACTAACGTGCCCCAGAAGTCAAAAACGATTGCTTTAATCATTTTTGCTCTTTCCTCCGAAAAGAATCGAAAATTATAGCTTTAACCATTCATCCACCCCAATGAGCTTATTTTCTAGGGGAGTATTTATATTTTACTGAAATTGACATTAAATATTTAAACCACTTCTCTTTCTAGAACAGTATGAATCCGGAACAGAAACTAGCCTTAATCAAACGCAATACCCAAGAGATTGTAACCGAAACAGAACTTTTAGACTTGCTGAAAAAGAAAAAACAACCAGTCGTATACCTCGGAACCGCTATCACCGGTCGACCTCATATAGGTTATTATGTCTGGGTTTTGAAGATGGCTGATTTCCTGAAAGCTGGATTCAAAGTAAAAGTCTTGCTGGCCGATATACACGGCGCTTTAGATAACTGCCCTTGGGATGTTCTGGAAAAACGCTACAAATACTATTCCAATGTCATTCCCTTGATGTTTCAAGCTGTTGGCGCAGATGTCAAGAACATCGAAATTGTGAAAGGCTCAGAATTCCAAGTAAAAAAAGATTACATCCTCGATGTCTTAAAACTTTCAACTCACACTTCTATTCATGATGCTACTAAAGCAGCCTCAGAAGTAGTCAAATTAGGTGATAATCCCAAGTTAAGTGGTATCATTTATCCCTTGATGCAAGCGCTCGATGAAGAATATCTTCAAGCAGATGTGCAGTACGGCGGCATCGACCAGAGAAAAATATTGATGTATGCCCGTGAATATTTACCTAAAGTGGGATACAAATCCAGAGTAGAAATAATGACTCCTTTAATTCCTGGTTTGGTTGGGAAAAAAATGTCTGCTTCTGATTCTAAATCTAAAATTGATCTTTTAGACGATGAAAAAAGTGTGCAAGATAAAGTCCGCGGCGCATACTGTGAAGAAGGTAAAGTTGAAGATAATGGTGTGCTAGCTTTCTTGAAATTAGTCATTATGACTATTAAGCAAGACCAAAAAGAGAAATTTGTGATTGAACGACCGACTAAATTCGGCGGCAATATTTCCTTCAGCACTTACCAAGAAATCGAAGACGCTTTCATCGCCAAGAAAATTCATCCTTTAGATTTAAAAAATGGGTTAGCCAAAGAGATTAATGCTCTGCTGGAACCATTTAGAAAAAATAAAGCGAAGTTAGATAAGATTGCGATGGAAGCATATGTTTAGAGTTTCACTCATTCTACAATCTTCCCAGTGTAGCTTTCAACCGCCGGTTTTTGTGGGGGAACTACTTTCCCATAAAACACACGCACCGTGTTGTCATCAACCTTCAGAACAGATGGGTCATATACATTATCTCCTTGGAAAACCGCTACAGGTTCGCTGAAATCAAGCCCATCAGATGATTCTAGATAATAAATTCCCTTCGGAACTCTGGCAAACCTTTCCTCTATGGACGCTGCAAAAAGCAAATATCTGTCGCCAATTCTGACTAATGCTGGATCCACTAAATTTTCAACTCTCATTCCCGGTTCTTTTACAAAATTAAGACCGTCAGAAGATATAGCTGAACCAATCCCATGCTGCATTTCTGCGGCAGTCACATAATATATTCTTACCCGTCCGTCTGAAAGAACAATAGCATCCGGGACAGAAGCCCAGCCGTTGTCACCATTAGTTTCTGAATCAATCCTTAGCCCTTCTTTCTGGAAAGTCAATCCATCCGAAGATATCGCAGAATAGATTTTATGAATTGAACCTGGACCAGGTTTCATAGTATTAGCACCTTTGTAGTACATCCTCATTTTTCCACCTGGAAGATCTACAATAGTGGGATCACAAACATGGGATTCAAATCCAGTTCCTTGAGAAATCCTGATACCTTGCTCTTTTGTAAAAGTTAGGCCATCTTTAGAAATAGCTGATAATATGATATCATCTTTGCAGTAATACAAACGAACTTTTCCGTCATTCAATTTATGTACTAACGGGACAGAACCATCTACAACTCTTGCGTCGCTGTCCTTCTCCCAAGAGAACGACAACGTTTCTGCAACCTGTTCAGTTGGCTTATCGTCAGTTTCTGGGATTAAATCTTTATGTTTTTCAATAACTGATTCTGCTTCAGGCACCACTATGTTTTCATTTATGCCCTCATTTTGTGCTATCTTTTCAGGTTCGCTGCTGCAGCCGCTTAAAAAAATTAAAAGAAATATCGTAACCATACAAAGTTGCATGAAGTTTGATTTATCCATATGATTGTTCATATTTAACATTTCACTTCCCCTTCAAAACCACTTGCGCATAATGCTTGAAATACTTTTCAATCACTCTCTTAACATCAGCGACAGTTACTTTCTTAATTTTTTTCAAGTATTCTCCCATCTGTGCAGCATCTTTCACTTGCTCCCAGAATAATATTTGGTCTGCCACCTTTTGAGTATCTTCTATTTCCAGCAGATAATCACCTTCAATATAATTCTTGGCTTCTTGGACTTCCTCTTCAGAAACATTTCGCAAACTCCTGATCTCTTTAAGCATCAAATCCTTTACCAAGGAAATATTCTTTCTATCAATAATGGCATAAGCAGCAAAATATCCAAAATCTGCTTCATCCAGGACTTGGGTTCCTACATCATAAGCTAGTCCTCTGCGGCTTCTGATCTCTGTAAACATCTTGCCGCTCTGCCCTCGTCCCAGAATACCATCAATAACATCTAAGACATACGAATCAAGATGTGCTCTGGATACAGTCTTGAAACCAAAGACTAGATGAGTATTAAACATCTTTTTCTTCAGAGAAATTATTTTATTTTTCTTTAGAGCAGGTTCAACAGGAAAACTGATTTTTGTAACTTTTCCTTTTTCAAAAAAAAAATTCTTCTTGATTTCCTTTCTCCAGTTGGGAACATCACCTACAATCGAAACCACCATATTATTAGGCACATAATGCTTCTGAAAGAAATCTTGCACTTTTTTCTTGTTCAAGGCTTTTATTATCTTTAGATTTCCGTAGGTGGGAAATTTACATGGATGTTTCTCAAACAGATTCTGCTGCAATAGGACCCATTGATAATGCCGCGGCTCATCATAGATTGTGGCAATTTCTTTCAACACCACATTCTTTTCCTTTTTGATGTCGGTTTCACGTAGCAGCGGATTTTGTAATATATCAGCTAAAACATCAACGGCAATGGAGAAATGCTTCCTCAATACTTTGGCATAAAAACAAGTCTTACCGGTAGAAGTATAAGCATTAAAATCGCCGCCGATCCGCTCAATTTCATTAGAAATCTCTTTGTTGGTAGCTCTTTTGGTAGTCCCTTCAAACAGGATATGTTCCAGGAAATGCGATATACCACGCTCATCATTTTTTTCGTGACAGCTGCCCACATTTACCATTACATCTACTACCACAGAATTACCTTTTTTTGGATAATAAATAACTGTTAGGCCGTTCGGTAAAACTACTTTTTTCATAAGAGAAATGTTATTTTTATGGTTTATAAGTATTGCGGACAGTTAATCTGAAGTAGCTTCTCAACAAGAAACAATAGATAAAATCTACTAATCTGTCCGAACCAAAGAAACACTTTTTTTAGAACAGTAGGGACAAAGACCAGAGAATCCTTTCTTCCTTTGAAATTCATAACGGCAACTTCCACAACGGTAGGGGCTAAAATCAGAAGCGACCGTGCTTACTGATTGTTCCTTTTTAAGAGAAACAGGTGCTTCTTTTACCTTTACTCTGTTTTTCTGAACAGGTCTGTCCTTGAGTATATTTATTTTGCTTCCTGGAAGGCTTAAACAGTTTACACACATTAAAAGGTTAGTCTGTATATCGGTCTGCAAAGTTGATGCATAAAATTCTAGATGACAATTATTACACTCCATCACCACATCTTCAAACTTTTGATCCATAAATTCTCACCCTTCTTGTAAATACAGGTAAAGTAAATCGTATTTAAACTTTTCTGCGAAGGAGTAGCTATTCCCCGCCCTTCCACCACTAAAATTTTCAACCAAACCTTTTTTAACTCTCTCATTATCGTTTCATCCATGAAACTCAAACAATTTCAATCTTATCTTCAAAAAGAAGGGATTGATCTCGCTTTTCTGGTGCATCCCGACCCCAACATAATCTATTTTACTCAAATGAAGTCTTCTTTTGCCTTATTATTAATCACTGCTTCTTCTGCTGACTTATATCTTTCTAAGCTTGATCTTCCGCCAAAAGTACAAGGAATCAATGTAAACTATTTGCAAAAGAATTGGGAGCAAAAAGTAGCAGATGCGAAGGTGAAAAAAATAGGTGTAAATAAAAATGTCATTTCCCTACAATATGCTGAAAAAATAAAGAAGATCTATCCTCAAGCGCAGTTAGTCGATATCTCTTCTACCCTGGATGGATTAAGATCGCAGAAAACATCAGAAGAAATAGCAAAAATAACCAAAGCCTGCGCTATCACTTCTCAAGCATTCAATGCGTTGATTCATGTTTTTTCCTTGAAAAAATTCAAGACAGAAAGAGATGTCGCATTTTTTCTGGAAAAATTCATCCGCGAGCATGATGCTGAATTAGCTTTTCCTACTATTGTCGCTTCCGGAAAGAATAGTGCTATCCCTCATCATGTCACTTCTTCTGCAAAACTTACTAAAGGATTTCTACAGCTTGATTTCGGCGCTAATTACAGAAATTATTGTTCTGATATGTCTCGATCATTATACCTTGGAAAACCAGCCTCGACAGAGAAAGAGCATTATCAACTATTGCGCCAGGCGCAGGCAAAACCTATAACTAAAATTGCTCTTGACAGACCTTTTGCTGACCTTGATAAAATCTCCAGAAAACATCTGGGCAAATATTCTTCTTACTTTATCCATTCTCTCGGGCATGGGGTAGGTGTGGAGATACATGAAACTCCTGTCTTTTCCGAAGAAGCCAAGCAAACCATTCAAACAAACCAGATTTTTACTATCGAGCCGGGCATTTATTTCCCAGGAAAATATGGGATCAGGATAGAAGATACACTTCTGTTTAATGGAAAGGCTAAGATTTTGACTACAGCTTCTAAAGAATTAATTTCTTTGAAATTATAGAATAATTGCCCTAAATAACCACAAACCTTTTAAAACACCAGAATTCCAGAAGTATGTGATTCGGATGGTCTAAAAACCTATAAGTTTTTGAAGCAACACCACAAATTAAGCGATATATTTATAAATAAAACAGTGGGGCTGTAGTGTAGCTTGGCTATCACTAATGGTTTGGGTGTGTCTAGCACAAAAAAACCATTGAACCCCGGTTCAAATCCGGGCAGCCCCATTCATTATCTAACATGTCATCCACAAAAAGATTCGGAGCAAGGTACGGACCAAGTTTAAAGAAGAAATTTGCTCTTGCTGAAGTTCAACAAAGAGCAAAACACAAATGTCCTTCTTGCAATAAGAATAGCGTTAAGCGTCTTGCGACCGGTATTTGGCAATGTCTTAAATGTAACATCAAGTTCGCCGGAAAGGCTTATACTATCTAATCCAAAGGTGCCTAAAAATGTATTATATCTGTTTTGATTGCGGGAAAAAAGTAGAAGACGAATACACTAGAGTGAAAATTCGCTGTCCTTACTGTGGTGGTAAAGTTCTATATAAAGATCGTCGCACCGTAGTAAAAATTAAGGCTCGATAATTTTTATATAATATTTTTACGGAATTTATCATGAATCAATCTAAAATAGCCCAGTTGCAATTGCTTCAGCAGAACTTACAGAATCTTCTTCTCCAAAAACAGCAGCTTCAAAACAATGTCCTGGAAGTTGAATCTGCCTTACAGGAAATCAAGAATTCAGAAAAATGTTACAAGATTATGGGGCATATCATGGTCGCTGCGCCTAAAGATACGCTTTCCAAAGAATTGACTGAAAAAAAAGAAATGAACTACCTCAGGCTTAAAAATTGCCTTTCTCAAGAAGAAAAGCTTAAAAGAAGCATTGAAGATACTCAGAAGGAAGCCATAAAGGAAATGAAAAATCATGAATAATAATTTTGAGGAAGTCATCGCTCGTCTGGAAGAGCTGAGAGGGGAATTTGATTCTAATAAGAAACTGAAAGAAAAGATGGATGTAGTAATATCTATACTTAACAAGAATCAAGATTTAGTCATTGAGAAAGCTTTATCAGAATTGGAAGAATTAAATTCACTGAACTTATCTTCATATCATCGGACTCAAATCTGGGACGTAGTCAGTCTGTTGGAAAGTTTGAAATAAAATTGAATATTATTCCTTCTTAACTTTAAACTTTGATTTCAAGAATAGAATATTAGGTACATACAAAGTATCTCCATATTCAGTGATGATTTCTGTCTCCAAATAGCCTATCTTCTCTACTCTTCCGGAGATTTCTTTCACTTCAACTCTTCTGCCTACTGTAATTCTTTCATCTTTATGCAAGATGAGCCAGGCTACCAGATTAGGGATGATATCCTTCAGTCCAACGATAAGAGTCAAGATCAACAGCATCAGTACTGCTCCTAAGATCAGATACAACACGATGGAGGTGATGCCTAAGTTTATCAAGAAAAAAACAATAGATACCAAGTAAATAACATAAGAAGCAATCACACTGACCCATTTTTCCAAGTTATAAGTTATTCCAACTTTGCTGGCGACGTGATTTAATTCCACTCCCTTTAACACTTTAGTCAAGATTTTTTGTATTATGATTCCCAGCGCAAAGCCTATCATGAGAATGATGATGCTCACCACAATCAAAGAAAAATATGATCCAGTAGTATTTACAATGGCAGTAACTGTCTCGTTAACCATAGCACTTTAATCACCAGATTGGTTTATAAACATTGCGAATAAATATGCGTAAAGCTATAACAAATAGCTCACTAAAAACATATCATGGTCGATTACAACAAGCAGATCAAGGAACTGGAAGACGAGCTGAAGAAAACAAAATACAATAAAGTTACTCAGGGCCACGTCGGCATTGTCAAAGCCAAGATTTCCCAGCTTAAGGAAAAACAGGAATCTCGTGTTCAGAAAAAAACAGGAAGTTCAGAGTACGGTTATTCAGTACGAAAGTCCGGTGACGGCACGGTTCTCTTATTAGGATTTCCATCAGCGGGAAAATCAACTCTGCTAAACAAACTCACGGGAGCGCATTCAGAAGTCGCTGCCTATGCTTTCACTACATTGACTGTCATTCCCGGTATGATGGAGTATAAACAAGCTAAAATCCAAATTCTTGACGTTCCAGGAATTGTCAGCGGCGCAGCTTCTGGAAAAGGAAGAGGAAGGGAAACACTGAACGTCATTCTCAATGCCGACCTGGTATTGATGGTAGTCGATGTAACTCATCCAGAACATTATCCTGCTATCCTGAAAGAAGTATGGGATTCCAACATTCGATTGAACAAAACCAAGCCGGAAGTGTTTATCAAGAAAAAAGCTTATGGCGGCATCAACATCGGAAAGACTGTTGCCATCGATATCGATGACGAGACTATTAAAAAAATCATGCGTGAATTTAAGATTGTCAGTGCTGACGTGTTGATTCGCAGCCCTATTGACGTTGATGCTTTTATCGATGTGATTGAAAGTAATAAAAAATATGTCCCTGCCATCACTTGCTTGACTAAAATAGATTTAACTGATGCAGCAAGAGTAGATAGAGTGAAAAAAGAACTTAATGCAGATATTACTATCTCTGCTGAACAAGATATCAATATCACTCTTTTGAAAGAGCTCATCTTTGAGAAGATGGACTTCATGCGGGTCTGCTTGAAAGAACCAAGAAAAGAAGCAGATACCAAGAATCCATTGATCATTAAAAGAAATTCTACTGTAGGGGACGTCTGTAATAAATTACATAAAGATTTTGTCAAGAAATTTAAGTTTGCCAGAATCTGGGGAAAATCAGCCAAGTTTCCCGGGCAGAGATTGATGACCAATCATATCTTATTAGATCAGGATATCTTAGAATTGCATATTCGTTAAGAATTGGTGATTTTCTTTAATTCTTGAATAGAATGCTCTAAAGTCTTCATTTCTCTCTTTGTATCTTGCTTTCCATAATATCCGAAAGTTATGGCAGCAAGAGAAGTTAAAGCCAAAGCTAAAGTAGATAAAGCACTAGGATTTTTCGTAAACTCTTGGTAAATCTCGTAAGAACCAACACCTACACCTATCACTAAACTGGATGAAAATGATTTAGATAATAAATCTAGGGAATTATATCTATTTTCAAGATCAAATAATTTGATAAAATGAAGTGTTCTAATTTCTTCTCTTGTCAATCCAGTTCTTCTTTCAACCGGATCTAAATTATCCAGGACAAATTTATCAGTATTATTTAATCTGTCATACGCTTCCGTTATTTCCTTAAATTTCTCCGTTGCAGTAGGATTATCCTTATTCCTATCCGGATGATATTGAAAAGCTAGTCTCCTATAAGCCTTCTTTATTTCTTCTTCTGAGGCAGTTGGTGAAACTCCTAAAATGTTATAACAATCTCTCATCATATCCATTTTTAACCTTAAATTTATAAAGATTTCTAAAATTAACCACTCATGTGTGGCATCATCGGAATATTCAACGATACGAACGCGTTTAGCAAAGTAAAAACAGCGTTAGCTATGCTTCACAACCGCGGCAAAGACGGCTTTGGCATCACCAATGGATATGAAATTCAGCATCATCATGATCTGAAAAAGTTCTTTCCTCTTCAAGATAAAAATATTGTAAGCCATGCTCTGCATGCCGTAGTAGACCATATTCCCCAACCAATCAAGAAAGAAGGCCTTTTAGTCGCTAATTGTGAGATCTACAACTGGAAAAAATTGAATGTTAAATACAAATTCAACGCCAAAAATGATGCGGAACTTTTACTCTTGTTTTTAGATAGATTTGGCATAGAGAAGCTGGATGAATTTGATGGTGTTTATGCTTTCGCCTATTGGAAAGAAAATGTCTTATACCTTGCTCGAGATATTCTAGGAGAAAAACCAATTTGGTTCACCCATAACACTGATACCTTTGCCTTTGCTTCTGAAAAGAAAGCGTTAGAGAAGTTAGGGTTCCTTGATATTCAAGAATTAAATCCCCGCCAAATGATTGAATATACTATTTCAGAGAATAAACTAGAATTTTTCAATCGTGAATTCTTTACCTATTTACCGGAACATCAAGAATCTTTTGAAATAATGAAAGAAAAAACATCTCAACTTCTCGAGCAGGCTATTGGAAAAAGAATTCCTGAACAAAAATGTGGCTTGCTCTTCTCAGGCGGGATAGACTCCACTTACCTGGCAAAATATTTCAAAGACCACGGACATGATTTCACTTGTTATACTGCCGTTCTTGATTCTGAAGCGATTCCTGCAGATCTTGAATCTGCTCAAAAAGTCGCAAAAGAACTAGGTTTAAAGTTAAAAGTAAAAAAAATCAAGCTGGAAGAGATTCCTTCCTATCTGCAGAAAATAGTTCCACTCATAGAAGATTCTAATGTGGTCAAAGTGGGAGTAGCCCTAACTTTTTATGTAGCTTGTGAGATGGCTAAAGAAGATGGCTGCAAAGTTATTTTCTCTGGCTTGGGCAGTGAAGAGATCTTTGCCGGGTACGAGCGCCATAAAAATTCAGCCAACATCAACCAGGAATGTCTTTCCGGTCTACGAAAAATGTATGAGCGAGACTTGTATAGAGATGATGTCATCACCATGGACAATAATATGGAATTGCGTCTTCCATTTTTAGATACAAAATTAGTTGAGTATGCACTAAAGATTCCTGAGAAATACAAAATTAAAGAAGAAATAACTAAATACATTTTACGCGAGATAGCCTTAGAGAAAGGAATTTCAAAAGAATTTGCGTTCAGAAAGAAAACTGCTGCTCAGTACGGCTCTAAGTTTGATTATGCTCTGGGAAAACTAGCAAAACAACATAAATTTCCCTCTAAATCAGCATATCTGCGGACTTTTTATCCTTCTCATAATCTCAAATTAGGTGTGCTCTTTTCCGGAGGAAAAGATTCTACTGCCGCAGCTTACATCATGAAACAGCAGAATTATGAATTAACCTGTTTGATTCACATCAAATCAGAAAATCTCGATTCCTATATGTTCCAGACTGCTGGAACAGAATTAGTTGAAATGCAAGCGGAAGCGATGGGATTGCCAATTCTTATCCAAACGACTAAGGGTCTGAAGGAAGCTGAATTGAAAGATTTAGAAATAGCATTCAAGGAAGTGCAAAAGAAATACCAAATAGAGGGAATTGTTTCTGGCGCTTTATTTTCTACTTATCAACGCGATAGAATCGAAAAAATATGCGACAAACTTGGATTAAAAGTATTTTCTCCCTTATGGCATAAACCGCAAGACAAGCACTTACAAGACTTATTAGAAAATGGATTTGAGATGATTTTAACTGCGGTTGCTGCAGAAGGATTGGATAAAAGCTGGTTGGGAAGAAGGATTACTATCAAAGACTTAGAGAGATTGCAAAAACTTCGCGCTAAGCTAGGGCTCAACATTGCTGGTGAAGGTGGAGAGTATGAGAGTTTGGTATTGGACTGCCCATTGTTTACAAAAAAAATCATCCTTGAAGAAACAAAAATAATCGAAGAAGATAAAAACAGAGCCCACTTAGTTATAAAAAAAGCAAAATTGCAAGTAAAATGAAAACCGTGATGTGCTTCGGCACTTTTGATCTATTGCACTTAGGACATTTACATTATTTCCAGCAGGCTAAGAAGCACGGCGATTATTTGATGGTAGTCATTGCCAGAGATAGGACTAAGCAGATGCAGAAAAAAGAAATTATCTTTTCTGAAAAAGAGCGTTTGGAATTAGTGCAGAATCTGTGCGTGGTCGATGAAGCTATTCTTGGATATCCAGAAGATCATTTCAAAATCATTCAGGAAAAGAAACCGGATGTAATCTTCTTGGGCTACGATCATAAGATTGAAGAGAAAGAATTGGCTGCTAAACTGAAAGGGCGCGGTCTGCACCCTGAAATAAAAAGAGCCAAGCCTTTTAAGATTGGAAAGCATAAGTCTACGTTGTTGAGAGAGAAAGTGATTAAATGGTATTAGGATTATACAATCGTTCGAACTCTGAACATTCTACTTCGTTTAATCCTCTGATCTTATCTTTGCTATAAGCAAAATCTCGCAATCCGTCAAGGAATAAATTATTAAATTCTACAGAAAGAGCGCTGTCTTTCTTCGCATCTTCAGTAAATTGTCGCAGAAAACCTTCAGGATTGTTGCTAATATGTTCCGGAGCAATTGGCACTTCCTCTTTCGTTGTATAAAATATAGGACTAAATATAATCCCAAAGTATTTGATTTTTGATAATTCTTCTTTAACACCTTGCGCCAGAGAAGTGATGTTATCATAATCAGCACCTTCCTCAAACGAATTGAGTAGCTCACCTCTATTGCCTTCTCCAAAAGAATATTTGTTTCCTTCCGTAAATAGAGAGACTAAAACTTTTTGTTCTAAGCCATTTCCTAAATCATGATAAACTTCATTGAATTTTTCTTGTTCATCCTTATGTAAAGCAACTTGAGCCGGTAAAAATGTTGACCCCGAAGTCTTTTTCTTTCCCTGTGCTTCAAGAAAGCGCATATTAAAACCAGATTCTTCTTTATATTCTAACATGGCTTTTTTATACAGGTTTCCAAACGTTCCTCCATTTTTAAAATTATTTCTATAGACTTCTCGCCCTAACTGTTTCCACATCTCTTCTTGATTATTATATATCTGGACTTTTTCCATGTTTAAAGCTTTAAGACTGCCACTATTAAAATATTATGTACTAATCTTCCCTCTTCATCGTCAATTCCTTCGGAATCCGATACTCATCCCATCGCACTCTTCCTTCTTTCACCGCATCTCGAATCTTGCGCTGCACGCTATTCAATTCAGAACTGCCGCTCTTCACCTCTACAAAGATAATCTCCTTGATTTCTTTCTCATCCAAGCCATCAAACACCAGCAAATCAACCGGCTTACCTAAAAATTTACATTCTGTCGGCTTATACTTGAAATTTGGCAGATATGGCGCAAGCTGTTCAGAAAACTGTCCACCCAACGAAGCTCTGGAGCGATCGATGGAATCTTTCTTGATATCTGGAATCTGCTCTTCCCAATATTTGTCTCGTTGTAAAGAGCCGGCAGAAGAACCTATTTTGTAAGCGAGAATAGCGACCGCTAAAAATAAGATTAAAACTAAAATAAGTAAAGGATCCATTCTATAACTGCACTTTCGGAAAACTTAAATATCTTTCCTATTAATTATGGTTATAGAGAACTTTGCCCCCAAAAAATGAATTATGTAAACTTCTCTATAAACTAAACAGGTGATATAGAATGGTCTTAAAAAAATTACAGAAATTTCATGCGGAAGGTTATGCAATCTTTCGTATAGTTGTCGGATTAATGTTCGTGCAGCATGGTGCGCAAAAGTTATTAGGCTGGTTTGGCGCAAAAGCGACTGTACCTTTGCTTAGCTTGATGGGTGTTGCTGGTACCATAGAGCTTGTTGGTGGATTAGCAATAGCCGTAGGATTTTTCTCCAGACTTGCTTCCATAGGTGGAATGGCAGTTATGATTGGAGCATTAGCAACAGTACACTTTCCACAGGGATTAGTGCCGATTGTCAATAAAGGAGAACTAGCCTTACTGTTCTTAGCGTGCTTCGTCGTAATAGCAGTTCACGGCAATGGCAAATGGAGTTTAGAACAGGCCTTGTTGAAGAAAGAAATGTTTTAGAGAACTTTGAAAAATAGAGATTTTGCTAATTTTTTCTTTTTTTCTTTAAAATTCACATAATTTTTATAAATAATGCTCTAAAACCACTTAGTATGGTAGAACTACTTGAAAATATCGCTGGCAACTTACGCGATGCATATAAGCAGATTAAGCCAGGTACGATGCTCTCCGCCTCTGAGATTATGACTGAGCGGCAAACCAACAAAGAACTCCGAAATTTATCGTTTTATACTTCCGATGGAATGATCTATTACCTTGATCAAGAAACCAACGCCCCTTGGCTGGCCGTTACCGATGAAAAGCATAATTTACTATTACAGAATATTGATGGTGCGGTTGAACAGCTCGCTAAAACAGGGAATTATCATCCTGCTCATGACGAAGCCTGGCGGGTAATTTCTTCTCCTACTACCAACCGGTTCAATTTAAGCAAACTGCAGCTGACCAGATATAATGAAGAGACTTCTTATTTTGAATTTCCGACGGACTCCTACCTTCTGAATATAGAGCAATACGATTTAGTAGAACGGATTTATGGTTTTAGAAACTTGAAAATGCTGAAAGATGCCCTAATCAATGAAACTAAAATCAAAATTCTTAATCCTGAATATATTCAAAAGCATGCCCAAAATGGCCCAATTGCGCGGGCCTCTTGGCTTTGCAATTTCATTGCCAATTCAGATTTCTACGCTATTGCTCGTTTCATTCATTATCATAGCCACGTCCGTGGGGTACGTGTGAGCGAAAGTGATGAAGAAGTGCCAGATACTCTGCGCGAAGGTGGCCAATCTATTCTTTACCCGGCAACCAAAGAACAGATCTTAACAGTAGCACAACCATATATCTCTGGAAGGGATTGGAATGATTTCGAATCTCACATACCGGAGAAAGCTCCCGCCCTGGGAGATACTTTACGAGTAGCGTATGAAGGAAAATTTATATCTCCACATTCTCAGCCAGAATTTGATCAGAAAATCAGGGCATTATATCAAAAATAAATCTTACCTATCTATAATATAAATATTTATAAGCGTAAAATAACTTAAATTAACCATGATTCAATTCGACTCGTTGGATAAAGGATTCTGTGGCACGTACCAAGGATGTACCGTGGTATATACGCAGCAGGACTTTGATAATCTCTGGGATATGAATTATGCTCCAATGCAACGTCCAAAACCAACAGTCGACTTCTCCAAAGAGATGGTACTTGCAGCTTATACTGGTCCGTCTGGATTGTGGTCCAACAGTGGTATTGAAATATATCAAGTCAATGATGTTGGCAGTGCGTTGGAAGCGTTGTTCAGACCTTCAGCTGATTCCTCACCTGTACCGTTTGTGGACAGAATCAATGCTTACCATTTAGTCAAAGTGCCTTGTTCAGACGCAGAAGTCACCTTTCTCTTTGAATCAATGCGGATTAAGCCATGGCAATCACGTCGCTAAAATAAATATTTTTTCTCTAAATAATTCTTTTATTCTCCATCGCTGCCTTTACTAATCCTAAAAACAATGGCGCAGGCGTACTCAAGCGACTTTTTAATTCCGGATGTGCCTGAGTAGCGATAAAGTAAGAATGGCCTTTCAACTCAATAAATTCAGTCAGATTTTTTTCCAGATACAATCCGGAAATGCTTAATCCGTTCTCCAGAAGGAATTGATGATAGCGTTGATTGACTTCATACCGATGTCGGTGCCGTTCAGAAACAATTTCAGAATTATACAGCTTCCTAACCAAGCTTCCTTCTCGCAAATATGAAATATATGCACCTAACCGCATGGTAGCTCCTTTGGCAGTGATTCCTTTCTGTTCGGTCATCAAATCTACCACTGGATGTGCAGTCAGAGCATCAACTTCAGTTGTATTCGCTTTCTCTAACAAACACACATTTCTCGCGAATTCTACCACCATCAACTGTAATCCGAAACAGATTCCCAGCACCGGAATATTATTCTCACGGCAAAAAGTAATCACTTCTAATTTTCCTTCCACACCTCTGCTGCCAAAACCGCCTGGCACAATAACTCCATTTACTCCTTGCAGAGCATCAGCAGCAGTAATTTTTCCTTCTTCAATTTCTGTCGTTTCAATAAATTTAATCTGTATCTTGGATTTGGTATGCGCGCTGCAATGCAGTAACGCCTCTTTAATGCTGGCATAACTATCGGTCAAAGCAGTATATTTTCCACATAAGGCAATGGTAATCTCTTGTGTAGGATTTTCTAAATTATGAAGTAACTGCTTCCAAGAATCAATATTAGAGATGACTTGTAATCCCAATCTTTGATTTATGATTTCAATGATTCCTTCTTCTTCAAAGAGAAAAGGGATCTTGTACACATTATCTACATCTAATCCCGTAAATATCGCTTTTTTATCCACCCCGCAGAAGGAAGCGATCTTTCCTTTGATCTCAGGACTTAAAGATTCAGAACATCTGCCGATGATGATATTCGGCTGAATTCCTCTTCTGCGCAGTTCATACACACTTTGTTGGGTAGGTTTTGATTTTTGTTCATGCACACTGGCAGGGATAGGCACATAGGTCAAATGGACATATAAAATATTTTCTTCACCAACATCATTCTGCAGCTGTCGCATCGCTTCTATATACAGATCACTTTCCATATCACCGACCGTGCCGCCTACTTCTATCAGCATGATATCTGCGTCTTCCTTTTCTGCGATAGAATTGATTTTATCTTTAATCACATCCACTACATGGGGAATAAACTGCACCGTTTTTCCTAAATAATCTCCATGCCGTTCTTTTGCTCTTATTTCTTCAAACACTTTCCCCATGGTCAAGTTATGCTCAAATTTACAGTTCACATTCAGAAAGCGTTCATAATGGCCAAAGTCCATATCCACTTCTCCGCCATCATCTAAGACAAACACTTCACCATGCTCGATGGGGTTCATCGTTCCCGGATCGACATTTAAGTAACCGTCTAACTTGACCGGAACAACTTTATATTGAGAACTGAGCAGATGGCCAATGCTGGCGGCGGCTATACCTTTTCCTAGACCAGAGATGACTCCACCAGTAACAACAATATATTTTCTTGTTGAGCGCATTATTATTCAAAAGAATTATTCCTTATAAAATCTTCTTTTCTTGAAAAGAAGGGTCGGAACTACCATTCATGATTTCTCACTTCAAATGGACATCACCTCTTATTTTCACAAATAGTGATATTTATCTTTTTGGAGAGGTAGGCCACTGATGCTACTAAAAGTGATATTCCTAAAACTCCAAATTCCAACCCTTTGAACGGCAGCACACTTAAAAATCCACCAATACCTAAGATGCCTGCTAATCCTAAGGCGCAGGAAGAACAGGCTGGTGTTAAAACACTGGTAATAATTCCTGATAATCCAATCCCAGCGCTGTAGGCAATCTGTCTTTTTAACAAAAATAAGCTCAGTGAAAAAACTATTCCAGAAAGCATGGAAATAATGATCAGAAACACAAATGAAATAGGCGACATGGTACTATGCACACCGATGATTAAATTTAAAAAAAGACTTATAGAAAATTCGGAAAACAATAGTTTGTAATTGCGGATCGCTGCGTTGAATGAAAAGACAAAAAAGCTGAATAAGCCGCTAAAAAGAATATATCTCTTTTCAGAATATACTTCATACAATGCTTTTGGAATACTGTTTAATCTTGTCATAAGTGTCATCATGATCTAAAAATAAAAAGAAAATAAAGATGTAACTAATTTAGTTCAGCGTCAATCACTTGCTTAAAGACTGCAAAAGGCTGTGCTCCGCTCACTAGCTTTCCATTGATCAAAAAGCCAGGTGTTCCTTGAATGCCTACTGCTGCACCATCGTCCATGTCCTTTTGTGTTTCTGTGGTCATTGCGCCGGAATCAAGACAAGTGTCAAACTTCGCGCTGTTTAAGCTTAGGCTCTTTGCATATTGCTTAAAGCCAGCCACGCCACCTTGTACGCCTTGCTCAAAAATCATGTCGTGCATCTCCCAGTATTTATCCTGCTCGCCTGCACATTCTGCTGCTTCAGCTGCTTTCTGGGCATTAGCATGGAAACTCAATGGGAAATCTCTGTACACTAACTTGACCTTACCTGTTTTCACATACTGTTCATTGATGAGTGATTCAGTTTCAGAATAAAATTTTGCACAGAAAGGACATTCATAGTCGCTCCATTCTACAATAGTGACTGGCGCATCTGCATCTCCTCTAACTGCATCATCATCCAACAAGCTTTCCATGTCTACAGGCACTGAAGGAGTTGGATCCGCTCCTCCTAAGGATGGAACTACTGCTCCACCTGTTGTTCCACTGCCAGAATTACCTTTGAATGCTACAACTGCTAAAATAAGAATCAAAGCGACCGTAGCAACTTTCCAAAACACGTCTCCGCTTTTTTGCGGTTTAGCTGCGTGTTCAGCTTTATGATTTTCTTCCATAATTTTAAACCTCCACAATAATATTTTTAATTATCAAAATAGGTATTTGTATATATGTTTTTGGGTGTAAACAGATAAGTTAAAACAGCTTAAAACGTAAAATTTTTGAGAATGGACGTTCATAAGCGCTCTTTTAAGAAAACTTGTAAGGTTTTACCTTTTGGTTCGCGCTTAATCAATTCCTTCTTCTCTAATCCCTGTAAAACCTGGCTTAGTTTTGCTTTAGACATATCTACACGCAACCGTAACATATTCTGAGTAATACCTTCTTCTTGACGTAATATTGTGAGAACTTTTTTTTCAAAATCGTTTAAGCCTTTTGATAAAATGGAATACTTTTCCTCTCCTAATTTTCGTTCAGTATCTTTTTCCAGACGTTTTACAATAGCTTCGTCGCCTTTACTGAAGACCAGAAGATAAAACGCCAGGGCAAATAAAAAACCAAACGCGCCAAAGGCAAAATGGACTACCCCTAAAGAAGTTTCAATAGTCCTACATCCTGCCTGCTGAAAACATCCTAACGCTTTAATCTCTTGGTTTAACGATTGGATTATGATCACAAAAATACTCAGCAACACTAAAGTTATGACTAAAATGAACACACCTACTTTTTTATTGTTCATAATCACTTCTAATGTTTGGACGTTTATTAATATTGTGCAAGAAATTAAGAAACCACTTAATTTCTGCACAGAAATACAATCGTTGTAGTATTTCTTGTGCATAAAATGAAGCAACTACCTTATTTCAGCACATAAAATGATAACTCACAAGAAAAAGACATTCACAAACAACAGTAAGGTTATCAACGCCGAAAGCATGCAATAAAAACAATAATCTTTAATTTTGTAGATCTGCACCAATATCAAGAATAAAGAAAATAAAAAGCTACCTCCAGCGGCTATTTTTATCAACAACAACAAAGGAAATGAAAACAAGAAGAAGGTCGGCCTAAGAAATATCATTAACCCTGCTACCAGCATCGATGCATAAAACAATAACCCTAACAATTCATTCCTAACTAAAAATATGCTTGACCATTTACTCTCTGTCACTTTACTGCAATCATGATCTAGTGGGCATACTAATGGAGAAGCTTTATGGCTGTAATGCTTCCAAACTAAATAACTGGCATCAGCTATTCCCATGATGGCTAAGGTTATGAAAGATGCCGTGAAGACACTCATTTTACTTTGTGATGTAATACATACAGGCTTAGTGCTGCCAACATCAATCCTATGTCTCTAAAAATTATATCTAAGGCAACCAGGTTAACGACGATGATAACTGCCAGAGCTAGTGTAGCCAGTCCGGCTGCATATTTAGTTTTCCATCCGGAAAGAAGCCATAATGCTAATATCACATTCAGTAGAGAGTGCGCTCCTAATAACAGCGATTCAGGAACTAGATTTCTGAGGAAAAAAGGTATAAACCCAACCCATGCTTCTGGTTGTAGAGTAGCAGAGATAGCTGCGTATAAAAAAGGAATAGCTAAACCTACCCGCAAGAAAAAAGATGCTAATTTAACTGGGTCTTTTATTTTCATTCTACTACAATGGTTCCAGTTGATGATACACCGATATGATCGTGATACTTCCAAGAGCCTTTTTCATTAAATGTGAATGAGAAAGATTCTCCTTGTGTCAATCCTTTACAGGCATCAAAGATAGATTCATCGGTTCCACATTTTTTTATGTCAGAACCAGGATAGACGGTATGCGTGGGATGCATGGCGGAAGCTGGCCAATGCTTGTTTGAATCTTCATTGACAAATGTAACAGTTGTTCCCGCTTTGAGGGTTAATGTTTTAGGTTCAAAACCGGAAGCAGTGATCTTTACAGTGTTGTCGGAGTTGCTGTTATCATTTGGTTCTTCCATTACTGGTACAGTCTGCTCTTCATCAGCTACAGTATCTGGTATCACCTTCGGAACTGCTTTTTCCGTAGGAGAACAAGCGATCAGAAGTGATATAACCATTATAATTCCAACCACAAAAATTATTTTTCTCATAGGACTAGGAAAATAAAACTTGTATATAAAAGTTGTTAAAAATATTGATTCATTTGTCTGGTATTATCAGATGACCTTCTTCATTGTTTAATATAATGGATGTAGAACTTACCAACATCATTCTTTTATTTTCTTCTTTCAGATATTCTTGACATAATTCTATAAGTTGCTTTGAATTTGTAAGAAGTTCTTTATCATCGTTTTCTTCTACATTTAAATCTAGATTAATCATTTCTTTGATTGTTATGGAGCTAGTGTGTTGTTCTTGATTCATAAATTGAGTTACAATTTCTTCCGTGTGTCCAAAATCATCATAATCAACATCTTTAAATTTGAATAAAGACGGTTTTGTGCCAATAAGTTGGGTAACATGAAACCTAGCATAGTGAAGAACGCTTCTGGCCTGTTCTTGGAGTATAGTATTTTCTGAATGCATATTTTTGATTGCCCTGAACCATCTTCCATCAACCTGTATAATTGGATCAACTTGAGTTATGAGACAATCTTTTGCCCTGATTAATTTATTTGCTTTCAAAAATAAGCAACATAATGCTGAGCTACATTGGAGAGGAACATAAGCATTATAAGTAGATAAATCTTCACTTAATACATGGGTCATATAAACAGCTGAAACAAAATCTTCTCCTTCCCCATGCAATACAATTGTTAGATTTTTTGCAGGTATATGCTCTAAAAAATATTTAAGAATTTGTACATCTTCTTCTATAATTCCATCTCCATTTGATTTATATATTAAAACAACGAATTCTCTTCCAAGTCTTTCTCTTATAGTTTCCCTTATCTTACTAAGTTTGTCTTCCAGCTCATCAATCTTTATTGCCATGGGAGGTCTTTTTCCGTAAGTTTTATAAGGGTTATGTCAACTCTCCTGTTTTAGAGGTATGTTTTGTGTATGTAACTTATCCACAAAGGAAACATATATAAAATCTAAGAAACTATGGATGACATTCGAGGAGGTTAAAAATGGTAAAACAGATTCATATAAAGCTTTCTGATAAGGCCGTCTCTGAACTTGAAACATTGAAAAGTAAGTTAAATTTAACTTCCATTTCTGATGTTATAAGAAGTAGCATTGCTCTGCAGAAATATTTAGAAGATCAAAAGGAATCTGGGAAAGAAGTAATTCTCAAAGATAAACAAACAAGACGGGAACAAGTGTTAGTTACCTTAAGGTAGTTTTTATGGTTTTTAAGACCAGAATCAATTCTAAAGAAGAAGTTCTAGAAATAGATGAAATTAAACCTAGTAAGGCGGAGCTTAAGAACGTCAAACCAAGAGTATTGGAAGCTTATTTTCAGGTATCATACATTATTTCTTTGGCTTTTTGTCTTGTTTTTCTCATTTTGATAATACTAAAACCAGAAGGAATTAAGGATTATATGATTGGTTTTGTAGGAACAATTTTAGGTTACTTTCTTGCTAAGAGACCTTATGAATTGTAAATGCTATTCTCACATATTCTCTACAATCGCTTCTCCAAATTCTGAACACTTCAGTAACACAGCTCCATCCATCTGCCGTGCGAAGTCATAAGTCACTTTCTTCTGTCGGATTGTTTTAGTCATCGCTTTCACTATCAATTCAGCCGCTTCCTTCCAGCCTAATAATTCAAGCATCATCACACCTGATAATATAATTGACCCTGGATTTACTTTATCCTGCCCGGCATATTTCGGCGCAGTTCCATGCGTCGCTTCAAAAACAGCCAGACCTTCTTCATAATTGATATTTGCTCCGGGAGCGATGCCTAGGCCGCCAACTTGTGCGGCACAAGCATCAGATAAATAATCTCCATTCAGATTAGTTGTGGCAATCACTTCATATTCTTCCGGCCGCAATAAGAGCTGCTGGAACATGGAATCAGCTATTCGGTCATTAATCACAATTTTATTTTCAGGATTCTCTTCTCCTTCTTTGATTACAAAATCAGCAAATTCTTCCTGAGCAACCTGATATCCCCACTCCTTAAACGCTCCTTCGGTAAACTTCATGATATTACCTTTGTGAGCCAAAGTAACAACTTTTTTCTTATTTTCAATAGCATATTTTATTGCCGCTCTTACCAATCTCTTAGTTGCAGTGATACTTATCGGTTTGATTCCAATACCTGAATCCTTACGAACGTGCTTCTTCATTTCATTTTCTAAAAAATTAATTACTTTCTGCGCTTCTTCACTTCCTTGCTTCCACTCAATTCCTGCGTAGACGTCCTCAGTATTCTCACGAAAGATAACTACATTTAATTTCTCCGGTTCTTTCATGGGATTAGGAACTCCTGGAAAGTATTGCACTGGACGAACACAAGCAAATAAATTCAATTTCTGTCGCAGGGTAACATTCAAACTTCGATGACCTCCTCCAACCGGGGTTTCTAGAGGACCTTTCAGCACCACCCGTAAATCTTTAATGTGCTGCAATGCTTCTGTTGATAATAATTCCTTTCCTGCTTTGAGCGCTTTTTCTCCAGCTAATATTTCTGTCCAGAGAATCTTTCTCTTGCCACGATATGTTTTTTGTACTGCTGCATCAATAACCTTCAAGGCGACTGGAGTGATATCTATCCCGATGCCATCACCAATCATAAAACCAATCTCTAGCTGATCAGGAACTGACCATTTTCCATCAGAGAAGGTTATTTTTGACATACATTAAAGGATTAAGAAATGATTTATAAGTATTGTTGTCTAGGGAAATAACATTCTAAATGTTTTTAAACAAGCCCCTTTCTGAAGTGTTGTGATCCATCTTAATAAAGAATTGATTGAACTCGGTGGTCTATCAGAAAAAGTGCAGGGAATGATAGATCCACAGACCTATTATACGCATACTATCTCCAACTTTTTGAAAGAAAAAGAATCAGTTGAAGTTACTGGCTTTTTGAAATCAATACTTTGGCTTTACACTGGAATGAATTTTTACCGTAAGAGTTGTATCACTCTCAATAATGTACGTTACCATCGTGTTAATCCAAAGGAAGCACAATTAGAAGATTTGACCGTAACACTTAATCTTCCCATCTTTAATCCTGCCTCTTTAGATGCAACCATCCAACAGCAAGGCATCCTTGATGGTGATCGTATCCAAGAAGCTTATGTATTGTATACCAAATCAAATGATTATGTATGTTTAGTCAATCTAAAAAAAATAAGAGATTATTCAGCTCCAGAAAGAATCAAGCCTGGAATTAAACTTCAAGATTTAGTCCATTCAGTCTGAAAACAATTCAATTAATCAAATCCGACGGTTTTATCCAAAAAATATCCGCATGATTACGACAACAACAGAAAAAGATTTCTCTTTATTAGTGGTAGATATGTGGTGGGAAGAGGAAATCAAAGCCAGAGAACGAGGATTTAATATTTATTTCAATGACATTTATGAAAAATATGAACGACGAGAGCTTTCAAATTACCCTTCTTTACAATATCTATATGGATCACTTCACGCTGGTCTAGAAGCCATTCATGATATAGTGAGGGCAGCTCACTTGCTTGAGAAAAAGATTTATGGTGTGGTTAGCGACGATGATTACTCTACTCCAAATGAGCTGTTAGATAAAAATCTTCATCCTTATATCCAGGCAAATAATCTTTTTATGAAAAATAGTTATAGTGCCTTTATTTCAAAAGATTTGACCAAGCGTTTAGAAGAAGATACAATCCATCGTTTGATGATTGTAGGGTTTGATCGCGATTACTGCGTTTTAGAGACAATTAAATCTGCGGTTGATTGTGGCATAGAAGTGATAACCAGTGAAGTTCTGATGCTGACCTGCGGAAAAACTGATGGAAATGTTGCAAGAGATTATTGTAGAAAAAATACAACCTATTTAGAATCCCTGATTGATGTATATAATTATCTTGATCCTCTGGGCAAATTAGCTCCTAATCCATGAATAGGTATATCATCTAGTTGTTATATTATTCTTTACAAAATCTTTTTAAAGATTCTGACATAACCCGGAACATGACAAAATACCTACTCACTCTGAAATCAGAAGAAATGAAAAAAATGCGAGAAGATTCCGCTTACCGCAGTAAAACCATTGAAGCCCTTACCAAGGCGTTTGTTAAAATAGATGCAAAGAATGTGTCTAAAAAACAATCCATATGTGCTGTTAATATTGAATATCAAGGCAGTCTTGAAGATCTTACCGATAATTTAGCAAGAGAAGGTTTTGGCGCTGACAAGATAAGAATAGGTCCTAATGCCTATATCAAAGTACCTGATCAACCTTATGAATTTGACTCATGGTTCAGAAGCAAGAAACAATAGTCAGGTATAAAACACGTATTTACTTCTTCAACAAAATCTTTAAATATTTCTAATCCTCTGCCACAATATTAAAATAGTCCTGTTATTTTATCATTTTATGATCCATTCAGAGTTGATAGAAAATGTCTATGGAAACATCCATCGTTTGATTCTTGGTGATAAGATGAATGCATCGATAAGCAAAGTATCCCCTTCGCCAGCTTATAATTTCAGGGGAAAATCACAGACCGGGAATATAGGATTTGCAGATTTCCAGGTTACAGAAAAATCTGTTCCTGATAAAAAAGATGCATCCAAAAGAGTAGTACTGAAAGCTTTTGTGGTGCTTCTCGCGGGAATAGAACCAGAATATCGCAGTAAAGGACATTTTGGCATGCTTATGAAATTATGCGAGCAGTTAGCCCAGAAATTTAAATGCAAATGTATAGTTTGGGATTGTATAAAGAACAAGGATGTTAAAGTTTGGGCTGAAAAGAATGGCTACCTGCTTTACGATTTGAATGCAGTAAAATACTTAAATTGAGATATTTTAATGAGAATATTATTCTACCAGCTAAAACTTTAAATATCTCTCATTCCCCCAAATTCTTATGTCCTTCCTCAACCAAGACCAGATCAAGGATTTCTACTTAGATTACATCGAAAAACTGCAAGTCATCAAAGAACAGCTAGGCCGACCTCTAACTTATGCCGAGAAAATCATTTTTACTCATTTTGCTAAAGGTAAATTTGACATCCAACGCGGTAAATCAAACATCCCTTTACAAGTTGATCGAGTAGCAATGCAGGATGCTACTGCCCAGATGGCTATTTTACAATTCATGCTCACCGGAAAAAAGAGTGTTATGATTCCCACTACCATTCACTGTGATCATCTCATTGCAGCAAAAGTAGGTGCAGTACAAGATTTAGAAGAAGCGAATATCCAAAACAAAGAAGTCTATCAATTTCTTAAAAGTTCAGCGAACAAATACGGGATGGGATTCTGGAAGCCAGGCTCAGGAATAATTCATCAAGTCATTCTGGAAAATTATGCTGTTCCCGGACAATTGATGATCGGAACCGATTCACATACTCCTAATGCTGGGGGATTAGGTATGATTGCTATCGGCGCGGGAGGAGCAGAAGCCATGGATGCGATGGCTGGACTTTCTTGGACAGTAACTATGCCCAAATTGATCGGCATCCAACTGAAAGGAAAATTAAACGGCTGGACTTCACCTAAAGATATTATCCTGAAAGTGGTGGAAATCTTAACTGTAAAAGGTGGAACCGGCTGCATCATAGAATATTTTGGCGAAGGCGCGCGTAGTATCAGCGCAACTGGAAAAGCGACTATCACCAATATGGGCGCAGAAGTCGGCGCCACCACTTCTTTGTTTCCTTATGACGAACATACTGCTGCTTATTTGCGCGCCACTAAGAGAGATTTTGTGGCCGCTCTTGCCGATTCTCTGAAAGATGAATTACAAGCTGATCCAGAAGTAGAACAAAATCCGTTAGCATATTTTGATGAAGTCATCATCATTGATTTGGGTCGCTTAGAGCCGCAAGTAGTCGGTCCTCATACTCCTGATTTATCTCGTTCCATTTCAGAATTGAAAGAAGATGTGCAGAAAAATAATTGGCCCATCCAATTAAGCGCAGCACTTATCGGCAGCTGTACTAACTCTTCATATGAAGATATGTCCAGAGCCGTTGCAGTGGCCAGAAAAGCAGCTGCGCACGGATTGAAAACAAAAGTTCCTTTCATGATAACTCCAGGTTCGCAGCAGATCTATGCGACAATGAAACGTGATGGATTATTAGAAGTATTTGAAAAAATTGGTGGAACTGTCTTAGCCAATGCTTGTGGTCCTTGCATCGGACAATGGAATCGCCAAGATGTTCCAAAAGGAGTGAGAAATTCAATCATCACTTCGTTCAATCGTAATTTCAAAAGCAGAAATGATGCCAATCCAGAAACGCACGCTTTCATTGCCAGTCCGGAAATTGTGACTGTGTTTGCGTTAGCAGGAAGATTAGATTTTAATCCTCTTACTGATATTATTGATGGAATGAAATTAGAAATCAATGCTGTAGATCAATTGCCAAGTAAAGGATTTGTCTTTGATACTTACGGTTATGAAGAACCGACTGGAAAAGGAAATGTTATAATTGATCCAGAAAGCGAGCGTTTAGCGTTGTTACGGCCCTTTACGTCTTGGAAAGAAAATGATTTTTCTGAATTGTTGGTATTAGTGAAAGCAAAAGGCAAATGTACTACTGATCATATTTCTCCAGCTGGAAAATGGTTAGAATTTAGGGGACATTTAGATAAGATCAGTGACAATATGTTTTCAGGCGCGGTAAATGCCTTTAGTGATAAAGTTGGGAAAGGAAAGAATTTGTTAACTGAAACGGAAGAAAATTTTTCCACCATCGCTCGGCATTATCAAAACCATGATAAGGGTTGGGTTGCTATAGGCGATACTAACTATGGTGAAGGATCTTCACGGGAACATGCCGCCATGGAACCGCGCTATCTTGGTTGTCGGGCAGTGCTAGCAAAAAGTTTTGCCAGAATCGCGGAAACTAATCTGAAGAAGCAAGGAATTTTATCATTATGGTTTAGCAAAGAAAGTGATTACGATAAAATATTGGAAGATGATATTATTGATGTTGATAATGATGTAGCTGTCGGTGAACCAGTGTATGTAACTCTCAAGCATGCTGATGGTTCAGTAGAAGCCATAAAGATGAGTCATACTTTATCTGCAGAACAGTTGGAATGGTTTAGGTTTGGATCAGCATTGAATTGGCTGAGAGAGAGGAATTGAATAGTAATATTGAGGCATAATAATCTTTAATAATAAAGTCAAAGCACGCTTTCTAATGCTTAAGATTGGTGCTGAGGAAATAAGAATAGAGAAACTTAGTAAAGAGCATGACATAACAGGATTTCAATGTTATGAAGAGGAACTTGTTAAATTCTTACAAGAAGATGCTTTAGACAATCAAAATAAAAAACTTTCGGTAACTTATCTTTGGTTCTTAAAGGAAACAGATAAATTAATCGGGTATATCACCTTACTCAATGATAAAATTGATTTAATCGGGAATTTAAAATATTATTTTAATCAAAAAGGAGTGTTATATGGTTCGTTGCCTGCCATGAAAATTGGAAGATTAACAGTAGATGATAGATTTCTACGGAGAGGAGTGGGAACACTTATGGCTTATTTTGCGTTTGAGAAAGCAGAATTTGCCTCAGTATCAGCTGGTTGTAGATTTGTAACTCTGGATGCAAAAAGGAATAAGGATAATTTGAAGGATCCAATCCATTTTTATAGTAAATTAAACTTTAAAATTTTGAAAGAGGATAAAAAAAGAACAGCTATGTGTGTGGATTTACTAGATCAGCGATAGATAACCTTAAACTTCATCTTTTTTGCTTCCCGCAACATAGCAATTCGTTTGGGATCAGGATTCCTTTCTTCTTTGATCATATTTTGGATAAATCTAATTGCATCTTCGCCCCTGAGAGTTGGTGTAGGTTCTATTGGTTTTGCCATTAATGTGTAAAATTAACCCAATTATATAAATATTTACCTCTTCAGTTGCTTCAATCCTTTCTCAGTGATCTTGACTACATGCGAAGGTCTTCCATTAGCAGGATCAATGACTTTCTCAATTTCAATGAAGTTATAATCATTTAGTTCTTCGCAGTTAGCTTTTACGGTTCGATAGCCGGTATTTACTTTTCTTTCAAGTTCTGCGTAGGAAGCTGGTTTCTCTTTGACTTTGAGTAGAATTTGTTTCTTTATCTGGTATGAAGACCGTTTCATACTGCAATATAAGAGTAAGATTTAAATATGGCTAAATCATGATATTGCAGTGAGGTAATGTTAAGGTGTTAAATTGAAAGAAACTAAAACCAACATTTATGCTATATTATCATTAATTTTTTCCTTTGTCTTTTTCCCTCTGGGATTAGCATTTGGTGTAATTGGACTTTATCAAATTAAAAGAACACATGAACACGGAAAAGGATTAGCAGCCGCAGGAATAATTCTTTCTTCTTTAGCTTTCATAGGTATGGTATTGATTTATTCTGCAGTATTATTTGCTGTAGGAACTGTCTTTGAAGAAACAGCAAAAATTACTGCTCCTCTAGAATATGTTGAAGAAAATTTACCAACATCTCAAGCGGAAATTGGTATGCTTGCTACAGTTAATAGTATAACAAAACAAAACGTTGTTGGGGATTGTGGTGAATACGGATTTAGTTGTGTCAAGGCAGGAAATGGAAAAATATTTTTAGTTATTGATGTAACTGTTGAGAATAAAGGAGTGGAAAGTGGATACTTAGGGAATTACATTTTTGGAGGTGATTTTAAAATAAAAGATGAAGATGGTTATGTTTATGTTCATGATCCAAATGATCCTGGTAATTTAGAGCAAGCATTTCCTTATGGTGAAATCCAAATAGGCGATAAAATAAGAGGTAAAGTTGCTTTTGAAATACCAACAAGTGCTACCGGTCTTAAGTTTGATTTTAGAGGTTCAATTGTTTATATTAATTAGTTGATTGAGAAAAAAGATGAAATAAATGGATAAAACAACAACTTTAATTTGTTTGATAATCGGAGGAATAGGTTTGATTTTTGTCTTAGGTCTGATTGGTGGTATTCTTTTTATGCTTGCAGTCTATGCTTGCAGTCACATTAGCAGCAGTTTTTCAAAAAACAATCGGAGAAAAAATAGAAAAAAAAGTACATAAAATAAACAAAAAAGCATCACAAAGAATTAACTTTTCTAATCTAAAAAAGAGATTAACTATTTAAAAAATAAATTAAATGATTTAAAAAACTAATCACTCCCTCATCCCCCTCTCCACAACCTTTATAACCCTCCCTTTATTTTTTCTCCTTACATGAACGCCATCTCCATCAAAGACTTAGTAAAAACCTATCCAAACACAGAAGCTCTCAAGGGTGTATCATTAGAAATCAAGAAAGGAGAGTTCTTCGCATTACTAGGCCCTAACGGAGCAGGCAAAACTACCTTAATACAGATCATGACTGGCTTATGCAACAAAACTTCTGGTGAAGTCTCTCTATTCGGCAAAGATGTTTACCAAGACTATGTAGAAGCCAGACAATTAATCGGTCTCGTCCCACAGGATTTCAACTTCGACATCTTTGAAAAAGTCCACAATATTCTGTACTACAATGCCGGATACTTCTGGATTCCCGCTAAAGAACGACCGGTCAGGATAGAAAAAATTCTCAAGGATTTAGGCCTATGGGAGAAACGTAATGCCACTGCTAGAGAATTATCCGGGGGTATGAAACGCAAACTTATGATAGCTCGCGCGTTAATCCATAACCCTAAAATCCTTATCCTCGATGAACCGACTGCGGGTGTAGATGTAGAGACCAGAAAGATCATGTGGGATTATCTTAAAAAATTAAATCAAGATGGGACTACTATTTTACTTACTACCCACTACCTGGAAGAAGCAGAAAACTTATGCAATCGTATCGCTATCATCAACAAAGGTAAGATCATAAAACTGGACACCACAAAAAACTTACTCAAAACCCATGAAAATAAAAAATTGGAAGAAATCTTCTTACACTTGACCAAAAATGACAACTAAAAAGACATCTTTAATTCCTTTAGTGACGCTCACCCTTAGAGATATCAAGCGATTCCTGCGCATCTGGACTCAGTCGCTTATCCCCCCGATGCTCACTTCAGTCTTGTTCATCCTCATTTTTGGCCTTTCGTTAGGTTCAAGAGTTTCCGGTATAGAAGGTGTTCCCTACATTAATTTTATCTTACCTGGATTATTGATGATGGGAGTTATCATGTCTGCATATATGGCTTCATCCTTCTCCTTGTACATCCAAAAATTTCAGAAAAGCATTGAAGAACTACTGGTTGCGCCTATTGCTTATTGGCAGATTATTGCCGGAATTACCGTAGCAGCTATGCTTCGCTCCTTCATGGTCGCTGCAGGTATTCTTATTATTAGCATCTTATTTGCTTCTGTAACCATCTACAATATCTGGATACTGCTGAGTTTTATCATCTTAGTATCCATGCTCTTTGCCTTTGCCGGTATAGCGACTGCTTTATGGGCCAACAATTTCGATCAGATGAGTATTTTCTCAACCTTCCTGATTACTCCTTTAACCTATCTTGGAGGAGTTTTCTACTCTATCAAGATGCTGCCACCCGTCTGGGCTACCCTAGCGAAGTTCAACCCTATCTTATACATGATTGACGGTTTCAGGTACGGGTTCCTTGGTATAAGTGATATTCCTATAATCTATTCCCTTGCGGTTGTCCTTAGCTTGACTCTCATTTTCTTTGTCATCTGCGTCAGGATGTTCAAGGTTGGATATAAACTAAGAACATAACTTAATCAGTCTAATCGCAATCTTTTTAAGCCTCCCGAATATACTAAGATAAAAATCAAGGAGCAAATAATGGCAAACAAAAAATTAAATTGGACAGTGACCCTTATCGTATCTATTCTGGTAGGATCATTAGGAGTTGACAGATTCATGATGGGTCAGGTAGGAATAGGAATTCTAAAACTATTGACTTTAGGTGGTTGCGGAATCTGGAGTTTGGTTGACATAATCCTCATTGCGACTAAACATCAGTTTGAAGGAGTCCAGTGGGTTTTTAAATAAGAGATGTCTTCATTTAGAAAAATAAAATCTTTTTTATTTGATTTGCTTAGTTTCAATACTCCACAAGCAAGAGTGATTAACTTTACTTTAATTTTTCTTATTGCTGCTTTAGTGCCAACAGATAAATTACACTATCTTCCTGTTCGTTCGATTTGGAAAGATTTCTTTCACGTTGAACCATATTCAGTCGGTTTGACCAGAGCCATGTCAAGATTATTTCATGGAGATTTGATTGGGGCGTGGAATTTCAACAAGCTGGTATTTCCGGTGTTGGTAGTGATGTTATTCTTGTTAATAATAAATCTCATCAAGTCAATAAAATATTACAAAAATAATGGGAAAATATATCCTGAGTTTAACTAAAATATACTCTCTATCCCTCCAACTTATATACTTTTTTTCCTGATTTTATCATATGCGAAAAATAATGACAGCAGGCTTGACTACTCTCCTCCTTAACTGCGTAAGCCAATATAATCCTCCCAAGCAATATTCTCCTAACACAAAAATGGAATTAGCTCAATGTTTAGTTAAACAAGAAGTTACCATGTATGGTGCTTGGTGGTGTGATTCCTGTGAAAAGCAAAAATATTCATTTGGCTCAGAAGCTTGGAATACTTTTAAGAAAAATTATGTTGAATGTTCTGCTGAAGCAGGTTCAGTAGAAGAACGACAACGCTGTCAAAAAGAGGATTTGAAATATTATCCTGCTTGGAAATTTAAAGATGGAACAGTTGTGACTGGTTACAAAACCCTTCAAGAACTGGCAGAACTTTCTAAATGCGATTAATTGTAATTCATCGAGCGAAATATTGTCTTACTAACTGTTCAATCTCATCTCGACGCTCCTTCTGTACATAAAAATTAACGTCGTCTTTCCTCAGAGCTCCCGTAAAATAAGGAATCTTATGTTTCATTAAAGCCTCATTAGTCCTAGCAACATGTTCCAATCCCACGGAACGAACTAAAAGAACAGAATCATCAGGTAACTCATCATATTCCTGCCAGTCACCGCCTCTAAAATATCTCATTTTTAATCATTATCCACTCGAGGCGCCAGGATAAAACTCAACGACAATCTATCCTTCACTTTATATTCTAACTTCAACGGGTAATCATTATTAAAATGCAAAGAGACTTGTTCTGCTAACTTGCCGCCGGCGATCATTTTCTTCAGATATTCTAAAGAATACTTCGCTTTAAATTTATCCGCAGAAGTTGTCTTGATGGCCGTTACATCATCCGCCTTGATCTCGATAAAGGCCTTGGACAAATCTCCTTCTGCTTTCACACACAATAGATTTTTTTCACCTAAGAAGGTAACTGATTCAGCTACCACGCTGACATCTTCAATCGCCTCGGAAAGCATCCCTGATGTCAATTCAACAGTGATGGGAAAGGTCAGTTCCGGAACACGCTGTTCTTTATCTTCCAGCTCTAAAGTAGGGATGGAAAATGATCTTACCGTATTACTTTTCATCACAATCTTTAGTTTACTGTCTTCGGTAGTCTCTAAAGTAAGAATATCATCAGGTTTCGCTCTTCGTAAAATCTGCTTAAGATTGTTCAAATTGATGGAGACATCTTCAGTACCTTTGACTTGATATTCGGTAAAACAGCTGCTTAACAGCTCAAATACTACCATAGCTACGTTAGCCGGATCCATGGCCACTAATTTCAAGCCGTTCGTTGAAGCAGTAAACTTTGCTTCTGAGACTAATTCGGAGATGATAGAAATGCTATCCTTAAAATATTTTGGTTCAGCTAAGACTAATTTCATATAAAATCCACCCTAAAATAGCCCAGCAAGAAACCCTTTATAAAATTTGTTGTTGTGAAGTAGAGATTGGTGGTTCAACCAATTAATCTTGGGATAGGGAACTTATCAGCCAATTTTTCTCCAAGTTCAAGTAAGTAATCTCTTCCGAAGGCATGGTTAGTTAGCTCGTCATAAAGTGATTGCGGCAGATCACTTACCTCTCTATGCATGAAATTTATCCCAAGGCTGATTGAAGCAACACTATCAGTATCTCCTCCTAATCTAATTGATTCCCTAAGAATATCTTTTGGTTCTGTAAACCGAGATAGTAAGTAAAATACTGCACCTGCGGTTCTCATTCCATCGCATGGGACCCCTTTATCTTTATGCTCTTGCCCAAATAATAATTCTGGATCTAGCACATCCATCTTTGCTATCTTTTTTATGTAACTGGTTGTTTCGGCATCAACATTATGGATGTAAGGCATAATTTCTTCAACAGTAGCAATCCTTCTCTCAAATAATTGGTAGTGAGAAAGAAGTGAGACTATAACAGAAGATGCTCTTCCATTAGGAGTATTATGGGTTAAACTAGCATTTATGATAGCATAGTCTACCATTTTCTTAGGATCATTCATCATTCCTAGTGGTACAGCTCTCATCGCAGCACCATTTCTGGTCGAAGTAGAAATTATCTTAGCAAGAAATTCTTCTTTGGTTGAAATAGAATCTAAAAAAGCCTGAAATCCTTTTGCATAACCAACTATGGGATCTCTTTTATAACATCTTACAAAAAAATCTGCTAAATTTTCAAGGTTAAATTCTTGGCCACTTATTAACAACTCTGCCACGGCGATAGACATTTGCGTATCATCAGTATACCTCCCTTTTTTATGCTTATAATTAGGGCTGGGGTGGGCACGATATTCTGCAATATTAATCTCTTGTAGTTTATCCCTGTCATAATTGCGCACAAATTCATAACCAGCACCAAAGGTATCTCCGATTGCTATCCCTAAAAGCATTTTTTGATGTGGGTTAAATTTCATTAGTGAGAATTATGATAGTCAATTTATTAATATTCTCTTAAAAATAACAACAATTGCATCTGACAAAGAAAGTTAATCCTCACTTCAAACTCAATCTCTTCCCATCTTCCATCACGTGGGTATTCTTAAAACCTAATTGCAAAGCCAATTCCGCAATCATCTTTGCTTTAGCCGGTTCGGCATGGATAGGCATGATATGGTCCGGTCGAATCATCTCCAGCAATTCTCGATGATCTTCTCGTGCGCCATGCCCGGAAACGTGTACGTCTCTAAACAACTTCACTCCTTGTGCTCGTAATAATTTTTCCATCTTCTGCCTATTTTCAATATTCACCGGAACGGGGATAACTTGACAACTGAAAATGACCGCATCGCCTTGCTCAAAGGTAAAATCAACATCTCCTTTAATCATTCTTGTTAATATTGATCTAGGTTCACCCTGATGTCCAGTGCAGACAATCAGATATTTTCCCTTGCCTTCTTTTCTGATTTTCTTGAATATCTTATCCAGCTGATCGCGATGCCGCAACAATTCTACCTGATCGCTAAATTTTACTAAACCTATCTTCTCTCCGGCGCGGACATATTTGTCCAATGATCGACCAAGAAAAACTATCTTCCGATTCAGTTTATTTCCCAGTTCAATGATGCTTTTTAAGCGTGCTAAATGGGAAGAGAAGGTCGTCACAATCATGGCCTTGTCCTCTCCTGAAAAACCCAACATAGTATCTTTCAACATCTCTTTGGCTACTGTTTCAGAAGGACATTTCTTATGTTCATGTGCGTACAAGCAATTCATAATCAATAATTTGACTCCCTCTTTACCTAACTCTCCCAGTCGTTTATAATCTGGTTTCTTACCTAATACGGGAGTATTATCCAGTTTGAAATCATTGGCATACACTACCTTTCCATACGGTGTATGAACAACGACAATCGCAGTCTGCGGAATGGAATGGGTGGTGTGCACAAATTCAATAGTTATTTTTTTAGAAATCTTATATGATGAACCTGAATTCAAGACTATAAATCTATGAGGTATTTCCAGATGCTCATCCCATAAGATGCTTTTCAAGATTTCAATAGTGTACGGCGTCCCTAATATTACAGCTGATGATGGAAATAATGGCGCAGCATATGGTATAGCTCCGACATGATCAAGATGTCCATGACTTGGGACAATCGCTACCACTTTTGATTTCCAGTCTTCTATATGACCATAATCAGGAACAGCATTTGCCTTCAGCAATATACTGTAAGTCTTAGTGCTGGTATCTTCCATATCTTCCGTAAACTTGACATAATCAAACATGCTCAAGCCCATGTCTAAGAGAATTACTTCATCATCAACTTTGACAGCTACGCTGTTACCTTCGGTCTTGCTGAAACCACCGATGGCGCAGATTTCTATACCCATGGGAGGAAGAAAGAATTGTGGTTTATAAATCTTGATAAAAATATGCGGGCGGCAGGTCTAGTCACTATGTTCTTGACCTGCCTACGAATGAAATGTATGAATAAAGAAAGTAAAAAAGTGCGGGCGGCAGGGATCGAACCTGCGTAGGCACTAAGCCAATAGATGACTTACCTAAAGTTTTGAGTCTATCCCGTCTAGTCTTGCTGTGTAAGCAAATTGACCGCTCCGGCACGCCCGCATAAAGAAGAAAAATCAATGCTTATTATATAAAATTAACTATAGAAAATTTTGAAAAGCGATTCAAAATTATCTTAGGGACTTTGAAATGGTCGAGATTTTGCTGATAAAGCAACGAAAAATTAGCAAAATCCCTATTTTTCAAAGTTCTCTACAAGAAAAATTCAATTCATATTCTTTAATCTGCTTTCAATTTCCCGCAACTGTGTCTCTAATTCATCCAAGTCGCCGTTTTCTTCTTCTTTTGATTCAGGTTTAGGCATCATCTTTGGCTGAGATTTAAGCTGCGGCTTAGGAGCAGGCATCGGTTCAATTTCTTCCTTTTCAACAATTTCTACTCTTGCTCTCTCTTTTTTTATCATCCCATCAAGCTTTCCTTTCGGCAGAATTCTTCGCAGCTTAGAATCGACTAAATTGTTCAACCCTTTTATATCATCTTTAAGTTGTGCAAAAACAGCTATCTTTTCTTCCTGGATCTTGCGAAAAGCTTCGTAACCTTGCATGAAAATGATGATTTCTCGTAATCCTTCCAACAGATCCTTGCGAACATTTTTAGGATCATTGATCTGCACCATCAAATTAAGCCCTTTATCTTTTGGTTCTATTGGCGGGGATCGAGAACTGGCTCTACTGTTTTGATTCTTCATTGAACGTGACTTTTTTTTCATAGATCTAGAACTCCTCTGGCTCATTTAAGGATTGGTCGATGAAATCAATCTTCTTTTCCACTTCTGCAAGAGCATTATGCCACATCTCTAATTGGTGGTCTTCTTCATTCTTCAAGTCATTTACTTTCATGACTGTCGCTTTGGCATCTTCCAGCTTCTTGCGGATCATCTTTACTAACTCTAAAACTTGTTCATATTCTTCTATTTTAATAAAAACTGGCATCTTATCTGTCATGTTCAATCACCTTGCGATTTAAAGAGTATCTTATCAGCCTGAAGCAAACTGTCATGTAAGGCTTTCATGCCCCGGCGCAGTTTGTTGAAATTATTTTCTTCATTATATTCAGACTCATCAATATTTTTATTGATCTGTTGCAGATCGGTAAACCCTCGGCGCAATTCATCTAATTCTCCGAGCATGCGTTGATATACTTCAACTTTCACATACAGCTCATGCTTAGGCATAAATCCTGAAGATGGTGTTGGTGATTTGTATCTGGATGTAGAAGGAAAAGAAGGTGTTGGAGCTGACGGAAGTTCAATCTCTTCATCCATGGGCATATTCATACTCTCATCTTCATCAGGAAAAGCCATAGGTTTGGAAAATCCCACCGCTTCTTTTACCTTATCTGGTTCAATCACCCTGTCAGAAGAATCTATGGATGGGAATTGTAACGCTTTTTCGTCAAACGGTCTTCCTTGTGGAAAGGGTACCTTAGGTACTACTTTCTTACGACCAAATAACCATCCCATACCTCTCCTAAGTAGAAGTACGTTTAAAAAGTTTGTTTAGTATTGGCCAATAGTAACTCCAGCATATGTTTTGGATTCCAAGAATCTATTTAAAAGAAAGGAAGGCGGTTTTTGTATGAAGCACTATCTAAGCATAGGTATACTGTTCTTGGGCATCCTCAGCGTGATGGCTTCTTCAGAAGGCTCAGAAAACAAAACTGCCTCTATCGGCCTTTCCACTAATTTGGCTGAAACTCTTTATCTTAACACCGAATATACTTCTCTTTTCAAAATAGAAATAAAAGGAAAAAGCCCTTGTACGCTCAAAGATAAGATTACTGTTGCTTACAACCTATCTAAGGATGGTCTACAGATACAGGAAGATGCTTTTACCAAAGAAATAGGATGCACCTCTTCCGCCAGTACGGGAAAATTTATTCCTCTAGAAACAGGAAATTATACTCTTTGTGGAGCTATCATCAACTCCAGTATCAATAATGATTTTCCTTCCCCTGCCTGTAGAGAATTTAAGGTTATAGGTACTTCAGATATTTCTTGTGATATGCAGCTGCGATTGGAAACAAACGAAACTATTTTTTACCAGAATAGCCAGTCTATCGAATTTAAACCAGAGTTGGATAACAAATCCTTTCCTTTTGTCATTGAATATTGGATCGAAGACCTCTTTGGTGAGATAGTCAAGCCTAAGCTGAATACCACCAACACTAATCAAAAATCGTGGAAAACTAACATCCAAGAACAAGACCGCGTCTTATTTCTCAGAGCAGCGCTTTATCCGAATTGCAATGATCTAAATCTTTCCAATAACATAGTTAAGGAAATGTTTATCGTGACCAAGAATGAAGCGGCGACAGGCGGCTCTTTGACAGAAGAAACTTCGCCCATGAATTCGACTGTCAATATCACTCAAATCTCTCCAGAAAAAGTTTCATTCGGAGATATACTTGATGCAGAGATCGAGATATACAAAGGGTCAACGGGTAAATATTCTGTCTCTCTCTGGGTAGAGAAGAGCGGAAAAATTATCAGTGAAAAGACCAAAGTTCATCTCAAAAATAAAGATACCTTATACAAATTCACCTTGCCGGTCCAGATAGAACCAAACTGTGATGAAAAAATAAAAGAAGGGACTGCGCAGCTGGTGATAGAAGGATTAGACTTACACCAAGAAAAAGAATTTGCTATTGACGGAATCAATACAGATCTTTGTCAAGAAACAAATTCAGCAGATAAGTCAGAAGAGACAAAAGCAAAAAACTATGTTGAAATTATTGATCTGCCCACCGAAATTAATTCAGGAGAAGCACTGTCAGTAAAATTACACCTACAACAAGATAAAGAAGCAGATTTTGAAGTCTGGAGTTATCTCTACCGCGGCAGCAAATGCTATTCCTGCGCAGAAGTGGAACGTGAAGATAATACCATTTCTTTCTCAGTTGATAAAGACAAAATAACAACTAAGGAATTGTTAGTGAAAGTGGATCAAGAGATTCCAGATGGAGAATACAATCTGGTGGTAAAATATAAAAAAGATGACCAAAAAACAGAGAAGTCCATCACCAAGAAAATAAATGTAAAAAAAACAGTAGAAAAAGCCAAGTCTGTCAATCAAACCATCTCTTTATTAGCTCAATCTGGCCGCTCTGGATCTTTAGTGGCTTCAAAACAATTTCAGAAAGATGGATTACCTGATTATGAAGGTATGGTAGTGTATGAATCCACTGCTGAGAGATCTAAAAATCTCATCTCCTGGGTGCTTTTTATTGCTTTTGGATTGCTGAGTCTGGTATTAATAATCAAAAAGCGTTAAATCTGATTGAGCCGGATGCGAAGTAGTGGCTAACTTTTGATGAACCTTTTTGTAAATGTCATGCAAAAAATATTTGATTTTTTTACGCGAAGCGTTACTTTAAATAGACCAGAAAGCCTCTTCTTTTAAGATGAGGATGTCCTGAGCAAAGCAACGACTTTGCTGGGACGCCAGAAAGATCGTTGTCTTTCTGTGCGAATGGCTTTCTAGCCTATTTATGCAAGAAAGACAATGTCTTTCTGCACAGAAATACAATCACTGTTGTATTTCTTGTGTCACAATAGGCGGGGTTAAGAAATCTTCTCCGTTCAAGCCACGCACTTTAGTGCGTGGTGAGAAGATTTCCCGCCTATTCATGACTTTTGATGAACCTTTTTGTAAAAGGTTCTGGGAAACACTTAAAAACCAGCAAACTTTCCACGCTTTATGGGAAAAAAGATTATTTTTAGGGCGATTGTAGAAGTATTAGGGAAGCCTAAAGAACATGTCGATTCTACCTTAAAAGGCTACCTCCAAAAGCTTAAAGAAAACAGCCACTATCAAGTTGTTAAGGAAGAATTGGCTGATCTTAAAAAACATGAAGAGAGCGAGTTATGGATGGCTTTCGCTGAATTAGAATTAAAGACCACTGGGGTCGGAGAAATAATTGATTTCTGTTTTGATTACATGCCTTCCTTAATTGAAATCATAGAGCCTGAAGAATTAGAGTTAGACAGCCTGGGCGTTTCTTCTTTCCTTAATGATTTACAGGCAAAATTACATGGTGTGGATATGTTGGCAAAGCAGATGAAAATTGAAAACCAGCTTACCAACAACAGTTTAGCCAAGCTTCTTAACAATTATATTGTGATTTTGTTACGCAGCAACAATCTAGATTCTAAACAATTGAGCACTTATACTGGCATGAACATTGAAGTATTGGAAGATTACCTTGACAAGATGATTGATGAAGGAAAGATAGACCTGAAAGAAGGTATTTATTTCCTAAAAGAAAAAGAAGCTGAAATAGAAAATGGAAGAGAATCAGAAGAGAATTGAAGCAGTATTGTTCGCTGTTGGAAAAGAAATAACTTCCGAGCGTATCGCCAGCCTTTGCTCTATGGAAGTGCCGCAAGTAGAAGAAGCGATAATTGCTCTTAGCAATCAGTATACTCAGATGAATAACTCCTTACAGATTGTCAAAAAAGAAAATGGTTGGAAGTTGACTGTCCACGATCACTATGTTTCTTTAGTAAGCAGCCTGGTATCCAATACTGAATTAGAACGCCCATTGATGGAAACACTAGCCGTAATTGCTTGGCGATATCCAATTATACAATCTGAAGTAGTAAAGTTACGTAATGCCAAAGCCTATGATCATATGAAACAGCTGGAAGAGATGGGCTTTGTGGCTAAAGAGAAACATGGGCGAACTTTTAAAATAAAACTTACCAAAAAATTCTTTGAATATTTCGACTTACCTAGCGAAGAAGCCAAGCAGGCTTTCCTCAAGCATGTCTCTTCTGAAACGCTTAAAGAAGCAGAAGATGTCGATAAAGAAGCGGATGAAGTGGAACGGCTGAATGAATTACAGGGAAAGGAATTGGAAGGTAAGGATGAGATAGGTAAGGCAATGCGGGACACGAAAAATTCTTCTTCCAAAAATTAACCAAAATCACCACAATCTTTATAAAGCCTCTTTCTCTTAAATTTCTATAGATTTGTCGACGATAAGGTCTATTTTCAAAATCTTTAAAATTAGTAAAAAAATAACCTCTCAAAATGCCCACTACTGAAGCCCAAAATCCAGCCGAAAGCAGCGCCAGAATCGTTCCTCGAGTGATAGAAGAGGAGATGAAGGAAGCGTATGTAAATTATGCTATGTCAGTCATAGTCGGCAGGGCTCTTCCTG
>Ga0080064_1001546_pt1 | contig 45604 bp, 44 predicted proteins | sample Subgrocontami54m_FD_69260 | JGI IMG/M metagenome (GOLD analysis project Ga0080064, IMG submission 69260) | Subsurface groundwater microbial communities from S. Glens Falls, New York, USA - GMW46 contaminated, 5.4 m (SPADES assembly) (version 2) ...
CGAACGTCACGACGCGCTCGCCATCTTCCAGGGCGTGTACAATCACGACAGGCCACACGCCGCGCTTCACCACCGCGCCCCCATCTCTCGCATCTGTCAACAACCTGTCTGAATACGACACCTACGGGTCGGGCTGGACCGTCCGCTCGCGCATCTCCCGGTAGAGCTGGGCGTAGATGCTCGCGTCGCTGCCCTCAATGATCGTGGCGCCGGCGACCTTCTCGTAAAACGCCGCCGGACCGACGCCGCCGATGATCGCGTACGCGTACCCCATCTCGCGCATGCTTTCGAGGCAGCGGAACAGCAGCGACGCGCCCGTACCGTTGCCGCGCAGATCTTCGCGCACGCCCGTCGGGCCGAAGAAGCCGCGCCGGCTGCTCTCGTACACGGCAAAGCCGGCGATGGCGCCGGCTTCGACGGCGACGAAGCCCGTGATCGGATGCCCGTTCGCGAAGGCGAAGTCGGCCTCGGACGCCCAGTTGTCGCCGAAGTGGCGCTTCACGAACGCCCGCAGCGCCGCGCGATCCCACGCCTCCAGCCGCCGCACGACGATGCCACTCGCCGCAGTCCGGGCGTCGTACGGCGTCGCGTCTGGCAGGTCGTACAGGCGCACCAGCATGTCGGGCATCGGGCCTCCTCCAGCGCTCAGTGTATTGGAACAGTGCCGCCAGACGCGGGTCGACGCCACAAGTCCGGCCATCTCCCATCGGATGGTACAAACGTACCCTGCCGCCAGAAAAGCGCCTTTGCTACGATCCGCGCATGGCTAATGAAGAACGGCTGAAGAAGCTCCTCGAGATGAAGGATCAGGCTCGCCTCGGCGGCGGCCTCAAGCGGATCCAGGCGCAACACGACCGCGGCAAGCTCACGGCCCGCGAGCGCATCGACATCCTCCTCGATCCCGGCACGTTCGAGGAACTGGACCAGCTGATGATCCACCGCGCCACCGAGTTCGGCATGGACGAGCAGCACTTCCTCGGCGACGCCGTCGTCACCGGCTACGGGAAAATCGACGGGCGCGGCGTCTTCGTGTTCTCGCAGGACTTCACCGTGTTCGGCGGCTCGCTCTCCGAGGCGATGGGCGAGAAGATGTCGAAGGTGATGGATCTGGCGCTGAAGACGGGCGCGCCGGTGATCGGCATCAACGACTCCGGCGGTGCGCGCATCCAGGAGGGTGTGGCCAGCCTCGGCGGTTACGGCGATATCTTTCTGCGCAACGTGCTGGCGTCCGGCGTCGTCCCGCAGATCTCCGTGATCATGGGGCCGTGCGCCGGTGGCGCCGTGTATTCGCCCGCGCTGACCGACTTCATCTTCATGACGCAGAACACGTCGCAGATGTTCATCACGGGCCCGGACGTCATCAAGTCCGTCACGGGCGAGGACGTCACGCACGAGGAGCTCGGCGGCGCCATCGCGCACGCCTCCCGCAGCGGCGTCGCGCACTTCGCCATCGAGACCGAGGAGGACACGCTGCTCGAAGTGCGGCGGCTGCTGTCGTTCCTGCCGCTGAACAACATGGACGACCCGCCGTCAGTCGAGACCGGTGATGATGTGTCGCGCCGCTCCGACGATCTGCTGAACATCGTCCCCGACGACTCAGCTAAAAGCTACGACGTGCGCGAGGTGATCAACAGGATCGTGGACGCCGGCGACTTCATGGAGGTCCACGCGCAGTTCGCGCAGAACATCGTCATCGGCTTCGCGCGGCTTGCCGGCCGCAGCGTTGGCATCGTCGCAAACCAGCCGCTCTACCTCGCCGGCGTGCTCGACATTGATTCGTCGCGCAAGGCGGCGCGCTTCGTACGCTTCTGCGACGCCTTCAACATCCCGGTCCTGACGCTCGTCGATGTCCCGGGCTTCCTGCCGGGCGTCGCCCAGGAGTACGGCGGCATCATCGTCCACGGCGCGAAGCTCGTGTACGCATACGCCGAAGCGACCGTCCCGAAAGTGACCGTGATCCTGCGGAAGTCGTATGGCGGCGCCTACGACGCGATGGGTTCGAAGCACCTGCGCGCCGACATGAACTTCTCGTGGCCGCAGGGCGAGATCGCCGTGGTGGGGCCGGAGCCGGCGGTGAACATCCTGTATCGCACGCGATTGGCCGAGTCGGACGATCCGGTGGCGGAGCGCGCGCAACTCACCGCCGAGTACGCCGAGCGCTTCGCCAACCCATACATCGCCGCCGCGCGCGGTTATGTCGACGACGTGATCGACCCGCGCGACACGCGCACGAAGGTCATCCACGCCTTCGAGATGCTGCGCGGGAAGGCCCAGAGCACCCCCACCAAGAAGCACAGCAACCTGCCGCTGTAGCGCGCGAGGCCGCGGCGCGGCAGGTTCGCAGGGCGCGGGGGCAGGGCGAGCCCTGCCCCTACACCTACGCCGACAGATGGCGCCATGCACGCCACGGCGTGCCCCTACACCGGCTGACATGGCCGTGCGTTAGAATGACTCCCGATGGCGAACGATGAGGCCGCACTGGCGGCCACGCACGCACCACAGGCTGACCGGCTGGCGGAAGTCCGCCGGGCGGGCGCACTCCCCCAACTCCGGTACCTGCTCCGCTCGATGCGCCCGCGCCAGTGGACAAAGAACGGCATCGTATTCCTCGCGCTGGTCTTCTCCGTCGGCCAGGACTACCACCTGAGCGAACCCTCGAGCTGGGTGCCGCGCGTGCTCCAGGCGCTCGTCGCGTTCATCTGCTTCGCCATGGTGTCGAGCGCCGAGTATCTCGTCAACGATATCAACGACGTCGAGGCGGATCGCGCTCACCCGAAGAAGCGCTACCGGCCGATCGCTGCCGGGCTGCTGCCCGTGGCAACGGCGTGGACCGCGGCGGCGGTGCTCGCGCTTGCCGGCAACGCGGCGGCGTTCGCGCTCAACTGGCACATGGGGCTCGTCGTCTTCGGCTACACGGTGCTGATGCTCGCCTACACGTACGAGCTGAAGCACATCGTGCTGGTCGACCTGATGGTGATCGCCGCAGGCTTCGTGCTGCGCGCGATGGCGGGCGCGCTGGCGATCGACGTGCCCATCTCGCCATGGCTGTACGTCGTGACGGCGCTGGGGGCGCTCTTCCTGGGCATCAACAAGCGCCGCGCCGAGCTGGAGCTGCTGGAGTCAGGCGCGAGCAGTCATCGCAAGATCCTGGACGAGTACACGCTGCCGCTGCTCGACCAGATGGGGTCAATCGTCACGGGGGCGCTGCTGATCGCGTACGGGCTCTATACGTTCACCGCGTCGGGGCTGCCGGCGAACCACAGCATGATGCTGACGATCCCGTTCGTCCTCTACGGCATCTTCCGCTACCTGTACCTGGTGAACGTCAAGAAGGAAGGCGGTAGTCCGGAGGAGATCCTGCTGAAGGACCTGCCGATCATGGTGACCGCAATAGGCTGGGTGACCACGGCGGGCATCATCCTGCTGTTCGCGAGGTCGTAGCGTGGGCGCCGAAGCGCAATGCGCCGTCACATTCAACAGGCAGACCTCGACCGGTAAGGCGCTGCTCGAAACAAACGAGATCATCTTTCGCGGCGACTTCCGGCTGAAGATCGATCTCAAGAGCATTACGGCGCTCGATGCGAAGTCCGGCAAGCTCAATGTCACGTGGCCCGGCGGCACGGCGACCTTCGCGCTCGGCGACATGGCACTCTCGTGGGCGGAGAAGATCCGCAATCCCAAAGGACTGCTCGAGAAGCTCGGCATCAAGCCGGGGCAACGCATCGTCGTGCTGCATGTGCGGGACGAAGGCTTCGCGTCGCAGCTACGTGATGCGGGCGCCTCGGTATCGACGCGGGCGGTGAAGGATGCTGATGCGATCTTCCTCGGCGCCGAGACGCTTGCTGGGTTAGCGGGAATGCGTCAGCTCGTGGCGCACATCAAGCGCGACGGTGCGATCTGGACGGTGACGCCGAAGGGCAAAGGCGGGATCAAGGACATCGACATCATGGGCATCGCGAAGGCGGCGGGGCTGGTGGCGCTGAAGGTGGTGTCGTTCTCGGAGACGCATTCGGCGAACAAGTTCGTGATCCCGAAGAGCGCGCGGTAGTCCGGTCGTCGGTGGAGGCGAAGCCGCCTCGCACCCAACATGCGAATCCAATTCGAACAGCGTCGGTTTGCCGGACACGCAGGCGGGACGCCTGCGCCACGCGTCGGGTCATGGCTCGGCGCGACACCCACAACCAACGTGAGATTTGAGACCAAACTTAGCGGCCGATCTTTCGTTGGATCCAGTACATAAGTTTCAGCGGCAAGTAGATCACGAAGACAGCCACCACAATCCAGATTCCAGATATATAAAGGAGCGTCATGGGCTCGAACGAACCCGCCATGAAGAGCAGCACGGACGCTGGAACAGCAATCATCGCCAGCGCGAAGCGAAGCGGGTTCTTGCGCTTCCAATCGCCGACCGACCTGCCGAAAAGAAACTCTCGCATGGCTGTGCTCGCCAGTTCTACCCCACAACCGCGCTCGCCGTGCCGATGGTGACTTTCGTGCCGTCTTCCTTCTCCACCCACACGTCGAGGTGGGCGCGCTGGCGATCGCCTTCGGGCATGATCTCGCGCACGAAGCCGCGGCAGGTGAGACGGTCGCTCTGCCAGACGATGTTCACGAGGTTCACGTTCATCTTGCCGCCGGCGAGCCAACCCGCGCCGAAGCGGTCCGTCATCATCTCGGACAGGAAGCACGTCGACATCATTCCCTCGACGACGATGTCCGGGAAGCCCCACTTGATCGCCATCTCTTTGTCGTTGTGGTAGTTCTTGTTCGGCCCGCTGAACTTCCAGCACATGTCGAGCGTGATCTGCTTCCGCAGCGCGGGGATCTCTTCGATCGCCGCGGCGACGTCCGTCTCGAACTTGCGGCCCGGCTGCTTCTCGCGCGTCTCGTCGATGACGATGCCTTCGTTCTTCTTCTCCCGCAGGAAGCTCTGGTGCGTGCGGCTGCGCGCAACCACTGCGTCGTCGGCGTTGAAGTACAGCACCTCGTTCACGACGTAGTCGCGGCCGCGCTTGGCGTAGCGGTCGACGATGAACGAGCGCGTATGCACGGCGTCACCCACCATCACCGGCGCGAAGAGATCCCACTCCTGCCGCGCGTGGAGGTTGCCGAAGACGTTGCGCAGGTACCAGGCTGGAATTCCGGACGGGGCGCGGTAGGAGTAGACCTCGCCGCGCCGCACGAGCGCCGGCGCCACCGGGCCGCCAAACGGCGACGCACCGGTATAGATCTGGTTGCGGTCGTCGACCGCGTCGCAGTACGTCGCGACTTCGTCGGCGTCGACGACGAAGTCGTGCCGCCCGTAGTCGCGTCCGACGTACGGCTGGTCTGCTGGTTGTTGGTCGTTGGTCATTGGAGGTCGTCCCTTCGCAGGTACATCTGCGTTCCACGATATCACCACACTACCGGAACCGCGATCTCACCACTGCCGGCCGAGCGACGAAGCGACTGATAGACTTCAACGATGCCCTCCCTCTACGACCTCTCGCTCCCCGAGCTGGAAGCTCACGTCGAGTCGCTCGGCGCGCCGAACTACCGGGCGCGGCAGGTGTGGGAGTGGGTCTACCGGCACTTCGCCGCCTCGTACGACGAGATGCCGAACGTGCCCGCGTCGCTGCGCCGGCGCCTCGACGAGACATTGCCGTTTCCGGCGCTCGACGTCGTCAAGGAGATGGCGGCGGACGACGGGTTGACGCGGAAGCGGCTGATCCGTCTGCACGACGGCAAGCTCATCGAGTCGGTGCTGATGCTGTACGACCCGCGCAGCGATTCGCGCGGGCGGGCGACGGTCTGCGTATCGAGCCAGGCGGGCTGCGCCATGGGCTGCGTCTTCTGCGCGACCGGGCAAGCGGGGTTCGACCGCAACCTCACACCGGGCGAGATCATCGCCCAGATCGTTGGATTTGCGCGCGCGCAGGCCGACACGAAGGGTCAGCCGCTGACGAACGTCGTCTTCATGGGCATGGGCGAGCCGATGGCGAACTATCGCGCCGTCTGGCGGGCCGTCGAGACGCTGCACGACGCCGGCGGCATGAACATGGCCGCGCGTCATATCACCATCTCGACGGTCGGCCTCATCCCGGGCATCCGCAGGCTTGCCGAAGAAGCGTTGCAGGTCGGGCTCGCGGTATCGCTGCACGCGCCGGACGAGGCGCTCCGCGAGCGACTGATCCCGACCGCGCATCGCTATCCGCTGCCCGACATCCTCCAGGCCTGCCGCGATTACTCGGCGAAGACGGGACGCCGCATGACGTTCGAGTACTGCCTGATGGACGGCGTGAACGACTCGCCGGAGCAGGCGCGCGCGCTGGCAGTCGCGCTCGAAGGCATGCTCTGCCACGTGAACCTTATCCCGCTGAACCCGACGGCGGACGATGCCATCCGCCGCCCCGCGCGGACGCGCACGCTGGCGTTCCAGCGCGAGCTGTCAGCGCGCGGCGTCGCGTGCACGGTGCGCGTCGAGAAGGGCGTCGAGATCAGTGCCGCGTGTGGCCAGCTGCGGGGCGAGGCGCAACCGCTCGAACTCGTCGAGGCGCGGCCCAAGTAGTTCGTCCGCACCTGATCGCGGCCCAGGTACGGGACTGCCGCAGTTGCGCGCGGGCGCAGTCGATGCGACGATCAGGCGTGCACGATCCGCATCTTCCGACAGAAGCGCTGCTCGCGGCCGCGGAGTTGTACGGCGTCGGCCGTATCGGACGCCACATCCTGCTTTGCGCGGACCAGACGGAGCCGAAGTGCGCGCCGAAGGAGCGGACGCTCGAGGCGTGGAACTTCCTCAAACGACGACTGCAGGATCTCGGGCTGACGTCGGGCGGGCGGATCGTCTATCGCACCAAGGCGAACTGCCTGCGGATGTGCGAACAGGGGCCGATCGCCGTCGTCTACCCGGAGGGCACGTGGTACCACTCGGCCACGCCTGAGGTGCTCGAACGGATCATCCAGGAGCATCTGATCGGCGGCGTACCCGTGGCGGCGTACGCGTTCGTGACGAATCCGCTGATCGACGGTTGAGACGCGGAACGGGCGCCTCTCGGCGCCCGTACTTCGATCGGATTAGGGCACGCCACCGCGTGCCCCTACGGCGTTTCGCGTGGCGCGGACGTTCGGTGCTATGCGCCAGGCGCGGGCGCTGCGGGCGCGCCCGCAGCCGGGGCTGCCGCGCCCTCAGCCGCTACCACGGGGGTCTCCTCAACCACGACGCGCGGCGACGCGACCCGCGCCAGCACGACGTCGGGGTCGGTGTGCAGCGTCACCTTGTTCGTGTCGATGTCGAGGTCACGCACGTGCAGCGAGCCTTCCAGCTCCGTGATCTTGCTGACATCGACATCGAACTGCACGGGGATGTCGGACGGCAGCGCCTCGACGGCGATCTTCTCCGTCATCTGCAACAGCACACCGCCAAACGTCGTGACGGCGTCGGAGATACCGAACAGCACGACGGGCACGTCGGCGCGCATCTTCTCCGTCATGGAGATCTGGTAGAAGTCCACATGCAGCACCTCGCCGGTGACGGCGTTGCGCTTGAGGTCGCGCACGACGACGGTGCGCGGGCCGGGCTCGCCCTCGACCCTCACGTCGATGATCGCGTTGCGCGACGACTGGCGCAGCAGGTGGAGCAACTCCACCGTATCCGCTTGCACCGCCTTCGATTCGATCTTGTGGCCGAAGATGTTGGCCGGCGTCTGCCCGCCGCGGCGCAGCTGCGCCACCTTCTTGCCGAGCACGATGCGGGGCGCCGCCTTGAGTTCGCTGTTCGCCATCTGACTGTCCGTCCTACCTGCGGCGCAACCGCCGCAACATTGCGATCCCGGCCACCGCGCCCAGCCCGAAGGCGAACGCCACGGCCGGCGTAACCACATTCTTCGCGTCGCCATCGACGTGCCGCGCGAATACGAGCATCGAGCTGCATTCTCGCATCGTCACGCGCTCGCCCAGCACGAGGCCGGCGGCGCAGTCTTCCATCCGCACGTCCGACCCGCGAACGCTCAGCATTCCGCTATCCGCGGCTTCGACGCTGTCGCCTCGCACGTTCTGCGCGGCCACCTTCCGCAGCTCGACGCGCTCCGCATCGACCGAGCGCACGGCGCTCTGGTCGATCTCGACGCTGTCGCCGGAGACGGCGGTGATGACGCTACCCGACTCTCGATTCACGTGGCACCTCCTGGGATGCGGGCGCCCGGAGACTCAAACGAGGGTATCAAAGCCTCATCAACCGGTCAAATTCTCGCGCGTGCGAGCTATAGACGAGCGTGACCTCCGTGTTGCCTTCGATCGGGCTGGTCTTGGGGAGCGCTCGTTGGATCATCGGGCGACTCACAGCCGGGGACGGCTGTGCCACTCTCTTGCGCTCTCTCTCGGGGCGCGCGGCGCTGTTAGCTCATGGTGCGACTCAGGGACGGCGGCGGTTGTGCCACTTCTCTTGCGGTGCGGCTTTGCGCTACCGGTCCATCAGCGCCGCGACGCCGGGCAGCTCTTTGCCTTCGAGGAACTCGAGCGAAGCGCCGCCTCCCGTTGAGACGTGAGCGTACTCGCCCGCGAGCCCCAACGCCGTCACCATCGCGACGGTTTCGCCGCCGCCGATCACGACGGTGGCATCCAGCTTCGCGAGGAAGCGCGCGATGGCGTTCGATCCCTGCGCGAAGGCCTCCCACTCTGCGACGCCGAGCGGGCCGTTCCAGACGACCGTCTTGACCCCGCGCAGTTTCGACTCGTAGGCGGCAACGGTCTTGGGGCCGATGTCGAGGATCATCCACCCTTCAGGCACGTTGTGGATGTCGATCGTTTTCGTCGCGGCGTCGGCGGCGAATCTGTCCGCTACCACCACGTCGGTGGGCAAACCGAGCTGCACTCCGCGCCTGCCGGCATCGGCGATGATCGCCTGCGCCGTGGCGAGCTGGTCCGCCTCGATGAGCGACGAGCCGACGCCGATGCCGCGCGCCTTCAAGAAGGTGCTCGCCATACCGCCACCGATCAGCAGCACGCTCACCTTCGACAGCAGGTGCCGCAGCACCGCGATCTTCGAGCTGATCTTGGCACCGCCGATGATCGCCGCGACCGGCGGCTGCGGGTCGCCGACGACGCGACCCAGGTAGTCGATCTCCTTCTCCATCAGGAAGCCTGCGACCGCGGGCAGGTGCACCGCTACGCCTGCGGTCGATGCATGCGCCCGATGCGCCGTGCCGAACGCGTCGTTCACGTACACGTCGGCGAACGCGGCGAGCTTGCGCGCCAGCGCCGGATCGTTCTGCTCCTCGCCCGGCTCGAAGCGCGCGTTTTCGAGCATCACAACGTCGCCGGGCTGCATCGCTGCCACGGTCGCCTCCGCCGACGCGCCGACGACGTCCGTCGCGCACGGGACGGGTGCGCCGATCAGCTCCGCGAGCCGCGCCGCGACGGGCGCCAGCCGCGCCGATTCCACGACCACGCCGTCGGGCCGGCCGAGATGCGAAACGAGCACGATCCTCGCGTCCTGCTGTCGCAGGTGGTTGATCGTCGGCAGCGCGGCGCGGATGCGCGTGTCGTCGAGGATGCGGCGCGTCTCGTTGTCGAGCGGCACATTGAAATCGACGCGCACCAGCACCCGCTTCTCGCGAACGTCGATGTCACGAATGGTCTTCTTGTTCATGTGGATCCTTTGCGGGCGAACCGGGCGCTCAGCCGTGCGCCCCTACTACGCGACGCTCGACGGGCGGTTGCGTTCACGACGACCTATGTACGAAGAACGCCGCCAGCGCCTCGATGTCGCGGCGCTGCTCGTCCACGAGGCTCAGCGGACGCAACGCTTCGATGCCGGCGCCAGCCCAGCGTAGCGCTTCGGTGGTCGCGACGCCGCGTGCTTCGGCTTCGTCCAGCAGTGATACCACGGTGTCGACGTCCGCTTCCGTCACGGCCTCGGCGGCGTAGATGTTCGCGAGCGTCGCCGCCGCTTCGCCGCGCAGGTGCTCGAACGCCCAGGCGATCGGGAACGAGCGTTTGCGCGAGCGGATGTCATCGGCGACGGGCTTGCCCGTGACGGATTCTTCACCCCAGATGCCCAGCACGTCGTCCTGGATCTGAAACGCACGGCCAAGCTTGCGGCCGCAGTCGCCGAACGCCGTCACCGTCGCCGCGTCGGCGCCGCCGGCGATCGCGCCGATCGCCATCGCCGCGCCCAGCAGCGCCGCCGTCTTACCGTCGATCATCGCCTCGTATTCGGCTTGTGTGACGCGCTCACGCGTCTCGAAGCCGATATCGGCGTACTGACCCTCGCACAGCGCGACGCAGGCATCGTTGAGCACGCGCGACGCCATCAGCACGCGATCGGCGGACACGCCCGCGTCCTCCATGCTCAGTAGCGTGCGTTGCCCTTGCACGAACATGCCGTCGCCGGCATTGATCGCCTGCGGCACACCAACAACGCGCCACAGCGTCTCGCGCCCGTGCCGTGTATCGCTGGCATCCTCGATGTCGTCGTGGATCAGCGTGAAGTTGTGCACGAGCTCGATCGCCGCCGCGGCCGGCATCGCATACCGCACGTCGCCGCCGACCGCCTCGCAGCAGAGCAGGCAGAGTGCGGGCCGCAGCAGCTTGCCGCCGGACGACTCCGTGCGCCGGCCAGCGGCGTCCTCGAATCCGAGGTGGTAGCGCATCAGCGCGGCGTGCGCGAGATCGCGCCGATCGAGCACGTCGTGCAGTGCTGCCATGATCGCGTCGCGGTAGCGCGACGTGACGTCGTTCACGCGCTGGACGTCGGCGGGCGAGAGCGCCGTCGTGTTCGACATCAAGCGATCACTTTCGATGAGCCGGAGGACGGAACTACGGATTTCGCGAATTGCACGGATTGGGCTGGATGGGTAGCTGCGGCGAGTCCGGGGTTGCGGCGTGGATGCCTCACAGCCGGGGACGGCTGTGCCACTCTCTCTCGTCCTCGCCGCAGAACCGGCATGATCCTAAACAAGCCCTGCACTCCCGGCCAGCGCTTCGAGCAGTGCATCGCGCCCGATCGCCCCGTCGCGCAGTACGCGCACGCGGGACGGATCGGTGCAGTCGACGATGGTCGACGGCCGCCCGCTCGCATCAACGGGCGCATCGACGATCAGATCCGCGGTGTCGCCGAGCTGCGCGCGCACCTCGTCGGCGGTGTGGCACTCTTCTCGGCCGGCGATGTTCGCGCTCGTACCCGTGAGAGGGCCGAGCTGCGACGCGAGTTCGCGCAACACTGGATCGCCGGGAGCGCGCACGCCGATCGTATCGCCGCCCGCAACCGCGCGCGTCTCGTACCCCGGCTTCCTCCGCAGCACGATGGTCAGCGCGCCGGGCCAGAATCGCTGCATGAGGCGCCGCGCGACATCGTTCACGTCGGCGATCAGCTCCGACTGCTCGATCGACGCGACGAAGATCGGCATGGCCTGGTTCGGATCGCGCGCCTTCGTCTCGTACACGCGCTCGACCGCGGCGCGGTCTGCCGCCACGGCGACGAGCCCGTAGACGGTGTCCGTCGGCAGCGCGACGACGCCGCCCGCACGGAGGACCTCGATCGCCCGGCGATACGTCTCGTTCATGTCCAACGGCTTATGTCGATTATCAGTAATCATTGACCGCGTAGCGGCGCCTCGATACACTCAAGGCACTTCCACCTAGCGCACGCAGGATACGACATGGCAGACACACAAAGCTCCCGCCGCGTAGGCGTCTCGGGCGACGTGGAGGTTTCCGCGTACCTGGAGATCGCCCGCGAGAAGCAGGGCGAGGCGCCCTCCACGCAGCCGCCGCAGGTACCTCTGCAGCCAGAGGCCGTCGTCGTCATCGACTTCGGCTCGCAGTTCTCGATGCTGATCGCCCGTCGCGTGCGCGAGTGCCACGTCTACTGCGAGCTGGTGCCGCACGACGCGCCGTGGGAGACGATCGAGAAGCTGAAGCCGCGCGGCGTCATCCTCTCCGGCGGGCCGGCAAGCATCTACGAGCACGGCGCGCCGACGATCCCGACGTGGGTCTTCGAGCGCGGCCTGCCGGTGCTGGGCATCTGCTACGGCATGCACGCGCTCGCCCACCAGCTCGGCGGCAAGGTCGTGCCGGCCGACGAGCGCGAGTACGGCCACGCCGTCCTCAACCAGGGCGACGTTGAATCCCCGATCTTCGATGGCATGCCGCCATCGATGCCGGTATGGATGTCGCACGGCGACCGCATCACGCAGCTCCCGCCCGGCTTCCAGTCGATCGCGTACTCCGACAACTCACCGTTCGCCGCGATGAGCAACGGCGCGAACGTCTTCGGCATCCAGTTCCACCCGGAAGTCGTCCACACGCCTCACGGCAAGCAGATGATCGAGAACTTCCTGTACAAGGTCTGCGGCCTGCGCGGCGACTGGACGCCCGGCAATTTCATCGCCGACGGCATCAACCGTATCCGCAAGCAGATCGGCGACGGCAAGGTGATCTGCGCGCTCTCCGGCGGCGTCGATTCGGCCGTCGCGGCGACGCTGGTGCACAAGGCGGTCGGCGATCAGCTCACCTGCATCTTCGTCGACAACGGCTTGATGCGCCGCGAGGAGCCGGAGCGCGTCGTCGACACGTTCGGACGTCACATGGAGATCAAGCTCGTCCACGTCGATGCCGCAGATCGCTTCCTCACGCAGCTCAAGGGCGTCACCGACCCCGAGCAGAAGCGCCGGATCGTCGGCGAGACGTTCATTCGCGTCTTCGAAGCCGAGGCCGACAAGATCGGCAAGGTCGATTTCATCGTGCAGGGCACGACGTATCCGGACGTCGTCGAGAGTGCGACGGGCAGCGGCACGACCGCGAAGATCAAAACGCACCACAACGTCGGCGGCCTGCCGAAGGAGATGACGTTTGAGGTGATCGAGCCGCTGCGCTACCTGTTCAAAGATGAGGTGCGTCAGGTGGGCCTCGGCCTCGGACTTCCGGACGAGATGGTGTACCGGCAGCCGTTCCCCGGCCCGGGCCTCGCCATCCGCATCATCGGCGAGGTCACCGCCGAGCGCGTCGCCGTGCTGCAAGCGGCCGACTGGATCGTGATGAACGAGATCAAGAAGGCGAAGCTCTACCACGAGCTGTGGCAGTCGTTCGCCGTGCTGACGGATACACGGTCCGTCGGCGTCATGGGCGACTTCCGCACCTACGGCCACGTCGTCGCACTGCGCGCCGTCACCGCAGAGGATGCGATGACGGCCGACTGGGCGCGCCTGCCGTACGAGGTGCTGGCGCGCATCAGCAGCCGCATCGTGAACGAAGTGCCCGGTGTGAACCGTGTCGTGTACGACATCACGTCGAAGCCGCCCGGCACGATCGAGTGGGAGTGATCGGCCACGATCCACGAAGGCCACGAAGAGCACGAAGTAGGAACGGTTGGATTGGGGACGCGGTTCGTACGGGATGGCGTCCCCGCCTGTCCTTCCGCCGAAGGCGGACCGACGCTGTAGACATCAACATACGGCAACACTGGTCGCGTCGTGAGGACACTGGACGAACGTATGACCACTGATCAGCAGCACAGCACCAACGGGCGCATGAAGGTCGAGCAGGCGATTAGCGGTGCGCGCGATGCGATGCAGACACGCCAGAAGCGCGGCGTGCGTCCTCACAAGCTGCTCGTGCCGGTGCTGCTGGCGCTCGGCGTCATCGTCATCCTCCGACGTTTCGAGCAGAGTACGGGCGGCTGATCGATGTCCACCAACGTCCTGCTGATTGGCGGCGGCGGGCGCGAACACGCGATCGCGTGGAAGCTGCGGCAGTCGCCGCGCCTCGGCGAACTCACGGTCGCGCCCGGCAACGCCGGCATCGCGCAAATCGCCGACTGCGTGCCGCTGCCGGCGCCGAACGCGCACGCATCCGACGCCGATGTTCGCACGTACGGCGCTGCCGTCGTCGCGCTGGCGCGTTCGCGGAAGATCGATCTCGTCGTTGTTGCGCCGGACGATCCGTTAGCGTTCGGGCTGGTCGATATGCTCGACGCGGCCGGCATCGCCGCGTTCGGCCCGACGAAGGCGGCGGCGCGGATCGAGGCGTCGAAGTCGTTCGCGAAAGATCTGATGCGGCGGCATGGCATCCCGATGGGCGAAGTGGCGCGCTTCGACGATTTCGCCGCCGCACGAGCATACGTCGAATCGCGAGCGTGCGACGTCGTCGTCAAGGCGGACGGGCTGTTCGTCGGCAAAGGGACGGTTGTGCCGGCTTCACGCGACGAGGCGATCTCGGTGCTGCGGTCGATGCTCGTCGATGGTGAGATGGGCGCGGCGGGACGCACGGTCGTCGTCGAAGACATGCTCGTCGGGCGCGAAACGTCCGCGATGGCGTTCAGCGACGGCAAGACGGTCGCACACATGCCGTTTTCGTGCGACCACAAGCCCGTGTTCGACGGCAACATCGGCCCGAATACGGGCGGCATGGGCGTCTACAGCCCGCCGTCGTGGCTGCGCGATGACGTCGCCGAGACGATCCGCCGCGATGTGACGGAGGCCGCGGTGCGCGCGATGGCGGCGGAGGGCGCGCCGTTCAAGGGCGTGCTGTATCCGGGCCTGTTCGTCACGGCTGGCGGGCCGCGTGTCATCGAGTTCAACGCGCGCTTCGGCGACCCGGAGGCGGAGGCGTTGCTGCTGCGGCTCGAAAGCGATCTGCTCGATATCATGCTCGCCGTGGCGAACGGCACGCTCGACCGTGTCGACGTGCGCTGGAGCGACGAGGCGTCCGTGACGGTGATGCTCGCGTCTGGCGGCTATCCGGGCGCGTACGAGCGCGGGATGCCGATCAGCGGCCTCGATGACGTCGATAGCGATGTCGTCGTGTTCCACGCCGGCACGAAGCGCGGCGCCGCTGGCGGCTTCGTGACAAACGGCGGGCGCGTGCTCGGCGTCACGGCGACAGCGCCGACCATGGCCGAGGCGCGCGCGAAGGTGTATCGGAACATCGAACGCATCCACTTCGATGGCATGCACTATCGGACGGACATCGGAGCCAGTGACGCGCTGACGGCTTCCCCCTCGCCACTTGTGGGAGAGGGCGCCAGCCGAAGGGTCGCCGCAGGAGACGGGGTAAACAATTGAGCGCACTTGTCGCAGTGTTGATGGGGTCGAAGTCCGACATGGACGTCATGCAGTCGTGCATGGAGACGCTGACGAAGTTCAAGATCGAGCACGAAGTACACGTCATGTCGGCGCACCGCAACCCGGACAGGGTGCGCGAATTCGTGTCGTCGGCGCGCGACCGGGGGTTCGAGGTGATCATCGCCGCCGCGGGCGGAGCGGCCGCGCTGCCGGGCGTATGCAAGGCGTACACGCCGCTGCCGGTCATCGGCGTGCCGCTGGCGTCGAGCGAGCTGAAGGGCATCGACGCGCTGTACTCGATCGTGCAGATGCCGCCCGGCATGCCCGTCGCGACGGTTGCCGTCGGCGCATGGGGCGCGCGCAACGCGGCCACGCTGGCGGTGGAGATCCTGGCGCTATCGCACGCCGACATCCGGGTAGCGTACGACGCCTACCGCGAGTCGCTGGCTTCGGGCGGATAGATGGCGGCCGACGCTACGGCGTCGGCGTCGGCGTGTAGCAATAGCTTGTGCACGGTCCGTACAAGAACCGAGACTGCTTGAAGTCGCGTTCGGGAACCGTTGGGAATCCGCCACACGCATTCCGGATTCCGACTATGCGACCATCCGGAGATAGGTACCAAAAGTTGCCGACGTTGCCTCCTGACGTGACGACATTCATGGTGTATCCGGCGTACGTTAAATCGGGGATGCCGCCACTGACTACGCCATAGATGGTGCCACCATGGCGGTTAGCCAGAGCCTTCTCAATCGCCGCCGCTGCTTGCTCCCGAGTTGTGACGAACAGCGGATCGCATCCCGCGGCGTAGAACGCGAACACCTGAGTCCCCGCCGTTGCACCCCCGCATGGTGGGCGTTCCGAGGGCCGACTGTCGTCGCAGGGCATGGGCACCACGTCGGCGAGGGATACCCACGCCTCCGATCCACCTCGACCTGCGACGAGGCGGTTGAGGACAGCATCCAAGACGGTGATTCCCGTCGCGATTGGCGTGGGTGTCACGTAGGCATACGTAGTCGGTGTTGAAGGCGGGGACGATTGTAGTGATGATGTTGCTAGCGGACTAGACGTTGCGTTGACGGCGTCTGTTATGAGGGGTTTCGGAGCAGTGGGCTCGCTCCTATCCTTCGACGAGCAACCGAATGTCAAGACGCAGGCGATTGCGGCAACAATAGCGATCCTCAGACTCATCGGAGGGAAGGATAGCACGAGCCTAACACGATCAGATTCGACGCTACACGTTGATGACCGGTCATTCGCTTCTAACTCGGGCGTCCGAGGGAGCGCCTACCGCGAGTCGCTGGCTTCGGGCTAAACTACGCAGTGAAACCCATTTCCCGCCTGTCCCAGACCATGCTCCGCGCTCTCCGCGCCTCCGTGGTGAACTCGTGATCGAGCGTTACTCACGCCCCGCTATGGCCGCTATCTGGACCGATGAGGGCAAGCTCGACCGCTGGCTGGCGGTGGAGATCGCTGTTGTCGACGCGTGGGCGGAGGCGGGGCGCCTGCCGGTCGCCGACGCCGAGAAGGTGCGCAAGGCGCGCTACAACATCGCCGACGTCGCCAGGTACCAGGCCGAGACACACCACGACGTGACGGCGTTTCTGAAGTCCGTCGCCGACAGCCTGGGCGACGAGGGGCGCTGGGTACACCTCGGCCTCACGTCGCAGGATGTCTGGGACACGGCGACGGCCCTGCAACTCCGCGACTCGGCGACGCTGCTCGAAGACGACCTGCACGCCCTCCGCGAGGTGCTGGAGGCGCGCGCCCTCGAGTTCAAGGACACGCTCTGCATCGGCCGCACGCACGGCGTCCACGCCGAGCCGACGACGTTCGGGCTGAAGCTCGCGGGCTGGGTGTCGGAGATCCGCCGGGCGCAGGGCCGCCTCGCCGAGGCGAAGGCGCAGATCGCCTATGGGAAGATCAGCGGCGCGGTCGGCTCGCACGCGACCGTGCCACCCGACGTCGAGGAGAAGGTGTGCATCAACCTCGGGCTCTCCGTCGAGCCGATCAGCACGCAGGTCGTGCCGCGCGACCGGCACGCCTACTTCATCTCGACGCTGGCGATCATCGCCGCCGGGCTGGAGCGCATGGCGCAGGAGATCCGCCACCTGCAGCGCACCGAGGTGCTGGAGGCGGAGGAGCCGTTCGCCGAGGGGCAGACCGGTTCGAGCGCGATGCCGCACAAGCGCAACCCGGAGCTGTGCGAGCGCGTCTGCGGCCTCGCGCGCGTGCTGCGCGGCTACGCGCTGACGTCGTTCGAGAACATCGCGCTGTGGCACGAACGCGACATCTCGCACTCGTCGACCGAGCGCATCACGCTGCCAGACTCGTGCGGACTGCTCGACTACATGCTCGATGTCTTCACCGGCATCATGCGCGGCCTGAACGTCTACCCCGAGAACATGCGCCGCAACCTCGAATTGACGCAGGGGCTCGTCTTCTCGCAGCGCGTCATGCTCGCGCTGATCGATACGGGGCTCTCGCGACAGGATGCGTACGCGATCGTGCAGCGCAATTCGATGCGCGCATGGAAGGAGCGCGTTCCCCTGCGCGGCCTGCTCGAAGCCGACCCCGACGCCACGGCTCGGCTCGGCTCGGCGAAGCTCGACGAGATCTTCGACTACAGCGTCTACACGCGGCACGTAGACGACAGCTTCCGCCGCATCGGGCTCACGTGAAGGTCGAGCTCACGACACGACGTACGTTCGCGGCGATCCTGCGCGATGCTGCGCGCGTCTACGCAGCATTTCCGTTCGTGCTAATAGCGATCCCACTCGTGCGATTGCCGCTCACGTTGCTGCCATGGCTGGCACCAGTTGCGAACTCTCGCTCCAATCGCCTCATCCTCTCTCTCGCCTCGCAGCTGTTAGCTCCTCTCGTTGTTGGGGCTACGATATTCGCTGCAAATGAGGCGCTGGCGGGAACGCGTCCAGTTCCTCGCCGATGCTTCGAGGCCGCCGGGCGGCGCTACTTTGCACTAGTCACGACGTTCGTACTAAGTTCCTTCTTGACGATCGCTTCTCTCGTGGCCTTCCCGTATTTCCTGTTTAGATGGACCTTCGATAGCACGGCTGTCATGCTCGATGAAAAGCGCAATTGGAGCGCGCTTGATCGAAGCGCAGCACTCGTACGGGGATGCTGGTGGCGCGTATTTGGGATCCGCATCTCGTTGCTATCGTGGGCAATCGTAGGCGAGATCGGAATTGTCAGTCTGACTCTAAGTGGCAATGGAGGACCCTGGATGCGGCCGGCCATCGCAATCGCGGCGATCGCGATTAGCCCCTACGTCTCAATTGCCGATCTGCTGCTCTACTATGACCTGCGCGCGAGGAATGGAGAGGCCGCGCCTAGAGCCGGGGGGCTCGCGTGAAGGTTGAGCTTCGCGGACGCCACGATCTCGGCGACATCATCGGGCTGTCGTACCGGCTGTACGCGCGGAATTTCGTGCCGTTCTTCCTCATCGCCGCTATCACCATCCCGCTGCAACTGCTGATCGGCGTGATCCAGCAGGGCAGTTCGGGCGCCGGGGCGCAGGTCGCGTCGGCGCTGCTGAACATCCCGGCGGCGATCGTCGGGCTTATCGCGTCGGCCGCGCTGATCGTCGCGGTGCACGATGCGACGGGCGAGAACGCGCCCGACTTCGGCCGCTCGCTCGACGCCTCGTTCGAGCGATTCGGTACGCTGTTCACAACCAGCCTGCTCGCGGGCGTGCTCGCCATCCTCGCGCTGGGGGCGGCGCCGCTGCTCGCGATCTACTGGCTGGCGCGTCCGGGCGCGACGATCGACGGAGAGCGCCGCTGGTGGCTGGCCGTCGTGCCGGGCGCCCTGGCCATCTATCTCGCGGTGCGCTGGGTGCTGCTCCAGCAATCCGTGATGATCGAATCCCGCCGCCATTGGGCGGCGCTGGACGATAGCGCCGATGCGGTGCGGGGCAGTTGGTGGCGCGTGCTCGGCATCCTCATCGTGATCGCGCTGATCGAACTTGGCCCGGTGAGCATCGCAAGCGCTATAGCGACACCATTGCCTCCGTTGGCGTCGGCGGCGCTCACGAGTATTGTGCTGGCGTTCGTCATCCCGTTTCCTGTAACCGCGCAGACCCTGCTGTACTACGACCTGAAAGCGAGAAAGCAAGCTGATGTCAGTGCTGATCGACTCACCGCTGCCGAACAGGACCTACCGGGGTAAAGTCCGCGACACGTACGACCTCGGTGACCGCATGCTCATCGTGGCGACCGACCGCATCTCGGCGTACGACGCTATCCTGCCGACGGGCATCCCCGACAAGGGCAAGGTGCTCAGCCAGATGTCGGCATGGTGGTTCCAGCGCACGAGCCAGGTCGTACCTAATCACTTCATTCGCCTCGCCGACGGCACCGCCGCGGACGAGCTGCCATTCGCGCTGCCACCGGAGCTGATCGGCCGCACGACGATCGCCCACAAGGCGAAGCGCCTTGATGTGGAGTGCATCGTCCGCGGCTACATGGCAGGATCGGCATGGGAGGAGTACAAGAAGTACGGCACCGTCAACGGCATCCGCATGGAGAAGGGCATCACGGAGGGCGAGCAGCTCTTCGAGCCGATGTTCACGCCGACGACCAAGGCCGAAGAAGGCCACGACGAACCGATGACGCTCTCCGACCTGATGCAAGAGGTCGGGCCGGAGACGACGCAGGTGCTGAAGCTGCGCAGCCTGGCGCTGTACAACTTCGCGGCGGCGTACGCGCGCGAGCGTGGCATCATCATCGCCGACACGAAGTTCGAGTTCGGCTTCTACAACGACGAGATCATCGTCATCGACGAGATCCTGACGCCCGACTCGAGCCGCTTCTGGGACGTGAACGACTACAAGACGGGCCGCTCGCAGCCCAGCTTCGACAAGCAGTACGTGCGCGACTGGCTCACGCAATCAGGCTGGGACAAGAACCCGCCCGCGCCGGAACTGCCCGCCGACGTCGTCGAGGGCACGGCCCAGCGCTACAAGGAAGCGTACCGGCGGCTGACAGGTGAAGAGATCGTGTAGGGGCGCAGCCCGCTGCGCCCGGTGGCACACCAACCGCGAGGGCACGCCACCGCATGCCCCTACACCGGCGAGCGCGCAGCGATTGTCACCAGGCGACCAGCGAGCTACTTCTTCTCGAGCTTCTCCAGCCTGTCGTAGATATCGTAATCGATGGCCATGTGCTCCAGCACCGAGAGCGCGATGATGCCCACGCCCAGCACGATGCCACCAACGATCGCCAACCAGCCGGTGTCGTTGGCGGCGCCGATTCCCAGCGCTATGGCGCCGGCCGCGGCCACCACCATGCCGGGCAGCGTCTGCGCGTGACCTTGTTCGCCCTTTCGTACACGTGGCGCCATGCCACCCTCCTTCACTATCCGCACTCACTCGTGGCAGCGATGGTAACACGCCGACCATCGCTCGAGCGGTTTCCGGCGAGCGACTTTCTCGATGTCAAACTCGATGCCGCTTCCGCGAGCGCCGCCCCGACGCTATCCTGTGCCCGATGTACCTCGCGCGCGTCTACGTCACGCTCAAGCCAACCGTCAACGACCCGCCCGGCCTGACGATCCGGGGCGGCCTCCACTCGCTCGGCTTCACGAGCGTGCAGTCGGTGCGCTCCGGAAAATATATGGAGATCCGCATCGACGCCGCGTCTCGTGCAGACGTCGATGCTCAGACGGCTGAGATGTGCCGCAAGCTGCTGGCGAACCCGGTCATCGAAGACTTTCGCTACGAGGTGGACGAGCTGCCGGTCACGGCGTAGGCTCCAACCTCCAACCTCCAACCTCCAACCTCGGCTCGATGACACAAAAGAAGCCCCGGCCGCTGACCGGGGCTTCTTGACTCAAACGCGGGTCGTCTCAGTTCTTCGGCGGATCGAGGATCGCCTGGATCTGCAACGGCAGCCGGTAGCGCCGCTCGCCCATGCCGGCGACTTCGAGGCGGTGCATGTATTCGTTGAGCTGGCGACGGAACGCGGCCAGCGCCATCTTGCCGCCCTCCTCCTGACTGCCGAGCGAGTGGCCGAACAGCATGCCGAGCGACGTGCCGAAGATCGGCGAACCGCCGGCCACCGGCGCCGAGCCGCCGCCCGCACCGATCAACGGCTCCGCCTTCTCGAGGTAGCTGTGGATCTCTTCGCGACGCTCCGGCTCGGTCTCCAGGATGTACTTAAGGTGCATGACGCCGAACGCGACGTGCCGCGACTCGTCCTGCGCCGAGAGGCGGAAGATGCGCTTCTCCGCCTCGTTCGTGGCGATGTATTCGCCCATGCGGAAGATCGACTGCACGAGGCCTTCGCCCTGCACGTGCATGATCGCCGACATCTCGGTGAAGTCTTTCGACTCGATGATCACGCGCAGGCCGGCGTTGCCGCTCGACGACATCAGCCCGCCGCCGTTCGCGAGCGCGCGCTTGCGGAAGACGTCGAGGTGGCGTGCCTCGTCCATGATCTGCGACGCGAGGAACATCTTCACTTCGTAGTGCTCGTTGCTGATCTGCGGCAGCCAGTAGGCGGGCGTGTCGCCGGCGATGAACTCGACTTCTGTGAGGAACGTGCAGAACTGGCTGTAGGCGCGCTCGACGTCATCAGGCAACGGCTTCAGCTCGTCCCACGGGATGTCCGTCGCGGACGACCACTGGCGCTGCACGGCCTCTTCGTAGAGCATCGCGGCGTTGTCGGACCAGATGTCCGACTTCTTCCGCACGTGGTAGCCGATGCGCGGAACGCCGGCGGCGCGGGCGCTGCCGCGCTGCGCCATCGTCAAGTCTTCGGCGTTCTCCGGCGCGACGCCGTATGAACTCTTGTTGATCTCTTCGAGTGTCAGCCCGCGGCGGCCGGGTGTGGCGCGCATACCGCGCTCTCCCGTGTTGTCCATCCAGCTCAGGTCGAGACCCTCGCTGATGTCGGGCTCGGTCTTGAGCATCTCCATGGTCTTCGTGTCAACGGCCATGCGGCACGTCCTTTCGGGGCCATTCGTAACTTAGCAACTGCTAAATCATAGGTCGCCGCCGAAGCGAGTGTCAATCGGCCCCGAGTGTTGTTTTCGCAACTTGAAGGTGACCGCTGCCACGCGTCCCTATCGGCATCGGCGTCGAGTCTGCGGAGACCTAGCGTCCAGGTGAAATCAGAATGGTAACCCGCCCACCCCAGCCGCGAGCTCTGGATTACTGTTTGAGCCAGAGTAGCGGCCCTAAGATGGGATGATCTCCTGGAACCTGTCGCAACACCATGACGACTCGGACCACCACACTGAGCGCCGCCCTTCTCTTCTCTGTCACGATGCTCGTCGCGGCCTGCGGCGGCTCGAGTTCAGCGAAGGTGGCGCCTTCAACCACGAGTGCCACGACCACGAGCACGAACAACCGGACGCCGGGCGCGCCAGGCGGCTTCGCTAACCGCACACCTCGCCCGGCCGTCCAGACTGCGATCGCCGAGGGCACGCCGGCGAGCGCGCTGCGCGGCCCCGGTGGCCGCGGCGGAGGCCGCATCCTTGGCACCGTAGCGACACTGCTCGGCGTCGATCCGGCAACGCTGCAGACGGAGTTGCAGGCGCCGGGCGCCACCATCGCCGGCGTCGCGGCGGCGCACGGCAAAGATCGCGCGACCGTTCGCGCCGCTCTCATCGAAGCGGAGCGTCAGCGCAACGCGACGGCCGTGGCGGGCGGCACGTTGACGCAGGCCGACGCCGACACGATGGCGGCCCAGTTCGCTGCCCGCGTCGACGCCGTGCTGGACAGCAGCGGCAGCGGCCCCGGCGGCGGTGCGCCGCCATCCTCACCCTAGGCGAACGGGCCACAAAGGATTGGTGACGCCGAGTCCGCCCAACGGGCAGTCCCACGCGTCCTGAGCGAGCCCATTTCGATCGGCGCCGCGAGTTCCGCCTTGACCGCCGTGATGCACACTACGAACCATCGGCCTGGACTTGATACACTCCTGCACCGGCGGGCTTCCGAGCACCGAGCAACGAAGAAGGCGCAGCCATGGCCAAGGACACCGACGTTCAGCGACGCCTCGCGATTTCGCGGGTGCCGATCAACAAGCAGGATCCCGAGGCACGCAAGAAGAACTGGGACGAGGTGTTCCTCGGATTCGACCTCGAGGCCGCCAAGACCGAGGCGATGCGCTGCATCCAGTGCCCCACCGCGCCCTGCCAGCAGGCGTGCCCCGTCGGCAACGACATTCCGGGCGCCTTCGCGCTGCTCGAGATCGGCGATGTCAACGGCGCCGCCAACAAGTTCCGCGAGACCAGCAACCTGCCCGAGCTGTGCGGCCGCCTCTGCCCGCAGGAGCGCCTCTGCGAAGGCGAGTGCGTTGTCGCGTTCGCGATTCGTCCTGACATGCACCAGGAGCCGCCCGTCACGATCGGCAAGCTCGAAGCGTTCGTCACCGACTATCAGCGCAAGAACCTTGGCGTGCCGCTGCCCGTCCTGCCCGCGCCTACCGGATTCAAGGTTGCCGTCGTCGGCGCCGGACCGGCCGGACTGGCGGTCGCTGAAGAGTTGGCCAAGAACGGCCACTCCTGCACGATGTACGATGCCTGGCCCGAGCCCGGCGGCGTCCTCCTGTATGGCATTCCGAACTTCAAGCTGAACAAGGACGTACTGCAGGACAAGCTGGCCTACCTCGACAAGTTGGGCGTCGGCTTCATCGGCAACACCTGGATCGGCAAAGACGTCACGATCGATGACCTCTTCGCGCAGGGGTTCCACTCGGTCTTCGTGGGTACCGGCGCCGGGCTCGGCGGCCAGCTGGCGCTGCCAGGAGAAGAGTTTAAGGGCATCTACGCCGCGACGGAGTTCCTCGTGCGGGGCAATCTTCGGCCGGAGCAGCTCCCGGAGCACATGCGCGAGCCGATCGACCCGGGCAAGAACATGGTGGTGATCGGCGGCGGCGATACGTCGATGGATTGTGTGCGCACAGCTGTGCGCCTCGGCGCCGAGCACGTCACCTGCGTGTATCGCCGCACCGAGGCAGAGATGCTCGGACGGCAGGAAGAGCGCCAGCACGCGCGCGACGAGGGCGTCAAGTTCGAGTTCCTCACCATCCCGCTTCGCTTCATCGGCGACGCGGACGGGCACGTCACGGGCGTCGAATGCCAGAAGATGGCGCTGGGCGAACCCGACGAGTCGGGGCGGCGGCGGCCGATCCCGGTGCCACACTCGGACTTCGTTATCGACGCCGATACCGTCGCGGTCGCGATCGGCTACAACGCCGACCCGATTATCCGAGACGCCGCACCCGGCGTCGAAACGAACCGCTGGAACCTCGTCGAAGTGAACAAGGAGACGTTCATGACGACGCGCTCGGGCGTGTTCGCGGGCGGCGACAACGTGAACGGCGCCGATCTCGTCGTCACGGCGCTGGCGGACGGCCGCCGCGCCGCCTACGCGATCCACGAGTATCTGGAGTCGCTGCCACCTGTGTCGCTTCGCTAGGGTTACGGGGAACCACAGATTTCACCGATTTCACCGATTTGGTTGGGGGCGGACGTGGCAGGTGACCGCGGCGATGTGGTTCTGTTAACCCGTGAATTTCACGAGGCATGTATGAGTACAAATCCGCTCGACTCCTTGCCGAAGGTGGAACTCCATCTTCATCTCGAAGGTTCGCTCCGCCCGCAAACGTTGTTCGCTCTCGCGGAACGAAACGGCAAGGATCTCGGAATCGCTGATCCTGCGGGACTCGAGGTGCTCTATCAGTTTCGCGACTTCGGCGACTTCGCCCGGCTTTTCCGCACGGGGCTGGACGTCTTACGCACTAGCGAGGACTTCTGCGACGCGACAGTGGCTCTCGCCGCGGAACTCAGCTCACAGCGCGTGCTCTACGCTGAAGTCACAACCACGCCGTTCCAGCACACGTCCCGAGGCGTCCCACTCGAAGCTTACGCTGCGGGCCTCAACGAAGGACGGCGACGCGCTCAACTCGAGTACGACGTAGCGATCGCCTGGGTGTGTGATATCTCACGCGAGTCGGAACGCCCTGAATCCCTCGCGACGGTCGATTTCTTAGTTGGGCCGAACGCTCCGAATGGTGCGATCGGGCTCGGACTCGGCGGATTCGAAGTAGGGTTTCCACCCGATCTGTTCAAGGCGTCCTTCGACAAGGCACGTGCGGCTGGGCTCGCTGCGCTGCCACATGCGGGTGAGACCGTGGGCGCCCAGAGCGTTCGGCTTGCCGTCGATACACTCGGCGCAGACCGCATTGGACACGGGGTCCGTTGCTTGGAGGACGCCGCGTTAGTTCGCGAACTGGTCGACCGGCAAATCCCTCTCGAAGTATGTCCAACGTCGAACGTCAAACTGGGAGTCGCAACCTCAGCCGCGGAGCACCCGCTCCGTGACCTGATTGCAGCTGGCCTGCTGGTCACACTCAACACCGATGACCCCGCGTACTTCGGAACAACGCTGACTGCGGAGCTTCAAGGCGCGCTGGACCATCATCAGCTGAGCCTCGCGGACATAGCAGCAATGCAAACCCGAGCCCTCGATGTCTCGTTCGCGCCTAAGGACGTGCGGGCGCGTTTTGCATGCGCGACGGAAGAATGGTCATCAAGTTGAGCACGCTGTCTCGCATTGCAGCCTGACTGCGCGGACTGAAGTCCACGCTGCGGCAGTGGAGAACGGCTCGGCGCGTTGCACGCATTTGGTGGTCTCTACCACGTTCGTCCCCCAATCGGTGAAATCTGTGAAATCTGTGGTTCCCCCGTGGCGGCGGGAAAAGATTTGGCCCGGGCGTTTCCGCCCGGGCCATTTCCGTCTCTGTTGCCAGGCCTGCGCCCGGCCTCCGCCCTCGAGGGACCGACTATCGACTATCCCTCGAGGTGCTGCGGACGCTGGAAGGCACGCAGGCCTCACAACTATGGTCGCTCATCCGCATCACCTCCTTTCCTGCGCTGAGGATATCAGCCCTGCGGCGAAGCCGTCAACGAGCCTTCACGCCGATTCGATATACTGTTCTGAGCATCGCTCGTTCGAGGGATGATCCAATACGGGGACGAAAGGGCTCGACAGGGATCGGCGGATTTGAGTTGCAGGCGGAGGGTGGTCATCGATCTCCTTAATCGTGGTGACCAAAACATAAACGGCGAACGACAACTCGCCCTCGCTGCCTAGGCAGTGACGTTCACCCCAAACTACCCCCGGCGGGATGGGAGTGAGCGACGATTCGTCCGGGGCGCTGCGCGCGCAATGTCGATAACGAGCGCCTAAGACCATCGACTGGCCGACCACGACCGGGCCCGCAGCGGGCGTGAGCGGCGAGACAAATCTGTCGGGATAAGCTTGTAGCAGACTCAGGGCGTCTCTCACCTGGACGGGGAGTTCAATTCTCCCCCGTCTCCACCAAGTCCACCAATCGGACTGGTTCGCAGCTTCCGCGGGGAGCAAAACACACGCGGACCAGTCCGGCTGTTCCAGCACTTCCTTGACCAACGAGCCAAACCCTTCCGCCGGGGTGATTGCTGCGACCCACCGCGTCTCGACGTCGATGTAGACACGTTCGACCAGCGGCGCAATCAGGCGTGAGCGTTCTTCCGGCGTGGCCTCGGCCCACAGCGCCGGCAGATCCTTGAACAGGGCGAGGCACTCTGCGACCTTCAATATCGGTGCCGGTTGCGCAGTTCGGATCTGCGCTTCGATTTCGGCGAGCTTCGCCTTGTACTCCGCATCGTTGCCGTAACCGCCGTCCTCGTGAATCTGATAGACGCGACGCTTCCGCTCCTGCAATGACGCGATGTCCACGCGCCTGCAGCCGCGCTTCGCAGCCAAGGTGGCGATCCGCTCCGGCCAGTCCTCGGGAATGGCGAGCGAACCGAACAAGGAGCCGATCTGGTCATTGACCGGTCCAGCCATACAGGCGTGGTTGTTCGTCTCACAGTCGAACGCGTGGCGCTCTCGGTACATTGGGAGGCCAGTTCTGTGTTGGCGATCTGAGTGCAGCGGATGTCCGCATCGGATGCAGCCGACGCGCCCCTGGAGCACACCGCGGGCGCCGTGCACGAGGCGGGTGCCGGTACGCTGCTTGCGGAGCCGTTGAACGCCGTCGAACAGCTCACGGTCGACGATCGCTTCGTGCTTGCCTTCGAACTCTTCGTCCCCGCAGCGCACCAAGCCAATGTACAGCCGACAGCCGAGGATGTCCTTTACCGCGTGGCCCGTGAAGCGGCGACCCTTCCGAGTACGACAGCCCTGGTCGTTGAGCCAGGCTGCGATTTGGCCGTAGGAGATCCCGGTGCGTCGCATCTGGAAGGACACCTCCACCGCCTCAGCTTCCTCAGGAACGATTTGGAATGCCGCCCCGGGTTCCGGGCGCATCAAGCCAAATGCTGCGGGACCCACCGCGATCCCCTTCGACGCCTTTTCTCTGTGCGCCTTCCGGACATGGACGCCGGTCTGAGCCGAGAAGAACTGCTGCGCGGCTCCCAAGGTCGTCAGGATCATCTGGCCCGCCGGCGTCGTGTGGTCGATCTGCTCGGTCACCGAGGCGAATCCAACCCCGGCCTTTCCCAGCCGCGCCAGCGACTGTGCCAGAACCGCCGAGTTCCTTGCCCAGCGATCGAGTGTGTGGACGACCACGACATCGAACGCGCCAGCGTCAGCCTCGTCGAGCAGCCGAGCGAAGTCCGGGCGCTTGGAAATCTTGTCCGTGTAGGCGGACACGCCGGCGTCCGTGAAGACGGCGACGAGTTCGTAGCCCTTCAGGTGGCACCAGCGCGTGATCTCGCTGAGCTGGGCATCGAGCGAGTGGCCGTCGACTTGGCTTTCGTCGGAGACCCACGTGTACGCCGCGACCCTGGTCAGGAGCAGCAGCGCGAGCAGCTTCGTACGGTATCTGCGCAGCATGATAGCCCTCCCTTACTGAGGCGCGATGACGGTTACCTTGCTGTCCGCCCACGAAAATATTGTTCCGTTGCACTGTGAGCGAGGCAGGCAACAGCCACCAGGCTGTAGCGCGGTGAACGCGTGTGTGCAGTCAAAGCTCCGGAATCCTAATGGATCGCGTACGAATAGCTTCGGGCGCCAATTAGCAAGGATCGTCCACCCTGACCCCACTGCGGAATCAGAGGTCGCTTCATCGCTGTACGGCCACGTGTGCATCGCTGAGATTCACCGAAACATCGACGGAACTCTCTTCGAACGCGACTGCCACCGGCGATGCGAGCCTGACCGTGGCCGCTGCGCCTGACTTCGACTTCTCCTTCAACGTGATGCTAGCGATCCGGCTGTTTCCTGGGGGGACAGAGCCGGCGCCGGGAACAATGAACGTTAGGTTCAGCCGGCCCGTGACGTTCGCATCGCGCAAGTCGTCATCAAACGTTCGTGGAGCGACACCCGCCGGCCTGGGCAAACCTCCGTACGTTCCTCCTCCCTTGTTGACATCCACGACTTCAAGCTGTTTCGGGTCGAACACGACGTCGAACTGCAGACCTCGCATCGGGACGTCGATTTCTTGAAACACGTCGACCTACACCACGTCGCCCGATGGAACCGCACTGTCGGCGACGAGCCGTAGTCTCATCGTTCCGTTCCGGTGCGTCGGCAACGGCGGCGGTGTGACCGCGAGCCTGACCCACGGTGGCGGGGTTGCTGTTTTCCAACAACGATCAGCCCAGGCGCCCAGAAGCGCCGCTGGCTCTTGGAACGTCTCGCGCGCAAAGAACTCCGGGTTCGCTAGGGACAGCTGGTCGGCGGAAGGGGCGCGGGGGCCCGAGATCGTCACCACCACGTCTGACGTCCAACTATGGCCCGCTGACAGAGGGTGCTGAACGTCCCGCGCCTTGCATACGCGCTCGATTCGAATGCGAATCGCGTCCGAGCACGGACCTGAATCTATGAGACGAGACTCGCACGTTCCGCCGTAGCCCAGCAAGACGTATGCCTCAATATCTCTTTCGGCGGGCGCGAAGTATATCATCGTGAGGGGGAGGCCTTGGTACTGTTCCCCAAGCCAGTAGATCGGAAACCCATCGAACCGGGCCACGCTCTCCGGGAACGGCGCTGGACGGAGTTTGTATTCGCGTCCGATCGACATGCGGAAGGAACTCGTACACGAGACGATCGATGTGACGAATACCACCCCGACAAAAAACCAGTAGCGGCCTCCGGCCCCAGAGGCGAACACTCCGACCGCGGTCGCAACCAGGGTCGCTAGCGCTAACGCAGAGCCTGCCCACCAGAGAATCAGCGGCATGCCGTCGTCGCCCTCGTCGCTGCTGGCTCGGCGTCAGAATCCGGTGACATCGGGAACCCGCATTCGCCGCGTCTAGTCGGTCGAGCGTACGCTCGCGCAGTACGATCGTCAATACGTCGGAACGGCATGATCGAAACGTTAACAGGAAGCAGCGTGCCGGCGTCCGCTACCGGACGAGCGAGCCGGTACGAAATGTTCAACAGCCGCACGAACCCGTCGCTGGGTGCGCGGGGTGGATCATCGCGGTCGCTGGCGGTCGTATCCGCGCCGCTTAGGACGAGCAGGTCGATGCAGCGAGGTGGACAGCTCGTCGGACGCTTAGCACGCAACGCATCGGCATCGTGTCGGTGCGTTGGGCCTCACCGAGCTATCCGGGTGCACGCCGAGTTCTTCCAGTGGCTGGGGCCGGCGCCGCTCAAGGTGAGCGAACGTAGAGTCGGCGATGTCGTCGCGGAGTTGTGCGCAACATCGGGGTTCGACACCACGAGCGCGAGCGCGTACGTCAGACGTCCATCCATTGGTCCATCAACCGCCGAAGCCTGAGCTCTCACGATCCGCGAGCCAATCACGCTGCGATGCCGCCGGCCTTGCATCGCGATCCACGCGTTCCCGCAACGTTAACCGCTCGTTATTCCAGCACTAACCGCACGTTGATACGCCGAACGTAGGATGCGCTCGGACCTGAGAGAACTTCCTGTAGGACGGTCCACCTGCACGTCCGGCTGGTGCAAGCTTTTGGCGGGGTGCGCGCACAGTCGGACGTGCAGGCTACGACATGCCGCGCTACTGCTCGGCCGAAACAACGCTATGGCGGGCTCAAGAGCACACGAAATACGGAGGGAACCGCATCAATGGGGAGGCACGCAGTGAAATCAGTACGGGCATATGCATTCATGGCACTCGGCTCCTGTGCCGTCATGGTGGCGGCGCTTACGGGAGCCGCTTCGTCGTGGACGGTATCGGGCGCCGCGGCGGACGCGACGCTGAGCATCGATCCGTCGACGAAGACCGTGAACGCGGGCACGCAGTTCACGCTCGACGTGAAGCAGGACGTCGCGGCGCTGACCACCATCGGCACGCAAACCGACATCGTCTTCGATCCGGGTCAGCTACAGATTGTCGACGTGGTGAAGAATGCCACCACGTTCGCGGGTTCGAGCTTCTTCATCGGCGTCGCTCCCAACAGCAACAAGCCGGCCGCCATTGCCGAAGCGAATACGACCGGCCGCCTACGGAACATGGCAGCCGCATTCAACCCCGGCGCTGGCACTGTCGCGCCTGGCGTGAAACCAGCCTTCACGATCACGATGAGCGCCAAGGCGACGGCAAGCGGACCGTCGGATATCTCCCTCGACAAGGTAGAGATGTACAACGCGGCAGACTTCAGTGCCTTGAATGTCACGCTTGCCAAGGGCACCGTCACCGTCAACAACGCCAACGCTCTGGCGACGGACACGCCGACGGTGACGTCGACGCCAAGCCCGACCGTGACGCCAGGCGGGCCGACGCTTACACCCACGCCGACCCTCACGCCCACGCGGACATCGACGAACACGCCGACACTTACGCCAACGCTAACGCCTACCGGCACGCTGTCACCGACAGCGACGCCTTCGCCAACGAAGACACCCGCGCCGACGAACACGGCCGCGACCACACCGACATCACTCCCCACGCTTACTTCGACCCCGATCCCGTCGACGCCGATCCCGCCTAAGGGAACCATCGCCGTGGTGCCGGCGTCCGTGGCTGTCAGCCCGAACACGGACTTTACCATCAACATCAATCAGGACGCGAACTTCACCACACTGGGTACGGGCATCAACATCGAGTTCGATCCGAGTTTGCTCCAAATCACCAGCGCTGAAAGAGCCGAGCCGTTCACGCGGTCTGGTGCGTCGTTTGTTGCCGGCGTCGTTCCGGTCGGTGGTACCCAGCAGACCCTGGTTCAAGCGATTGCTGAAGCGAACCAGACGGGCCTTTTCAAGAAGGTGAGCGCATACTACGTGCCGGGAGGAAGCGGCCGCGTCGACCCAGGAGCGAACACGTTCCTCATCGTGAAGATGAAGTCAACGGCCAAAGAAGGTACGACGAAGATCACACTCGATCACGTCATCGACTCCAACATTAACGGTGTGATAACGCCTGCTGGTGACTACGCTGGCCCCGAGATGCTCGACTTGGATGGCGCGTCAGTCAAGGTCACGGCCACGAATGGAGAGATAGTCGTCAAGGCGGGGTCGCCACCGCCGCCCGTTGTGACGCCCGTTGTCGCCGCGGTGGCGTCTCCGGTCTCGTCGTCGGGCACGCCGCGCGCCGCCACGGGCTCGAGTTCGACGCTTGGCGCGTCGAAGCCGGGCGGTGTGTCGCCGAGCACAGCGTCGCCAACGGCCCTTCCGCGCACGGGCGGAGGCGGCCACGCGAGCGGTCGCATGCTGTTGCTTGCCGCTGTCGCCGGTCTCTGCGCCCTCGGCTTCGGCGGACTTGCCATGGCCGGCTATGTGCGCCAGCGCGACGCTCGCTGATGGTTCGCGCGGGTGGCAGCGGCCGCTCGCAGACCGTGAATGGAAGTCACGTACAGCAGTAGCCCGCCAAGGAGGTGAGCGCGCGCGAGCACGGATAGCAACCGCGGAAGCGAATCAATCTGCTAGCGAACTCTGTATTCAGCGAGGAAGTCATGAAGCAATTCTGCATGAAGCTCACCATAGGCGCCGCCCTCACGCTGGCCTTCGCGCTGGTCGGCAGCCTGGATATCCCACCAACTCGTCACGCCCAATTGGCAGATGCTGCCGGCGCGTGTCCTATCAACGTGCGCGACAACGGGTCGACGACCCTGCAGGCGATCCGGGAGGCAGCAAAGCCCATCTTCGAGGCAGCGTGGGCGCCCGGTACGACCGTGACCCAAACCTTCAACGGCTCCGGCAACGGCATCGCCGACCTGACAGCGGGCAACGCGGATGAAGCCGGATCGTCACGCCCCGTGAAGTTCTCGACCGGCGAAACGACAGGAAAGTACGTCTGGCAAGTTGCGCAGGACTCCTTCGTGATGGGTGTCCACAACTCGCCGGCGATGGCGTTCCTGAGCACGCCCGACAGGATATCTGGCCCCCCGTCCGGGCTGACTATCCAGAATCTTACGCAGATCTACAACGCTGGCGCCGGCATAAGCACCCTCTTCTGGGATCAGCTCGTCGGCGCCGGGCCGAGTTGGCCGCACAGTCTGATCGTACCCCGCATGCGTATCACGGGCTCGGGCAGCCGGCCTGACTTCGATGCGGCGATCAGCGTTCCCGACGCGAACGAAAACGCGACAAATATCGCTACGAACTTGCCGCGCCTCCCGGAATCGTTCGACATGGCGGAACAAGTTTCGCTCAATGATAACCAGATCGCGTACACCAGTTTGTCCCAGATATCGAACCACCTGAACATGCTGGTGGTCGCGATAAACGGCCTGATCCCAACCGTGAACAATGTGCCGTCGTACGCGATGCCGCGCCGGCTGTTCATTACGACGCGGGACAAGACGCTCGTCAATCGCATCGACAACTCGGCGCAGGTGCGCGCCGACGACTGGATCAACTTCCTGCGCAGTCCGGCGGGCGATGCGCTCATCGCTCAGGATGGCTACCCGACGATCCCGGCGGCGAACGTCCCACCGATTCCGGATTGGGACGTCAACCTGGATGGCACCACCAGCCTGGGTGACCTTGGCGCGGTTGCGGCTAGGTGGGGCCAGACCGGATGTAAGGGCTGGATCCGCGCTGACGTCAACAACAGCGCTGGTGTCAGCCTCGGCGACATCGGCGGCGTCACCAGCCACTGGGGCCAGGACGGCCTCATCTGCGACGGCGTCGCCGGTCCGACCGATGGGTTCAACCCTGGTACGCACAACTGCCAGCACGGCTAAGCCGTTTGGCGAAACAACAACGGTGCGCCGCGGCCCGCATAAAGGGGCCGCGGCGCATCAACCCCGCGATCCGTTAGGAGAATCAGTGTGATCAAGATACGTGCCTCGACGGCGCGAAGGCTGGGCGCGCTTGCCGTCAGCGCTGCGATGCTGACAGCGGTGCTCTCCGGCGGGAAGACGGCGGCAGCGATCAACTTCGCAACGCTGACCATCTCGCCGTCATCCCCAACCGTCCTGGCAGGCAACAGCTTTACGGTGGCCATCGTGACCACCTCGATGTCCACGACCAGCGCCGCGCAAGCGGACGTCGTGTTTGACCAGACCAAAGCGCAAGTGACCAACGTGGTGCGCGGGACGGCCTACGATGGGACGACGGTGAACGGCTTCCCGTCCGCCGCCACCATCGGCCTCGGCGCTCTCGACACGCCCGCCGACAAGGCCGCCGCCATCACCAACGCGAACAGCGGTGGTGTGCTGCAGGGAACGTCCGTGTACTACAACCCGGCAGGCGGCAATGTGCCCGTCCCGGCGGGTACCCGGCAGGCCTTCGTCGTGACGATGACGGCGACGGTCAACATCACTGTGGCCAGCGTCGTGAGCCTCACGAACGTTGACATGATCGATGGCGTCGGGGCCAGGATGGTGGTGAACCAGCCCTGTACGATCGGCACGTGCTCCGGGAGCCTCGACATTGTCTTGTCGGCGCCGACGGTGACGGCCGGCAGCAGCTTCACAGCCAGCATCCAGCAGACGTCTGCCGCGTACACCGTGGGCGTGCAGACGGATCTTCTTATCGACCGCGCAAAGGTGCAGGTCGTCGATGTCGCACGCGGACTCGCGTACAGCTCGCCGCTCTCGGCCGGCAATATCGGGTTCGGAGCGCTGGATGTTCCTGCGGCCAAAGCCGCGGCCATCGCCAGCGCGAACACGGTCACCGGGGTGCTGCAGAACACGGCACTGTACTACAGTCCCCCGAGTGGCGACCCGGTCGTCAGCCCGGGAACGACCACGGCGATTATTGTCGTGCTGCGCGCGGTCGTGAACCTCAACAACACCGCCCTGGTGGTCGGCCTTCAGAATGCCGAGATGCTCGACGCGTCGAGCGGCACGATGGCCGTGACGATTCCGCGGAATCACGCCATCGACCCGAACGGCGACGGCTACAGCGCCGCCGACGAAGTGAGCCCGCTGAACTGCGGCGTGGTGAGCTGTGCGAGCATCACCACCTTCGGTACATCGGAGACGAAAACCTGCAAGGACGCGGGCCGCAACTGCGGTACTCCGTTCCCGGTCGCAAATGAACTGGGTGCCGCTCGCGTGGCCATCCCGCCGGCGACCGGCTACGGCTGCTCGGTGACACTCGACACCGTGGGACCCAAGAGGACCACGAAGCTCGCCCAGTCCGACATCGATCTCGATGGGTTGGTGAGCATTCTGGACTTGATAAAAGTCGCAGGATGGTACGGCGACCCCGTGAACCCGAGTCCGACGGACCCACGCTGGGAGGGCAACCTGGACGGTGATGGCAGCATCTCCATCCTGGACCTCATTGCGATGGCCTCGAACTACGGACGCAGCGTGTCTAACAACTGCCTGGTCGAGTAAGTACGCGCCAGCTCGCGGGGGGGATCAACCGAGACCACCCCGCGAGCCGCACCACAACGACGCACCACGAGGGATTAGGAGGACGAACCGCCAATGTTCAGACGACGTATCGCACCAACCGCACTGGCCGTTGCCATCGCCGCGACAGCGTTCGTCGCGGCGCCGTCGCGTCCAGGGACCGTATTCGCTGCGTCGGGCAGCATCGCTGTCTCGCCAGCGACGCAACCCGTCGCGCCGGGGTCCACATTTGTTGTCACGCTAGTGCAGAGCGCAGCCGGAGGTACGGCGGGCGCGCAGGCGACGGTGACCTTCGACCCGTCGATCATCCAACTCCAGGACATCCAGCCAGGCCCGGCATACGCATCGGCGACGCTCTTGTTCGGTCGCGTGCCCGGGAGCGACACGGGCCAGGCGGGGCAGCCGCAGACGCCCGATGAGGCCAAGGCGGAAGCGAACCAGACCGGCGTGCTGCTGAACGCAGCGACCTTCCTGAACCCTGGTACGGGCAGCGTGCCGGGGGGCGACACCCCGTTCCTGCTACTGACGCTACAGGCAGTCGCCGCTGCTGGCACATCACCCATCAGGCTGTCGAAGATGGAAATGCTCGACGACCAATACAACAGCCTTGTCGTTAGCGGCACCGACGGCAGCGTGGTGATAGGCGGTGCGGGCGCGCCGCCCCCGGCCGCGACCATCGGTGCGCCGCCGACGGTCGCTCCTGGGGCAACGCCGCCCGCGGCGGCTCAGACATCACCCGCCGCCGGGGCGACGACGCCGTTGGCGACGAAGACCGCGCTGTCCGGCGTAGCGGGCGCTTCGAAGGCGCCCAGTTTGAAGTCGGCGTCGTTCGCAGTCTCGCCTGCCACGCAGAAGGTGGCGAAGGAGGCAACGTTCTCGTTCGCGGTGACACAGAAAATCGATGGGGCGGCGAGCAACGCTCAGGCGAACGTGGTCTTCAAGAGAGACCTTGTCGAGATCGTGAAGCTCGTGCCGGGCAGCGGCTGGAAAGGGGACAGCAAGGTGCTGGACGCCGCGATGTCCGACGCAAACAGCAGCGGCGAACTGAAGCTGATTCTGACAGCTGACAAGGACAAGGGGCCGGCGGCCTCAGGCGAGTCGACCCTCGTTACGGTCACGATGAAGGGTCGAACCGGCAAGGAAGGCAAATCGTCGATCAAGCTGATCGGTACCGATATCACGGGCTCCGACGGCAGTTCCGTGCCCCCCGCAGTGACCGACGGCGAGGTGATCGTCGGTAGCGCTGGTGGAGGCTCGAACACGCTGCTCCTTGCGGTCGCGGCGGTGGTTGCGGTTGTTGTTCTTGGCGGCGGTGGCGCGGCGTTCGCGATGAAGCGGGCGCGAGGCTCCTGATCATGCGAGCGTGGCCCCAGTTCGCTTCGCTCAGTATGGGACTCATACCGGTCACGGTGCTCGTCGCCATGGTGGCGAGCATCGTGATCAATAGCAAAGATGCGTTCACCGAAATCGGTGTGCGCGAGCTGTCGGATACGAAGTTCTCCAGCCTGTTCCTCTCCGGAACAGCCCACTATGGGCTGGCGCCAGCGCTCATGGGGAGCATCGAATTGCTCGTCGTGGCGATCTCGCTCGCGCTTCCGATCTCGCTCGCGATGGCGATCTTCGCCGCCGAGTTCGCGCCGAGTGTGGTCGGGCGCGTCATGAGGATGCTACTCGGTTTGATGTCGGGCATCCCGCCGATCATCTACGCGCTGATGGCGATCGTCTTCGTGGCGCCGTTCATGGTGCCGAAGTTCACAGGCGACCTTTCCTATGCGAATGTGCATCCGGAGAAGATTGGATTTTCTGCGGCGGACTGGCCGCCGCCCGACGTGCCTTGGAACGCCGGAGCATTTCCGTGGGATCCCAGCGGCGGCGACAACAGCGTGCTGCTGGCGGGTATTCTCCTGTCGATGCTCGTGATCCCGTTTATGGCGCCACTCATCGAAGACGCGCTCCGAAACGTGCCGTCCGAGCCGAAGCAGGCTTCGCTCGCACTGGGTGCGGGGCGGTGGTACACGCTGGTGCGCATCACGCTGCCGTACGCACTTTCCGGGATCATTTCGGCGGTGCGGCTCGGGATGTTGAAAGTACTGGGCGATCTGATGATCGCGCTGTTTGTCGTGGGATATGCGGCGCCGCGGTTCCCCGACCCACCGTGGGATGTGCTAGAACGCACGGCGCCGCTTACGGCCACAGGCGCGGGTCTCATTGGCGGCTTGGGGACACCCAAACTCTGTCAGGCTACGGACTGCAGTGTGGGGTACGTACCCGCGCTGATGCTGCTCGTCATGGCAGTCGCCATTGTGGTCCTGACATCGGTGTTGGAACGGCGGTTCCGGGCGAGGTACGCGCCATGAGCGCTTCGTCCCAAGTGCCAGCAGCAGCGCGCGAGCAGAATCGCCTGTCGGCGCGCGAAGCCCGGCGTCCACGCGATCTCGGGACGCCGGCCCTCGATCGCGCGTCGGCGGTGCTTCCCGTCATGGCGTTCGGCGTTTCGGCAGTTGCGCTTGTCATCGCGTGTGTGTCACTTTCGCTTAACTCTCTCGACCCATATCGATTAGTCGTCGGGGGCGCGCTTACGGCGTCGTTGGCGTTGCTGGTTCTTCACGTTCGCTACGAAGACGAGGCCTGGGATCTCTGGGCGATCGGTCTTCTGGTGGCGAGCGCGGTGGCGGTCGTGTTGCTTGCCCGACTACCCGAGTACACGTACGGGCATTCGATCAACGGCCTGATCCACCGGTCGCTATTCACGGCGATCATCCAGTTAGCGATCGCGTTGCCTACCACGTGCGTTGCGCTCTACTACGTACTCGGTGCGACGCCCACGGCGCGCGACCTGTCGCGCTACCCATTCCTGGTGCTGCCGATCGTGCTGTCGCTATTCGCCTATGTCGTCATTCTGTTCCGGCTCGTGCAGAAGGGGGCGCCGGATCTCACGTGGAACGCTATCTCCAACGAGTACAGCTCCCGGCTTGTGGGATCGGCGTTCGTCAACGAAGCCGGCATGAGGAATCACATACTCGGCACCTTCCTCCTCATGGCGATGACGGCTCTGATCGCGCTGCCTATCGGCGTGGGCACGGGAATTTTCGTAACGGAGCACGACGGGTGGCTGGCCAAGCTCGTCGGATTCTCCACATCCATGCTCCGCGCCATCTCGGTGTTCATCCTCGCGGTGAGTGCATTCAGCCTCGTGAGGTACACGGGGGATCATCAGGGTAATGGTGTGTTGTCGGATCTGATCCGCGGCTTCTACCTAGATGACGCAGGCTTCAAGCATCCGGCCAAGGGCTCGTTCCTGACCGCCGCGGTGTTCCTTTCGCTCCTGGTGATCCCCGTTATTGCCAGAGCAACGGAAGAGGGGTTGCGCTCGTTGCCCAGCGACATTCGCGAGGGGTCACAGGCGCTCGGCGCGACCGACGGCCACGCGCTACTGCGCATTCTGTTGCCGTGGTCGCTACCGAACATCATGACCGGACTGCTGCTAGGATCCGCGGAGGCCGCGGGGAGCGTGACCGTGCTCCTGTTCATCTCAGGGCGGGGACAATACGGCCTCGGACCGCAGCACGAGGCGACGTCGCTGGCGTACCTGATCTTCGACGCGGGTCGTGGCGCCAAATCGTTTACTGACGTCATGGGCCAGTACCAGTTCTCAGCAGCACTCCTGCTGTTATGCATTACGTTCAGCCTCACCATCTTGGCACTGTTCCTCAAGCAGCGCTTCGCGACGCGGTATCGGGCTGGGATTTCTTACGAGTAGTGTTGGAGGGAGTGGATCCGTGGCGGGTGTGATCGAAATCAAAGGTATGCGTGTGGCGTACGGCGCCACGGAGGTGATCAAGGGGATCGATCTAACCATAGCACCGGGCACAGTCCTGGCGGTGGTCGGCCCATCCGGCTGCGGAAAGACGACGCTGCTGCGCTGTCTTAATCGGATGACGGCACCGAGCGCGAAGATCTCAGGCGATATCCTGCTGGACGGCGATGATACGCTTCGGATGGATCCGGTGCTCCTCCGGCGGCGAGTCGGAATGGTGTTCCAGAAGCCCAATCCTTTTCCGATGTCGATTCGGGAGAACGTGCTCTACGGCGTGAAGGCGCAAGGTGGTCACAGGAAGTCCACCTATGCGGATATCGTCGAAGCGAGCCTGGCGAAGGCCGCGCTATGGCAAGAAGTGAAGGGCCGCCTGGGCGACTCAGCGATGACTCTCTCCTTGGGACAGCAGCAGCGGCTGTGCATCGCCCGGTCGCTCGCCGTTGCGCCAGAGGTGATCTTGATGGACGAACCAGCGGCGTCGCTCGATCCGACCTCGACGGCAGAGCTGGAGGACAGCATCATCGCCATGAAGGGCGCGTACACGGTCGTCGTCGTGACGCACGATATCGATGAGGCGAGGCGCGTCTCGGATCACACCGCCTACCTGAGCGGCGGTAGCCTGGTGGAGTTCGGGGAGACAGAGCAGGTATTCACGGACGCGCGCAGCCCGGAAACGCGAGCGTACCTGCGTGGGAGAGCGCTTTCCGCGTCGGTTGCGTGAGACGTGGCGGCGCGAATTAACCGCGTCTTAAACGCCCGCAAATGTTACGTAAATGCGGAGCGCCTACGATGCATAGGTCCTCCCTTCGGACAGTCTGCTCGCAGCAGACTCCCTCGAACGAAGAGCCACGTGTGCCCGCGTGGCTCTTCTTCTTGCCAGTACGATGAGCCGAGCCTAGACGATTGCCTGCACGAGAAGGACGGCGTAGACGGTGAGCCCGAGGCCGACCCGATAGTACACGAATGGCCGCAGGCTGTTTGTCATGAGGAAGCGCATCAAGAACGCGATGCTTGCGTAGCCGACGATGGCCGCGAATATGAATCCGATCGCGAAGAACGCCACGTCATCGCCGCCGAGTTTGCCGTCGCTCACCTGTTTCGCAACGTGGAGGAGTTGCTTCCCGCCCGCACCGGCGATGATGGGCGCCGAGAGCAGGAACGCGAATCGCGCCGCGTCCTGACGCTCCATGCCGCGAAACAGCCCGGCGCAGATCGTTGACCCCGAGCGAGAGATACCCGGCACAAGTGCGACCGCCTGGGCGAAGCCGATCGTCACAGAATCCACCCACGTCAGATCGCTTATCGTGCGCGTTCGGCTTGCGAGCGATTCGGCCAGCAGGAACACGGCGCTGAAGGCAATGAGCATCGTCGCGACGAGGAATGGTGACCGAAACGCGTCTTCTACCTTCGATTCAAGCGCGAATCCGAGGATGCCGGCCGGGATTGTGCCGAGCACAATAAGCCACGCCAGGCGGCCTTCCGGGTCGCTCATCGATCGGCTCGTGACAGTGCGCAGAGCGCCGCCCGCGAGCCGGAGCCACGCCGTGCCGAAGAAGACCAGCAGAGCGAGCAGCGTACCAAGATGGAGGGCGGCGTCGAACGAGAGCCCGTACGTGTCCTGGTCGACGCCGAGAATCTTCTCAACGAGGATCAGGTGACCCGTGGATGAGACGGGGAGGAATTCGGTGAGGCCTTGGACGATGCCCAGGATCGCCGCCTTCAGCAGATCCTCGATCACAGGGAATCCTTTCCGAACTTCGCGGCGAAGCCCTTCGGGTCTGCGCGACCGCTTAGCGCCCGGAAGGGGACGGCGCGCGCGATACGGCGAAGTTGCGGCAGATGGTCGCGCTCCGCCCCGTGAAGATCGTAGGGGCCAAAGTCCTTGACCGTTGCGAGCAGGGAATTGAGCGCGCCGTCGGCGTCGAGCTCGTGTTGCTCGAAACCGTTGCCGCTGGGCCGCCACTCCAGGCTGTACACGCGCCCGAGCTCAGCGGCGAGGCGCGATCGAGCCCCCAGCTCCTGCTCGATGTCGATATCCGTCTTCTCCTCTAACTGCCACAGCTCTTCCCGCGGGAGTTGCTCATAGACGCGCCGCCGCGGACGCGGCACGAGTCGTGAGAGCGAGGCGCTGGCCAGCAGCGTGCCGGGGTTGACACGCGGCTTCTTCGGCAGGCCCGCGACCGATACCTTGCCGTTGTTCGCGCGCATCAGCACCCGATCATTGCTGAGGAAGTCGTAGCCGCCCCGCTCGATGAGTTGAAGGGCGAGCGAGCTCTTGCCGGAGCCAGAGTTGCCGAGGAAGACGGTCGCCTCGCCACCCTTGCGCGCGTCGACGACAGCCGAAGCGTGCACCATCGCGTACCCCCGTTCGAGCAATGAGATGCCGAATATGGTGCCGATGAGGTTGATCACCTGGTTCGCATTCTCTTCGAGCGCGCCGGTGATTGATGCGCCCGTCTCGCCGAGTGTGATGAGGAGCCCGGTGCGATTCTTCAAGATGTATCGCACGCCATCGTGGTCGTAGTAGCTCTCTTTCGGGGCGCGGTTAGGCGTCGTTGGCCGGCTCCACACGCGCATCTTGGCGGCGTCATACTCCGCCGCCCCCACGATCGCACGCACGATGGCGTCGGGCGGCGTAGAAGTGGTCGCAAGATACTCGCTGAAGTACGATTGCAGGCGCCCCGCCAGCCGAAGGCTGTTGGTCTCGACGTCGACGCGATAGTCGGGGAATTGCAGGTGGAGCGTGACGGAGACGGGGCGCATCGCGCGGTTATCTGGCATTGCTCAGCTCTCCAGCGTTCGAAGGATATATTGCGCATACGCGGCGGCAGCATCGACGCCAGAGGCTTCGAGCAATCCGCGGAAGCCTCCGAAGGCGCTGACCTCGTAGAGCAGAAAGTCGTCGGCCTGTTCGACGAGATCGACCACGGTGTAGTCCAACTCGAAGGCCCGCGCGGCGCGCTCCGCGTACGCGATGCCCTTCTGGCTGAGTTCACAGGGGGCGTATCGCCCGCCCACGCCCGTCGTTGTCATCCACTCGCCAGCGCGGGCCACGCGGTAGAATGCTCCCAGGAACTTCCCACCGACGACCGTGGCGCCGATGTCTCGCCCAGGTGAGGCGACGAACCGCTGGACGAGGTAGTGCTCACCCGGCGGCAGCATCGCGGCGCCCGATGACGTGGGGCTCAGGCGCACCATGCCACGGCCTTTCGACGTGTAGACAGGCTTCAGCACGCTGTCGCCGAGGCTCGCGAGGGCCGCCGCAAGAGCTGCTGACGCTTCGGCGCTGAGTGTTGCTGGCAAGGGCAAGCCTGCCTCGGCGAGGATCATCGTCATGCGGTATCGGTCCATCGCGCGATCGATCGAGTCGATGGGGCTGAAGATGCGAACGCCCGTCGCCTCGAGCGATCGAAGGGCGTGCAAACGGAGCCGGCCAGAAGCATCGGCCTGGTCACCCAGCTTCTTCACAACGACGGCGGCTAAGGTACACAGATCTTGCCCTTGCCAGATCACTGTCCCTGAAACGAGATCGTGGATGACATCGCCCAGTGAGAAGACGAACGCTTCGGCTCCGCGCGCGCGCAGCTGCTGCGCAAGATACTCACTCGACCATGCGCCGGGAACGCCTGCGACGCCGACCTTCACGCTCTGAGCTTTCGCATGACCTTCTTGAGGTACTTCAATCCTTCGGCGAAGAGGAGTTCCGCGCGCTCGGCGTCGTCCGTGAGGCGAGCCGAGGTGATGAGGGCGCGAGCACGCGCGAGTTTGAGGCGGTCCGGGAACTCCGTGTCGAGATTCTTGTGGGCGAACTCGGTCACCGTCTCGACGAGCACGTCGTTGACGATCGCGAGTGTGCGCGCGGCCTTCTTCTTCGGAAACTGGCGGAACGTGGAGGCGAGGAGGACAGCAATGTCACCGGCGTAGTCGCCATAGCGCGAGCGATGGACATCGATGAACACGACCTGCCGTGTCGCCGCGTCGTACACGGCGTTGTTGGCATTCAGGTCGCCGTGCACCCACACGCTAAAGGGCGGAGCAAACATCCCTTCGCGCCGTTGAAGAATGTCGAGGGCGCCGAATATGCCCCCGTATTTCTCCAACGACTCTTTCGCCAGATTCTCAAGGTCGGGATGGCGCCGAAGCACCTCTCGCAGGCGTGCGCGGATCTGCTGGGAGTAATCGAGCCCAGGTACCCGGGTGACCAGCGTGCTCGACCAGATGTCGAAGAGCGCCTCGGTCACCGCCTTGCTGGCGACGAACTTTGCCTCGTCGTTGTCAGATGAGAGCAAGATGTCCTGGAGCAGTGCGCCCTCGGCGAACTCGCGCAAGACAGCCCGCCGTTCCCGATCCTGCGCCTTGCCGATGAGCCGCGGCGCGTGCAGAGGCGCCAGGGTCTCCCATTCGATGCCGCGTGTGATCTCGCTCTCAATCTTGTCGCGCGCACCTTCCTTGAACAGGAAGCGATGACCGTCCGAGCTGTCGATCTCCAGGACGATAGCGCCCGAGATGCCATCCCAGAAGTGACGATAGACAACGGGACCGCCGCTGTGATCCGCTTCGTTGAGCAACGTCTCGAGCTGTTTGAACTGCGGGTACTTTAGGCGCGTGCCGGTGACGGCGAAAAGCGCCGCCTCGCCAATGTTCAACGCGAAATCGGCGGTCTTCTCCAAGTACTTCATGGCCGCCAAGACGTGCATCAGGTAGCGGGCGTGACCCTCTCCCTGGTCGAGCAGCTGGATGATCTGGTTGAGCTTTCTGACGTAGAGTTCGTCTACCTCGCGTTCGAGTTCACAGGCGGACTTGGCCATTTCGAGGTCTTGCTTGATGAAGGCGTCCACGCCACGGGTGAACGACTCGATCGCGGTCGCCGCAAGATCGTCGATTGAGTAGTCAAGCGATGGTGCGGGCTCGTTCGAGAGCATGATGGCATGCTTGGCGATGTGCGCTGCGGCGTCGCCGATGCGCTCGAGATTGGAGAGCACGCGCAGCGAGGCGCGCCAGCGGCGTGCCTCCGAGATATTGGCGCCGGCCGCGCCGATCGCCTCGAAGATGCGTTCTTCGAGCGCGCCGTACAAATTGTCGACAACGTCGTCGCGCTCGACCACGCCGTCCGCTTCGTTCAGATCGCGATTATGGAACGACGCGAGGGCGTCCGTCATTTGTTCCTTGACGGTCGCAGACATGTGCGCAAGGGCGCGTTCGACTTCCCTCATGTGTGCCCTACGAGGTGATGAGATTGCAGTTGCGTCTGCGAGTGCTGGATGACCTACTCCGCGAAGGTCGACGACTCGGCGCTCGCGGAGCCCGGCACGATGAGCAGGCCGGGCGCTGCCGACTCGGCGTCACGACGGCGAAAGCCGAGGCTGATGTCCACGGTCGACTTACCCTTGTCGGTGTCCGTCGACACTTCGATTTCGATCTTTACCTCGTCGGGAACCTCGATGGTGACGGAAGCGTCGCCCGACTCCAGCAACATCGTCCGCTCGCGCAACCCTTTGGCGAGCGACTCGAGGTACTGCGCAGCTTCTTGAGCCGGCACCGTGCCTGCGAACTGAACCTTGTCTTTCGGCGGCATGTTCTCTCCCTCTGGTACCGAATGGCGTTCTACGCTACGGCCTCTACGGCAGTGTCCTGCCATTTCGCCACGCGCTTCACTTCCTGACAGAACTCGACGACAGATCGGGCGTAATGCTTCGCGTGGACGCGTGTGCGACTTGCCTGGAACGCTGCGCGGATCGCGTCGTGGTGCACCTCTTCGCCTGGCAGGATGGTGCTGCGGATACCTACCTGAAGGTAAAAGTGCGCGTCGCTCCCACCTGACAACGGGAGCTTGTGCTTTTCGGCAAGGGCGACCACCGGACGCTCGCCACCGTAATCACGACCGTTGACCTCGACGGCGTGCACGAGATCGAAGATCCGCTCGTCTAGCTTCGCCGCTTCCTTACCCACTCGGAACGGGTGCGCAAGAATGAGCGTGAGCCCGTGCTCGCGCGCCGCCCGCGCGAACTCGAGCGCTGGCGCGTGATTCCATTCCGAGAGCTTGGGACGAAAAGCATTGTCCAGATTGGACAGGCGGTCGAGCGGACCAACGACGATGAAGTCAACCCGCTCGGCGACCGTCACCTCAGCGCCCGAAAGCACCGTGAAGTTCTGATCGATGCGGTAGCGGCCGTCTTCGTACTCGAAATTGTCGAGCAGCCAGCTATGCATATCCCAGAAGTTGACGGCATGAATATGCTCTGTGAGGGCGAATCCATCCAGTCCACGGCGCTTTCCGAGGCGAACAAGCCGCTCTAAATTGCCGTGGTTGTACTCGAACGACTTCGAGAGCCGGCTATGGACGTGCAGGTCAATCTTCAAATACTTGTTCCTCCCGCTCGCTTGATAACCGATCCTCGTTAACGTCCGTTTAAGCCGCGTTAACGTCTGGTAATACTTGCGAGCGTAAGCGCTCTAGCGTTCGTGTACCAACGCGTTTCTCTGCGTCGATCAGGCGCAGCGTCTAGCGCAATCACTTGCGTGTCGCGGGTGGCGAAACCCCTGCATCCGTCTTCGCGCCATCGGGATCCGAACCGTGCGAGCGTTAGCCGTCCGTTAACCGCCCTTAAACAGGCGTTAATCGAACGGCACTATGCTCGAACCGCAAATAGTCCTCCGGATCAGCACTGGGCACGCAAAAGGAGATCCACGTACATGAACATCGTGCGACTGAATCGCAAGGCGCTGGTCGCCATGGCAGGTGCGGCGCTTGTCGCGCTTGCGCTTGTTGCCGTTGGGTGCGGCACCACCACGAGCAGCAAGGATCAAACGTCGACGGCCGTGGCGAAGCAGCCGACGGCTGCCGCGACGAAACCGGCGGTAGCGCCGACGCCGAACGTCATTAACGGCATCCCGTCGGATGTAGGCAAGAGCGACAGCGCGAAGCTGACGGGCGCGGGGGCGACGTTCCCGGCGCCGCTCTATACGCGCTGGTTCTCCGACTACAAGGCGTCGGTCGCGCCGGGGGGGGAAGTGAACTACCAGG
>Ga0080064_1001547_pt1 | contig 45566 bp, 31 predicted proteins | sample Subgrocontami54m_FD_69260 | JGI IMG/M metagenome (GOLD analysis project Ga0080064, IMG submission 69260) | Subsurface groundwater microbial communities from S. Glens Falls, New York, USA - GMW46 contaminated, 5.4 m (SPADES assembly) (version 2) ...
AGCCCCGGTTCCTTATTCGGGCCCGCGCCAGATCAGCGCGGCCATGCGGCCGGTTACCTTGTCGCGGCGGTAGGAGAAAAAACGCGCCGCATCGCGGTGTGTGCACAACCGGCCGCCGTACACCTGCTGCACGCCGCAGCGGGCCAGGCGCTGGCGCGCGAGCAGGTACAGGTCGGCCAACCACTTTCCTGCGCGATGCGGCCTGAATGCTGCGGCCGACGCGGGTTCTGGGGCGAGAAAGGCATCGCGCACGTCGCTGCCCACCTCGAATGCGTCCGGGCCTATCCCGGGGCCCATCCACGCCAGCAAATCGCCCGGCGCAACACCCATGGCATGCACGGTATTTTCGATCACGCCGGAACTCAGGCCGCGCCAACCGGCGTGCGCGATGCCGACGACGCTGCCGGCGCGGTCGCACAGCAGCACCGGCATGCAGTCGGCGATCATTACCACGCACACCGTGCCGGGCTTGCGCGCGAAGCTGGCGTCCGCCTCGGGCACTGCGAACAGATCATCGGCAACAACTACTTTCGCGGCATGCATCTGCCGCAGCCACCTCGGTTCCTGCGGCAGGCAGCCGCGCAACAACTTGCGGTTGGCGAGCACCGCTACTTCGTCATCGCCAGTGCGCAAGCCCAGGTTGAAGCTGGCATAAGCGCCGCTGCTGACACCACCATTGCGGGTCGTGATCAGGCTTTTTACGCCCGGCGGCGCCGGCCACTCGGGCACGATCCAGTCGTGCGGAACGCTCACGTATTCGCGCCTGCTTGTGCCTGCAGCGCGGCGATCAGGTCGCGCAGGTCCGGCGGTGGCGGCAACTTCCATGACACCGCCTTGCCGCTGGTGGGATGCTGCAATTCGAGCCGCTCGGCGTGCAGCGCCTGGCGCGGAAAATCCGCCAGCACGGCATCCGCGCTGCGGCGGTTTCTGCCGTAGACCGGATCACCGACGAGGGGATGGCCAAGCGATTGCAGGTGCACGCGGATCTGGTGCGTGCGCCCGGTTTCGAGCCGGCAGCGCAATAACGTCGCGTGTTGAAAGTGCTGCAGCACATGGAAATGCGTGACGGCAGGCTTGCCGTGCGCGTTTACCGCCATGCGGGTGCGTTGCACCGGATGGCGGCCAATTGGCGCTTCGACCTTGCCGTCGCGCGCAATACGGCCGTACACCAGTGCCAGGTACTCGCGCTTGACGCTGCGCGCCTGCAGCTGGCGTACCAATGCGGTTTGTGCCGTGAGCGTTTTCGCAACCACCAGCAGGCCGCTGGTGTTTTTGTCGAGACGGTGGACGATGCCGCCGCGCGGCAATGCGGTGAGCTGCGTCGCGTGAGCGAGTAATGCATTCAATAGAGTGCCGCTCCAGTTGCCGCTGCCGGGGTGCACGACCAGACCCGCCGGTTTGGCGATTACCAGTAACGCTGCGTCTTCATAAATGACATGGAGGGCGATCGATTCCGGCGCCGCCGCGGCAGCCGCCGGATCGGGCAGAGGGTGAAGCACGATTTTCTCGCCGCCCCGTAATTTGTCCTTGGGCAGCGCCGGCTGGCCGTCGAGTCCGACGCGCCGGGCGCGGATCCATTGCGCAAGCCGGCTGCGGGAGAATTCCGGCAGCAAATGCGACAATGCCTGGTCGAGGCGCTGGCCGGCGCATTCCGGCGGCACGGTCAATTCGACCGGCTCCGGCGCCGTTCCGGGTGCGCTATAATTTCGGCCTTCAGCAGCGGGACTCATTTATGCGTTCGAGTTTAGCGGTATTTCTGGCGCTATGCCTGACGGCGTGCGGGTTGTTGCCCGAGCAGATCGACGAAACCAAGAACTGGTCGGCGGGCAGGATTTACTCGGAAGCCAAGACCGAGCTTGGAAGCGGCAATTACGAAAAAGCGGTCAAGCTGTACGAAAAGCTGGAAGCGCGTTTTCCGTATGGCCGTTATGCGCAACAGGCGCAGCTTGAGGTCGCCTACGCCCATTACAAGGAACGGGACATTGCCTCCGCGGTAGCGGCCGTGGAGCGCTTCATCAAGTTGTATCCCGACCATCCGCGCGTCGATTATGCTTATTACCTCAAGGGACTCGCCAATTTCAACGAGGATTTAGGGCTGTTCGGCGCATTCAGCGGTCAGGACATGACCGAGCGTGATCCGAAAGCGGCACGCGAGGCATTCGAGTCGTTCAAGGATCTGGCGACGCGTTTTCCCGACAGCAAATACACGCCGGATTCGATCCAGCGCATGAATTATCTGGTCAATGCGCTGGCGTCGCACGAAATACACGTCGCACGCTACTACATGAAGCGCGGCGCGTACGTCGCCGCGGCAAACCGCGCGCAATATGCGCTAAAACACTACCCGCAGGCACCCGCCAACGAGGAGGGACTGCTGTTACTGGTCCAGGCTTACGACAAGCTCGGCATGACCGACCTGCGCAACGACGCTGAACGCGTGATGCGGACCAACTTTTCCGGCAGCAAGTACCTGAGTGGAGGGGCCGGCGGCAACAAGCCCTGGTGGCAGTTCTGGAACTGGAGCTACTAGCTGCTCAATTCGGCGCGGTTGCGGAATAATTCCAGCGCTTCCGGGTTTGCCAACGCTTCGAGGTTCTTCACCGGCCGGCCATGCACGACGTGACGCACGGCCAGCTCGACGATCTTGCCGCTCCGGGTGCGCGGGATATCGGCAACCTGCACAATGCGGGCCGGAACGTGCCGCGGAGTAGCGTTGTCGCGGATGTGCCGCCTGATTTTATCGTCCAACGCCGGATCGAGCGTCAATCCCTCGCGCAGCCGCACGAACAGCACGATCCGCACGTCGCTTGGCCGCTGCGGCGGCCAGTCCTGCGCAATGACCATGCTTTCGACCACCTCGTCGAGTTGCTCGACCTGGCGGTAAATTTCAGCGGTGCCGATGCGCACGCCGCCAGGGTTGAGCACCGCGTCGGAGCGTCCGTAGATGATCATGCCGTCGTGCGCGGTGAGCTCGACGTAGTCGCCGTGGCACCAGACGCCGGGAAATTTTTCGAAATACGCGGCGCGGTACTTGCCGCCGTCGGCATCGTTCCAGAAGCCGATCGGCATTGACGGAAACGGCGCGGTGCACACCAGCTCGCCTTTTTCCCCGCGCACCGGCCTGCCATCCTCGTCGAAAACTTCGACTTTCATGCCGAGGCTGCGGCACTGGATCTCGCCGCGCCGCACCGGCAGCAGCGGGTTGCCGATCACGAACGTGGAAATGATGTCGGTGCCGCCCGAGATCGACGCAAGATTGAGGTCACGCTTCACGTTCTCGTAGACATAGTCAAAACCCTCGGGCGCCAGCGGCGAGCCGGTTGACAGCATTGCGCGCAGCGCCCCCAGCTGGTGCGTTTGCGCCGGTTTCAGCCCGGCTTTGGCGAGTGCGTCGATGAATTTTGCGGAAGTGCCGAATATCGTCATGCCCTCCGCGTCGGCGAAGTCGAACAGGATATTGCCTCCGCGTAAGAATGGCGAGCCGTCGTAGAGCAGAATCGCGCAGCCGGCGGCAAGGCCGGAGGCGAGCCAGTTCCACATCATCCAGCCGCAGGTGGTGAAATAAAACATGCGATCCTTGCGCCCGATGTCGACGTGCAGCACGTGCTCTTTGAGGTGCTGCAGCAGCGTGCCGCCGGCGCCATGGACGATGCATTTCGGCGCGCCGGTGGTTCCCGATGAATACAGAATGTAGAGCGGATGATCGAACGGCAGCTGCTCGAATTCGATCGCGCGTGCGCTGAATGGCGCCATGAAATCGTGCACGGAGACGGCCTTGGGAATGCCGCCGATGACCGGGTCGCACCGGGTATAAGGCACCACCACAACTTTCTCGACCGACGGCAGGTTGTGGGCGATTTCCGCGAGACGTTCGGTAACGTCTATCGTCTTGCCGTTGTAGAAATATCCGTCGGCGCCGAACAGCACCTTGGGTCCGATCTGGCCGAAGCGGTCGAGCACGCCTTGCGCGCCGAAATCGGGCGAGCACGATGACCATACCGCGCCGATGCTGGCGGTGGCCAGCATCGCAATCACGGCGCCAGGCAGATTCGGCAGGTAGCCTGCGACGCGGTCGCCCGCCGTGACGCCGGCGGCGCGCAACGCCTGCGCGAGCCGTGAGACTTCATGGTGAAGTTCGGCGAAGCTCACGCGGCCTTTGACCCGGTCTTCGCCCCAGAACACAATCGCGTTGCGGTTATCCTTGCGTCGCAGCAGGTTCTCGGCGAAATTGAGCCGCGCCTGCGGAAACCAGCGCGCGCCGGGCATGCGCTCACCATGCTCGAGCACGACCTCGCCGTGCTGTCCCGCAATCACGCCGCAAAACGTCCACACCGCGCGCCAGAAACGCTCCGGTTCGCGGATCGACCAGTCGTAAAGCGCCGCGTAATCGGGAATGCGGATCGCGTTTTCCAACTCGACCGCGCGCATGAACGCAGCCATATTGGAAGCAGCCGCAGCCGCTGCCGAGGGTTGCCACAAAACCGGGTTCATGGCGGTGAGACGAGAACGGCGCTATTCAGGGCGCAGGTGAGGAAACAGGATCACGTCCCTGATGCTCGGCCGGTCGGTAAGCAGCATCACCAGACGGTCGATGCCGATGCCTGCGCCGGCGGTCGGCGGCAATCCGTACTCGAGTGCGCGAATGTAATCCGCGTCGTAATGCATGGCCTCGTGATCGCCGGACTCCTTTTTTTCGGCCTGCGCAAGGAACCGCGCGGCCTGGTCCTCAGGGTCGTTCAGCTCCGAGAACCCATTGGCGATTTCACGGCCCGCGATGAAAAGCTCGAAGCGGTCGGCGTAGCGGGGGTCCTCGTCGTTGCGCCGCGCGAGCGGAGAGACCTCGATCGGATAATTGAAAACGTAAGTCGGCTCGAAAAGCTGCGATTCGATGGTGTTTTCGAACAAAGTAAGCTGCAGTCCGCCGACGCCATCTTGCGCGCGGTGCGGGATATTCAGGTCGGCAAGTTTCGCCATCAGCGCATTCCGGTCTTCCAGCATCTGATCGGACAGGTCCGGGTGATATTTCTTGATGGCGTCGCTTATTCTCAAAATGGTGAACGGCTTCTCGAAATCAATTTCACGCCCCTGATAGGTGATTTTGGTGGTGCCGAGCACGCTGCGCGCTACTTCGCGGATCAATAGCTCGATGAAGCGCATCAGGTGGGGGTACTGTCGGTAGGCGACGTAGAACTCCAGCATCGTGAATTCGGGGTTGTGCCGGGTGGAGATGCCTTCATTGCGGAAATTGCGGCTGAGCTCGAATACCCTTTCGAAACCTCCGACCACCAGCCGCTTCAGATACAACTCGGGTGCAATGCGCAGGTACAGCTTCATATCGAGCGCATTGTGGTGGGTGACGAACGGGCGTGCCGCGGCGCCGCCGGGGATCGGATGCATCATCGGTGTTTCGACCTCGAGAAAGCGCCGCTCGAGAAAAAACTGGCGGATGCTCTGGATGATGCGCGAGCGCTGCACGAAGGTCAGGCGCGTATCTTCGTTGGTGACCAGATCGAGATAGCGCTGCCGGTAGCGCAGTTCCTGGTCGGTCAGCCCGTGGAATTTTTCCGGCAGCGGGCGCAGCGATTTCGTCAACAGCTCGATCTGCTTGACGCGCACGGTGAGCTCGTCAGTCTTGGTTTTGAACAGCACGCCTTCGACGCCGACGATATCGCCGATGTCGTAACGCCTGAATTCCGCGTGCTGCTCCTTGCCGGGGTAGCTGTCGGTGAGATAGAGCTGGATGCTGCCGCTCATGTCCTGGATCGAGGCAAAGCTTGCTTTTCCCATCAGGCGCTTGAGCATGATGCGCCCGCCGATCCTGACCGCCACGGGATTGAGGTCGAGCGAATCGCGGTCCCGCTCTTCGTGCTCTTCATGCAGGTCGCCGGCAAGATGAAGACGCAAAAACCCGTTGGGGAACGCGTTGCCTTTTTCGCGCAGCGCCTTAAGCTTGGCGCGGCGCTCGGCGACGATCTGGTTTTCGTCCTGCTCCGGTGGTAGGTTCTTTTCACTCATTGCGGATTCCTGATCGCTTCGGGTTGGTGTGGCACGGCGGTGGGCTCAAACGCCCTGTTTCAGACTGGCGGTGATTAAATCATCGAGATCGCCATCCAGCACCGCCTGCGTGTTGCCGATTTCGACGTTGGTGCGCAGATCCTTGATGCGCGACTGATCGAGCACGTAGGAACGGATTTGATGCCCCCAGCCGATGTCGGTTTTGGAGTCTTCCATCGCCTGTTTTTCCTCGGTGCGCTTCCTGAGCTCGAGTTCGTAAAGGCGAGCTTTGAGCATCGCCATTGCCTCGGCGCGGTTGCGGTGCTGCGAGCGGTCGTTCTGGCACTGCACCACGATGCCGGTCGGGGCATGGGTGATGCGGATCGCGGAATCGGTCTTGTTGACGTGCTGGCCGCCTGCGCCCGACGCGCGAAAGGTGTCGATGCGCAGGTCGGCGGGATTGATTTCGATCTGAATGGTTTCATCGACCTCGGGATAGGCAAACACGCTTGCGAATGACGTATGCCTGCGGTTGTTGGAGTCAAACGGCGACTTGCGCACCAGTCGATGGATGCCGGACTCGGTGCGCAGGTGTCCGTAGGCATAATCGCCTATTACCTTGAGCGATACGCTCTTGAGGCCTGCGACTTCGCCCGGCGACTCTTCCAGCAGTTCAACGCGGAAGCCTTTGCGTTCGCAGTAGCGCAGATACATGCGCTCCAGGATCTGCGCCCAATCCTGCGCTTCGGTGCCCCCGGAGCCGGCCTGAATATCGAAGAAACAGTTGTTCGGGTCCATCGGGTTCGAGAACATGCGCCGGAATTCCATGTCGGCGACAGTTTTCTCCAGCGCCAGAACGTCGGCGTCTATGATCTTCAGCGAGGCGTCGTCATCGTCGGCGCGCGCCATCGCGAACAGCTCGCCGGCGTCGTGCAGGTTGCGGCCGAGCTTGTCCATTGCAAAAACCAGCATTTCGAGCGTCTTGCGCTCGCGGCCGAGTTCCTGCGCGCGTTTGGCGTCGCTCCACAGCGACGGGTCTTCACCTAGCTTGACGACGGCCTCGAGGCGCTGCTGCTTGGCTTCGAAGTCAAAGGTACCTCCGCAGCTCGGTGTTACGCTGGCCCAGGCCCTGCAGCCGCCGTGCAATGGTGTTGAGCTGTTCCGCGTCCATGATGGAATCGATTCGAAAGACTCGATTATACAGGACACCGCGCCTAAGCCGGCTGCCAGTGCTCGAGCGTGAGCTGAAGTTTCTGCGCGCCGTTGTATTCATTGACAGCGAGTCGGTAGACCGCGCGCACCCGCCGCGGCAGTGCTTCAGTGTGGGAGAACAGCATTGCTTCAATTTCGGCGCCGGCGCTGGCGAGGCGCAGCTTGAGATGGCGCTCGCCTACGATGCGCTGCTCCGCGACGTCGAATTCATCGATGAAGGTCGGCGCCGGAAATCCCTGTCCCCATACCTGCTGCTCGAGCAGCCGCGCCGAATCCAGCGTCAGGTGCGCGGCGGGCAGTGCGCCGTCGGTTTCGATGACGCGCTGGAGATCGGCCGGCGAGAGCAGCGATTGCACGACCGCCTCGAAGGCGGCGCTGAAGCGCTCAAAATTGGCTTCATGCAGCGTGAGTCCGGCGGCGGCGGCGTGGCCGCCGAAGCGCGTCAGCAGGCCGGGCTCGCGCTTGGCGATCAAATCGAGCGCATCACGCAGATGCAGCGCACCGATCGAGCGGCCCGAGCCCTTGATCTCGCCCGCGCCGCCGCGCGCAAACGCGATCACCGGGCGATGCCAGCGTTCCCTGATGCGTGAGGCGAGTATGCCGATCACGCCCTGGTGCCAGGCGGGATCGAACAGGCACAGGCTGTAGCTGTCCTGCGGCGGCAGCCGGTCAAGGATCGCCAGTGCATCATCATGCATTCCGGCTTCGATCGAGCGGCGTTCACGGTTCAATCGGTCGAGATCGTGCGCGAAGCGCTCAGCAACCGCCGGGTCATCGCAGATCAGACATTCGATGCCGACCGACATGTCGTCGAGTCGGCCTGCGGCATTAAGCCGCGGACCGATCACAAAACCCAGGTCGTAGGTCGAGGCGCGGGCGGGATCGCGCCCGGCAACCCGCATCAGCGCTGCGATGCCGGGCCAGGTTTTGCCGGCGCGGATGCGCGCGAGACCCTGTTGCACCAGTATCCGGTTGTTGTCGTCGAGCCGCACCACGTCGGCAACGGTGCCGAGCGCGACCAGATCCAGCAGCGCACCGAGGTTGGGCTCGGTCCCGGATGTTACGAACGCGCCTCGCTTGCGAAGCTCGGCGCGTAGGGCGAGCATCAGATAAAACATTACGCCGACACCGGCGAGGTGCTTGCTCGGAAAGCCGCAACCCGGCTGATTGGGATTGATGATGCACAACGCCTCCGGCAGGGTGGCGCCCGGCAGGTGATGGTCGGTGATCAGTACGCGCATGCCGAGCTGGTTGGCGGCGGCAACGCCCTCGACGCTGGCGATGCCATTGTCGACGGTGATCAGTATGTCGGGATTCTTGAGTGTCCGGGCGAGCGCGACGATCTCGGGCGTCAGGCCATACCCGTATTCGAAGCGGTTCGGCACCAGGTAATCCACTATCGCGCCGAATTCACGCAGTGCGCGCATCCCGACTGCGCACGCGGTTGCGCCGTCGGAATCGTAGTCGGCGATGATGAGCAGACGCTCGCGTGCCGCAATCGCATCGGCGAGCAGGGCGGCCATGCGCTCGATATTGTGCATGCGCTCCAGCGGCGCCAGGGCGGTTGCTTCGGTTACGAGCTGCTGTGGCGAAGTCACGCCGCGCGCGGCGTAAATGCGCGCGAGCAGCGGGTGCACGCCGGCGCCGGTCAACGCTGCTACGGCTGCGGCCGGCGCACTGCGTGTGGTGATGGTGGGTGGCATGCGTAGTCAGGCGACAGTGTGGCCGGCAAGTGGCCGTTTATGCCGCCAAAGCCGCCACCACGTGATCGGCGTAACCGTCGCTTCGAGCAGTACATCGGCATTGGACGCAGCCAGTGTGAGGGCGGAAATTTTCCCACCGCGCAACGCCGGCAGTAATGGCGCGATCCAGTTGCGCTCCAGCATTGCCGCCTCTTCGCACCAGGCCGTAACGCCGCCGGCGCGCAGCGCATCCGACAGTTGGTTGAACACCAGCAAATGATTATCGCCGGCAGCGGCCGCCGTGGTTAGCCACGCTGCCCCGCCACCGGGCAGCGGGTGTTGCGCAATGCCCGCGGCAGCGGCGAGCGACCGGGCGAGCGCGTCCTCGCTCCAGACCGACTGGTAAGGCGCGCGACTGACTGCCGGCACGGTGCCGCCGCCCCACAACCAGATGCTGTTGGCGCTGGCTGCACCGCGTGCTTCACGCGCCTCGTTCACGGCATGCTCGTGCAGCACCATCTGCGCTTCGTTCATCACGCGGTGCCAGTCGAGCGCAGCCTCCCCCAGCGGCAGGTGGCGGGCGATGTCGTGGTTCACTGCGTTCGCGAGCGGCGTGGTTGCAATCCCGGGCGCGCGGTCCACGCGCAGATACCAGCGTTGGGGAAAGGGCGCGCGCAAGGCGATGCCGTCGCGCGCAAAGTGCCGATTGAGCGCGGTAATCAGGTCGCGCGATTCATTGGCGTCGAGATCGCCAACGCTCCCCGCCAGCACCAACTGGTTGCGGATGAGGCGCAATTCCACCGGGTCCGCGCGCAACCAGTAGTAATGCTCCGGAGCAATGCCGTCCGCTGCCAGCGTCAATGGCGCGACCGGCCAGTCGCGCTGCCTGGCGACACCGAAGGCGCGGCACAGCCACGCGTCGCGCTCCGGTGCGTTGTGCATCACGACATCGCCGCGCGCAAGCAGAGTTTCGAGCAGCCGGAGGCGCAGATCCCGGCAAGATTCTCCGGCCGATCCGGATGGCGGCAACAAGTCGGATATCAGTAAGGTGCAGCGCATGCGGCGAGGCGTAGTCGGCGTGATGCAGTTTACCATTCGCCTCCGGCGGCGATCCGGGTGCCGTAGCAGCGGCGTTGTGGCACACTTGCGGTTTCGCGGCAGATATCGAACTTGCAGCCTTACGAACTTTTCATCGGTTTGCGCTACACGCGCGCGCGGCAACGCAGCCGTTTCATTTCGTTCATCTCCCTGGTGTCGGTGATCGGAATCGCGCTCGGCATCACGGTACTGATTACGGTGCTCTCCGTGATGAACGGTTTTCAGCGCGAGGTGCGCACGCGCATCCTCGGCGTTGCATCGCACGTCCAGATTTCCGGCGCCGAGAATACGCTCGCTGACTGGCGCGCCGTCGCCGGCAAGGCCGCGCTGCACGCGCAGGTACTCGCGGCTGCACCCTACGTGTCGGCGCAGGGGCTGCTCTCGAGCGGCAACACGGTGCGCGGCGCCTACGTGCGCGGAGTGATCCCTGCGGAGGAGGAAAAGGTCGCCGATTTCGCACAGCACATGAAAGCGGGGACCCTGGCCGCGCTCAGGCCGGGGGAATTCTCGATCGTGCTCGGCGTCGAGCTGGCGCGCGCGCTGGGTGTGCTGGTCGGCGACAAGGTGGTGCTGATCGCGCCGCAGGGCCAGGTGACGCCTGCCGGCATTCTGCCGCGGCTGCGGCAATTCACCGTGGCCGGAATCTTCGCAGTCGATCACTACGAGTACGATTCGGGTCTGGCATTGGTCGACCTCGAAGACGCGCAGAAGCTCTATCGCATGGGCGATCAGGTGAGCGGAGTGCGGCTCAAGCTGAAAGACCTGTTCGAGTCGGGCGCAGTATCGCGCGATCTCGCCCGCAGCCTGGGGCCCGGTGCTTACATCACCGACTGGACCCGGCTTAATGCAAATTTCTTCCGTGCCGTTGACATCGAAAAGCGCATGATGTTTTTCATCGTGTTCCTGATTATCGCGGTCGCCGCATTCAACATCGTCGCGAGCCTGTTCATGGCGGTCAAGGACAAGCAATCCGACATTGCGATCCTGCGCACGCTCGGTGCGAGCCCGGGCAGCGTGACGAAAATCTTCCTGATTCAGGGCACGCTGGTCGGTCTGATGGGAACGCTGCTCGGGGTGATCGGCGGGGTGCTGCTCGCCGCGAATGTCGATGTGGTGGTACCGTTCATCGAGAATGCGATCGGCTTCAAGTTCCTCGCCAAGGACGTCTACCAGATAAGCGATCTGCCCTCGGAAGTGCGCGCCGCAGACGTGATGATAACGGCGCTGTTCTCGTTCGTGGTTTGCATACTCGCGACGATTTACCCGAGCTACCGCGCAGCGAAAATCAATCCGGCGGAGGCGCTACGCTATGAGTGAGGCCGCCACCGCCCTTGAGTGCAGAAACCTGCGCAAGATCTACCTGCAGGGCAAAGTCGAGGTTCCGGTGCTGCTCGGCGTCGATCTGGCGGTCGCCATGGGCGAACACGTCGCGATTGTCGGTGCGTCAGGCTCGGGCAAAAGCACGCTGCTGCACCTGCTGGGCGGGCTCGACGCCGCAAGCGGCGGCGAAGTTATGATTGGCGGGCGCGATATCCAGGCGCTCGATGAGGCCGCGTGCGGCGAGGTGCGCAACCGCACGCTCGGTTTTGTCTATCAGTTCCATCATCTGCTGCCTGAATTCACTGCGCTGGAGAACGTTGCCATGCCGCTATTGATCCGGCGCATGCCGCGTGATGCCGCCGGTGCGCTCGCCGCGGATATGCTGCGGAAAGTCGGCCTCGGTCATCGGCTCGAGCACGCGCCGCCGGAATTATCGGGGGGAGAACGGCAGCGGGTGGCGATTGCGCGGGCGCTGGTTACCAACCCGGCGTGCGTGCTGGCGGACGAGCCGACCGGCAATCTCGACCGTCAGACGGCAAGCGAGGTATTCGCACTGTTGCTGGAGCTCAACCAGGGGCTGGGTACCAGTCTGGTGATCGCAACCCATGACAGCGAAATCGCTGCAAGCGCCGGTCGCATCCTGAAACTGGTCGACGGCGTATTGCGGCCGGCGTGACGGCGATTCAGGTTTCGATCTCGAGCGCTGCCGCTGCAATCAAATCGCGATAGATTTTCTCGTCCTGCAGCGCCTGCGTCAGCAGAAATCGCGGCGCCGAACGCTTGATGAGCCGTGGCAGCACGATGCCCAGCGCGATTACCGCAAGGCCGGTCCAGACCGATCCGGTCAATGCCAGCGCGATGCCGATGCCGAGCACCGGCAGCATCACGAACGGCAACAAGAGGCGTGCGCTGATGTAGCGTGAGGCGAGCCGCGGATCGATGCGTACCCGCAGCGTGCCGTTGCGGTAGGCGGACACGAATTCGTCGTGGGTCATACGCCGGGAAGATCAATACTCGACCGGAACCGGGTCGAGGCTGCGCCACATGTACCAGGTCGCGACCGAACGCCACGGCTGCCAGCGCGCGGAGATTGCGGCCAGTTTGCGTGCCGCGAGCGGCCGGCCGCGGTTGTAGTGCAGATTCATCGCGCGCTGCAGGCCGAGATCGTCGAGCGGCAGAACGTCGGGGCGGGTCATATAGAAAATCAGGAACATCTCGGCGGTCCAGCGGCCGATGCCGCGCACCTGCGTCAGTTCCGCGATCAGTTCGGCGTCGGACATTTGCTCCCAGCGCCCGGTGTCGAGCCGGTTCTCGACGAAATGGCGCGCCAGGTCCTTGATATACGCAACCTTGCTGCGTGACAGGCCGCAGCCGCGCAGCGCGTCGGCATCGTGGTTGTGTATGACTTCAGGCCGGAGCGCCGGCACTGCCGTGGTGAGTTTTTGCCATACGCTGGCAGCGGCCTTGACCGATATCTGCTGGCCGACGATGGAGCGCGCGAGCGTGCTGAAAGCGTCTCCGCGCGAACGCAGCGTCAGTCCCGGCGATGCGGCAACGAGCTTTTTGATTACCGCGTCGCGCTCCGAGAGCTCGTGCGTCGCCCGCTTCCAGTAACGTGGTGCGGTCATGGTGCCGGCATGATTCGGTTGATCCGGGTCCGTTGCCGACGGTGCCATGCGTACACGATGTACCAGCGCCACGTCCAGCGCACCACGATATAGCTCAATACGCTTAACAAGAGCGCCAGCAGCGGCAGTCCGGCGAGTAGCGGCTTGCCGATGGTGGCCAGCCAGTCGAACGCCGCCGGCAGCCATTCGCTCAATCCTTTGCCCTCGAACGAGAATGCGAACGGCGACAACGTCCCGCCGTGCTCCAACAACGCGAATTGCCCGAGCTTGTACGCGAGATAGTAAAGCGGCACGATGGTGAACGGATTCGAATAAAGCGTGACGATGACAGCGATCGGCAGGTTGACGCGAAACGCCATCGCGAGCGCCGCCGCCGCGGAAAACTGCACCGGATTGCTGCCGGGAATCAGCCCGGCGAACATGCCGACCGCGACGCCGCCCGCGACCGAACGGCGGTGCAGGTGCCACAGGTTGTGGTGCCGCAGCCAGGAACCGAAGCGTGCGATGTGACGGTTCTCATTGATCGCGGCATGGCTCGGCAGGTACTTCCTCAAAAACTTGCGGGGCATGCGCCTGGAATCCGGAAAGAAACGAAGTATTCTACCGAAATTCGTCGGTCATCCCGCCCGCTGGAACGTTAATAGGGCATCTTTGATAATCCGTCACACCGGCGCAAGCCGGTGTCAAGGTTGTTGATGCGTCTTTGCGTGGTTTGCTTCGCCGCCGGCGTGTGGTGGCTGCAGGTGCAATCGCAGCTGCCACTGTCGCGCTGGTACTGGCTCGCCGCACTGCTCGCGCTCATCGCGCTGGCGGCGTGGCAGCCGTCGCCACGGTGGTGGCGGGTTGCGCGGCGCGTGCTGGCGGCGGGATGCTGCGTGGCGTGTGGATTTTTGTGGGCGGCGTTGCTGGCGGGACAACGCCTGGCTGATGCGCTGCCTGTGCAGTGGGAAGGCCGTGACATCCAGCTCGTCGGTGTGGTGGCCGCTCTGCCGCAGCCGTACGAGCGCAGCCTGCGCTTCGAGTTCGACGTCGAGCGCGTGTTGACGCCGGGGGCCGTGGTTCCCGCGCATATCGTGCTGTCGTGGTGGGGCAGTGCAGCGCGCGACGGCAAGCCGGCGACGCTACCCGAGCTGCACGCCGGCGAGCGCTGGCAGCTCACGGTGCGGCTGCGGCGGCCCCACGGCACGCTCAATCCGCACGGCTTCGATTATGAAGCGTGGCTGCTTGAGCGTAACCTCCGCGCCACCGGTTACGTCCGGCCCGGTGGCGGAAACCGGCGCATCGCCGAGTTGATCGCGCGACCGCAGTATCTGATCGAGCGCATGCGCGAAGCCGTGCGAGGCCGCATTCAGTCGGCGCTTGTTGACGCGCCGTATGCCGGCGTACTAGCCGCGCTTGCGATCGGCGAGCAGCGTGCCATCACGCAGCCGCAGTGGCAGGTTTTCACGCGCACCGGTGTCAATCATCTGATGAGCATCTCGGGTCTGCACGTGACCATGATTTCGGGGCTGGTGTTCGCGCTTGCCTATTACCTGTGGCGCCGCAGCGAGCGACTCGCGCTGTGGCTGCCGGCGCGCAAGGCGGCAGCGGTCGCGGGACTCGCCGCAGCGCTTGCTTACGCCTGGCTCGCGGGTTACGCGGTGCCCGCACAGCGCACCGTCTATATGCTCGCAGTGGTTGCCGCTGCGTTGTGGATGGGGCGCCTTACCTCGGCCTCGGTGGTGTTGTGCGCGGCGCTGCTCGTTGTGCTGGTGTTCGATCCGTGGGCGGTACTCGCGCCGGGGTTCTGGCTGTCGTTTGGCGCAGTGGCACTGATCATGCTGGTGTCGACCGGCCGCATCGCGCAGCCGCACTGGTTGCCGGCGTGGGCGCGCGTGCAATGGGCGGTGACGCTGGGTCTCACGCCGTTGCTGCTGGCGATGTTCCAGCAGGTGTCGCTGGTGTCGCCGCTCGCCAACGCGATCGCCATTCCGGTAGTGAGCCTTGCGGTGGTGCCGCTCACCCTGATCGGCGTGGTGCTGCCGTTCGACACGGTGTTGCACTTCGCGCATGCGGTGATGACCGGGTGCGGCGCGCTGCTGGAATGGATGAGTTCATTGCCAGTTGCGGTGTGGCAACAGCACGCACCGCCGGCGTGGTCGGTGGCGGTGGCGCTGCCGGGCGTGGCGTGGATGTTGCTGCCGCGCGGTTTTCCGGCGCGCTGGATTGGTGCGGTTGCGCTACTGCCGTTGTTTCTGGCCGCGCCGCCGCCGCTCACCGCGGGCGATCTGAGGCTCACCGTGCTCGACGTGGGGCAGGGGCTTGCCGTGGTGGCGAAAACGCGCAATCACGCGCTGCTCTACGATGCCGGTCCCGCGTTCGGCCCGCAAATCGACAGCGGCAACCGCATCATCGTGCCGTATCTGCGCGCGGCCGGGGTGCGCGCTTTGTCGGGGATGGTGGTCAGCCACAGCGATACCGACCACAGCGGCGGCGCGAATTCGGTGTTGGAGGCGGTGCCGGTCGGCTGGCTGTTGTCGTCGTTGCCCGGCGATCACCCGCTGCTGGCGATGAACGCGTCACCACGCCGCTGCGAAGCGGGGGAACGCTGGCAGTGGGATGGAATTATCTTCGAAGTGCTGCATCCTGCCGCCGAAAACTACGCGCGCACGAAGTTTCGCGCCAATGACCGCGGTTGCGTGGTGCGCATCAGCACCGCGGGCGCGAGCGTGCTGCTGACTGCCGACATCGAAGCAAAATCCGAGCGCGAATTGCTGGCCGGCGCTGCGGACAAGCTGCGCGCTGAGGTAATGCTGGTGCCGCACCACGGCAGCCGCACCTCGTCCTCGCCGCAGTTCGTGGCGCAGGTCAATCCCGACATCGCGCTGGTTGCCACCGGCTACCGCAACCGCTTCGGGCACCCGAAGGACGACGTGCTCGACCGCTACCGCGCGCTTGGCAGCCGCATCTACCGCACCGATTACGACGGCGCGCTCTTGCTCGCGATCTCGCGTGACGGCGCGATCAGCGTGCAGCGCTATCGCGCGATGTATCGTCGCTACTGGCACGCGCCACTGGAAAATCCCGATTTGCAGGATGACGAAGCACAGTAATTGCGGAGCTTTGGTCAGGGCATCGAACTGTAAAAGCGGTAAAATATTTTACGTAATTCGTATTACTGCAGAGCAAAATAGAAATTTGAGCATGACGATGATGGCACACGCAACCCATTTGCAACTCATAACCCGGCCCGGTGAGGACCGCATCGCCGGCTGGCTGACCGAAGCAGGCGTCGATTACACGGAACCGGAGCGCGCTCTGCTCAAGCGCGTGCTCGAGTGGGTCGCGCCGCGGGCGGCCGGAAGCACGTTGCAGGGCGGTGAGCCGCTGCTGTCACACGCGCTCGATACGGCGTCCATACTGCGCGAGTTCAAACTCGATGCCGAGTGCCTTGCGGCAAGCCTGCTCGCGCATGCGGCGGTAGCGCCGGACGCGGTCGCCGCGATGCGTGAGGATTTTGGGCCGCGCGTCGCCGAGCTTGCCGAAGGCGTGACGCGCATGGCCATGATCGATGCTCTGGGCAACCGCGCCGCGGGTGCTGAGGGGCAGTCGGCCCAGCTCGAGGGGCTGCGCAAGATGCTGCTGGCAATGGCGCAGGACGTGCGCGTGGTGCTGGTCAAGCTCGCCGACCACACCCAAAGCCTGCGCTTTGCGGTCAAATGCGACGACGCGCAGTTGCGCCACGACACGGCGCAGCTTGCGCTCAACATCTTCGCGCCGCTCGCGAACCGGCTCGGCGCGTGGCAATTCAAGTGGGAGCTCGAGGATTTGGCATTTCGAATTCTCGAGCCCGAGACCTACAAGCGCATTGCCGGACTGCTGGACGAGAAGCGCGCCGACCGTGAACTTTACATCGAAGAGATCATCGCGCGCCTGCGCGGGGAACTGGCGCGCTCGGCCATCAGCGCCGAGATCAGCGGCCGTCCCAAGCACATTTACAGCATCTACAGCAAAATGCAGCGCAAGAGCGTCGGTTTCGATGCGCTCTACGACGTGCGAGCGGTGCGCGTGCTGGTCGGCGACGTCAAGGACTGCTACACCGCGCTCGGCATCGTGCACAGCTTGTGGACGCCGCTGCAAAAGGAATTTGACGATTACATCGCCAAGCCCAAGAGCAACGGCTACCGTTCGCTGCACACGGCGGTGACCGGTCCCGGCGGCAAGCCGCTCGAAATCCAGATCCGGACTTTTGAGATGCATCAGCACGCGGACCTCGGCATCGCCGCGCACTGGCGCTACAAGGAAGGCTCGCGTCACGATGCCGGCTACGACCGGAGAATCGCATGGCTGCGCCAGATCGTCGCGTGGAAGGACGAAGTTGCCGATGTCGGCGAGCTCGCCGCGCATTTAAAAAGCGAGCTGTTCGAAGACACGATTTACGTGCTGACGCCGCAGGGCAGGGTGATCGACCTGCCGCAGGACTCGACACCGGTCGATTTCGCGTATCACGTGCACAGTGACCTTGGCCACCACTGCCGCGGCGCCAAAGTCGACGGCGCGATGGTTCCGCTCAATACGCCGCTCAGGAACGGCCAGCAGATCGAGATTCTGGCTGCCAGGCAGGGCGGGCCGAGCCTGGACTGGCTCAATCCCGCGCTCGGCTATATCAAAAGCGCGACCGCGCGCGCGCGGGTCAGGCAGTGGTTCAACCGCCAAAACCACGAAGTTGCGGTGGCGCAGGGGCGCGACATCGTTGACAAGGAACTGCGGCGCCACGGCATGACCGGGGTCAATCTCGACAAACTCGCGCTGCAATTCGAGTATGACAAGCTCAACGATTTTCTGGTCGAGGTCGGACGCGGCGGAATAGGGACGCGCCAACTGCAGGCCGCGTTGCGCGCGGAGGAGCCGGCGCCGGCCGCGGCCGACGAGCAGCCGCTGGTCAGAAAATCACGCGCCCGCACCGGCAGCATATTGGTGGTCGGTATCGACAAGCTGCTCACGGTCCCGGCCAAATGCTGCAAGCCGGCGCCGCCGGATCCGATAATCGGCTTTGTTTCGCGCGGCCGCGGCGTGACCGTGCACCGCAAGGGCTGCGTCAACGTTGCGCGGCTGAATGCAGAGCGGTTGGTTGCGGTGGATTGGGGCGAATCGCCGGAAGCGATATTTCCGGTCGATATCGTGGTCGAGGCGAACGACCGCACCGGACTCTTGCGCGACATCACGGAAATTCTGTCGCGCGAGCGCATCAACGTCACCGCGACCAGCAGCGCGAGCCGTGACGCGTCGGCGCGCATGCTGCTCACGGTCGAAATCAGCGATCTCGACCAGCTTAACCGCGTGCTGGCGATGATCCGCGAAGTACCGGGAGTGGCGCGCGCGGCGCGGCGTTAAAGCGCTCACTTCGCGCAGCGAAAGCCGATATTGTGATGACCTGCGCGCGGATTGCGCGACAGGTAACGGCCGCGCTGGGTGGTGGTAATTTCGGCAGCGGGCGAGTCGTGACCGCCGCCGCGCGTTGCGCGCACGGGCCCCGCACTTTGATCTTCGCGCCCGTCATTCGCGGCGTATGGATAAGGCCGGTACGCGCTGGCAACCCATTCCCAGGCATTACCCGCCATGTCGAGCACTTCGTACGGGCTGGCGCCGGCGGGAAATGCGTTGACGGGCGCGGTTTCGTTGTAGCGCGCGGCAAACTGAGCGCGCGTGCGGTCGGGCGGCGCGTTTCCCCACGGATACTTCCTGCCGTCGGTGCCGCGCGCCGCTTTTTCCCATTCCGCTTCGGTCGGCAGGCGCATGTTGCGCCATGCGCAGTAGTCGCGCGCGCCCGGCCACGACACCTCAACGACAGGATGATGTTCGAATCCCTTGTCGGCGACCCAGCGGCTGCCGATTTTGTGGATGCGCACATCCGCATCATCGTCGTCGAACAGGCGCTCGCCGTTCCTGTTATGCGTGCCAATGGCATTGAGAAAATCCGCGAATCGTGCGTTGGTGACGGGCAGGCGGTCAATCTCAAACACTGCGACATCGACTTGGTGCGCGGGGCGCTCGTCGTCGGGGCCGTGGTTGGCGCCCATCGTGAACGGGCCGGCCGGAATGGCGAGCGTTTCGCTGCGGCCCGGAGTTTCAGCTGCGAGTCCCGTTGCGCCCGCGAGCAGCAGCACGCCCAAGCCGGCGATTATTCTCATGCCACGCCTTCGACCAGAATCATTTCGGTTTTGGCGGTGCTGTGCCGCAGCGCCCGGGCGGCGCAATATTCTGGAGAATCCAGCCACTCTTTTGCGCGTGCGGCGCTCGGAAACTCGAGCACGATTACGCGCTGGGGGCGCCACGCGCCTTCGAGCGTTTCGCATGCGCCGCCTCGCACCACGAACCTGCCGTCATATTTGGCGAGAGTAGGAGGCACCAATTGCCTGTAATTCGCGTAGCGGACAGGATCGGTGATTTCGATGTCACAGATGATGTAGGCAGCCATGCGGCCTCCCGGGGATAGGTGATAGTCCGCGCGCTTTCGAGTCCCGGACTATATTGCGCGCTGAAGCCGGCGGCAACCGTAACGGCGCGCGCGCGGGAAAACGCCGTGATTGATTTGAACCACCGCGCTGAAACAGGTAGAATCCACCGCTTTCAGGCGCGTAGCTCAGCTGGTTAGAGCACCACCTTGACATGGTGGGGGTCGTTGGTTCGAGTCCAATCGCGCCTACCAGCATGATCAGTGTAAAACTTCCCGACGGCTCGATCCGTCCATTCGACAAACCGGTAACGGTGGCTGAAGTCGCCGCTGCGATCGGGCCCGGCCTTGCCAAGGCCGCGCTCGCCGGCAAAGTCGACGGCAAACTCGTCGACACTTCGTTCGTGATCGAGCAGGACAGTGCTATCACGATCGTCACCGACCGTGACCCCGAAGGTCTTGAGTTGATCCGACACTCGACCGCGCATTTGCTCGCCTATGCGGTCAAGGAACTCTTCGCGGATGCGCAGGTGACGATAGGTCCGGTGATCGAAAACGGTTTTTATTACGATTTTTCGTACAAACGACCGTTCACCCCGGACGATCTGGCCGCGATCGAGAAGCGCATGACAGATCTCGCCAAGCGCGATATTCCGGTTGCGCGAGAAGTATTGCCGCGCGACAAGGCAGTCGAGTTTTTCAAATCGATCGGCGAGCACTACAAAGCCGAGATCATCGCCTCGATTCCGGCGGGCGAGGACGTCTCACTCTACCGCGAGGGCGATTTCATCGATCTGTGCCGCGGGCCGCACGTGCCCTCGACCGGCAAGCTCAAGGTGTTCAAGTTGATGAAGCTCGCCGGTGCTTACTGGCGCGGCGATTCGAAGAACGAAATGCTGCAGCGGGTCTACGGCACGGCGTGGGCGAAGCAGGAACAGCAGGACGCCTATTTGCACATGATCGAGGAATCCGAGAAGCGCGACCATCGCCGGCTTGCCCGGCAACTCGATCTGTTCCATATGCAGGACGAAGCGCCGGGGCTGGTGTTCTGGCATCCGCACGGCTGGGTGATCTGGCAGCAGATTGAGCAATACATGCGGCGCGTGTATCAGGACCACGGCTATCAGGAGGTCAAATGCCCGCAGATTCTCGACCGCGCGCTGTGGGAAAAGTCCGGCCACTGGGACAACTACAAGGAAAACATGTTCACCACGGCGAGCGAGAACCGCGATTACGCGCTCAAGCCGATGAACTGCCCGGGCCACGTGCAGATCTTCAATTCCGGACTGCGCAGCTACCGTGAATTGCCGTTGCGTTACGGCGAGTTTGGCGCGTGCCACCGCAATGAGCCCTCGGGAGCGCTGCACGGCATTATGCGCGTGCGCGGCTTTACGCAGGACGACGGCCATATCTTCTGCACCGAGGCGCAGATACAGCCCGAAGTTTCGCGCTTCATTGACCTGCTGATCGGGGTTTACCGGGATTTCGGCTTTGACGACATCATCTACAAGCTCTCGACGCGGCCGGCCAAGCGCGTCGGTTCGGATGCGACTTGGGACATCGCGGAAAAAGCACTGGCCGATGCGCTCAACGACAGGGGCGTGGCGTGGGAAACGGTTCCAGGTGAAGGCGCATTCTACGGCCCCAAGGTCGAATTCTCGCTGAAGGATTCGATCGGGCGCGTCTGGCAGTGCGGCACGATACAGGTGGATTTCTCGATGCCGGGGCGACTCGGCGCCGAATACGTGGCGGAGGACAACTCGCGCAAAACCCCGGTCATGCTGCACCGGGCGATCGTCGGCTCGATGGAGCGCTTCATCGGAATTCTGATCGAAAACTGCGCCGGCGCGTTTCCGGTAGGGCTCGCCCCGGTGCAGACGGTGGTGCTGAACATCACCGAGCATCAGGCTGCCTACGCCGGACAGGTGGTGGCCGAGCTCAAGCGCGCCGGGCTGCGCGCCGTAGCGGACTTGAGAAATGAGAAAATAACCTATAAAATCCGGGAACATAGTCTGCAAAAGCTGCCCTACCAGGTGATCGTAGGTGACAAGGAGATGGCGGCGCAGACGGTTGCCGTGCGGACCCGCAAGGGCGAGGATCTCGGCCAGATGCCGGTTCAAGCCTTCATCGAGCGCCTGCGACACGAGGCGCGACAGCTGGGACGCACGGCATAACTTTTGATATAGCGGGGTTTTTATATAGTTCAGGAAAAAGAGCCGCGCATTAACGGCGAAATCAACGTGCCCGAAATCAGGCTGATCGGCGCCGCCGGCGAACAGGTTGGCATTGTCAGCATCGCGGTGGCGAATGCGCAGGCGGAAGCAGCTGAACTCGATCTGGTCGAAATCGCACCGACGGCCGTGCCGCCGGTGTGCCGGATCATGGATTACGGCAAGTTCAAGTACCGCGAAAGCAAGAAGCGGCACGAGGCCAAGCTCAAGCAGAAGCAGATCGTCGTCAAGGAGGTCAAGTTTCGCCCCAGCACCGACGAAGGCGACTACAAGATCAAATTGCGCAATCTGATCCGCTTCCTGGAGGAAGGGGATAAAACCAAGGTGACGCTGCGGTTTCGCGGCCGGGAAATGGCGCATCAGGAATTCGGCTACCGGCTGATTGAGCGCGTCAAGGGCGATCTCGAACCGTACAGCGTGATCGAGCAGTTCCCGAAAATGGAAGGGCGGCAGATGGTGATGGTACTGTCGCCGAAGAAAACAGCAGTGCCGGCTGCGCGTTCGGCGCCGAAGAAACCCGCAGTCAAGAAGGCTGCCGTTGCGGCACCTGCGGTCGCGGTGGCCGACGAGAAGAAAACGCAGTTGTAATCAGAAGTGGTTGCCCGGGTTCCAGAAGACTTCCCGCTGGGAAGCACCCGGCGCCATGTCAGAACAAGGAGCAGTCATGCCCAAGATGAAGACCAAGAGCGGTGCCAAGAAGCGCTTCAGAGTAGCCGCCGGCGGCCATATCAAAAGGGGTAGCGCGTTTCTGCGCCACATCCTGACCAAGAAACCGACCAAGCGCAAACGTCATCTGCGCGGCGGCACCGCCGTGCATGAAAGCGACAAGCGCTCCGTCCGTTCCATGCTTCCTTACGCGTAAGGAGAATAGCCATGCCTAGAGTCAAACGTGGCGTAACCTCACGTGCCAGCCACAAAAAAGTCATCGCGCGCGCCAAGGGTTTCCGTGGCCGCCGCAACAACGTATTCCGTATTGCCAATGAAGCGGTGATGCGCGCCGGGCAGTATGCGTATCGTGACCGCCGCAACCGCAAGCGCGATTTCCGCAGCCTGTGGATCGTGCGCATCAATGCCGCCGTGCGCGAGCACGGGCTTTCCTACAGCACTTTCATGAACGGGCTCAAGAAGGCGGCGATCGCGGTCGACCGCAAGGTGTTGGCTGACATTGCGGTGCTCGACAAGCCCGCGTTCAGCAAGTTTGTCGAAAAAGCCAAGGCCAGCCTCGGCGTCTGAGCGGCCACGGCGACACAGGGGAGGCGGGCGCGCGAAGGCGGGATCAGCTTCTTCGTGCCTGCCCTCTGAGATGTGCGCGCCGTATTCGGAATCGCGGCGCAATGGAGAAACTCGAAACCATCGTTCAGGAAGCGCTCAAGCTGTTCGCCGGCTGTGACGATGCCGCGCAGCTCGAGCGCACCAAAGCGCGTTTTCTCGGCAAGTCCGGAGCGCTCACCGAATTGCTGAAAGGCCTCGGTACGCTGCCGGCGGCGGAGCGCCCGGCGATGGGTGCGCGCATCAACGCCGCCAAGCAGCAACTCGAGGCGGCGTTGACCGCGCAACGTGAAAAAATCCAGTCGCGCAAACTTGAAGCGCAACTCGCCCAGGAAGCGCTCGACGTTTCGCTGCCTGGACGCGGCGCCGGTGTCGGAGGCCTGCACCCGGTGACGCGCACCATGCAGCGTATCGAAGCGCTGTTTCATTCTCTCGGTTTCGAGGTTGTCGACGGCCCGGAGATCGAGACCGATTACTACAATTTCTCCGCGCTCAATCAGCCGGAAAATCACCCGGCGCGCTCGATGCACGACACGTTTTACGTCGATGATGGCAAGCACCTGCTGCGCACGCATACCTCGCCGATCCAGATCCGTTATATGGAAACGCACCGGCCGCCGATCAAGATCATCGCGCCGGGCCGCGTCTACCGCGTCGATTCCGATGCCACGCACTCGCCGATGTTCCACCAGGTCGAGGGGTTGTGGATCGCTGAGCAAATCAGCTTTGCCGACCTCAAAGGCGTGGCTGTCGATTTCCTGCGCCGCTACTTTGAGCGCGATGATCTCGAAGTGCGGTTTCGGCCCTCGTTCTTTCCGTTCACCGAGCCATCGGCCGAAATCGACATGAGCTTTGGCGAAAGCTGGCTCGAAATCGGCGGCTGCGGCATGGTACATCCGAACGTGCTGAAAAATGTCGGCATAGACAGCGAGCAGTACCAGGGTTTTGCGTTCGGTCTCGGGCCCGACCGGCTCACGATGTTGAAATACGGCGTCAACGATTTGCGGCTGTTTTTCGAAAACGATTTGCGGTTTTTGCGGCAGTTCAGCTAAGTGTGCCGGGTTATATAACCGTCATGCCGGCGTGCTACGGTATTCACAGGAAATCCGGTTCGCCTGGTTGCGTTTGCGAACCGTTGTGGGCGTTGCAGTGAAAATGCATTCATGAGAATCTCGGAAAATTGGCTGCGTACTTTCGTCGATTCGCCGCTCGCAAGCCGCGAGCTTGCCGACGCATTGACGATGTCAGGCCTGGAGGTCGAGCAGATAGACCCGGTCGCGCCACCATTCGACAAGGTGGTGGTGGCTGAGGTGCGCGAGGTGCGCAAGCACCCGGGCGCCGATCGCCTCACCGTGTGCAGGGTCAGCACCGGCGGCGCACTGCTCGAGGTGGTGTGCGGTGCACCCAATGCCCGCGCCGGTATTCGCGTGCCGCTGGCACAGCCCGGCGCCAGGCTGCCGGCTGCGACGATTGCCCAAGCCATGGTGCGCGGCGTGGAATCGAACGGAATGTTGTGCTCGGCCAGCGAACTGGGTCTTTCCGCCGATGCCTCGGGGCTGTTGATACTTCCTGATGACGCGCCATTGGGCGCGGATCTTCGCGGTTACCTCGATCTGAACGACCAGCTGTTCACGATCCGGCCTACACCCAACCGCGGCGATTGTCTGAGTGTATTGGGCGTTGCACGGGAAGTCGCAGCGGTTGCCGGCGGAGCGCTGACGTACGCCGATGCCGCGGTGGTACCTGCGGCATTATCCGATCGCATCGAAATCGTGCTCGAGGACGAAGTGGGGTGTTCGCGTTATTGCGGCCGTATTGTACGCGGCGTCAATGCGCGCGCGCCGACGCCGCGCTGGATGTCGCAGCGCCTCGAACGCAGCGGCGTGCGCAGCATCAGCGCGATCGTCGACATCACAAATTACGTGATGTTCGAACTGGGACAGCCGATGCACGCGTTCGACCTGTCGCGTATCGAAGGCGGCATCCGCGTTCGCCGCGGCCGCAGCGGCGAGCGGATCAAGCTGCTTAACGAGCAGGAAGTTGCACTCGGCGCGGACTTGCTGGTGATCGCGGATCACGGCAAGCCGATCGCGCTCGCGGGCATCATGGGCGGATTTGATAGCGCGGTCACTCCCGATACCGGGGACATTTTGCTCGAAAGTGCATTTTTCGATCCGGCGGTAATCGCCGGAAGATCGCGTCAGTTGGGCTTCGACTCCGAGTCCTCGTACCGCTTCGAGCGCGGCGTCGATTTCGCCGCTACCGTGCACGCGCTTGAGCGCGCGACACGATTGGTGGTCGAAATCTGCGGCGGCAGGCCAGGGCCGGTGTGTGAGGCGACGGCGGACGTGCCACCGCGCCTACCGGTGCGCCTGCGGCGCGAACGCGCGCAGCGCCTGCTCGGAATTGAACTGAGCGGGCAGCAAATTGCGGATATCTTGCGCCGGCTGGGGTTCGCGTACGATACGCGTGACGACGGGTATTGGGTCACTCCGCCAAGTTATCGCTTTGATCTGGCGATGGAGACGGACCTTATTGAAGAAGTTGCGCGCATACACGGTTATGACAGGATTCCCGTCAGCCCGCCCACGGCGCCGGCGGCCATGTTGCCGGCGAGCGAGGCGCGCGTCAGCGCCGCGGCGTTGCGCGCGCGCATGGTGGCGCGTGATTACCAGGAAATCATCAGCTTCAGCTTTGTCGACCGCCAGTGGGAAACTGATTTTTATGGCAATAGCGATCCGGTCGCGCTCGCCAACCCCATCGCCGCCAATCTGAACGTGATGCGCTCGGGTTTGATCGCGAGCCTGGTCGATTGCCTGCGGCTTAATTTGAGCCGGCAACAGGAGCGCGTGCGGCTGTTTGAGGTGGGATGCGGTTTTGCACGTGCCGGTTCCGGATACGAGCAGATGAATTGGCTGGGTGGCTTGGCGTACGGCGATGCCGTGCGCGAGCAGTGGGGCGCGGTGGCGCGAAAAGTCGATTTTTACGATGTGAAATCCGATGTCGAAGCTCTGCTCTTTCCGCGTATCGCCCGCTTCGAGGCGGCCGGGCATCCCGCGTTGCACCCCGGACGGTCCGCCAAAGTGAGCCTGGAAGGAGCGCCGGTCGGGTGGCTGGGGGAATTACATCCAAAGCTGATTCAGGGGTATAATTTACCTTTTGCACCAATTATTTGCGAGCTAAACCTCGACGTTTTGTCTGGCCTGGATCCGATCCGTTACCGAGAGTTTTCGCGGCAGCCGCTGGTGCGGCGTGACCTGTCAGTCGAGGTCGCCGAAAGCGTTGGGGCCCAGACCCTGCTCGATGCGCTGAAAAAGGCCGCGCCGGTAATCGTTTCCGAGGTCACGCTGTTTGACGTATATCGTGGCAAAGGCATTGATTCAGATAAAAAAAGCGTTGCGTTCCGGGTGGTATTGCATGATACTAATAAAACGTTGACGGACGCTGAAGTTGAGGCCGCGATGGGACAGTTGCTTCGAGTTTTACAAGAACAATTTGTGGCAACGCTCAGAAAGTAGGGAGGAAGTATGACTTTGACCAAGGCGGAACTGGCTGATCTGTTGTTTGAAAAAGTCGGTTTCAACAAGCGCGAGGCCAAAGACATGGTGGAATCGTTTTTTGAGGAGGTCCGCTCGGCGCTTGAGAACGGGGGCGGCGTGAAACTTTCAGGCTTCGGTAATTTTCAGTTGCGCGGCAAGCCGCAACGGCCCGGGCGCAATCCGAAAACCGGCGAGGAGATTCCGATCACCGCCCGGCGCGTGGTTACCTTTCACGCTTCACAGAAGCTGAAGGCAATGGTTGAACAACACTACAGCGATGGAAGCAAACCGCAGTCCTAATAAAGCGCTGCCGCCGATACCTGCCAAGCGTTACTTTACGATTGGCGAGGTGAGCGAACTTTGCGGCGTCAAGCCGCACGTGCTGCGATACTGGGAACAGGAATTCACGCAACTCAAACCGGTCAAGCGCCGTGGCAATCGGCGCTACTATCAGCACCACGAGGTGCTGCTGATCCGGCGTATCCGCGACCTGCTGTACGATCAGGGCTTTACCATCAGCGGTGCGCGCAATCGCCTGGATGAAACAGTGGTCGAACAGTCCAAGGCCGGACGTGCCGGTGGCAGGGCGAATTTTGCCGTATTGCGCAAGGAAATCAAAAGCGTCATCGACATACTGCGGCGCTAGTTCGTCGCAGTTTTTGATTGCGTTTTCGCGTAAACCCGTCTGCTATAATTAAATTTCGGGGCGTAGCGCAGCCTGGTAGCGTACCTGCATGGGGTGCAGGTGGTCGTGAGTTCGAATCTCACCGCCCCGACCAACATCGCACCCGCATTACGCCGCGCGGGTGTCGAGAACGCCGAGCCTAACCTCAACCGAGTGTTCGTGATGGTCGTCGGCCAGGGTAATGACCCGGCTGTGCTGCTTCACGCCATCGACTGTCACACCCGCCTCGCCATCGCGCGCCTGCAAAACCGAAATGTGATAGACGGTCTCGCGATAGCGGTAGTGCATCTTGAACCCAACCCAATCCACGGGGAGACACGGGGCAAAGCGCAGTTTGTCTCCTTCCAGCCTCAGCCCCAGCAGCGATTCCACGATCAACCGATACATCCAGCCGGCCGAGCCCGTGTACCACGTCCATCCGCCGCGGCCGGTGTGGGGCGCGAGCGCGTAGACGTCGGCCGCGACCACGTAAGGCTCCACTTTATAAGTCGCGACGCCCTCTGGTGATTGCGCATGGCTCACCGGATTGATCATTGCGGTGAGCTCCCATGCGCGCCGGCTGTCGCCCAGTGCGGCGAACGCCATCGCGGCCCAGATTGCAGCATGCGTATACTGCCCGCCGTTTTCCCTCACGCCGGGAACGTAGCCTTTGATATACCCGGGATTCAGATCCGACTTGTCGAATGGCGGGTCCAGAAGCTGGATCAGCGCATGTTCCCGGCGCACCAGGCGCTTGTCCACCGCGTCCATTGCCATGCGCGAGCGTGCCGGATCGCCCGCGCCTGACAGTACGGACCAGCTTTGCGCGACCGAATCGATCTGGCATTCGGCGTTGTCCGCCGACCCCAGCGGCGAGCCGTCGTCGAAATAGGCGCGGCGATACCACTCGCCATCCCAGCCGTTCTGCTCGATGTTGCGGCGTAGTTGCGCGGCCTCGCCCTGGCAGCGCTCGACGAACGTTGCGTCGCCACGCATGCCGGCCACCTCGGCAAACTGCATGAGCGCGTGATAGAGGAAAAATGCGAGCCAGATGCTTTCGCCTTTGCCGCGTTCGCCGACGATATTCATGCCGTCGTTCCAGTCTCCGGAGCCCATCAGCGGCAAGCCGTGCGCGCCGAAGCTCAAGCCCTTCAGGATGGCGCGCACGCAATGTTCATACAGAGTGCCCGCTTGCTCGGACCGGCCCGGCAGATCGTAATACGAGTCAGCCTCGGCGCTGACCGGGCGGCCTTCGACGAAGTGAATGAGTTCATCCAGCACGCCGCTGTCTCCGGTAGTCAGAACGTAGCGGCACGCCGCCAGCGGCAGCCACAGGTAATCGTCGGAACAATGCGTGCGCACGCCGCGGCCCGAGGGCGGATGCCACCAATGCTGGACATCGCCCTCCTGGAACTGATGCGCCGCGCACAGCAACAGGTGCTCGCGCACCAGGTGCGGTTCGGCATGGATGAGTGCCATCGTGTCCTGCAACTGGTCACGGAAACCGAAGGCGCCGCCCGACTGGTAGCATCCGCTGCGCGCCCAGAGGCGGCACGCAAGTGTCTGGTATAACAACCAGCCGTTGGTCAACACGTTGAGCATCGGATCGGGCGTTTCCACCTGCACGGCGCCGAGCGTGTGGTTCCAGTGCTGCCACACCCGTTCCAGCGCGCCACGCGCCGCCGCGGTTCCGCGCAGGCGTCGTACCAGTTCGCTGGCATCGTTGGCGTCTCGCCCGACGCCGAGCGTGAAAACGATCTCGCGCTCCTGCCCGGCGGCCAGCTCGAACGGAACCTGGATCGCCGCGCAAGGATCCAGAGCGGTTCCCACCTTGCCGGAAAGCCGCTGCCGGGCCATGGCGGCCGGGTTCTTCAGCGTGCCGTTGCGCCCCAGGAATTCGGCCCGGTCGCCGCTCAAGCTGCGAGTTGCATTGCCCGCGTCGAAGAAAGCAACCCGGTCGGGGAATTCCGTGTTGAACGGGTTGCGCGCGAACAGCGCGCCGCTTGCGGAGTCGATTTCGGTGATCACGTGCATGATCGATTTCGGCCGCAGATCGCCAAGCACCCACTCGGCGTATCCGGTGGCGGAGAGCCCGCGCGACCGGCCGGAATCGTTGCGCAGCTTTATCACCGTGAACTTGATCGATGCGTCCGGCGCCACGTAAACCCACACCTCGGAGCGGATGCCGCCCTCCGAGTGCTCGAAAACGCTGTAGCCGAATCCATGGCGGCTGACGTAAGGCGTCGCTCCGCGCGCGGGCAGCGGCATCGGCGACCAGAACTGGCCGCTCTCCTCGTCACGGAGGTAGAAGGCTTCCCCGCTCGAATCGCTCACCGGATCGTTGTACCAGGGAGTGAGGCGGAACTCGTGGGCATTCTCGCTCCAGGTATAGGCGGAGCCGCTCTCCGAGATGACGGTGCCGAAGTGCGGGTTCGCCAGAACATTTACCCAGGGCGCCGGCGTGACGTGCCCGCGCGCAGTCGTAATGACATACTCGCGGCCATCGGGGGTGAATCCTCCGAGATCGTTGAAGAAGATCAGATCACGACGCGGCAGCTCGGCGGCAGCCGGAAGTTCGGGACGGTGGGCTCGGGTCGGCACCAGGCGCGAGACTCGCTTCTCGATAAGGCTGCGACGATCGATCTGATCCGTCCGCGCGATTCGCTTATCGACAAGGCTGCGACGATTGATCTGCTCCGCCAGCGCTCCGCGGCCATCGTTGAGAATCGCGCGTGCGACTGTTTGCAGCAGAATGCGGTCCTCGTTCGATATATGCTCCGCAGATCTTACGAAGATGCCGCCTGGCCGATCTATCACGTTGGCTTCGATGCCCGCGGCAATCAGCCCCATGATCTGGTCGTTGAGCAATTGCCGGTACCCGGTGCGATCTTCGTTCCAGATGACCAGGTCGGCGGCCAGCCCCTTCAGGCGCCAGTAAGCGTGGGCGCGCACGAGTTGGCGCACCAGGTCGATATTGGCCGCGTCCCCGATCTGCAACAGCACGATCGGCAAATCGCCGGAGATGGAATAGCCCCATAGACCGGATTGCCCGCGGCGGTTCTGCATAAGGACGGCCGTGTCGGCGCGCAATGCCGAATTCGCGTAGATGACCGAGCCGGCAAGGCGTCCATAGAGTTGCGCGTCGGCCTCGGTGGCATTGATCTGCCGCAGCACCACCTGGCCGTGCGTCCACGCGAGCTCGAAGACACGGTCCGCGAGACGCCGATCCTGGTATTTCTCGACGAGGTTCATGGCTGCGTCGCGGGTTTCTCCGATGCCGGAGACGATGTTGATCGTCGCCGACTGTTCCGCCTCGAGTATGATCCGGTAGCGGATTGCAACGATTGGATCGAGCACCGAGCCCTCAGTGCCGGAGAGCGCCGCGGAATTGCTCATCGCTTGTGGATAGTCAACGCCATTGCCGCGCCCGATGAAACGCATGCGGTCGGTTTCATAGGAGATATCCGCGATCCTCGCGCCGTGCACGGCCATCAGGTGCAGCATCCACGGCGCCGGCTCGTCCCGGGAGCGGGGCCGGCGGGTGCAAAGGATCGCCTGCCGCTGGCGGATGATCTCGGTTTGAACAAAAAGGTTGCTGAACGCGGGATGCAGCGCATCCGCGGCAGGCGATGCGAGCACAACTTCCGCGTAACTCGTCACCTCGATTTCCCTGGATGCGCGTGAGCGGTTGGTAATGCTGATCCGGCGCAGCTCGACGTCATCCTCCGGCGAAACGGCGATCTCGGTGTGCGTGTCGAGGTCGAAGTCGGTGCGGCGGAACTCCGCTCGCGCCTCTGAGAAAATCGCTTCGTAGTGTTCCGCCCGCTTGAGCGTTGGCTGATGCGTGGTGGACCAGACTTCCCCGCTCGTCACGTCGCGGACATAGCAAAAGGTGCCCCAGTTGTCGCGGCTACCGTCCTCGCGCCAGCGCGTGAGTGCGATGTCTTTCCACCGGCTGTAGCCGCCGCCCGCGTGGGTGATCATCACGTGGTATCTGCCGTTCGATAACAACTGGACTTCAGGCACTGCCGAATCCGGGTTGCTGAGCACGCGCACCGGTGAGGCTGCGTCGCCGGAAGTGGCACCCAAGCGGGCGAGCTCGGCAGGATGCGGATGAAACGCCGTGGCCTTGGGAACGCGTTCCTGCAGCAGCAGCGTTGTCGCGCGGAACAGCGGTTCCGATTCGAATCGCTTCTGCATCGGACGGTCGAGAATGAGATAGGCCAGAGAAAGCAAGCTCATGCCCGCGTGGTGCGCCATGAACGACCGCACTACGGCGCCCGATTGCCCGCGCGGCAGCCGCGATGGCGTGTAGTCGATCGCCTCATAGAAGCCGTAGCGGCCGGCAATTCCCTCGGCGGCGAGGCGCTGCAGATTCAGACATGCTTCCTCGGGCGCCACCATCAGCGCGAGCGCCGAGGCATACGGCGCGATGACCAGATCCTCGGCCAGTCCGCGCTTGAGCCCCAGGCCGGGCACGCCGAACGCGCGGTACTGATAATTAAGACGGGCATCGACGATGTTGTAGCCTGATTCCGACATGCCCCACGGCACGCCGCGTCGCTTGCCATACTCGATCTGCCTTTGCACTGCGGTCTTGCAGGTCTGGTCGAGCAGCGTATTGTCGTACGTCGGCATTACCAGCAGCGGCATCAGGTACTCGAACATCGAGCCGCTCCACGAAACGAGAATTGGCCCGCCGCCCGCGGTAGTGAGCAGGCGCCCCAGCGCAAACCAGCTCTCCTGCGGCAGATGTCCCTGCGCAATCGCCACGAAAGTGCACAATCGCGCTTCGGATGCCAGCAAATCGTAGTAACTCGAATCGCACCGGCGCTCGCCGACGTTGTACCCTATCGTCAGCAGATGACGACCCGCGTCGAGCAGGAAGTCATATTCCATATTGGCAAATTCGTTTGCTTGAAGTGCCAGCCGCTCGAGGACCGCAATCCTCTCCCTGGCGCGCTGGCTTGCCAGCGTGATGAGACCCCGCAGTTCGCTCAACCGCTGCTCGCCCAGCCCCTCGCGTTCGTCGCAGGTGGCGTGCGCCGCGTTCGAGCCGAACCGCTGTTTGATCGCCGGCGGCAATTCCGCTTCAAGTCTCGCGAGTTCGCGCAGCGTCGGTACTTGTTCGATGCCGGAAAATTCGCCGCCGCCGCCGTGAGAAAATGAAGACGACGTCCACGGAGCGAGAAACGTCAGTTCGTCGAGGGCATCCCGGCATTGGCACGCAAGAGCGCTTGCCCACCAACGGGCCTCGCTCTCGGTGGCGGCATCGAGGCTCCCGGCCATCTCCGAGGCGGACTCCGCCAGGCGCCCGAGCCAGAGCTGCGTCGCGGCGAGGGTAGCGGGCCGGGAATCGTATGCGGACTCCAGGTCTTTTTGCAGTTGAACGAGCCGGGCTGGTGCAGTTCCAACCACGGCGTCCACGAGAACTCCCATTGTGTCGCTCAAGCCCTCGAACAATCTCGCGCTAACGATTTTGCAGTCAGGGATCGCGAGAAGTCCCGGCCGCAGTGTCAGCAGATGGCCCGCGAGGTTGCCGCTGTCCACGGTCGAGATGTAAGTTGGCGGCAGCGGCGTTAGCGACTGCGTGTCGTACCAGTTGTAGAAATGGCCCCGATGCCGTTCCAGCGCGGCCATCGTAGTCAGTGCGTTGGCTGTGCGCTCGATAAGCCGTCCGGCCGAAATGTAACCGAAATCGTACGCCGACAAGTTCGAGAGCAGCGCAAGCCCCATGTTGGTCGGTGACGTGCGGTGTGCCACCGCGGTAGCGGGTTGCTCCTGATAGTTGTCGGGCGGCAGCCAATGATCTTCCGGCCCGACGAAGGTCTCGAAGAACGCCCACGTCTTGCGCGCAGTTTTCCGCAGGAAGAGGGTCTGGTCGTGCGATAGCCTGGTTGCGCGGCGGGCAAGCGGCCGGCTTATCCACCACGCGATAGCAGGCGAGAAAAACCACAGGCCCAGTATCGGACCGGCCACGAGCAACGCCGCCGGCCGTGACGCCGCCAGATACATCAGCGTGGCGCCGGCAATCGCCACCGCGATCCACATCGATCGGCAGTACGCGATGAAATCCGTGCCGCTGGTGCGGTCCGGTTCGCCCGAAGCAGCCCACTCCAGCAGTCGAGTGTGAGTGAACAGCATCCGCCCCGCCGTGCGCGCAATTGCATCGATACTGAAGCAGGCCTCGTAGGGAAGACACACGAGCGTAAATGCGACTTGAGCGAAGCGCCGGCCGGCCGAGCGCGCCGCGGCGGCGAGATGCTGGCCGAGCAGCGCGTCGCGCGGCTTGTCAAACAGCTCCAGCGTCGAGGCAATCATACCTGGGATCGCGATGACCCCGATCACCGACAAGGTCCAGAACCACGCCGGCGTCAACCCCGTCCAGCCCAGCAGCAACAGCAGTGTCAGGCCCGCCGGCATCAGGCTGCGCCGCAGGTTGTCGAAGAGTTTCCATCGGGAAAGTCCCGACAGCGGGTTCCTTTGCCGGCGCCCGCCGGCGCCGGGAACGCCCGGCAGCAGCCAGCGCGCAAGCTGCCAATCGCCGCGAATCCAGCGGTAGCGCCGGGTCACGTCCGCGCGGTAGTGGTGTGGATCTTCCTCATACAACTGCACGTCGCTCAACAGGCCCGAGCGCGCGTAGCAGCCTTCGAGAAGGTCGTGGCTCAGGATCCGGTTCTCCGGAAAGCGCCCGTTCAATGTCCGTTCGAACGCATCGACATCGTAGATGCCCTTGCCGATGAACGAGCCTTCGCGAAACAGGTCCTGGTATACATCCGAGACGGCGCGCGTATACGGGTCGATGCCCGGCTCGGCTCCGCACATGCGCGCATAGCGCGAGCGGTTCGCGCCCGGCAGGCTGGCGGCCACGCGTGGCTGCAGGATGCCGTACCCTTCCGTTACCAGCTGCCTGGTCTCGTCGTAGCGCGGTCGATTCAGCGGATGCGCCATGGCCCCGATGAACTGCCGTGCCGCGTCGCGCGGCAATTGCGTATCCGAGTCGAGCGTAATCACGTACTTCACGTTCGATAGAACATCAGTCGCGCCGACGACGAGCGAGAAACGATCGCCCGAGCCGCCGCGCAGCAGCGCATTCAAGTCGGCAAGCTTGCCGCGCTTGCGCTCGTAGCCCATCCAGACCGCGTCCCGGGGATTCCACAGGCGAGGGCGGTGAAACAGAAAGAAGTTGTCGCTTTTCGCGCCGGGGTACTTGGCATTGAGCCGCTCGATGCCGTGGCGGGCCAGCCGCAGCAGCGGCCCGTCCTCCGGGAGGGTTTCCGCGCGTGCGTCCCGAAAATCCGTCAGCAGGCCGAAGTGCAGGTTGTCGTTCCGGTTTGCCAGAAACCGGACTTCCAGCGCATCGACAAGGTTTTCGATGCTTTGAGCACCGGTCAGCATCGCCGGGATCACCACCAAAGCGCGCGATTCCGGCGGGATTCCTGCGGAAAAGTCCATTCGCGGCAGTAAATGCGGCGCCGCCAGCAGCGTCGCCAGCCAGTTGACCAGCGCCACCGCCAGCTGACTCGCGCACAACAGCGAGACGATGCCGATCAGGCCGAGCGCCCAGCCCTCCATGCCGTTGGCATGGGCCATTTCCAGCAGGCTCCCGGCGAGGATCGCCGCGATCAGAGCAATCGTGCCGAAATAAAGCGGCAGCGGAAACCGGCGGCATAACCGCTGCGCGGCCTCGGCGGCCGGCAGCCGAACCTGCGCCGCGCGCTCGAGTTGAGGCAATCCCTGGTCGATCAGGTAGAACCCGACATGCGCCGCTCGATCATCGAGAACCTTCGCGGCGGCGCCGTCATGCGCGAACTGGACCGCTTTGCGCGCCACTTCGGCTTCGGACAGCGCGCCCGTTTTCGCTGTTTTCTCGACCACGTGACGGTAGCGGTCGCGGGTGGCGAAATCCATCCTGCCGTAAACGCCGCCGGGATCTTCGCGCAGTTTCTGCTCGACCACGCTCATCGTTTCGACGAACTCGCGCCAGTCCATCGCCTCCAGAAACCGCAGGCTGCCGATGCTGTTGCTGATCGAGACCTGGTCGGCGGCCTGCTGCTGGTTTTCCGACTGAACCGATTGCTCGATCGTCTGGCCCGACTCTGCGAGCATTTGTTCGATCCAGGTAAGCGGCAATGCCAGAGCGGGGCTTTGCCCCTGCAACCGGCGCGCGAACTCCGCAACAAACGAACTCACCATCGGCGGTTCCGATCGGGCCATGTCGGCGATCGCCAGAATCAGGCTCTTGGGGTCCTTCTCGGCGATGTCCGTCATCTGGTCGGCCCAATAGTCGGCGCGGTTGCGGCCGACTCTGTCGGCAGCGATGCGCGAACCGACGCGTCGGAGATTCTCGATCAGCGCCAGGCGCAGCATGATGGGGATCGCCCATAGCTCGCCCAGCTTCAGGGCGGTGACGGTCTGGTAGGCGGCCGCGAAACTGCTGAGACTTTCCGGATCCACGCGCCCATCGCCGTGCGCGATCGTCTCCAGCGCAATGTCGTAGACGCGCGGAAGCCCCGCTGAGGGACCACTGGCCAGACGCGGCAGTTCACGGCTGTAGCCTTTCGGGAAGTGTCTCCTGGCAGTGCGAATCTGTTCTTCGATCAGGTAGAAATTGTCGAGCAGCCATTCCCCGGCCGGCGCAATTCTGCGATTCGCCTTGACCGCTGCCGCGAGCAGGTCGCAAGCGCCAGTCAAGACGCGTTCGTTATCGGCCAGCCGCGCGAGGAGGCGGTCCGAAACGCGTCCGAGAGCCAACCCATGCGTGCCCGCCAGCGTCCTGCCATGCTGCACCATCTGGTCGGCGCTGAACAACTCCGATCGCAGCGGCTGCTCGTCGCCTGCGGTTTCCTTCGGCGTTGCGTTTCCATACCGCAACACCTGAAAGTGCGCCAATGTCTCGCGAATCGTTTTGCGGCCCGCCTTCAATTTCGGGATTTCCTTTTATCTTCGGCGCGCGCCAGGGGGGATATCTTCATCCCTGCCGCAGAGTGCACGCGCCGGCAGCGCGCGTGCACGCGGGTGCGAGCAGGTCAGCCAGGACAAAATATCGCGGCCGGGGGGCGAAATGCTGTCTTTGCGCGGCGTGGTCGATTGTACGCGCAATCCATGCCAGGACGTGGCGCGATTTCAGGGCGAACGGCGTATCGGCGCGGTATCGGCGGATACCGTGTTTGCGTGGCCGGCAGGAAGTACCGCGCCGGGGCGCGTCACACAATCCGGCAGGAAATCGCGGCCGCAGGATCATGGGGCGAAGCAGCTTCACAAACCGCCGCATGCAACCGCTTTCATAAGGCGGTTGCGCGGCTTGGCCGCTGGCTGCTGATGACCAGCGACCGCATGCACGCGGACGATTTCGCCTGACGCACGGATTTCTGTCGAACATGCTGGGGCTACGCAGAGTCGGCGTGACCAAGGCTGCCGGGGTTTTGGAGCGAAAGAAATTAATCGATTACAGCCGCGGCAAAATCAGAATTTTGAACCGGGAAGGTCTTGAAACGGCTGCTTGCGCGTGTTACCGGATCGTCAGAAACCTGCAAGACAATGCACAGGTATAGCGGCGCCTGAAGCAGAGATTATCCGCAGGTTGCGAAACGGCGAGTTCAGAATCACAAACAGCGACGCCCCGGCCGGGTAAGGCCGACGCGTCGTTTATTCCTAATTGCGGTTGCTTACTTGGGTTTGTCTACTTGGTTGCCGATAAGGCCGCCGACCGCTGCACCGCCAATAGTTCCGACCGCGCTGCCGCCCGTAAGCACGGCGCCGCCAACCGCGCCGACCCCAGCGCCAATCGCAGTGTTCCTGTCACGCGTCGACATCGTGTCGCAACCGCCCAGGCCGAGCAGCACCGCTGCAGCCACCGTACTTACTGCAAGAAATTGCATCGTTTTCATGGTATTTCCTTAAGGTTGATGGACTATCGCATGTGGACACAACGGCTTTTCCTGTAGAAGATGGCGAGCGGCCGCCCGAAATTACCCCGCTGAGCGGTGGCTTGTGTCCACGATAGTTCAGGCCGCCGCGCCGAGTCGATTAAAAATACGGGCCATTATCATCCGCTCCGGGGGCCCGGTCCGTGCGCTGCCAAACATAGGCAGAAATTTATCAGTCGCGGTTGCGGGCGCGAGGCCGGGATCGCCCTGAGCGAGCCGGTCGCATGGTGGCAGCGCTTAAGCTGCGCGCCGTAGCGGCGCTCGAGGGCGTCAGCGAGGTCGTGGACTTGGAGGTTGCTACTCTGTATTTCCGCCGTCTGATGGTGCCCGGGGAGGGTTTTCTTTGCGCCTTCGCGCTTTTACGGCAAAGTGGTCAAATCACGAACAAATCAACGAATTCGTTGACCGGCATCGTCTCGAGCCGTTTCTGGTCGCGGCATGAATCGAGAATCGCCGCCTGCTGTTTGGCCGGGAAACGGCGCGCGAGATTGGTGCGGAACTTCGCTTCGAGCAGCGGGATGCCTTCCTTGCGGCGCCGGCGGTGGCCGACCGGGTACTCGACCGCGATGTTTTCGGTCTTGCCGCCGTCCGTGAAGAACACCTGAACCGCATTGGCGATCGAGCGCTTGTCCGGGTCGAGATAGTCGCGGCTCCATTGCTTGTTTTCCACGCATACCATTTTGGTGCGCAGCGCATCGATGCGCGGATCCCGGGCAACATCATCCTCGTAATCTGCGGCGGTAAGATTGCCCTTGATGAGTCCGACGGCGGTCATGTACTGGATACAGTGATCGCGGTCGGCGGGATTGCCCAGCGGACCCTGCTTGTCGATGATGCGGATCGCGGATTCGTGGGTCGTAATCACGACTTTGCTGACATCGTCCAGCCGGTCTTTGACCTTCGGATGCAATCGGACCGCGCATTCGACCGCGGTCTGGGCGTGGAATTCGGCCGGAAACGAAATCTTGAACAGCACGTTTTCCATTACGTACGAACCGTAGCGGCGCGTAAATTTGAACGGCTTGCCTTTGAACAGCACGTCGTAAAAGCCCCAGGTTTTCGCAGTGAGCGCGGAGGGGTAACCCATCTCGCCTTTAAGCGCCATCAGTGCCAGCCGCACGGCGCGACTGGTGGCGTCTCCCGCTGCCCACGACTTGCGCGATCCTGTGTTGGGCGCGTGGCGGTAGGTCCGCAGCGATTGGCCGTCAACCCAGGCGTTCGACACCGCATTGATAACTTCGTCGCGCGTGCAGCCAAGCATGGTTGCGACCACCGCTGTGGTCGCAACCTTGACCAGCACGACGTGGTCCAAACCAACCCGGTTGAAGCTGTTCTCCAGCGCGATCACGCCTTGAATTTCGTGCGCTTTGATCATGCCGGTCAGCACGTCGCGCATTTCAAGCGGCTTTTTGCCGCCGGCCAACTGCCTGCGTGAGAGGTAATCAGCGCATGCCAGGATGCCGCCGAGGTTGTCCGACGGATGACCCCATTCGGCCGCGAGCCAGGTGTCGTTGAAGTCCAGCCAGCGGATCATGCAGCCGATGTTGAACGCCGCCGTCACCGGGTCAAGCTGAAAGGAAGTGCCGGGAACCTTCGCGCCGTTCGGCACCACGGTTCCGGCAACAATCGGCCCCAGCAGTTTGGTGCAAGCAGGGTAGGACAGCGCTTCAAGGCCGCAACCGATCGTATCAATCAGGCATAGCCGGGCGGTGTTGTAGGCCTCAGTGCTTTTGGTCCTGTACTTGAGGGCATAGTCTGCGATATCGAGCAGTACCCGGTCGGGCTTGGGGCGAATGTTTAAAGTGTGTGATGACATGGGATCCGGTTAGCAGAGTGTTGAAAAAGCCGGCTGGAGATGCAACAACATCATTGCGGGCGCCGGTCCGCACGGAAACGATGCCGGGGCACGCATTCGCTCGCGGGTGTGACGAATTATTTGGACTTGCCGCGCTCGCCGATCGGAGTGAACTTGCGCGGTTCCGGGCCGGTATAGTTTGCGGCAGGCCTTATGATCTTGCCGTCGAGACGCTGCTCGATCACGTGCGCCGACCAGCCGCTGGTGCGCGCGATTACGAAGATGGGCGTGAACAGCGTGGTCGGAATTCCCAGCTTGAAGTACGAGACCGCCGAAAACCAGTCGAGATTGGCGAACATTTTCTTCTCCCGCGCCATAACCGCCTCGATGCGGTCGGCAATGTCGAACATCGTCATGTCGTTGGACGCCTTCGACAGCGTGCGCGCGACTTCCTTGATCACCTGATTGCGCGGGTCGGCAATGGAGTAAACCGGATGACCGAAACCAATAACAACTTCCTTATTGGCGATGCGCGCGACGATATCGTTTTCGGCCTCAGCGGGACTGTCGTAGCGATTCATCACCTCAAATGCGACCTCGTTGGCGCCGCCGTGTTTGGGGCCGCGCAGCGCACCGATGCCGCCGGTGATGGCCGAATGCATGTCGGAACCGGTGCCGGCGACGACGCGGCACGCGAAGGTCGAGGCATTGTATTCGTGCTCGGCATAAAGGATCAGTGATGTGTGCATCGCGCGCACCCACTGCTGCGAGGGCGCCTTGCCGTGCAGCAGGTGCAGGAAATGGCCGCCGATCGAGTCGTCATCAGTTTCGACCTCGATGCGGCGTCCGTTCTGGCTGTAATGGTGCCAGTAGAGCAGCATCGAGCCGAACGAGGCCATCAGGCGGTCGGCGATGTCACGCGCACCGGGTACATTGTGATCATCTTTCTCCGGCAGGGCGCAGCCGAGCACGGAACATCCGGTGCGCATCACGTCCATCGGATGCGCTGCGGCCGGCACGCACTCAAGCGCCGTTTTTACCGCATGCGGCAGACCCCGCAGCGATTTGAGGCGGGCTTTGTAGTTTGCAAGCTGAGCCGCGGTGGGCAGCTTGCCATGCACCAGCAGGTGGGCGACCTCCTCGAACTCGCATTGCGCGGCAATATCGAGAATGTCATAACCGCGGTAATGCAGATCGTTGCCGCTGCGTCCCACGGTACTAAGCGCGGTATTGCCGGCAGTGACGCCGGACAGTGCGACGGATTTTTTCGGTTTAAAGCCGCCGGGTGCGTGGTTGCTGCTCATGGTCGTCTCCTTATCTCACCGTTCAGCCCAGCAGGTGCCTGATCCCATCGCGCTCCTCGTGCAGTTCCTTGAGCGTTGCCTGCATGCGGGCGCGACTGAAGTCGCTGACCTCGAGGCCATTGACGATCTCGTATGCGCCGTTTTTGCAGATGCACGGATATCCGTAAATAACGCCCTCGGCGATGCCGTAGCTGCCATCGGCGGCAACACCCATGCTGACCCAGTCGCCGTCGGGCGTGCCGCGGACCCAGTCGCGCATGTGGTCCATCGCGGCGTTAGCGGCGCTGGCGGCGGAGGACAGGCCGCGCGCATCGATGATGGCCGCGCCGCGTTTCTGAATGGTTGGAATGAAAGTCTTCTCGAGCCAGTCTTGATCGTTGATCAGCGGCCACACTTTCGAGCCTGCGGCTTCAGCATGGAACAGGTCGGGATATTGCGTCGCCGAATGGTTACCCCATACCGTCATTTTCCCGAGAATCGGCACCGGCTTGCCCGTTTTCTGCGCGATCTGCGTCAGCGACCGGTTATGGTCCAGTCGCATCATGGCAGTGAACTGCGAGGGTTTGAGGCCGGGCGCATTTTTCATCGCGATCAGGCAATTCGTGTTGGCGGGGTTGCCGACAACCAGCACCTTGACGTTGCGGTTCGCGAATTCGCTGAGCGCCTTGCCCTGCGGCCCGAAAATCTTGCCGTTGGCTTCGAGCAGATCCTTGCGCTCCATGCCCGGACCGCGCGGCCGTGCACCGACCAGCAGTGCAAACTCGGCATCTTTGAATGCGACCTGCGGATCGCTCGCCGCGACCATACCCTCGAGCAAGGGGAACGCACAATCATCGAGTTCCATCATTACGCCGCGCAGCGCTTTTTGCGCTTTCTCGTCGGGAATTTCCAGCAACTGCAGGATGACCGGTTGATCCTTGCCGAGCATCTCTCCTGATGCAATGCGGAACAACAAACTGTAGCCGATCTGACCGGCGGCGCCGGTGACGGCAACGCGAACAGGACGATTCATCGAGAAATGCTCCAGGAAAAAATTATAAAACAGTGGCTTGGGTCGGTGGTTCTGAATGTAGAGGTAACTATTTCAGAGCGCAGGCCGGGTGACGATCCAACCCCGCGATGATAGCGAAACCGCGCTGCGGGTGTCAAAAAAAACACGTATTCACAGCCTGTTGCGGTGGCCGGCGCAGCGAAAATTCGCGTCGCCGCGGACCAAGGCCGTGACCCTGAATGTTTTCTCCCGGCCGGTTCTTCTGCAGCGCAGCATTTTCTGCTAAAATTCGCATATTCGTGATTGTTACAGTAGTCATACGTCCGAGCCGTTGTGCGGTTTCCTTGCGCGGGCGTGCCACGCACTCCAGCCCCGTGCTCCGCACCGCGTCTGCCCGGTCGCCTCATGTACTTCCGTTTTCCGCGGTTATGGCAGCAGCGGCCCGACATGGCTGAGTTGGACAAAATCAGGTGGCGAAGCCGGCGCGGATTGCCGGAACTGGATCTGCTACTGGAAATATTCAACCGGCAACACCTTGACGGCCTTGCGCCCCAGCACTTGCAGTGCCTGCAGGAACTGCTGAAATTATCCGACAACGATCTGCTTGACGTGGTTATGGAGCGGGTTGCGTTTCCGCACCGGAATTGCCGCTACGTTTTGCAGTTGCTGCGCCCGGCATGAGCGCCGTTCAACTGGACTCGATTCACGTATAATCAGCTTCGGTATAAGTTCAAGAATTCATGGAGAGATTTATGTCTGAAAAGCTCGCGACTTTGTCCTTCACCGACGGCACCCCGTCAGTCGATTTCCCGGTTAATTCCGGCACGGTAGGGCCCGACGTCATCGATATCCGCCCGCTTTACAGCAAGACCGGCAAGTTCACCTACGATCCCGGGTTCATGTCCACGGGCAGTTGTGTTTCCAAAATCACCTACATCGACGGCGACAAGGGCGTGTTGATGTATCGCGGATACCCGATCGAGCAACTGGCCGAACATTGTGATTTTCTCGAAGTTGCCTACCTGATTCTTAATGCTGATCTGCCGAACCAGGCACAGAAGAATAAATTTGTCTCGACCATCACCCAGCACACCATGGTGCACGAGCAGCTGGTGCGCTTCTACACCGGTTTCCGCCGCGACGCGCACCCGATGGCGGTGATGTGCGGGGTGATCGGCGCACTATCGGCGTTTTATCACGACTCGCTCGACATCAGCGACCCGCACCATCGCGAGATCTCGGCATTCCGCCTGATCGCCAAGGTGCCGACGATCACGGCGATGTGCTACAAGTACAATATGGGGCAGCCGTTCATGTACCCAAGGAACACGCTGTCCTACGTCGAGAACTTCATGTACATGATGTTCGGCACGCCGTGCGAAGAGTATAAGCCGAACCCGGTGCTGTCGCGTGCGCTCGACCGCGTCCTGATTCTGCACATCGATCATGAGCAAAATGCCTCCACTTCGACTGTGCGGCTCGCCGGTTCGTCGGGCGCCAACCCGTTCGCGTGCATGGCCGCGGGCATCGCCAGCCTGTGGGGTCCGGCGCACGGCGGCGCCAACGAGGCGGTACTCAACATGCTGGCGCAGATTGGTGACGTTTCCGGCATCGGCAAGTACATCGCGCGGGTCAAGGACAAGAGCGACAACGCTGTGCTCTACGGCTTCGGGCACCGCGTCTACAAGAACTATGATCCCCGCGCCAAGCTGATTCAGAAAACCTGCCACGAAGTGCTCGACGAGCTCGGCCTCAAGAACGACAAACTGTTCAAACTCGCGATAGCGCTCGAAAAAATCGCGCTCGAGGATGAATATTTCGTATCCCGCAAGCTTTATCCCAATGTGGATTTTTATTCCGGCATTGTCTACAAGGCACTCGGCATTCCGACCAGCATGTTCACTGCGATTTTCGCGCTCGCCCGTACCGTCGGCTGGATCGCGCAGTGGACCGAGATGATATCGGATCCCGACCAGAAGATCGGGCGTCCGCGCCAGCTGTACATGGGCCATACCGAGCGTGCTTTCGTGCCGCTCGGGAAACGCAAGTAAGCCGGTGAACGACAAGCGGCGCAACAGGCAGCAGGGCAAACACGGTTTTCGAGGCACGGGCTACTACCGCGAAAGGGCAAGGCCGTGATGAAGGAGATGCGCGGCAATTCGTTTCTGGCCGGCATTAACGCCCCGTTCGTCGAGGCGCTTTACGACCGTTATCTCGATGATCCGGGTGAGGTCGAACCACGCTGGCGAGCCTATTTCGACGAATTGCAGGGGCTCGACGACGGTGCGCCGGATGTCTCGCACCTCCCGGTCCAGGAGCATTTTGCGAGGCTGGCCAGGCAACAACGCGTACCCGTCGTTGCCGGCGGGGCGGAGCAACGCCCGCAACTCAGCGGGAAACAATACAGCGTGCTGCAGTTGATCGGTGCGTACCGCTTTCAGGGTGCGCGCCACGCCGACGTCGATCCGCTCAAGCGCCAGGAAAAACCGCATATCGCCGAGCTGGATCCGGAGTTTTACAGCCTGGGCGAGGCGGACATGGATACCGTGTTTGGTACCGGTTCGCTGGTCGGGCCGCGGGAAATGAAGTTGCGGGATATCCTGCAGATGCTGCGGGAAACTTATTGCCGCGGCATCGGCATTGAATACATGTATATCACCGATGTGCCGCAGAAGCGCTGGGTCCAGGAACGCATCGAGGCTATCCGCGCAACGCCGCACTACGACGCCGCATACAAGAGGCATATCCTCGAGCGTTTGACCGCGGCTGAAACACTCGAGCGCTATCTGCACACCCGCTACGTCGGGCAAACGCGCTTCTCGCTCGAGGGCGGCGACAGCTTTATTCCGATGCTTGACAACCTGCTCGCGCGCGCCGGTGCGGCAGGCGTGCAGGAACTGGTAATCGGGATGGCGCACCGCGGCCGGCTGAACGTGCTGGTCAACACGCTGGGCAAGATGCCGAAGGACCTGTTTTCAGAATTCGAGGGAAAACAGGACATCTCGGTACTTGCCGGGGACGTTAAATACCACGACGGCTTTTCCTCCAACATCATGACTCCCGGCGGGCCGCTGCACGTCACGCTTGCGTTCAACCCGTCGCATCTTGAAATCGTCAATCCGGTAGTCGAGGGCTCGGTGCGCGCGCGCCAGCACCGCCGCGGCGACAAAGAGGGTAAACAGGTGCTGCCGGTGCTGGTCCACGGAGATGCGTCGTATTCGGGCCAGGGCGTGGTAATGGAGACGCTGAATCTCGCGCAGACGCGCGGCTTCGGCACCGGCGGCACGGTGCACATCATCATCAATAATCAGATCGGCTTTACCACTTCCGACTTGCGTGATGCGCGCTCGACGCTATATTGCAGCGATGTATCGAAAATGCTTGAAGTGCCGATTTTCCACGTCAACGGCGACGACCCCGAAGCGGTGTGCCTCGCGGTCGAAATCGCCTTCGACTACCGTATGCAGTTCGGCAGGGACGTGGTAATCGATCTGGTCTGTTACCGCCGGCTGGGCCATAACGAGCAGGACGAGCCGATGGTCACGCAGCCGCTGATGTACAAGAAAATCAGTCAGCACCCGACGCCGCGCAGGATTTACGCTGATCGGCTCGTCGCTGAAAAGGTGATTGCGGACGCCGATGCCGAAGAGATGATCAAGGCATTCCGTGCTGCGCTCGACGGCGGGTACCACACCAACCAGACAATACTGTCGAACTACAAGCCGCCGTTCGAGGTCAACTGGAAACCGTACCTGGGCACCAAGTGGAACGAACGCGATGACACGCGACTGCCGCTTGAGCTGCTGCAGCGACTCGGCCGCAAGCTCAGTGAGACACCACCTGACTTCAAGTTGCATCCACGTGTCGAAAAGATCATGGCCGAACGCCGGCTGATGGCAGAAGGCAAGCTGCCGCTCGACTGGGGCATGGCGGAAAATCTTGCCTACGCAACACTGCTCAATGAGGGTTTTTCGATTCGCCTGTCCGGACAGGATGTCGGGCGCGGTACGTTTTTCCACCGGCACGCGGTGCTGCACGACCAGAACCGCGAGAGGTGGGATCAGGGCACTTACGTGCCGTTGCAGCACCTGGGCGAGAAACAGGGCGATTTCCTGGTGGTCGATTCGGTACTGTCGGAAGAGGCGGTGCTGGGGTTCGAATACGGCTATTCGACTTCGGAGCCTGACGAACTCGTGATCTGGGAAGCACAGTACGGAGATTTCGCCAACGGGGCGCAGGTCGTAATCGACCAGTTCATCGCTTCGGGCGAGGTCAAATGGGGGCGCCTGTCCGGGCTTACGCTGATGCTGCCGCACGGCTACGAGGGGGCCGGCCCTGAGCATTCGTCGGGGCGCATCGAACGCTTTCTGCAATTGTGCGCAGACTACAACATGCAGGTATGTGCGCCGGCAACGCCGGTGCAGATGTATTTTCTGCTGCGGCGCCAGATGGTGCGCCCGTACCGCAGGCCGCTCAT
>Ga0080064_1001548_pt1 | contig 45560 bp, 36 predicted proteins | sample Subgrocontami54m_FD_69260 | JGI IMG/M metagenome (GOLD analysis project Ga0080064, IMG submission 69260) | Subsurface groundwater microbial communities from S. Glens Falls, New York, USA - GMW46 contaminated, 5.4 m (SPADES assembly) (version 2) ...
GATTCCCTTCTCGGTGCCGAGCGCCGGCGCTTCCTTCGCGCCGAAGTCGTCGCCTGCCCCCGCCACGAGCTCGAAAACCTTCACCGCCTGATCGGTTCCCTGCTTGGTCGCGTAACTCACCAGCAGGGCAAGCGCGATCACGACCGCGTGCAGCGTGGCCGAAAGCAGGAAGGCGTTGAACGATCGCTCCGGCATGGACGATTACGGCGCCGCCTGCGTGTCGAAGGTCACACTCGTGAGGTCGAGTTTCTTCAACTCGTCCATCACCTGGATGATTTTGCCGTAAGGCACCGCGCTGTCGCCTCGGATGCGGACCACCGGCTTGTCCTTTTCCCGCGCGTACACCGCCAGCCGCGACTTCAACACCCCGAGGTTCAACGGCGTCGTATCGTTATCGAGGTAGAACCGGCCGCTCGCATCGATCGACACCGAGTGAAACTTCGAGTCCTTCGTCGACTTCGGCTGCGCGCTCTTCGACTCCTCCGGCAGTTTCACGGGAATCGTCTGCTCCTGCTGGATCAGCGGCGTGGCGATCATGAAAATGATCAGAAGGATGAACCCGAGGTCGATCAGGTTGGTGACGTTGAGGTCCGCAATCGGATGCGCGCCGCGGTGCCGTCGAAAGTTTCGCGCCACAGGTGGGGATGGGTTATCGGTTATGGGTTGTCACCGATCGGGGCGCTCAGTTCGACTCGAGCTCGATCCGGTCCGCGAGCGAACTCGCGTAGTTTTCCAGCTCCGTGATCATCCGCCGCGTGTGGCCCAGCAGCAGATTGTAGCCGAACACCGACGGAATCGCCACCACCAGCCCGGCGATGGTCGCGAGCATCGCGCCCGAGACGCCCGGCGCCAGCGCCTGGATGCCGGCCGTCTGCTGTCCGGCCACCGAGCTGAACGCCTCCATCACCCCCCAGACCGTGCCGAGCAGTCCGATGAACGGCGCGCCCGACACGATCGACGCGAGGAAGATCATGTTCGCCTCGTAGCGCAGCGTCTGGCGCGCAATCGCGCGCTGGATGGCGTTCTCCGCATGTTCGAGCCGGGCGCGCGAGTTGTTCTGGCCGCGCTCCTTCCCGATGGCCGCGGCCCGCCAATAGCCCTCGACCGCATCGGCGAACAGGTCGGCGTACGGGATGCTCCGCTTGTCGCGAAACGACTCCGGCAAATCGAGCAGCGTGCGCTGATCGCGCAGATGCGCCTCGAACGAGAGGTTCAGCACGCGCAGTCGTTTCAACTCGAAGTGTTTCCCGAACATCACGGTCCAGGCGACCAGGCTCCCCACCGCGAGTCCGGAGACGATCGCCTGGTCGACCGGATCGCAGCGCAGGAAGATATCGATGATGTTCGTCGTCGCGAGAACCGCGGGAATGAGAGCGGGCATTGGTTTGGTGGACGTAGCGACCCAGGCGATCGAGGCCGGTGCTGCCTCCCACCGCGCCGGCCTCCTCACCTGGCCGCTACGACATCGGGCAAGAGTTGGCGGTTTTGCGGCGCCCGTTCAACGGAAAACCCGGCCGAGTTGTTCACCGTTTCCCGCGGCGCGCCTGCGATTTGGGTGAGAATGTGTTTGCGACGGTGGCCGGCCGAATCTTGCTCGGAGCTTTTCTCGCCATGTTTCGCCAACGCACCCTCCAGCAACTCGCTGCCCGCCGCGCCGGGATCGGCGCGCACAGCGTCCTCGTCGGACTCGACGGCTTCGTCGACACCATTGTCACCCCGGTTGGACTGCGCCGCAGCGCCGGAGACAACTTCACGCCGATCACCACGCTGACCGAATTCGGCCAGCGGATTGTCGCCGCCGCGGGCAAGAGCACGAACATCGAACTTTATCCACGGACCGACAAGCTGGGGGGCAACGGCCCGATCATGGCGAATGCGCTGCTTGCGACCGGTGCCCGCGTGACCTACGTCGGCGCGGTCGGCCAGCCGGCCATTCACCCGGTGTTCGCGGGAATGGCGGCGAAGGCGCGGACGTTTTCGCTCGCGCCGGCCGCCTCGACCATCGCGGTCGAGTGCGACGACGGCAAACTGATGCTCGGGCAGATGCGCTGCCTCGACGACATCACCTACGACCGGATCTGCGCCGTGATGGGCGAAACCGCGTTTCAGGCGGAAATCGCCGCCGCCAGCATGGTCGCGCTCGTGAACTGGACGATGATTCCCAACATGACGCCGATCTTCGGCGCGTTGACCGAACGCGTGCTACCGAAGCTGCCGCCGGCGCCAAACCGGATTTACTTTTTCGATCTCGCCGATCCCGAGAAGCGATCGGTCGAGGACCTGCGCGCGGCGCTCACCGCGATCACGAAGTTCGCGCCCTTCGGCCGCGTTACCCTCGGGCTGAACCTGAAGGAAGCGCAGCAAGTTGCCCCGGCGCTCGGCTGCCAGGTGCCGGAGGAGACGGAGGCCGGCTTGAAAGCGATGGCCAGCGATATCCGCGCGAAGCTCGGCATCCACACCGTCGTGGTCCACCCGACCAAGTCGGCGGCCTGTGCCACGGCGGAAGGCAGCTGGTGGGTGCCGGGGCCGTTCACGCCGAAACCGCTGCTCACAACCGGCGCCGGCGATCACTTCAATGCCGGGTTCACCACGGGCCAGCTGCTCGGTCTCGAGCCGGAAGCGTGCCTCGGCGTGGGCGTGTGCACCAGCGGCCACTACGTTCGAACCGGGGAAAGCCCCACGCTGGCGGCCGTGGAAACCTTCCTCGCCAACTGGCGCTAAACCTTTCAGCCTAAGCTCATGCCGTTGAAACAAAAGACCGCTGGCAAACTGATCTCGTTCGAGGGCTCGGAGGGCTCCGGCAAGTCGACGCAAATCGCGCGGCTGGCGGCGCATTTCCAAAAAACCCACCGTGAGGTCATCACGACGCGGGAGCCCGGCGGCACGGAGATCGGCGAGCAGATCCGCAACATCATCGTCCACAACTCCAAAGGCGACGAGATGTGCGCCGAGACCGAGTTGCTGCTGTTCGCCGCCGCGCGCGCACAGCTCGTGCGCGAGGTGATTGCGCCCGCGTTGCTTCGCGGCGTCATCGTGCTCAGCGACCGGTTCCTCGACTCCTCGACCGTCTATCAGGGCATCGGCCGCAATCTCGCGGCCGACCCCGTGGCGCAGATCAACCGGTTCGCCGTGGGAAACGTGATGCCGGACCTTACCGTCGTGATCGACGTGCCGGAAGACGTGAGCCTCGCGCGGTTGAAGACCCGTGCCTCCGACCTCCCCGACCGGATGGAACGCGAAAATGTCGATTTCTACCGCAAGGTCCGCGAAGGCTACCTCGTCCTCGCCAAGGGCATGCCCGAGCGGTTCATCGTGGTCGACGGCACGAAGACCGAGGACGCGATCGAGAAAAAGATCTGGTTGGAGGTGCAGGAACGGCTGAAGTAGCAAACCAGAGGTCGGGAGCCCGAGGTCAGTAGTCGGAGGTCAGCGAGGAAGGATTGCCTCGTCATCTCGAAACCTATGCGGTCCTCGTCGGCCCTGGCGATTCGGAGCCATGATTTGCCTTTTCACCGACCTCTGACTTCCGACCTCTGATTTTTGGCCTCTGACCTCTGTCCTCTGACTTCTGACCGCCGGTTTCTGCCCTCTGAATGAGTTCCGTGACTCCGTGGCCCCCTGCTCTTGCCGGCACTCCGGCCATCACCGTGCTCGAGCGCGCGATCGAGCGTCAGCGGCTTTCGCACAGCCTGCTGCTGCACGGCGACGACTTCGAGACGATCGTCGCGATCGCGCACGCCATTGCCGATCGCCTGCTGAACGGCCAGCCGGGGCGGCGTGGCGCGAGCACGTTTCCGGTCGAGCAGCACCCCGACTGCTTCGTGCTGCGGCCGGCGGGCAAGATGCGGCAAATCTCCGCCGAGGCCACCCGCGCTCTCATCAACAAGATTCAGGTCTCGGCCGCCGTCGCGCCGCGGAAGGTCGCGATCCTCCACGAGGTGGATCGCATGCACATCACCGCGGCCAACGTCTTCCTCAAAACGCTCGAGGAGCCGCCCGCGAACACTACGCTGCTCCTGCTCACCACGCGGCCCTACGCACTGCTGCCGACGATCCGCAGCCGCGTGCTGCATTTCCGTTTTCCCTCGGCGGGTACCGCCGTGCGCGCCGACGGCTGGGCTCCCTGGCTCGAGGATTATCGCGCCTGGCTGGCTCGGCTCACCGACGCCGTGGCGAGCGACAAGCATGCGATCGCCGATCACATCTTCACCGTGTACGGGCTGGTCGCCCGTTTCGGCGCCGTGCTCGATTGCGCGACGGACGTCGTGTGGAAACAGCAGAAGGAAAAACTGCCCGCCGACCTCGATGACGACGAGCAGGTGGCGATCGAAACCGGCATCGCGAACGGACTGCGCGCGCGGCTGTTCGCCGAAATCGAGCAGGCCACGCGCGAGTTCGCCCTGCCGCGGCTGACCCGCGGCGACAACGGCACGCGGCACGCGCTCGTCACCGCAATCGAACGGCTCGAACACAACGTCGGCCTGCTGCGGCTGAACCTCAACGAGTCCGCCGCGCTGGAGAATTTCCTGCTCTCCTCGCTGCGCATCTGGGCGAAGCGGTAACGAGAGGCCGGACGGCACGGAGGCCGTCCCTCCATGACAGATTTCAGTCGTGGAGGGACGACCTCCGTGTCGTCCGCGACTTCGCGCCGGCTACGCCAGCCCGAGCTTCTGCAGCACCTCCGCCGGGATCTCGAATTTTTCCAGCGCGACGTTCCCGGTGTAGCCGATGTCGCGCATCCCTTCCGGCGTCGTATAATATCCGCCCGCCGTGAGATCGCGAAACCGCTGGAAGAAGTGCGCGGCGGTCCGGAACTCCGGCTTCGCGTTCGGCGCGTGACAGATGTCGTCGGCCATCGCGTTTTTCTGCCGCGCGATGAGGGCTGCGAACGGATGGCCGAAGCGCTTTTGCGCCTCGCGGTCGAGCCACGCGAGCCCGTCGACGATCGCGCGCCGGTCGCTTTCGTGCGGCTCGCCGTACGGTGCACTGACCCACTCGTCGATGAAATCCTGCACCTTGAGCGTCGACGCGGCCGGCCCCTTGGCATCGGCCGGAATAATCACATCGCATAACGCCGCCGCCGTCGCCCGCTGCGCATCGGTAAACGTCAGTGGCCACACCTCGCCCGGCTGGTAGGTTTTCAGCACGTCGGGATCAGTGCCGTAGCCTTTGGCCGCCCGCCGCTGGTTGGGAGTCGCGGCCACGAGCCCGCCCTCGACCAGCGTCGACGCCGCCGCAGCCGTCAGCATCCATTTGATCGCGGTCCGGCGGTCCATTCGGCCCTCCGGCGAATTCAGTTCAGGCGCGTTCATGTCAGAGGTTTCCTTTCTTCATTTCGCCGAGCAGGTAGTCGCTGGCGCGCCACGCCAGCGCCATGATCGTCAGGGTCGGGTTCTTGTCCGCGTTCGAACAGAACGGGCCGCCGTCCGTGATGAACAGGTTCTTCACGTCCCACGTCTGGCCCCATTGATTGCACACGGAGCTCTTCGGCTCGGCCCCCATGATGGTGCCGCCGACTTCGTGAATGATCTTGCCGCCGGGCTCGATCGCATCGGCGCCATCCGCGGCGGGCTTCACGCGCACCTTGCCGCCCATCGCCTCGATCAGCGCGGCGAACGTGTCCTGCATGTGCTTCGCCTGCCGCGTCTCATGGTCCGACCATTTCCAGTGAAACCGCAGCACCGGAATCCCCCACTTGTCCTTCAGCTTAGGATCGATTTCGCAGTACGAGTCGTCGTTCGGGATCATCTCGCCGCGCCCGGCGAAGCCGATGAACGAGCCGAAGTAACGCCGGGCGTCCTCCTTGAACTGCCGGCCATAGCTGCCGTTCGTCAGCCACTCCATGCCGGCCGCCGTGCCGACGCCCGGCATCCGGCGGCCGCTTTCGAATTCGATGTGGTAGCCGCGCGCGAAACCGAGTTTCCCCGCCCGCTGCTCCTGGTACAGCCACCACGGCACATAAGTGTGGCCGCCACCCGCGCCGTCCTCGTTGTGCAACGGCAGGTTCTCGAACGCGGGAATTTGCCCGCTGAGCGAGGCGCCCACCGTATCCATGATGTACTTGCCGACCTTGCCGCTCGAATTCGCGAGCCCGTTCGGAAACCGCGCCGACTTCGAGTTGAGCAGAATCCGGACGGACTCGCCGGAACTCGCCGCGAGCACGACCACGCGGCCTTTCACCGTCGCTTCCCGGCCCGTCGTCTTGTCGATGTAGATCACCCCGGTCGCCTTGCCGCTCGCGTCGGTCGTGATTTCGCGCGCCATCGCGTTCGGCACGATGTCGAGGTTGCCGGTCGCGAGCGCCGGCGGCAAATGCACCGTGGTCGACTGGTAGTTCGCCTTGATCGAGCAGCCGCGCCCGCATGGCGTCGCCCAGAAACACGCCTGCCGCGCGCGCATCGCCTCGGCCAGCACGCGCTGCGCCTTCGGGTTGTTCGGATGCAGCTTCGCCGGCAGCCGGTCGGCGTCCTGCTTCACGCTCAGCACGGCGCGGTGAATCGGCACGATCGGCAGCCCGAGTTTCTTCCCGCGCGCCCGGGCAAACTGTTCCCCCGCCCGCATGGCCGGCGGGGGCTGCAGCACGCCGGGCGGCGAATCGGGCGTGTTCTCGAGCCCTTCCGCGCTGCCGTAGACGCCGACCAGCATCTCGACCTTGTCGTAGTATGGCGCGACGTCCTCGTAGTTCATCGGCCAGTCCAAACCAAGTCCGTCGCGACTCCGCGGCTTGAAATCGTACGGCCCGTTGCGGAGCGAGATTCGCCCCCAGTGATTCGTGCGGCCGCCCAGCATGCGGGCGCGCCACCACCAGAACTGCCGCTTGGGATCCTGCGAGGCGCTCGTGTATGGCTCGCCTGGCACCTGCCAGCCGCCGTCGATCGTCGCGTCGTGAAAACCGAACGGCTTGTCCGGCGTGTTCGTCCCGCGCAGCGGCGCCTGGCCGTTGTGCTGGAACATCGGCGTCTCCGTCACCGGATCGTAATTACGGCCGGCCTCGAGCATCAGGACCTTGGCCCCTTCCATCGCGCAAGTGTAGGCGGTCTGCCCGCCGGCCGCGCCGGAACCAATCACGATGACGTCGTAGCTCGGCTGGGTCTTGCTGGAGGTAATGACAGGCATGGGAACTAACTCGCAGGGGTACTCTCGGCGTGGGGCGCGTCATTTCACGGACCAACCGCGGGAATGCAACCGGGTTTTCGTGTGCACCAGCGTGCGGAAAGCCTAACCCGCCAGCACCGCGGCGACGAACTCGGCCCGCGTCTCCAGGTGCGGATTGTGCCCGGAATTTGCCACTACCCGAAACTTCGCCGCGGGAAAGTGCGGCCGGATGCTCGCATGATCCTCCGGCTCGATGTAATTCGATTTCGCCCCGGCCAGGAACAACGTCGGGCCGGCGAAACGATCCTCCGCCGCCAGTGGATTTTTCTCGAGCTCCGGCAGCGCCGTGGTCAGCACCGGCAGATTGATTTGCCACGCCCATCGGCCATCGGACCCGCGCTCGAGGTTTGTCGTGAGGAATCTTCGCATCGGCCAGCTCGGCACGCGCGCCTCGAACCGCAGCTCCGCTTCCGCCCGCGAGCGCAGGTCGCCGAGGTTGAGCTCGTTCATCGCCGCGAAACTCTGGCGGTGCGCGGGCCAGAAATAATTCTTGGGCGCGATGTCGACGATCACCAGCCGCTCGACGCGTTCGGGGTGGCGGCACGCCAGCAGCATCGCGATCTTCCCGCCCATGCTGTGCCCCACGAACGTCGCCCGCGCGATGCGCTGCGCGTCCAGCCAGCCCAGCACGTCCGCCCTCATCGCGTCATAGGTCATGGCCGCGTCGTGCGGCGACTTGCCATGGTTCCGCAGATCGGGCGCGGAAACGTGGAAATGCTCCGCCAAATCGGCGCCGGCGGTCTGCCAGTTGCGCGACGATCCGAGCATGCCATGCAGGAGCACCAGCGGCGGCTGGCCGGCGCCGCCGAGGTCGCGATGAAACAATGGAACCACGGAGACAAAGAGGGCCCGGAGGAAATTGCCTGCAAATCCGAAAAAATCTCTGTGACGTCTGCGCCTCTGTGGTTCACACCTCGAACGGCATGTCCGAAACCGCCAAGCTCACGCCGATGATGCAGCAGTACTGGGAGGTCAAACGGGGCCTCCCGCGCGACACGCTGCTGCTGTTCCGGCTCGGCGATTTCTTCGAGCTGTTCTTCGAGGACGCTGTGACGGCGTCGAAGCTGCTGGGCATCACGCTGACGAAGCGCCAGGACCACGCCATGGCGGGCATCCCCGCCCACGCCTGCGACAATTACGTTTCCAAGCTGCTCGCCGCCGGCCGGAAGGTCGCCATCTGCGATCAGGCCGAGCCGGCGAAGGCCGGCAAGCTCGTGCGCCGGCAGCTCACGCGTATCCTCTCGCCGGGGACGACGCTCGCGGCGAATCAGCTCGATGCCGCCCGCAATCACTACCTCGCCGCCCTCGCGCTCGACCAAACCGGCCTGCACGCCGCCTGGCTCGATCTCTCGACGGGCGAGTTCAAGGTCGCGACCGACCCGAACATCGCGAACCTCCTGCCCGTCCTCACCGCGCTCGACCCGGCCGAGTTGCTGGTGATCGAGGGCGAACGCGAGCGCTGGGCCGCGGTGCCGCATGAGCAAACCGCGGTGCACGCCCTCCATGCTTTTTGCGCCGACCGGCTGGTCTCGGAACTGCCGGGCTATCACTTCGACCCCACCACCGGCGCCAAAACGGTGATGGACACGCTCGGGGTGCTGAACCTGCAGGGGTTCGGGCTCGCCCACTCTCATCCGGGACTCGGGCCGGCCGGCGCGCTCGTGTACTACGCAACCGAAAACCTCTGCGCGAAACCGGAAAACCTGCGCGGGCTGCAGGAGTACCGTTCGACGCGCACGCTGCTCCTCGACCCGGCGACGCTGCGCAATCTCGAGATTTTCTCCTCCACCCGCGGATCGCGCGAAGGTTCGCTCCTCGCCGCCATCAACCGCACCACCACGCCGCCGGGCGTCCGCCTGCTCGAGCGCTGGCTCGCCGCCCCGACGCTGGAACTCGCCGCGCTTCAGCGGCGCCAGGCGCTCGTGGGCGAGTTGCTGGCGCAGCCGACGCGGCTCGCCGAGTTGCACGAGTTGCTCGGCAGTGTGCGCGACATCCCGCGCATCCTGGGCCGGCTGCAGAACCGGCTGCGCAATCCGCGCGAACTCGGCGGCATCCGCGACACCCTCGCGCAGCTCACGCCCATAAAATCGACACTCAGCGGGTTTGGCTCTGACCTCTCAACTCTCAACTCTCAACTCAGCGAGCTGCCTCCACTTCGCCGCTTGCTCGAAAACGGCCTCGCCGACGATCTGCCGAACGATCTCAGCGATGGAAACTACATCCACGCGGGCCACGATGCCGAACTCGACCGGCTCCGTTCGCTCACGACAAACAACAAGACATGGCTATCCGATCTCGAGCGGGCCGAGCAGGAAAGGACCGGCATCCGCAGCCTGAAGGTCAGGTTCACGAATAATTTCGGGTACTACATCGAGATTACCAAGGCAAACCTCCACCTCGTGCCGGCGGACTATGTTCGCCGCCAGACGACAGTCGGGGGCGAGCGCTACGTCACCGAGGCGCTCAAGCAAAAGGAAAAGGAAATCTTCCACGCCGAGGAGAATGCGCTGGCGCGCGAGTTGGAGCTGTTCACCCAGCTCGTCGCCGCCGTGCTCGACGAATCGATTGCGCTCACCCAGACCGCCGACGCGCTGGCGGAGCTGGATGTGCTCGCGGGGTGGGCCTTGCTCGCCCGCGAGTGGGACTACACCAAGCCGGCGCTCGACGAGAGCGACGCGCTCGAGATCGTCGACGGCCGGCACCCGGTCGTCGAGCAGGTGTTGCGCTCGCCCGACACCACCCTTGCCCGCGGTGCGAGTGCGGCGTTCGTGCCCAACGACACGCACCTCTCGTCCGAGGATGCGCAGATCGCGCTCCTCACCGGCCCGAACATGGCGGGCAAATCGACGTACATCCGGCAGGTCGCCTTGATCACGCTGATGGCCCAGGTCGGCTGCTGGGTGCCGGCGAAATCGTGCCGGATCGGGCTCGTCGATCGCATTTTCTCCCGGGTCGGCGCCAGCGACGATCTCGCGCGCGGCAACTCCACGTTCATGGTCGAGATGAACGAGACGGCGAACATCCTCAACAACGCCACCGACCGCTCGCTCATCATCCTCGATGAAATCGGCCGCGGCACGTCCACCTACGACGGGCTGGCGATCGCGTGGTCGGTCGTCGAGCACCTGCATCGCGACCCGTCGCGCGGCCCGCGCACGCTCTTCGCGACGCACTACCAGGAACTCACGCAGCTCGAGAAACACCTCCCGCGGCTGCGCAACTTTTCCGTCGCGGTGAAGGAGTGGAACGACGAGATCGTGTTCGTGCGCCGCGTGATTCCCGGCGCCGCCGATCGCAGCTACGGCATCCAGGTCGCGCGGCTCGCCGGGTTGCCGTTGAGCGTGATCGACCGCGCGAAGACAATTCTCGCGAAACTGGAGAGCGACGACACCACCGTCTCTCTGCCGGCACCGCAGGCGAAGCCGAAGAAAAAGATCACCGTCGCACCCGCCGACGACTCGCAGTTGAATCTGCTGTAGCCCGTCGGATGAGCAGCGGGACTTTCGTCGAAACCGTCCTGGCCTACTCGACCGCCGCAAATCCCAGGAGCTTTGCCGCGGCAAGCATCCGCTTGTCCTTCGTGAAAAGTGGCCCGGTGATCACCGCGCCATACGTCGCGAGGTGAATGGCGTCCAGCGTCCGCAACGGCACGTGCGGGTGCACCCGCAACATCGTTTCGTTCGCCTCGCGTATCATCACGCCATCCAGGGGAATGAGCCGCAGCACGCCTTCGTCCACGTCGTCCAGGAAGGCTTTCCACGCCTTCTCCCGCGCGTCCGGTGACAAGGCCTTGTTGCGCTCTTTCGCCAGCAGGGCTGACCAGACCTCCGCGAGCGCCAGCTCGGAGCTGACCAAAGTAAAACCCACCACCACCTCATCCACCTGATCGGAATCCGGTTCGGCGACATAGCGCTTCACCAACACCGAGGTGTCGAGATACATGGTGGGGCGTTAGAATCCGCTGTCGCGCATTTCGCGGATCATCGCCGTCGAATCTGGCGTGACCGGCATCGATTTGCGGAGGTCTCGCTGCGACTTCGCCGGTTTCCCGGAGATCACCGGCCGGTAACGCACGATCATGGCCTTGGGTTTTCCGTCGCTCGTGATGACGATTTCTTCCCCCTGGGCCGCTCGTTCGAGCAACGCCGAAAGTTGATCCTTCGCCGCACGCACGCTGACTTCCACCGGCTCTCCGTAGGCCGCTCGCTGCGCCTCCTGCACCATCCAGGGCTTCAGCCCCTTTGGCAGCTCTGCTTCTGGTATTTTCCTCTTCATGTGGCTTACTGTAGCCACATGCGGCCTCATCACAAGCTTTTTCTCGCTCAGTTCACTTTTACCCCCCGGCGCAACGCCCACAGCTGTTTCGCTTGCGCGATCGTTTCCGCGAGCACGTCAGGCGTGAGCGATTGCTTCGGGTCATCGCCGATGCCGTGACTCGGGCTCACGTGCGACTCGATGCACAGACCGTCCGCGCCGTACGCGACCGCCGCCAGCGCGCACGCGGGCACGTACGACGCCTTGCCGACAGAGTGCGAGGGATCGACCACGACCGGCGCCCAGGTTTTTTCCTTCAACAGCGGCGTGATGCTCTCGTCGGGATGATTGCGGTAGCCGTCGAGTGACGGCGCCGTGCCCCGGGGGCAGAGAATGATGTTTGGATTGCCGAAGGCCGCAATGTACTCCGCCGCCGAGATGAACTCGCTGATCGGGCCCATGTGGATCCCGCGCTTCAACAGCACCGTAGCGTCGCGGCGATTGGCCACCGCGCGACCGATTGCGCGCAGCAGCGAATAGTTCAGCGCGTTGCGCGCGCCGACCTGCAGGCACGCCACGCCGGCATCGAGCGCGAGTTTGATGTGCGCCTCCTCCATCACCTCGGTGTCGACCGGCAGCCCGGTGCGGCGCGCGCCCTCCTGCAGGATGTCGAGCGACTTCACGTCGCCCTGGAACGTGTACGGGTTCGTGCGCGGCTTCCACACGCCGCCCCGAATCATGTGCGCGCCCGCCTCCTTCACCGCCGCGGCCGTCTCGTAGAAATAATTCGGGTTCTTCGGATCGATCGTGCAGGTGCCCGCGATGATGAACAGTTCCTCGCCGAGCGTGACCCCGCCAATCGTCATCCGGTGCGTCGCGAGATCCGACCGCTTGTCCATCAGCTTGAACGGCGACTGGATCCGGTCGATGCGATCGACGTAGGCCAGGCCTTCCAGCCGGTTGATCATCAGCTCGTCGCGCTCGTCGCCGACAATCGCGTAGATCGTCCGCACCGCGCCGATGATCGGCTGAATCTTGCAGCCAAACTCGGTCACGATGGCTGTGACCTCGTGGAGCTGTTCGGGCGTGAGGCGGTTGGACTTGGGCAGGATCATGTTGGGGAACTTTGCTCTCAAATAAGGTTCTTGCGCAGCAAAAACCTAAAGGAACTTCTCGAATTCCGCCGGCGGCGGTGCCTTCGCCGCAAAGACTTGACGCGCCCCGCGCACCTCGTACTCGAACGACGTTTCCAGCGAATGGAGAAACATCCGCTTGGTCCCGGCGAGTTTCGCGAACTCCCGGTTGCGCCGAAAATCGCCATAAGTCTGGTCGCCGATGATGGGCACGCCGCGCTTCGCGCATTGCACGCGCAACTGGTGGCTTCGTCCCGTGCGCGGCTCCAGCCGTAGCAAGCTGACCCGGGGTTCGCGATGGCCCTGCCGGATGATGCTCATCCGGCATTCCGCCGGCACGTGACCGGCATGCGAGGCGGTCCGGATTTGTCCGCCGCGTTTCTCCACGGTCAGGAGATCGCGCCACAACTCGACCGGCTGGCGCGGCGCGCCGAAGACCACCGCATGGTAGACCTTGCGCACGTGCTTGCGCCTGAATTCCGCGCGAATTTCCGCCGCGAGCGCCGGATCGGCGGCGGCGAGGATCACGCCCGAGGTGGCTGAATCGAGCCGGTTGAGCAGCCAGAGGCGTTGTGGCTTGTTCGCCTCGCCGGTCATCCACTCGAAAAACTCCCCGTCCAGCACATACCGCGCGGTCAGCAGCGAGCGCGGCTCGTCGCCGGCTTCGTTGGGATGCGACAATACCCCCGCGGGCTTGTTGAACGCCGCGAGCCCGTTCGCATCTTTCGCCACCAGGGTCACTCCCCGGCCCAGCGGCAGCCTCGCCCAGTAATCCTCCGGCGGACCGCTCACTGATAGTGGAACGAGAAAACCATCTCCTGCTTGTCGCCGAGAATCGCCTTCATGTCGTCGGTCCACGCGCCGTACGGCATCCGATCGGTGATCGCGCTCACGCACGCGCGGGTCGCGGTTTCCGGCGCGGAGCTCTGCTCGACGCCGACACTCACAATGTTGCCGTCGCTGTTCATCACGAACTTCACCACGACGCTGCTGCCGATCGTCGGATTGGCCCTCAGGTTTTCCAGAATCTCCTCCCAGCGAATCTGCACGGCCTCGATCATCCGCTGCAGATACTGGCCGTACGTCGTCATCAGCGCGTTATGCGCGATCACGCCGACGTTCGAGGTGCCGATCTTGTTTTCCGACAGAATCGCGGGCCGCACCTGCTGCTGCCGGACGACCTGCGGACGCGGGCGGGGGCGTTTCGGGTCAATCGCGGGCTGGTTGGCGTAGCTCGTCGCGTCGTTCAACGGCGCATCCTTGGTGCCCTCGACCTTTTCCGGCACGGCGCTCGTGTTCTCCACCCGTTTCGCGAGCGAGGCGCCGAAGCCTTCCTTGTTCTCGCCCTCGAATTTCTCCGTGCCGGACAGCGGATTCTGTTCCCGGCGCGGCGGCGCGACCGGTTGCTCGGCGACCGGCGCCGGCGTGGGTGGCGCGACCGCCTCCTGATGCTCGATCGGCTGCCGCAGCTGGCCACTGACAATCTGCGTCGTCTCGCTTTCCTTCTTCCCTTCCGTGGCGGGGCGCTCGCTCTTGCCATCCGGCGTCGGTTTTTCCTGTGCGACCTGCTGGTTCTGCGCGCCGAAATTGAACGTCTTGTCCGGCTTGTTTTCCGGTGCCTCCGGATTTGTTTCGACGAACTTGAAGGGATCCCGCGGTTTCGGTGGCGGCTGCTTCGCGAAAGTCTCCGGGACGAGCTCGATGTTGAACTCCCGCGGCGTGCTGTGCGGGCGCTGGGCCACGGGGATGTGCTCGATCCGGAAAATCTGCGGACCCACCAGCCAGAGCAGCAGGTGGAAAATGATCACCGCCAGCAAACCAATCGACGTCGAGCGGGTGTCGGGATCGCTCCACAGCCGCGCCCCCAGCCGCCGCAACGCGGTCGGCAGGCTCGGAGTGGCGATGGTTTGGCTCATGGCAGGAGGGCTGGACGCAGGTGGACCGGGAAAGTCATGGCCGCAGACCGCACCGGGTCAAAATTTGTTTCGTCGCTTCGATCGGCAGCCCAACAATGTTGGTTAACGAACCGGTGTAGCCGGCGACGATGAGGTCACCATGTTCCTGAATCGCGTAACCGCCGGCTTTGTCCAGCGGGTTGACCCGCGCGAGGTACGTTTCGATCGCACTCTCGTCGAGCGGCTTGAAGGTGACTTCGCTCGCCACGCCTTCGTCGATTGCGAGACGCTCCTGCCGCCGCCGCAGCGCCAGCCCGGTGAACACGGTGTGGGTGCGTCCGCTCAGCCGCCGCAGCATCGCGCGGGCTTCCGCCAGGTCACGCGGCTTGTTCAAGGCGTGGTGGTCGATGAACACGGTCGTATCCGCGCCGAGCACGAATGCCTCCGGATGCCGCTTGGCGACCCAATCGGCCTTCAACGCCGCGTTGTGGGCCACCATCACGCGCGGATCGGTGGACGCCTCCTCGTGCTCGGTCACCTGCGCGACGACGACCTCGAACGGCACGCCGAGTTGCGCCAGCAGTTCGCGGCGCCGCGGTGACGCGGAGGCGAGGAGGAGTTTCGAAAACATTTGTTGTAGCGGCGGTCTATGACCGCCGAACCGCCGGCGGCGGTCTATAGCCGCCGAAACACACCATGACCTGTTTGCGCGACGATCATGGACCGCCGCTACAGTCTCTGATTCGGCCGCCGCTCACGGGCCCTTCTCCGCCAGCACGCCGCGGACATCGCCGCGGGCCCGGGCCAGCTCGACGCGGCTCAGGTTGTATTGGTAAACCGCCTCCACGAGGTTGTCGTCCGCTACCGCGAGCTGCGTCTGCGCCTCGACCACCTCGCGGTTGTCGGCCACGCCGTTCTGGTAGCGTTGCTGCGCGAGCCGCAGCTGATCTTGCGCGAGCCGCTGGTTTTTTTGCGCAACCGCGACCTGTGCGTTGCGCGAACTGGCATCCTGCGCCGCGAAACGCAGCTCCGAGGAAATCTGCAACTCGAGGTTGTGCAGCCGCGCCTCCTGCGACCGCTGGCGCGCCAGCGCGACGCGGCGATCGGCGCCGGCGCGGAGGCCATCGAAGATCGGCACGCTGAGCGTCCCGGTGACGGACCATTCGGGTTGCTTCGGGTCGTCGAAATTCGCCGCCCCGCGACCGTACGTGCTGCCCAGCGTGAGCGCCGGCAACCGCTCGAACGTGGCGCTGCGCACATCGATCCGCGCCTGCTCGAGCGCTTTTTGCGCACGAAGATAATCGGCGCGCTTTTCGAACGTCGTCTTCTCGTCGCCGAACAGCATCAGCATCCCGTCGCTCGGCTTGAGCGGAAAATCCTCCAGTTGCAGCGGCTGGGCCACGGGAAGGTCGATCGCGCGTTTCAACAGCAGTTCGCTCTGCAGGTCAGTCGTGACCTGCTGGAGCCGCGCCTGCTCGGCCTGCGCCAGCTGCGCCTCGGCGCGCGTGACATCGATCTGCGTCGCGACGCCGGCGTTGAGCTGGTTGCGCGCGAGATCGAACAGCGAACGGGCGCGGGCGATATTCGCATCCACGACCTCCAGCCGCCGCAGGTTGCGCAGGTGCGCGAAATAGCTCTGCGCCACGCTCGCCAGCACCGTCTGCACCACCGCGTTGTAATCGGCCTGCGCGATCTCGGCGCCGACGCGGGCCGAACGCGTGGCCGACCATCGCTGCGGGTCGACGAGCGAATAGTTGCCGGTCAGCAAGGCGTCGAAGCGGTTCGTCGGCCGCTGGGTCGTGGCGCCGGTGTTGGTCAGCGGCACCGCCTTGCTCCGGCGTTGCTGCAGCGAACCGTTGATGATCGGCAGGACGGCGGAGCGCGCGATGGTGGCCTGTTGGACCGCCTGCACCACGGCTTCGCGACTGAGCAGGACATTCAAGTTGACGCGCTCGACGGCCGCGAGCGCCTGTTCCAAGGTCAGCGTGCCGGACGGCTCGGCGGCACGGCCCGTGCCCGCGAACACCATCAAACTCAGCAGCAAGCAGCGCGATCGGTTGGGCATAGAGAGAGTGAGAGCAAATCGCGCGGTTGACGCGGAGCGCAAGCCCGGAGGAACCTAGGTTTTCGCGCAGCGAAAACCTATGCGTCTCGGTCTCGCCCAGCTCAATCCGACCGTCGGTGATCTCGCCGGCAATCGCCGCAAGATCCTCGATGCCTATGCCGCCCTCGTCGCGCAGGGTGCCGAGCTGGTGATTTTCCCCGAACTGGTGGTCTGCGGCTACCCGCCCCGCGATTTGCTGTTCAAAAGGCGGTTCGTCCCCGACGTCATGGAATCGCTGGCCGAGATCGCCGCCGCCGTTGGCGCGGTGCCGGCGATCATTGGCACCGTCGAAGCGAACCCCACCGGACGCGGGCGTCCTTTTTTCAACTCCGCCGCGTTCTGCTACCGGGGCAAGGTCGGCTCGGTCGGCCGGAAATGCCTCCTGCCGACGTATGACGTCTTCGACGAGGACCGGTATTTCGAGCCGGCGATCTCGCCGACCATCGTGAACCACGCCGGCCACCGGATCGGAATCACGATCTGCGAGGACATCTGGACCCATCCGATGCTCAGCACGCGCCGGCTCTACAGCGGCCGCGTGCCGATCGAGCAACTCGCCGACCAGAAGTGCGACCTCATGGTGAACCTGTCCGCGAGCCCATGGCACAGCACGAAGGAAGCGGTGCGCCAGAATCTCGTCGTCGGCGACTCGGCGCGCGCGCTCGGATGCCCGGTCGTTTACGTGAACTGTGTCGGCGGGAACGACGAGCTGATCTTCGACGGTCGCAGCCTGGTGTGCGATGCCCACGGCCGCGTGACGGTCGGGCTCGCCGCGTTCGCCGAGGACTTGCGCGTCGTCGAGGTCAGGCCGCACACCGGCACCAACGCGCCGTTCGAGACGCCGACCTTGCACGCGAGCTTCGGGCAGGACGAATATCGCGACATGTTCGACGCGCTGGTGCTCGGGCTGCGCGATTATGCCTACAAGAGCGGTTTCAAGCGCGCGCTCGTCGCGCTCTCGGGCGGCATCGATTCCGCCGTCGTGGGCGTGATCGCCGCGAAGGCGTTCGGTCCGGAAAATGTCATGGGCGTGTCGCTGCCGTCGGCCATTTCCTCGCAGCATTCGCGCGACGACGCGCGGACGCTGGCGGCGAACCTCGGCATTCGCTTCGAGACGATTGCGATCGCGGATGCGGTCGCCGCCTGCGAACAGTCGCTCGCGCCGATGTTCGAGGGCCGGCCGCGCGATGTGACCGAGGAGAACATCCAGGCGCGGATCCGCGGCGTGTTCATGATGGCGCTGTCGAACAAGTACAATTCGCTGCTGCTCACGACGGGAAACAAGAGCGAGATGGCCGTCGGCTACTGCACGCTCTACGGCGACATGGCCGGCGGGCTCGCGGTGATCAGCGATGTCTTCAAAACGCAGGTCTACGCCCTCGCGCGCTGGATCAACTCCGACCAAGCGTCGCGAGCGGGCCGCGCAACGGAGATCATCCCGTCGTCTTCGATCGAGAAGCCGCCGAGCGCGGAATTGCGGCCGAACCAGACCGACCAGGACAGCCTGCCGCCCTACGATGTGCTGGACACGATCCTCAAGGGCTACGTGGAGGAGGGGCTTTCGCGCCGCGATCTGGTTGCGCAGGGCTTCGCCGAAGCCGTCGTCAACGACGTCGTGCGCAAGGTCGACCTCAACGAGTACAAGCGAAAGCAGGCCGCGCCGGGGCTGAAGATCACTCCGCTGGCCTTCGGCGTCGGCCGGCGGATCCCGATCGTGCAGAAATACGTGAGCTGAGGGACAAACCACTAATGCTCACTAATGAACACTAATGGGCATGAGCTCTTTCGGCAGGAAGGCTACAACCTGATGTCAGCCGCCTTCGAGGTGTATAACGAGAAAGGAAGCGGGTTTCTCGAGGATGTTTACCATGAGTGCCTCGAGCGAGAGCTGACGCGGCGACACATCCAGTGGAGCAGCAAACCCACACTTCTGATCTACTACAAGGGCGAGCCGCTCACGAAAACCTATGCGCCTGACCTGCTCGTCTACTCGGAGATAATCGTGGAGCTCAAGGCCGCGAAGGCCCTCGCGCCGGAACACGAAGCACAGCTTATCAATTACTTTAAGGCTACCCGCAAACGGATCGGCTATCTCATTAATTTTGGTGCGCACCCGAAACTCGAGTGGCGACGCTTCATCGTCGACCATCCGCCGATTTAAATTTAGTGCCCATTAGTGTTCATTAGTGGTTTCAAAAAAAATGTCCGTTTCCGACCAACTCTTCACCCGCGCGAAGCAACTCATCCCGGGCGGCGTCAACTCGCCGGTCCGTGCTTTCCGCTCCGTGGGCGGCACGCCGTTTTTCGTGAAGGCGGCGCGGGGCGCCACGCTCGTCACGGCGGATGACCGCGAGCTGATCGACTTCGTCTGCACCTGGGGCCCGGCGATTCACGGGCACAATCACCCGCGGATCAAAGCCGCCATCGCGACGGCGCTCGAGCACGGCACGTCGTTCGGCACGCCCAATCCCTACGAAGTCGAGATGGCCGAACTCATCGTGAAGTTCGTGCCGTCGATTCAGAAGGTCCGGATGTGCAACAGCGGCACCGAGGCGACGATGTCCGCGATTCGCCTGGCGCGCGGCTACACGAAACGCGACAAGATCATCAAGTTCTCCGGCTGCTATCACGGCCACTCCGATTCGCTGCTGATCAAGGCGGGATCGGGCGCGCTTACCCACGGCCATCCGGACAGCGCCGGCGTGCCGGCGTCGTTCGCCGCCGAAACCGTCGTGCTGCCCTTCAACGATCGCGGCGCGCTCGCAGCGGCTTTCGCCGCGAACCAAGGCCAAATCGCGTGCGTGATCCTCGAGGCGTACTGCGGCAACGTCGGCTTCATCATGCCCGATCCGGGCTACCTCGCGTTCGTCCGCGCTCTCACGGCGAAGCACGGCACGGTCCTCATCTTCGATGAGGTCATGACCGGGTTCCGCATCGCGAAAGGCGGCGTGCAGGAGCGCGAGAAGATCACGCCGGACCTCACCTGCCTCGGGAAAATCATCGGCGGCGGACTGCCGGTGGGCGCGTTCGGCGGCCGGGCCGACATCATGGACCTGGTCGCGCCGCTCGGGCCGGTTTACCAGGCGGGCACGCTCAGCGGCAATCCGCTCGCGATGGCGGCGGGCATTGCGGGCCTGCAGTTGCTCGAGGAGCTCAATCCCTACCCGCGGCTCGATGAACTCGGCCGGCAGTTGCGCGACGCCGTGCTCGCGGCGTGTCGCGCGAAGGGCATCCCGGTGCAGGTGCCGCAGTGCGGCTCGATGTTCAGCATCTTCTTCACGCCGACGCCGGTCCGCGACTACGCGACGGCACTCAACGGCGATGCGAAACTCTTCGGCCGGTTTTTTCACGCGTGTCTCGCGCGGGGCGTTTACCTCGCGCCCAGCGCGTACGAGGCGGGGTTCATCTCGACCGCGCACGACGGCGCCGCCATCGCCAAGGCCTGTGACGTGCTGGCGGAATCGATCCGTTCGCTGTGAGTAGTCCAGCCGGCTCTTCGTAGCACGGGCAACCTGCCCGTGCTCGGCCACGACGCGGGCAGATTGCCCGCGCCACGCCCATTTCGCGTGATTCGCCCGTTTCGCCGGACATCTCGCATGGTGGAGTTTCCGGAACTCTAAGTTCTCGCAAATTCCCATCGTTCGACAATGGTTTTGGCCGTTATCCGAATAATGCGTCGCCTCACCTGTTTCCTCGCGATTTGCGCCACGCTCAGCCGAGCGGTTCTTGCCCAGCCCACGGACGCCCCTGTCCTGTCGATCGATGAATTGAAGCCCGGCCAGCAGGGCGAAGTGTGGACCGTCTTTCGCGGGACCGAACCCGAAGCCTTCAAGGTCGAAGTCACCGGTGTGTTGCGTAACGCGCTCGGACCCGGGAAGTCGCTAATCGTGTGCGAGCTCACCGATCCGCGCGTCCAGAAGATGGGCGCGGTCGCCGGCATGAGCGGCAGCCCGTTGTACATCGACGGCAAGCTCGCTGGCGCGCTGAGCTATCAGATTCAACGTTTCGAGACCGTGCATCACGCCGGTTTCACGCCGGCCGCCGATCTCGCGGAGGTTCGCGACAAGTCGAAGCTGCAGTCGAACGTCATCGTTTCGCACGAGCCGCGCGGCAGTGGCGACGGCACGTTCCACTCCTTGCAGCCGGTGTTCACGCTCGGCGGCCTCAGCCCCGCGGTGGCGGAATTGTTTGCGCCGCGGTTCGCCGCGCTCGGACTCGAGACCACGGCGCTCGGCGGCAGCACGCAGTCGGCCGCTTCGCTGGCGCTGCCGAACGCCGAGGTGAAAGCCCCGAGTTTGCGCGCGGGCGCGGCCGTTTCGGTCGCGCTGGCGACCGGCGATATCACGCTGGCCGGCACCGGCACCGTGTCGCGCGTCGATGGCACGCAGATCACCGCGTTCGGCCATCCGATGATGTCGCTCGGCGAGGTCGCGCTCCCGATGTGCGCGGCCGAGATCATCACGATTCTCCCGTCGCAGATGCAGTCGGTGAAGATCGCCAACACCGGCTCGATCATCGGCACGATCACGCAGGACCGGCTCTCGGCGGTCTCCGGCACGCTCGGCGCGGGGCCCGAAATGACGAATGTCGAGGTGACGGTCACGCCGTCGCGCGGCGCGCCGCGCACGTTGAAGTTTTCCGTCGCGCGGCAGCAGCAGCTCACGCCGGTGCTCGTCGCCGCCGGCGTCAGCCAGGCCATTCTTGGCTCGAACGACGCCGGGCTTGCCAACGGCTTCCGGCTCAAGAGCAACGTGAGCTTCCCCGCGTCGCCGAAGCTGGCGTTCCAGACGCTGTACGCCGGCCCGCAAGGCTTCACGCAGGGCCTGAACGAGTTCGTGCAAGGCCTGGCCGCGAATTTGCAGAACCCGTACGCCAAGACTTTCCCCGAGAACGTCTCGTTTACGATCGAGCCGCTGGAAACCAATCCCGCGGTGACGCTCGATATGTTCCAGCTTTCGCGGACGCAGGTCAGCGCCGGGCAAACCATCCAGGCCACGCTCGCATGGCGCGACTGGCAGGGCGACGCGCATCGCGAGACCATCGATCTCCCGATCGATCCGGCGTGGAGCGGCAAGCAACTCGAGGTGATTCTCGCCCCCGGTCGCGCGCTGGACGAGCTGACCGGCCGGCCGCGGACGATTGCCGCCTCGGAATTGCGCAGTTTCGAAGCGTACCTCGCCGCCATGCGTGACGACCGGCCCGCCGACGGCGTGTGCGTTGCCGTCGTCGAGAAGGCCTCGCTTTTCAGCGACCAGACCGTCGCCACGCCGGAGGCGCCCGGTTCGATCGAACGCATCGCCCGCGCCGCCGACGAGGCGCGTTTCCGCCGCCGCGACGCGCTGCTGCCGCTCTGGGAAAAACACGTGCTCGAAGGCAAGCTGCTGAACGCGATCGTCCGCCGGCCGCTGACGGTCGTGGAGTAGACGCCGCGGAGGTTCTGCGCCCAAGCAAATGCGAAGGCAGCCACCGCGGAGCACACAAATAACGCGGATAGTCGGCGCCTCTCTGCGATCCGCGTGGTCCGCGTATTCCGCGGTCAAATGGTTTGGTGCCGCCTTGCAACGTTTGCCACGGATTGCGAAACCGCGGAGTTTTTGACCGCGGAGCACGCGGACAACGCGGAGCAATGCCGGAGAATCGCCGCGCTCCGCGTACTTCGCGCCGGGTATTCCGCGGTCAAAACATCGCGGTTTGAAATCGTCCCGACGCGAGGTGAAGCGAACCGCTCCTCCACTCTGCGCCTTGCATTTCTCGCGGCTTCGCGTCCGTGTTGTGGGCGTGTTTCGCCGCGCATTTCTCCTCGGGTGGGTCGCCTGCTTGCTGATGGCGCCCACGTTCGCCGATCCGCTTTCGAAAAAGACCGACATCGATTTCTTCCGCGATGTCCCCAGCCGCAACCTCAAGGGCCTCGCGACGCGCTCCGATGGCCGGCTGGTGGCCGGGCCGATGTTGAAGGAAATTTCCTCCACGCCGCCGGCAGACTTGTTGTGGACGCTGGAGCGAACGGCGGACGCGAACAAATGGCTCGTCGGCTCCGGCCCGGAAGGCCGCATTCTCGAAATCACCGTCGATGCGTCGCGGCAGAGCTACACCTCGCGCGATGTCGTCAAGCTCGACGACCCGCAGGTCTTTGCGGTCAAGCAGCTGTCCGATGGCTCGATCCTCGCCGGCACTTCGCCGAAGGGCGCGCTGTACCTCGTCCGCGACGAAAAGCCCTTCGCCCGCGTCGCCTTGCCGGTCGATTCGATTTTTGACCTGGTGATTCTCAACGAGGGCACCGCGCTGGCCGCCACGGGCAATCCGGGCCGGATCTACAAGATCGACCTGAAAAAATTCGCGACGGTCGGGCTGGTCGCCGACAAGATCACCGACACGAAAATCCTCGCCGACCGCGGCATCACGGTGTTTGGCGAGATTCGCGATCGCAATGTACGCCGGCTCGCCCTGCTCCCGAATGGCCGGATCGCCGCCGGCTCGGCGCCGCGCGGCAACGTCTACACTTTCCCGCGCGAGGGCGGCGCGCCGGTCATCCTGCAGGAAAACCGTGACGCGGAGGTCACCGACCTCCTGCCCCAGCCCAACGGCGACCTCTACGCGACGATCGTGTATTCCTCGACGACCAACGAATCGCGGATCACGCCACCGGCGACGCCGGCGAAGCGCGAAGGCAAGGAGGAGCCACCCCCGGCGGCCGTGCCGGAGCGGTTCGGCGGGCGCAGCGCGCTGGTTTGGTTTCCCGCGAACGGTTTTGCCGAGATCCTCACGGCGCGACCCAACACCGCGTTTTACCGCGTGGTGCGCCGCGGCGACACGTTGCTCATCACCGGCGGCGAACAGGGCGAAATCCTCGGTTATGATCTCAAGGCGCGACTGTCGCTCACGTTTGCCGGCAGCATTTCATCACAACTCAACGCGATCCAGCCCCTCGCGACCACGACCGCGGCGACGGCGGCGGACAAATTCCTGATCCTCCGCAACAACGCGGCCGGGCTCGCCGTCCTCGATTTCACCGGCGGCGGCACGCACGAAGCGGAGACGCGGCGAATCGACCTGGGCACGAATTCGCAACTGGGTGCGCTGCGCTTCAACCGGCTCCGCCACGTCACCGAGGACATTCTCGCGCCGGAAATCCGGACGAGCAATGGCAGCGACGAAGTCGAGGGCTGGGGAGCGTGGACGGCGCTGAAAGCGGGTGGCGACGCCGGCTGGCGGGGCGAGGAGTTGCGCGGGCGTTACGTGAAGCTGCGAATGCGCATCAACGGGGACGCCGCGGCGGCGGCGCCCAACCGCGAACCATCCGGCGATGCCACGCGCGGCGGGACGAATTTCGAAATCGATCGCGCAACCCTCTTCGTGCTGCCGCAGAACCGCCGGCCGCAATTGCAGGATTTCCGCGTGCTCACGGCGGGCTATGGCGTCATCGCCGCGCACGAGTCGCCGCCGCCGGCGGTCGTCGCGCTGAGTCAGCTGCTGCAAGCGCCGAAGGAGGAGGATCGCCGGCGCAGCGCGTTTCTCAGCAGCCAGGTCGTGCCGTCGCCGGGCACGCAAGTGATCCTCTGGACGATCTCCGATCCGGACGGCGACATCCTGCTCAGCACGTTTTCGATCCGGCGCGACGGCGAAGCGAACTGGACCGACGTGGTGGCCAACACGCGCGACAGCTTCGCCCAGTTCGACACGAAGAATCTGCCGGATGGCGTTTATTTCACGCGACTCGTCGCGACGGAGACGGCGCCGCGGCCGATGGGCGAGCGACTGACCCAGACGTTCGAAACCGATGATCTCATTGTCGATCACACCGCGCCGGAAATCATCGAGGCGAAGGCGGAACGCACCGCGACGTCGGTCGTGATTACGATCCACGGTCGGGACAAACTTTCGCTGCTCGACGGCATCGAGGTGATTTTCAACAACAATGTCCGCGAGACCGTCGAGCAGCCGGTGGACGGAGTGCGCGACGGGCGCGAGGAAACCTTCGTGCTCGACGTGCCGCTGGCGCGCGTGTCGAACGCGACCTCGGTCGAGGTCACGCTCTACGACGCGGCGGGCAACGGCACCGCCAGGCGAATGACGTGGTAGTCTTTGCGGTTGCGGGGATCCGGCGGAGTCGATCATGATGGCCGATCACACGGCGCGCGGGCTTATCGTGAACTCGCCGCGGTGGAAACAACCATGAAGCGTCGCACTTTTCTCAAAACGGCCGGCACCGCCGCAGGCGGGCTGGCCATCGGTCTGCGTCCGATTGCTTTCGCCGATCCGGCGGATGCCGGTCGGAAGCTGATACCGCACGCCAGCGGGTTGCCACGCCGCATGCTCGGCCGGACCGGACGCGCGGTGTCGATCATCGGTTATCCCGGGCTGGCCCTGGCGAAGATCGCCCAGGCCGAGGCGAACACGGCATTGCGCAAGGGCTATGATCTCGGCGTGAACTATTTCGACGTCGCCCCGGCGTACGGCGACGCGGAGATCAAGATGGGCATCGCCATGGCCGAGTCGAAGATCCCGCGCGACGAAATCTTCCTCTCGTGCAAGACGAAGCAGCGGACCGCCGAAGGTGCGCGCAGCGAGCTCGAACGGTCCCTCATGCGACTCAAGACCGACCACTTCGATCTTTACCAGCTGCATGTCATGTCGACCAAGGCCGACGTCGAGGCGGTGTTCGCACCGGACGGCGCGATGAAGACGCTCGAGCAGGCGCGCGAGCAGGGCAAGGTGCGCGCGCTCGGCTTTTCCGCCCACACCAAGGAGGCGGCGCTGGCGCTGCTCGGCCGGTTCAAATACGACACGGTGATGTACCCCGTGAACTTCATCGAGCACTACACCCACAAGTTCGATCCCGAGGTGCTCTCGCTGGCCCGGGAAAAAGGCGCGGCGGTGCTGGCGATCAAGGGGATTTCCGCCGGCTCCTGGAAACGCGGCGAAGCGAAGACGCGCAACAATTACTGGTACAAGGCGCTGGAGGATCTGGACGAGATCGAACTCGCGCTGCGGTTCACGCTCTCGCTCGATCCGGTGGTGGCGGCGCTGCCGACCTCGTTCACCGACCTCGCTGAGAAGTCGATCGCATCGGCGAAGCGCTATCGCCCCGCGACCGACGCGGACCTGCAGGCGTTGCAGAAGCTGGTTGAAAAGTATCAGCCGCTTTTTCCACGCAACCCCTCGTGGGTTCACGCCGGCCCGCACACCGAATACTACAAGGTGGCGGTGTAGGCTTCGCGGATTGAACAGGAACGACCGCCGTGTCGTCCGAGGGCTCGACTGGAAACACGTGCAAGCCGGTCGACACGCTCGAGTAGCGCCGGCTTCCAGCCGGCCATCTCGTCGGAAGCCGGCTGGAAGTCGGCGCTACTTGAGACTCACGCCCGCGGGTGCGCCTTGGCGTAAATCTCGCGCAGCCGCGCAGTGCTGACGTGCGTGTAGAGCTGCGTGGTCGCGAGCTGCGAGTGGCCGAGCAGTTCCTGCACAAGTCGTAAATCCGCCCCGGCGTTCAGCAGATGCGTCGCGTACGAATGCCGGAGCTTGTGCGGCGACAGGTCCATCGGCAATCCCGCGAGCAGAAGATAGCGTTTCAGCATCCGCTGCACCGATCGCACGTCCAGCGCGCGCCCCTTGCCCCCACCGAGCACGCGATCGTTCGTGCCGGCGTCACTGGCAAATTCCTCCCGGTATTTCTTCAGCACGGCAAGCGCCACGCGACCAAGCGGGCACAGCCGTTCCTTGCGGCCTTTGCCGACGACGCGGGCCACGCCGGAATCCGGGTCGATTGCGCCATAGGTGAGCGCCACCAGTTCACTCACGCGGAGCCCGCCTCCATAGAGCAGTTCCATCGCGAGCCGATCGCGCCAGGCCGTCGCGGCGTCGAGCGTGCCGTTCTCGAGCAGCCGCTGCGGACCCGCCAGCAGCAGCTTCATCTGCTCTTCCGTGAGGAATTTCGGCAGGCGTTTTTCGAGTTTCGGCAGCGGCACATCGAGCAGCGGATTCCGCTGCAGCCGTCCGCGGGTCATCCAATACTTGAAAAACGTGCGCAGCCCGGACGCATGGTTGTGCAAGGTCCGCCGATCGAAACGCCGCTGCGCCTCGATCACGAAGTCGCGCAGATTGCGCGGCTCGAGCCGGTCGAAGCCGCGCGACCAGAGGTCGACCGCCGGATCGGCCAGCCAGCGGTAAAAATCGTCGAACGCCTGCCGGTAATTGCGAACCGTATACGCAGAGTAGCGGCGCTCCTTCGCGAGGTAATCTTCGAAGGGCGTCCACCATTCGGCGAGGACCGCGGGAGGAATTGGCGGCATGTGGTGGGGCCGGCTCTCCGAGCCGCCCTGAGGATCAGGTTGCGCGCAACCCAGGCCGGCTGGGGACAGCCGGCCCCACCTTGGCTTCGACTTCGCGCATCACCCTGGTCGCATGCAGCCGCAGCGCGGCTTCGGGATCCAATCCCTTCGCCCGCGCCGCCGCCGTGAGTTCGAACAGCATCTGGCCGAGCGAGGCTTCGTCGAGTTGCCGGCCGAGCGCCTGCACCTGCGTCGTGTCGACCACGCCCTCCGCCGGCAGGTGCTTCTTCTCAATCTGCCTCCACACCGCCTCGGCGAACATCAATGCCGGCAGCCGCGGCGGCAGATCCTTGAACACCCTGCCCGCGGTCGGCGCCGGACCATGCTTCTTTTCCGTCGCCTTGATCTTCTCCCACTCCGCGATGACCTGCTCCGAGGTTTCCAGCTTGGCCGGGCCGAAGACGTGCGGGTGCCGGCGGATCAGCTTCTCGTTGATGTCGCGCGCGACGTCGTCGAAATCGAAGAGTCCCTGCTCTGCCGCGATTTGCGCGTGGAACACGACCTGGATCAGCACGTCGCCGAGTTCCTCGCGCATGTGCGCGTAGTCGTTGCGGTCAATCGTGTCGATTAACTCGCTCACTTCGTCGATCAGACAGCGGACGAGCGACGCATGCGTCTGCTCGATATCCCAGGGGCAGCCACCTTCCCGGGCGCGCAGCCGCGCCATGGTCGCCTTGAGATCGTCGATTGCGCTCATTGGTGAAATTTGCCCACGGAATCCGCCGAACACACGGAGAATTTTTCAGCTTTGAATTCCGCCGGCTCCGTGTGTTCCGTGAACCTTCATGGCCGACAAGCTCACCGAGATCCTGGCATGGAAACGGCGCGAAATCGCGCCGCTGCTCCGCGATGTCTCCGCCGCCGAGCTGGCGCGGCTCGATGCCGGCCGGCCGCGGCCGCCCTCGTTCGCGACGGCCTTGCGGCGCGCCGACGGCCGGCTCGCCGTGATCTCCGAGGTCAAGCGGCGCTCGCCATCCGCCGGTGAGATCAAGCCGGGCGCGTCGTCGCTCGAGCAGGCGAAGCGTTACCAGGCGGCCGGCGCCGACGCCCTGTCGATTCTGACCGACGAAAAGTATTTCGGCGGCACGCTGGACGACTTGCGCGGCGTCACCGGGTTCTTCGCCACCACGCCGCCGGCGCGCCCCTGCCTGCGCAAGGATTTCATGGTCCATCCCGTCCAGGTGGCGGAAGCCCGGGAAGCGGGCGCGAGCGCGATCCTGATCATCGTGCGCGCGCTCAACGACGAGGAGATTCGCGTGCTGCAGGCCGCGGCGCAGGCGGCCGGGCTCGACACGCTTTTCGAGATTCACGATGAGAGCGAACTCGAGCGCGCGACGAAACATGGCGCAAAAATCATCGGCGTGAACAACCGCGACCTCGCGGTCTTCACCACCGATTTGGGCCTGAGCGAACGCCTGATCCCGAAGTTTCCCCGCGACGTGATCGCCGTGAGCGAGAGCGGGATCTGTTCGGCTCGCGATGCCGCCCGCGCGCGCGCCGCCGGCGCCCACGCCGTGCTCGTGGGCGAGGCGTTGATGCGCGCGCCCGATCCCGGCGCGCTGATCGCGGAGTTCCGCGCGGTCTGACTTACCATGAACCAACGTCCGATCAGCGCCTACACCAAGGTTGGCGGCCTGTATTTCTTCGCGCGCACGCTCGACAAGATTCGCAAACACGCCCGCGGCGAGCTGCACCCGGAGCACCACGAGTTTCTCGGCAAGGGATTCGACGGCCGGCTCTGTCATTTCCTCGGCGTGAGCTACGAGGCGTTGAAAGCGCGCACGCTCGCGGGGGGCACGGACGAGGAGATCTTCGGCTGGTGCGAGCAGCACGGCCGGAAACTCGGCGATGCCGACCGGCTGATCTGGAATGGCTTCGCGGCCAAGCGCGGCTGGCGCGACGACGCCACGGCCGGGCTCGAGCAGAACAAGGCCGCCAGCGGGCTGGCGCACCGGGCCGATCTGGTGACGTATTTCGATTATTACGAAGTCGACGAGGGCCGCGCGCCGCGGTGAACCATGCCGCTGTCGCCGTCCGCCACGCGGGAATTGCTCGCCCAGCTCGGTCATGCGCCGAAGCGGTTTCTCGGGCAGAATTTCCTGATTGACGGCAACATTGTCCGAAAATCCCTCGCGCTCGCGGAGATCGCGGCCGGCGACATCGTCGTCGAAGTTGGCCCCGGCCTCGGCACGCTGACGACCGCGTTGCTCGAAACCGGCGCCGAGGTGTGGGCGGTCGAGAAGGACCGGACATTGCACGCGCACCTCGAGTCCGCCCTCGCACCGCGGTTTCCGCAGACGCTTCACCTGCTCGAAGGGGATGCGGTCGAGCATCCGCTGGCGGGGCTGGAGGTGGGGCCGGCTTTCCGAGCCGGCCTGGGCGAGGATGCAACCCAGGCTGGAACTCAGGCCGCTTCGGAGAAGCGGCCCCACCTGGAATTCAAGATCGTCGCCAACCTGCCCTATGCCATCGCCACGCCGTGGCTCGACGAGGTGCTGGCCGGCCTCCTGCCGGCGCGCATGGTGCTGATGCTCCAGCAGGAGGCGGCGCGGCGTTATGCGGCCTCGCCCGGCTCGAAGTCCTTCGGCGCGATTTCGGTTTTCCTGCAAGCGGCCTACGATGTCGCGCCCGGCCATAAGGTCGCGGCCGCGTGTTTCTTTCCGCGGCCCGAGGTGGAGTCCCACCTGCTCAACCTGGTCCGCAGGCCCGCGCCGTTCGTCTTCCCGGCACCGGCCAAGGCGCTCATTCGGGCCTGTTTCCAGCAGCGGCGGAAACAGATCGGCGCGTTGCTCCGCGGGCGGCTGCCGGCAGCGGTCACCGGCTGGCGGGAACTTCTCGCCGCCGACGGGCTCTCAGAACAGACTCGCCCGGAAGCCATTCCCGTCGCCACCTGGATGCGGCTTTCCGCCCTAATGCCACCCCTGACTTGAAAGCCACCGCCCGGCCTGTACTGAGTTACCCCTCCATGTTTCGTCTCACGCTTGCGCTCCTCATTGGCTCCTTCGCCGCGGCCATGAGCCACGCCCAAGGCCTCGCGGGTAAGGTCGAAGGCCGAACGTACCACTCGCCCACCGGCATGTTCAAGGTGACCGTCCCGGTTCTGCCCGAACTCGGTGGTGACATCACGGATACGCCAAACGTCGTCACGTTCCAGGACGACTTCAACCTGCACGTGAGCATCGCGGCCTTCCAGCAGGACGCGACGCAGCGGTGGGAGCTTTCGACCCGCGGCGCGAAGGACTATCTCATCTACTTCTTCAGCAACTTCGTGCTCGCCGACTTCAAGCAAACCTTCCCCGGCGTGCGGATCGAGAGCGCGAAGTTCGTGCCGGGCATGATGGACGGCGCGTTGCTCACGTACATTCTCGTGCCCGGCGGGACGATGTTTCCCGAGCGCGTCGCGCGGGTGGGCGATGACAAGCCGCCCGTGGCCAAGCGCGGCAATCTCCTTTTCGCCAGGAACGGCTACGTGTTCGTCATCAGCACCGAGCTCGCCGAGCGCGTGATCGAAGGTCGCAGCTTCAGCAAGACCACGGCGGAAGAAGACGAGATTCTCCGCAACCGACTGGTCGACATCGTCAACAAGATGGCGTTCGCCAAACCCCCGGCGGCGGCGGAACCGGCGAAGAAATGAGCTGGGCGGGGCGGGAGCGCGGGCGGCGGGCGCGCTGATCATGGCGAAGTCCCCATCCGCCCCTGCGCTCACGCGCAGGACTGCTGCCTTTCGCGCGAGCGTCGCCGCGCTCCTCGCCCTGCTGCTCGGCGGCTGCGTTTACCTGCGGTTGCTCGAAGTGAAGCAGCAACTCGGCAAGTTCGACGAGTTCTTCGGGCTGCAAACCCGGGACGGGCTCGCGATTGTCTGCCACACGCCGGTGCTGCGCACGGGCGATATCCGCTGGATCGGCCTCAAGCCGGAGCAGGTCCGGAAACTCGGCCGGGCCGAGCAATGGCAGGCGCGCTGGGTGAAGCAACTGCCCGCCGGCGTCACCGAGGCCACCGAGTTCGACATCGTGCTCGAGTTGAGCTTTGCCGACGACAAGCTCAGCCGCATCGCCATTCCCGAACGATACTTCGCCGTCATGCCGAAGACATTTCTGATCGGCGTCATCAAGAGCCTCGGCCGCGGCAAAATCGACAAGACCGGGAAGAAGATCGAGGCGGAGATTTCCGCGGCGGAGATCGCGGCGGCGCGGCCCAGGCTGCCCGCGATTGACAAACTCCTGGGCCGGCCGAGCGAGGAGCGCGTCGAGGGCGGCACCACGGTGGTACGCTATCGGTACGTGCCCTCGACGAAGGAATCGCGCGCCGGTGTCTTCGACATGCACCTGACGTTCGACACGAAGACGGGCGATTTGCTGAAATGGCAGGGCTTCACGCCCGTCGGCCGGATCGGTTTCGATTTCACCGCGGGCCGAAAGAAATAGACTCCTTCAACGAACACCCCGGATTCGAGGCACCTGTCTTTTGACCCTAGTAAAAATCCCCGCCGCAAACGGCGGGGCCTTTAATCAAGCCACCCATTATGTCCTCACCGCGTTTTCCGATTCTGGTAGCCGCGAGCGTAAGCGAGTGGTGGCTCGTCCACTCGCTCACGCTCGCGGCTACACCAGCCAAGCCGGCGCAAGTTTCGGGATATCGGACCGATCACGAATGAACCAACCACCACCCAAACTCCTCGGGGATCTCACACTGCGCGATGCCGTGGAGGCGGACCTGCCGGCGATCGTTGACATCTATAATTCGACCATCGCGAGCCGGATGGTCACGGCCGACCTCACGCCAGTCACGGTCGAGGCACGGCGGCCGTGGTTCGCCGCCCACCAGCCTCCCACGCGGCCGATTTGGGTGCTTTGCGACTCGGGCGGTGTCGTCGCGGCGTGGCTGAGCTTTGATTCGTTCCATCCGCGCGCGGCGTACGACGGCACGGCCATGGTCGCGATCTACGTCGCGACCGCGCAGCGGCGCCGTGGCATCGGCCGGCATTTGCTCGAGCGGGCCGTCGCGCGCGCGCCGGCGCTCGGGTTGCACACGCTGCTCGGCTACATCTTTGGCCACAACACGCCGAGCCTGCAGCTCTTCGAGTCGCACGGTTTCGCGCGCTGGGCCCATCTGCCGCGCGTGGCCGTGCTCGACGGCGTCGAACGCGATCTTATCATCGTCGGTCGTCGCGTTCGCGCGTAATCCTTCAACCATGCGCCTGCTTCCTTGTTTCGTTATGGCCCTGCTGGTCGTTCTCCCGGCCGGTGCGCAACTCGCGCTCGCCGCCCCCGAAGTACCGGCCAGTCGCGCTCGCCCGTACGGCCTGGTCGTGCACGGCGGCGCCGGCGTGATCGTGCGCGACAAACTCTCCCCCGAGATGGAGGCGCAATACCGCGCGAAACTGCAGGAGGCACTCGACGCCGGCTACGCCGTGCTGGCCCGCGGCGGCAGCGCGCTCGACGCGGTCGTGGCGACGATCAAGCCGCTCGAGGATTCGCCTTTGTTCAACGCCGGCCAGGGGGCGGTGCTCAACGCCGACGGCATTTGCGAACTGGATTCCTCCATCATGGACGGCCGCACGCTGGGCGCCGGCGCCATCGCGGGGGTGCAGCACGTGAAAAACCCGATCACGCTCGCGCGCGCCGTGATGGAGAAATCACCGCACGTGATGTTCACTGGCGACGGCGCGGAACGCTTCGCGCGGCAAATCGGCGGAATCGAGCTCGTGCCCAACGAGTATTTCCAGACGGACCGCCGGCGCGAGGAGTTGAAACGCGTGCAGGAAAAGGAACAAGCGGCGCGCGGGCGCAGCGGCTCCGTCCCGTCACCCGACGACGCCGAGCGCAAGTGGGGCACGGTGGGCTGCGTGGCGCTCGATCGAGACGGCAACCTCGCGGCCGGCACGTCGACCGGCGGCATGACCAACAAGAAATTTGGCCGGGTCGGCGACTCGCCGATCATCGGCGCGGGCACGTACGCGAGCAACGCGAGCTGCGCGGTGAGTGCGACCGGGCACGGCGAATACTTCATTCGCATCGGCGTCGCGCGCGATATTGCCGCCCAGATGGAGTACAAGGGCGCGCGACTGGCCGACGCGGCAAGGGCCACCCTCGGCAAGGTCGCGCAGCTCGGCGGCGACGGCGGCGTGATTGGCATCGACCGCGACGGCAATGTCGCGATGCCGTTCAATACGCCGGGCATGTATCGCGGTTTCCGGCTGTCGACCGGCGCCGGCGCCATCGAGATCTTCGGCGAGAAAAACTAACCGCGATGCTTGCCGCCCCGGCGCGTGAGCGCGGGGATTATCCGAACGAGGACGAGACGGAGCTCGTCCCTCCATATCCGCAGTTCGTTCTGGCGGGCCGGCCTCCGCGCCGGCCTTGAAAGACAATCTCGGCTCGATTCACGGCGGCGGCTGATTGCGCACATCCGTCGGCGGCTGATTGGTTGGCGGTCCACCGCGACCGCCCCGGCCGCCGCGGCCCCCGCGACCGGGGAACGCCTCCGGCGGCGGCACCTCGGTGGGCAGTTGATCGGCGCAGAGTTCCAGCACCTCGATCGCGGTGAGGCCCGATTGCGCCGCGCCGTTCGTGCTTAATCGCGCGGCTTCGTCGACGGCGTTCAGCACGACGGGACCCTCGAGGTGCGTCGTCCGCACCGGCCCGCCCCCAAATCGCCCGAGCGACGCCGTCGCCGCCTTCGCAAACGCCGCGTTCTTGGTTTTCCAATACGCGTACGCCGCCAGCCGGGGCGTGCCCTGGCTGAAACCGCCCTGCTCGCCCACCAGCCGCGCGTCCGCGCCCTCGGCAGCCGTCTGCTTGTCCTGCAACAGCACGTCGCGGGGCGCGTTGCCCAGCCGGCAGTACTGCAGCCACATCTTCTGCCAGCCCGGGTGGTCGAAGAATTCATTGAGCTCGAACACCACCTCCGCGCCGCCCTGGATTGTCGTGAGATTGTAGCTGCCCACTTCCTGGTTCAGCTGGAAAAGTTTTCCCGTGTTCGGATCGTAACCCATCACGAGATTCCGGCCGCTGCGCAGCCAGTACGGCATGGCGAGCATCGACTCGACCCCGGCGACGATCTTGTCGCGCCACTTCGGGTCGCCGGTGCGTTCCCACTCGGTCATCCAGTTGCCCACGAACGCCAGCCAGTCCGGCCCCATGCGAATGCGCGACGGGTACTTCTTTTCCTCCTCGGTCGGCGGCTGGGCCAGCCGCATCGGATCAAATTCCAGCATGCGAAAATCCGCCGTCGCCACTTCGCGCATGAGATCGCCCGTCCGCTCGTCGGTCGTGAGATAATAATAGTAGCGCTTCATGCCAGCCTGGCTGATCCGCGCCTCTTTCGCCCCGCAGCCCCAATGCCGGACGTTGTGCCGCGAACCGAGCCCGGCCAGCAGCCCGAGATGGTAGCAGTCGACCTCGCTCGTGTGCCGTGTCATCGCCTCCGCCATCCGGAAAATCTCCGGCCGGCCACTGCGCAGAAAACTCAGCCAGAGCCACATGTCGGTGCCGAGCTCGGTGTTGTCCCACGCCATGCCGCCGAGATCGTAGCGCCACACGTGCCGCTCCGCATCGTACGAGTGCATCACGTCACCGAAGTCCCAATAGCCGTACCAGTGCTGCTGCTCGACCTGCTTGAGGTAAAACGCGAGGGTCGTGTCGAGCTGATCCTCCACGGCCGTTTTGAACGGCGTCGAGCGATCCGGCAGGCTCCAGAGGCCGAGCGCGCGCACCGAGTGCAGGTACTGCGGCGTGCACACCATCACCGGCAACTGGGTGCCGAGTTGCGCGAGCTTCGCGGTTTCGGCTTTGGCCGGCACGGCGGCCGTCGCGAACAGCGTGAGCTCGCTCGTGCGCGCCACGCCATGCGGCGTGCTCAACCCGGGTTGCACATCCTCGTACACCGCCTCGAGCCCGTGCGCGCGCGTGTCGTAATGCCGCAGGTCCATCGCCTCGGCCTCCGGCGACCACAGCCACGCGCGCAAAGTCGCCTCCGCCGTGCTGGCGTGCTCGACCTCCAGCGAAGTCGGGTGCGACTGCCAGAAATTCTTCACGCTGACGCCGAGTCCGCCGCTGACATCGCCGATGAACGCGAGGCCCGACGAACGCCGTCCGGCGCCCGCTGCGATCCACGCGCTTTGCGGATTGGTGCGCTTCACGATCGAAAAGCCGTCGGCGTTCGGCTGGACGAGCTTGAACGAATCCCACACCGCCCAGTCGGCGAGCAGGCCCTGGGCCCGCGGGTCGAGTGCCGCCTTGTTCGGCACCCGCTGGCCGGCGAGCTGCGCGGGGTACACGTCGCCTCCCGCGTCGCGATTGCCCACGAAGCGTCCCTGCCGCCCCACCAGGGGCTGCACGGGCTCCGCCCACAGCCCGCTGCCCTCGCCCGAGAACCGCACGTGCCGGTTCTGGACCTCCTCGCGCAGCGGCACCGCGAATTCGACGCCGAGCCCGCGGATGAAATCTTTCTGCTCGTCGCCGTCGTAAACGATCGAGTGCACCAGCCGCACCGTCGATTCGCCGGCGTAAAAATACAGCCGCACCACGAACGGCAGCCACTCGCGCGCAGTCGTCGATGCCTTGTGCACACCTTCGATCTTCAGCACGGCGCGCACGGGCCCGCTTTGCTCGACGCTCACCTTCACCACCTTTCCGAAAAACCTTTCGCGCCGCGGCGCCTCGTCGACCGCGCCGTCGGGACCGTTCTGCAGGATGCAAACCAGCCGGCCGCGCCGTGCGACCTCCCGACCGTCGACCGCGAGCGATTCGATCAGGTCGCCGCCCCACAGCGCCACCCGCGCCTGCAGTTTCCCCGTATCGATTGCGATGGTCGTGTCGCTGCGCCGCACGCGCACGACCGAGGCGGGCTGCGCGGCGCTTTCCCCCGCGCTCAACCGAAAAGGCCCCGCCACCTCCGCGCCAGCGACAGTGGCAAACCCGCTCCACTTCAACGAGCCGTCCGGCCAGTAGGCCAGCGGCCACGTTTGCAGCGGCAGTGTCTTCCCGTCGGCCGTGCTGAGCGCAAACGCCTGCGTTTTCCCGACGGCCCCCTTCGGCCACGGCACGCCCCAGCTCACGCCAGTCGGCGCCGGCGGCGGCTGCCCGCCGAGCCAGTTGATTTCCACCACGCCCGGCGTCGCGCCGCACATGACCGAGGAGAGAAGGCGAAGGACCAAGAAAGCGCGATGAGGTCTCATGGGGGGGGAAAGTTGGACGGCAGGACGCGCGAGATTCGCGTACGTTGTGCACGGAGATTTTTGATTCGAGTGCGATCGTTAATGAGCGCGATGACAGTTTGTATTGTTCGCCGCGGCGTGAGACGATCTCTTGCTCATTGGACTGTCCGCTATTGGCTGCACTTGGCTCCGCGGGCGCAGTCACCGCGTCTTAATCCTCTTCTGACTGCAAACCGTCTCGAGGCCCCTATGAAAACTGCGTTTCATCGCACGCTCCTGTGTTTCGTCGCCATGCTGCCGGCCTTACCGCTGCTGGCACCGGTCGCCCTGAGCCAGACCGCGCCGGCGGCACCGGTCGATGCCGCGACCGTGGCGCGGTTCGATGTGAACAAGAACGGCCGCCTCGATCCCAGCGAACTGGACGCATGGCGCGCCGATCAGGAAAAGACCGCCGCGGCGGTGCCCAAAGGCGAGACCAGCCTGCCGTCGGCCGACATCGTCGAGCTTTCGCCCTTTCAAGTCAGCGCCTCGACCGACAAGGGCTACTACGCCTCCAACACGCTTTCCGGCACGCGGATCAACACGAAGCTCGAGGACCTGGGCGCTTCCATCTCCGTCGTCACGCGGCAGCAGATGGAGGACCTCGCGCTTCTCGATATCAACGACGTGTTCCTCTACGAGGCGAACACCGAGGGCACGGGCACCTACACCGATTTCACGATCGACCGCAACGGCGCCGTGACGGACAACGTCTCCGGCGACCCGAACAACGCGAACCGGATTCGCGGCATCACCTCCGCCAACCAGGCGCGCGGGAACTTCGCCACCAGCGGTCGCGTGCCGCTTGATCCGATCAACATCGACGCGGTGGAGATTTCCCGCGGACCGAATTCGACCATCTTCGGGCTCGGCAACGCCTCGGGCACGGTGAACGTCATTCCCGCCCGCGCCAACCTGCAGCGCGCGAGTTCGGCCGCGGAATTCCGTTTCGACAACCACGGCAGCATGCGGAGTTCGCTCGATCTCAACCGGCCGCTGCTCCGCGACAAGCTCGCCGTGCGCGGCAGCGCGGTATTCCAGCAGGAAGAATTCGTCCGCCGTCCCTCCGTCACGCGGTCCAAGCGCTACAACGGCATGGTGACGTATCAGCCGTTCAAGAACACCACTGTCCGCGGGGCGATCGAATACTACGAGAACTTCGCGCGCCGTCCGAACTTCGTCCTCCCGCGCGATGGCATTTCTTACTGGGAACAGGTCGGCCGGCCCACCTGGGATCCCTCGACCTCGACCGTGACGCGCAACGGCGTGCGCACTGTCGTGCCGTACAACAACAACCAGGCCACCGAGACGGGTCTCTTCGGCCCCGGGCTGGAATCCGGCGGATCCGGGCTTTATGCCCGTCCCAGCCTGTTCATCGAGCCCGACGGCTCGATCCCGATTTGGATTGTCGGCCGCCAGAGCGGACTCGACACGAACAACCTCGCCACCCCGAACGCGCAAAGCGGCAATCCGCGACTGGTGGAAAGCCAGCCCGAACCGCGGACCAGCCCGCTGGCCGCGACCATTCCCAGCTTGAGCAACAAGGGCTATTACGACTGGTCCGACATCAACACGGCGGCGACGAACTGGGCCCAGAATCGGGTGCGCACCTACACCGTCGAACTCGAGCAGTTCTTCCTGCGGACGCCGCGCCAGGTGCTCGCCGCGCAACTCGGGTGGAACCGCGAGGAAGCGGACAATTACAGCCGCAATTTCATCGGCCAGGGCTCCGACAGCCCGATGGTGGTTTACATCGACGTGAACGAGAAGCTGACCGACGGCCGCGTTAATCCGTTTCTCGGTCGTCCGTACGTCAATGCGCTCGAGCCATCGGCGACCCGGAATCCGTTCTTTCGCGACATTTTCCGCGGGCAACTGGCCTACCAACTCAAGTTCTCCGATGAACGCGGCTGGACGCGGTGGCTGGGCGACCACGCTTTCTCCGGTTACGGCGAATACAAGAACACGATTAACCGGAACCTGCGGTTCCGCGATGCGATCCTCGACGATCACGCGTGGCTGCTGCCCGGGGCGAATCGCGGCAACGGCGCCGCCGCGGCGCGCGGCTATTACCGCTATTATCTCGGGGACAACAAAGGCGACAACATCGACTACGCGCCGCCAGCCTGGACGAGCGCCGCCGGCACCTACACGTTGAACTGGTACAACCAGACGGCCGGCCAGTGGGTCGCGGAGAAAGCCACGCTCGGCGAGGCCTACGCCAACGTCGGCAACACCGCGAATCGTCGCAACCTGATCAAGACCGAAGGCGGCGTGATGCAGAATCATCTCCTGCAGGACCGGGTCGTGACGACGTTTGGTCTCCGGGAGGACAGGAATTACAATCGCGATTCGGCCGGAACCGCGATGGGCGCGGACGGCATTCATCCCGATCTGGCCAGCAATCGCACGTGGCCCAATCCCTGGTTCCTGCGGTCGGGCAAGACGAAGCAGTACGGCGCGGTCGTCAAGCCGCTGCGCTCGGTCGCCTGGCTGGATCGGCGGGCGGAACAGGGCGGCGTCACCGGGTTCGTGGCCGATGTGGCCCGGTCGCTGAATTTCCACTACAACCGTTCCGACAGCTTTTTCCCGTCAACCGTCGCGCAGAATCTCGTCGGCGAGATGCTCCCCGATCCGAGCGGCCACGGCAAGGACTACGGCTTTTCGATCAATGTGCTCGGCGACAACCGGCTCGTGGTGCGCTTCAACCAATACGAAAACACGCAGGCCAACTCGCGCGCCGGCGACAGTGGGACGATCGCCACGCGCGCCGCCCGCATCGATTTCAGCAACACGACTGGCGGCAGTGATCGGTTCAATCTCTACCGTAATGCGCGCGAGTGGGTCATTGGCGCGAACCCGGGCTGGACGGAGGCGCAGGTCGCGACCGAGGTCGCCCGGCAGATGGGCTTCCCGGAAGACCAACTCGCGCGGATGAACGCCTACACCATCAGCGACACGTCCGACGTGTCGTCGCGCGGCAAGGAAATCGAGGTGAACTACAACCCGAACCGGTTCTGGACCTCGCGCGTCACGGTGGGCCAGCAGCGGACGGTCGACAACCGACTCTCGCCCGCCATCGGCGAATACATCGCCGGGCGCATGCCGCTCTGGCTGAAAATCACCGACCCGCGGAGCAACACGCCGTGGTGGACCACCAAGTACGGCGGCACTTCGCCCGAGGACTTTTACGTTACGTCGGTTCGAGGCGCCTACAAACTCGCGACTGCCAACGAAGGAAAGCCGAAGTCGCAGGTCCGCCAGTGGCGGGTCAACCTCTTCAGCACCCTGCAGCTCGCCGCGGTCAGCGACCACCGCTTCATCAAGCGCTTCGCGGTCAACGGCGCGGTTCGTTGGGAGGATAAAGGTGCCATCGGCTTTCTCGGCGACCCGAACGATCCGAACGCCTACGATCCGAATCGGCCGATCTTCGACCGGGCCCACCTGTATCTCGACGCGGGTCTGATCTACAACCAGCGGATCCTGAGCGACCGCGTGCGGATGCGGCTGCAGCTGAATGTGCGCAATCTCGCCGAGGGTGGCCGGCTGCAGCCGATCGGCGCCTTGCCGGACGGTCGGATTCACACCTACCGGATCATCGACCCGCGACAGTTCTTCCTCACGGCGAGTTTCTCGATGTGATTCAATCGCTTTGGGTCCGATCCCTCGACGCTCGCTTCGGCCGCGAGCGTGAGCCCCTCGACGGGCTCCGGATCCTGAGCCTATACGGGATCATGCAGTTGGCTTCAGGTGGAACGCGACCTCCGGGCGCGTTCTTACTGCGGGCAGGCTGAGACGGCGCCCGGAGGTCGCCGTCCACCGTTCGGTGTTCGCCGCGGCGAATGGAAAATGCCTTCAACGGCATGAGTCTGCTGAGCCTTGTCGCCCGGGCGAATCGTGTCCGTCCGCTCGCTCACGCCCGCGGCCGCCCGAAAAGCTCAACACGGACTGTCCGGTCATGGCGGCACTTGGCATCGCGTCACTTTGCGCGGCGAGTTAGACCGGTTACTTTGACCGGTCACCACCCAAACCTCGTCTGACTATGAAAACGCCCCTGCGTCTGGTTGCACTTTGTGCGCTCGCTTTCTCTTCGCTCGCTTCGCTGCAGGCCCAAACCGGCGCCATCACCGGCACGGTCGCGAACTCGAGCACGCGACAGTTTCTCACCGCGGCGGAGGTCCGCGTCGTCGGCACCAACACGAGCACGCTGACGGACCGCGACGGCACGTTCACGCTGCCGAACGTCGCGCCGGGCACCTACAACCTCGAGGTCACCTACTCCGGCCTCGATCCCGAGCAACGCACCGTCAGAGTCGGCGCCGGCCAGACCGTGCGGGAGGAGTTCAACCTCACCTCGAACGTGTATCAGATGCAGGCCTTCACCGTGGCGGCGGAGATGGAGGGCAACGCCGCCCAGACGAACAAGCAGAAGAAGGCGGATTTCTTCGTGACGGCCGTCTCTGCCGATACGCTCGGCGAAGTCCCGGAGGGCAATATCGGTGAGTTCCTGAAATACGTTCCCGGCCTCCAGGTGAACTACGTGAACGCGGACGCGTCGACGGTGTCGGTGCGCGGCCAGGACCCGGAGTCCACGCTGTTCATGATCGACGGCATGGTGCCGCCCGCCGCCGGCACGCCGCCGCGCTCGAGCACGGGCAGCTCCGACGCCTCGAGCCGCGCGTTCGAGTTCACGCAGGCGAGCATCACGAACATCGAATCGATCGAGGTGTTCAAGGCGCCGCCGCCCTGGATGGCCCCGGCGACCGGCGGCGTGATCAACGCGGAAACCAAGAACGCCTTTGCCCAGAAGGGCCGCGTGTTCCGCGTCGTGACGTCGGTCAACGTCAACACCGACATGATGAAGTTCGGTCCGGCGGAAGGCCCCGGTCAGCGGTCGACGTGGCGGATCAAGCCTGCCGGCAGCCTCGCGTACTCGGAAGCGTTTCTCGATAACACGCTCGGGCTCACGTTCGTTTACGGCGAATCGCACACGATCAATCCCACGCACAACAACGCGATGGGTTACACGCTGCTCACCGGCGGCACGATCGCTGCGCCCGCGACGGAGGCATCGCCGGTCCGGGTTGACACGTTCACGCTGGTCGACGGCCCGGAGGCAAAGCACCGCCGCAACTCGAGCGTGTCCGCCGACTACAAGCTCGGGCACAACACCGTGCTGAAAACCGGCATCTCGTATAACCGCTTTCTGAGGCAGAGCCGCCAGCACACCTTTCGGCTCCGGCCCATCAACGGCGCGGGCAACAGCGTGATTCTGCCGGGCGCGAACGACCGCGATGCGACGGTCCAGAACGGCCAGGTCGACGTTTTTGCGGATTACAGCGACGCGATCAGCCAGAACTACAATTTCAACGCCGCGCTGCAGCAGCGCTGGGGCCGCTGGCGGTTCGACGGACTCGCGGCGTACGGCAAGTCCGACTCGAAGACGGTCGACCTGCCCGAGTTCATCAATTCCGTTCAATTCAACCTGCTGCCAAACCGCGGCGTTGCCTACCGGATTCAGGGCTCGCCCGACCAGCCGGCGCCCACCGCCCTGACGCAGCTGGCCGGCCCGGATTTGTACGATCTCGCCAGCTACGATCAGCGCAGCCTCTCGGTGCAAACCCAGCCGCGCTTCCAGAACGATCGCACGACCAACCTGCGCGCCGACCTGCGCGGCAATTTCAGCGAGTGGCGCTGGCCGGTCGAATTTCGCACGGGCGCGAGCTACTACAAGATCGCGCGCCGCAAGGCGGCCGGCCAAATCGTGCTTTCCTTCCTCGGGCCGGATGGCGTCGCCGGCACCGCCGACGATCTGCTGAACGCGTCGCGTTTCGCCGACACGACCTACGGCGACAAATTCCTCTACGGCATTCGCACGCCGCCGCTGCTCGATCCGTACAAGGTCGGTGTCTACATGCGCGAGAATCCCCGCACGTTCCAGGACATCCAGCCACAAAACGTGCAGCGGCAGGCCGTCAACACGCAGAATCTCACCCAGCTCATCAGCGCGCTCTATTTCGCGGACACGGTGCGGTTCTCGCCGCGGCTCTCGCTGCTGACCGGCGTGCGCGTGGAGCGGACGGAAAACTTCGCGCGCGGCGCCATCCGGATCAACTCGCTCGGCAACGGGCTCGTCGTGAATTCGAAGGAATGGTTCCAGGCGATCTACTCGCGCACGCAGCGGGTGACCAACCAGTACGACGACTACTTCCCGCAGGCCCAGGTCACGTATCGGGTTTCACCCGACGCGGTGCTGCGGGCCTCGGTCTCGAAGGCGATGTCGCGGCCGGGCATCCAGACGATTCTGCCGAACACGACCGTGAACGACACCGCGACGATCCCGAACGTCACGGTGAACAACAACGCGCTGTTGCCCACGTATTCGCGCAACTTCGACGTGCAGTTCGAGTATTACACGAAGCCGGCCGGCAAGGTGACCCTCGGGCTGTTCGACAAGAAGATCACGAACTACATCATCAGCGACGTCACGATCATCCCGCCGGGCAACGACAACGGGTTCGAAGGCCAGTATGCCGGCTATGAATTGCGCACGCAGGACAACGGTGGCACCGGCCGTTTCCGCGGCGTCGAGGTGTCGGCCAACCAGGATCTCCGGCCCTACCTGCAGTTCGCGCCGGAAATGGTCCGCGGCTGGGATGTGTTCGCGAACTATACGAATACGTTCAAGGGCGAAGCGCCGGATCGCAGTGGCCGAATCGTGCAGCCGACCGCGCCGAACTTCTACAAGTGGAACGCGAATTACGGCATCGGCTACCAGTCGCCGCGCCGCACGCTCTACGCGCAGGTTCGCACCGTGATTTACCCGCGCGCCGTGCAGGCGTACGCGAATGGCACGACGGACCAGCGCAACACCTATGAGGCGCGCCACCAGCGGTGGGATTTCACGCTCCGTTATCGCTTCAGCCGCAGCTATGCGCTGGAACTGACCGGCGCGAACATCTTCGAGGATCCGTCGCGAAAATTCATCCAGGGAAATCGCGTGACGCAGCAGCGTGACTACGGTGCGAGCTACGTGCTCTCGTTCACCGCGAACCTCGATCAGTTGAGGCTGCCGTTCATCGGGCGGTAGGCGGTTGACGGACAGCCGGGTTGGCCCGAATCGGGCCATCCCGTGGCGCGGGCAACCTGCCCGCGGCGCAGACCAAGTTGGAAGTTTCAGCATGGCCGTGTCGAAAACGTCCTTTTCGCGTTCTTTCCGGAATCGTATCCTCCTGCGACGCGTCCGGCCCTTTCGCCGCCCGCGGCCTTCGCCTGAACCTTCGGGATGTCGAAGAACCAGAGCACCGGCCAAACCGCATGAAGAATCCAACCGTCGCCAGCATTTCCCCGGTCGCGGGCTTGTGGTCACTCACAAGTCTCGTCGCGATCCTCACGCTATCCCTGCACGCCCAGTCCGCCGGCACCGGCGTCATCACCGGCCAGATATCAAAATGCCGCCAGCTCTTCATTTCCGGCAATAACATCACGAACGAGCCGGACTACTTTTATCAGAACGGCGATCCGAAGTTGATCACCTCGATGCGCTACTACGGCGCGAAATGGGTCGCGGGGATCAAAGGCTCATTCTGAGACCAATCGAACTTGGCACTGCTACGGCTGAATATGTTGTTTTCCTGCGTGCATGTTCAAGCGGCAGGATTTTACAGAAGGCAACAAAGGGAACGAAGGCTCCGGGGCCTTCGTTCACTTCGTTGCCTTTTGTTCAAAGGATTGGGGTTTGGTTGCGGCTGCGCCGCGCTGCGGTCGTTGCGGCCCGCAGCACCCCCGCGCCCACCGGTTGAAAACAGGCCTTCAACGATCTGCGCCGGCGGACTTCCTCCAGGATGGTCCCACGTCGCTGGCCGTCAGGGGATGATGGACCACCGGTGCAGACGAGTGCTGGTCGCACCCGACATCGCTTTTCGCGGGCCGCGGCTGGCCATCGATGTCGGTGCTGACGAATTCGAATCCGCCGGCCGACGCGCCGCGCGCGGGACTGGCCGGACCGGGGCGCCACACTCCATCCGGCGCCACCACGAGCATGGGATCGCTGACGGTCACACCCACTGAATCGGGGACTCCGGGTTCGGCGCCGTGAAGCAGATTGCCCAGCCACGCGCTGCCGGTCGGCGCCGTCGTCACGCGGACCAGCGGTCCGCTCCGGGAGACGACGAGGTTGTTCGCGAAGGTGCAGTCGCGGGGTGACAGGATCGGCTCGGCCCTCGTCGGCGACTTGTAGCCGATCACGAAGCTCTGGCGGCAATTCACCACCGTGTTGAAGGCCACCCGTGCGCGCATGACCTGATCATAGCCCGCAGCGGGCGAATCCGGAATCCCGTTCATCAGGCACAGCGCGGCGAAAGGCCCTTCGCCCTCGAGATCGACGAAGTAGTTGTTCACCACGGTTTGATCGCGATTGATGATGCGCACCCCGCCGCTCATCGGCTTGTGCTCGCCGAAAAAGAAATTGCCGTCGACCAGGTTGCGGTGACCGTGGCGCAGCGTGAGCGTGCCCGCGCATTCGCGAAACGTGTTATGGCGATAGATGTTTTCGCACGATTTGTTCGAGATGATTTCGACCTCGCCGTCGCAACCGGTGAACAGGTTGGACTCGATGACGCAGCGGGCGTTGATCTGCGAGGTCACGCTATCGCCGACGCGAATGGTCTCGCCGCCATTGAACCCGAGCTCCGGCCGGGGCCCAAAATGATTGTGGTCGATGCGATGCCGCACGGGCCCGGCCTCCAGCCACACCACGAGCGAGGGGCCGAGGTTGGTCTTGCCGGCGAGGTAACAGTGATCGACGCGATTGTCGGACCCGAACAGCGACACATAGCGCGTGTTGGTCTTGTTGTCCGGCGGACTGCAATCGACGAAGGCGCAGTTCGTCAGTCGCGAATGCGTCGCGTATCCCTGCTTCCGGGACGAACCCGTGCGAAATTCCACGATGTCGGTGAGTGCCATGCCCCGGCAGCGTTCGAAGCGCAGGCCATCGACGACGATCCATTGCCCGGCAAGTCTCACCCGCGATCGGCCGGTGAGCACGACCTGGCCGGGCGTCGCGGCGCGCAGCGTGATCGGCCGATCCGGCTGTCCGGTTGCTTCCAGCACGATATCCGCATCCTCCCACGTGCCATCGCGCATCAGGAAGACATCGCCCAGCCGGGCGGTCTTGAAGGCGGCGTGCAGCTCCGCGACGCTGGCGCAAATGTGCTCGGCCGCAGAGACGGCGGGGACCGCGCTGATCGTTGGAAAAAACCGCAGCCAGAACAGCGGCCACCACGCGCCCATCCGTGCGAGCCGCGGCCGATAGGGCGGAAATTTCACACTCGCACGGGTACACACCCCGGCGCGTTCGCGCCACCCCTCTTTTTATACCAATGTCTGGTGACATTTTGACTTCTCCGAGGTGGGGCCGGTTCTCCGAACCGGCCTGAGTTTCATGGTGCAATTCACGCTGAAACCCAGGCCCGCTCGGAGAGCGAGCCCCACCTG
>Ga0080064_1001550_pt1 | contig 45539 bp, 43 predicted proteins | sample Subgrocontami54m_FD_69260 | JGI IMG/M metagenome (GOLD analysis project Ga0080064, IMG submission 69260) | Subsurface groundwater microbial communities from S. Glens Falls, New York, USA - GMW46 contaminated, 5.4 m (SPADES assembly) (version 2) ...
GGAACGCGATGGGGAAAGACCGAGCGCTGCGGAAGAGGACGAACGGGGAGAGAGCGAGAAGCAGAAACGATCAGATGCTCGAAGGGTGGTTGTATCTACCGCGCCAGCGGTTTAGTTCAACTATTGAGTATATGGGTCCGCATAAGAACGAAAACACTGCATCTGTGTCGGTATAACATGCACGTTCAAAGCGAGCGTGCTGATGGGCAAGTCACGAATTCTCGGGCCTGTCTGTCGCCATGTGTCACTTATCGCAGCGTCTTATACGGATCAGCATAAGACACGAACCAGTCCGCCCCTCGTGGTGCTCGCGTCCGTGTGTCCCGGAAGCTCCTGGACAGTTCGGATACCTGCCTGTGCGCCTGCCTGTCGCCCGGCGCCGGCAGACAGGTTGCACGCAGACAGGTCGTACCCGTCCTCCAGGAGATGTGTCGCGAAGGAGTGGCGAAAGGTGCGGCAGGTCGCATGCTTGGTGATACCGGCAGGTGTCGCCCGCCCGGAAGACGCCGCGGCCCTCTGGGGCCAGTTGCCCCAGAGGGCCGTACGAACTTGCGCGGGGGGGTGTCGCGATGCTTCCTGGGTGCCTCGTTCCCGGCTGACCTCACCCGATCAACCTCCGGAGGAGCGCCACGGGAAACCACCGTAGTCGGGCGAGCGTACCGCGAACCGAAGAGCCGTGTCAAGTTATCCGTCGCTGTCTGTCGCTGCCTTGCGAAACTTAGTGCTGCGGAACGCAAATACGGTGACGCTCATCTCTGCTCCCTCTCCCTGGACCTGCCTGCGCCGCGGGCGACGCGGCAGGCAGGTGGGACAGGGCACCCAGGCGGTACCCGGTGAGGGTGCAAGGAAGGGGCCGCACCCAGAGGGTACCCGAGGGTCCCCCTCACCCTGGCCCTCTCTCACAGCGGGGAGAGGGTATCGAAAAGTTGCGTCGAGGCAATACGTCACCCTAATTCTGGCCAGAAGGATTAGCAAGCATGGCTTGGTTTCAAGCCTGGATGTTGGAGGTTCCCGCGGGGCGAGCGTGGGCAACGGACAGGGTTACGACCTCAGGCGAGGGTGGGTGTTTGGTGCTGGCCGAGGATCGTGGACACCAGGTCGCGGGCGGTGGCTTGGACTTTCAGGGCGGGGCGGCCGAGGTGGGTGCCGAGATCCTGAAGCAGGAGATCGTCGAGGAAGATGTCCTCGTCCGCTTTGAAGGCCACCGAGGGGATGAGGATGGCATCGCCCAACCTGTCGCGCTGCCGGTCGAGGGTCTTGACAATATCGGTGCCGGTGAGCAGGCCGGCGCAGGTGACCGATCCGCCGAAGAACTCGTTGACCACGGGGATCAGCTCGATGGTGAGGCCGTCGATCTTCTTCAACTGCTCGACTACGCCCCCAAGGATGGGGGTTGCCAGGGTCCCTGTGACGACGGTGAATCGGCGAATCGGGGAAACGGAGAGGGGGAGTCTGCGGGAAAGGCGCCGGAACTCGTCCAGGAATTTCCGACAGCCGCCGACCCCGTTGCCGAGCTGCGGGTACCTTTCGTACGTGCGACCGGCCGGAAACGGCTGGCCCGCCAGGAGGTAGAACTCGTCTGAGGGGAAGGCGAAGCGGGTCCTCAGCGCCTTGAAGAATCGCCGCCGCCAGGGCTCCGCCCAGGCCAGGAGGGAATGTGCGTACTCTGGGTCCGGGCTTTTCAGCACCGGTAGCTTCTCCCGGTATTGCGTGAGGCCCACGGGAACGAGGGCCACGGTCTGGATGTACGGGTGAAATCGCGCAAGGTCCTCCAGACTCTTGGCGAGATGCTCCCCGTCATTGATCCCTGGGCACAGGACCATCTGGGTGTGCATGTGGATGCGCCCGGCGGCGAAGAAGGCGATCTGCTCCAGGATGTTCGGGGCCTTGGGGTTGCCCAGGATCCGGTTGCGCAGCGCCCAATCGGTCGCGTGCACCGAGATGTACAGCGGGCCCAGCCGCTGCTCCACGATCCGGTCCATGTCCGCCTGGCTGAGGTTGGTCAGGGTCGCGAAGTTCCCGTTCAGGAACGAGTACCGGTAGTCGTCATCCTTGAAGGACAGGGCCCGCCGCATCCCCCGCGCGTTCTGGTGGGCGAAGCAGAAGGCGCACTTGTTGTTGCAAGCCCGCATCTTGAGCGGATCCACGTCGAGGCCCAGGGGCAGGTCCTCCGGCTTCTCCAGGCGAGCCCGATGCTCCGTCCCGTCCCCGTCGCGCCAGACCAGTTCCACCCGCTCGGCCGTCTCCGCAAAACGAAGGTCCAGGGTATCCTGCACCGGGCGGCCGTTCAGGCTCACCAGGAGGGAGCCGGGGGCCACCCCCGCCGCTGCGGCGGGGCCGCCGGCCTCCACGCCGTGGATGGTCAACAGCCTCGGCGCGCCCTCCCCCCGTCGCGGCTCGTGGCTCGTGGCTCGCAGCTCTTGTCGATGGACCGTCACGCCTGCACCCGCGCCTGCCGGAGAAGCGTCCACACCTCGGGGATCAGGACTCGCAGGACCGCGGCTGCGGGAACTGCGAATAGGATCCCCCAGATCCCCAGGAGTTGCCCGGCCGCCAGCACCACTACCATGACCACCAGGGGATGCAGCCCGATCCGGTGCCCGATGACCCGCGGCGTGATCACGAAGGCCTCGAGCGCGTATACCACGGCGTACACCGCCGCCACGAGCAGCCCGTGGCTCACATCACCAAATTCCAGGAACGCCAGTAACACGGCCGTGACGGCGCTGAGCAGGGGGCCGAAGTAGGGAATGAAGGTCGCCAGGCCCGAGGCCACCGCCATCACGATGGCCAGCTTCATCCCGACCAGGGCCAGGCCCACGCCCAGCAAGACCGCCACCACCGCGCACACCGTGGCCTGGCCGCGCAGGAACCCCCGCAGCGCCTCGTCCATCTCGGCTATCACTCGCTCCGCCCAGGCCCGCCGCGCTCCGGGCAGTCGCAAGAGCAGCCGGGACTTCACCGCGGGCCCCTCCTGGAGGAAGAAGACCCAGAACGCCGGGATGATGAGGAGGTCCAGCACCGTCGTGACGAGGCCCACCACGCTGGAGGCCGCGCCCGCGACGAGCCCCTGAGTGCGCTCCGTGAGCCAGGGCCCCCACCCGCCGCGGAGCCCCCAGAGCTCCCGTGCCGCCTGGGGGAGCGTAGCGGGGATCTGCAGGCCGAGGGTCGCCTGCACGCGCGGGACCATTCCCTCGTACGTCTGCGCCGCCTTCCCCGGCAGGGTGGCTGCCGCCCACCGGAACTCCGCGGCGACCCGGGGCCCCAGGGCAGCGACCCCGCCGGCCAGGAGGAGCAGGAGGCCCAGCGCCACGCAGGCGATGCCCCGCCCCCGCCCCCCGAGGATCCGTGTCAGCCGCGTGACCGGGGGATCCATGACGTAGGCCAGGACAAACGCGAGCAGGATCAGGAGGAGGAGCGTCCGGAGCTGGTAGATCAGGAAGAGGGCCAGAAGACCGCCGGCCAGGACGGCGATCCGGACTCCCCAGCGTGCCCGGTCACCCATCACTGATCGTTCAGGAGCCGGGCCCCCCGGTAGATGTAGTCCAGGCCCGAGGCAATCGTCAGGGCCAGCGTGACAACGGCCAGCGGCAGGATGGCGGGCTTGATGGCCGGAAGGAAGTTGTCCACCATGGCCCACAGGACCGTCAGGAGCTGCAAGCCGGTGGTGGTCTTGCCGAGCCACGATGGGGGCATGCCGATCTTCCCCAGGAACATGTACAGGATCATGGAGCCCCCGATCAAAAGGACGTCGCGGCTCACCAGGATGATGGTGAACCAGCGCGGCAGCTCCTTGAGGATCGTGAGGGTAACGACGGTGGAGGTCAGCAGGAGCTTGTCGGCGATCGGGTCCAGGACTATCCCCAGCGTCGTCTTCTGCTTCCAGGAGCGGGCCACGAGCCCGTCCAGGCCGTCCGTCGCTCCGGCCAGCAGGAACAGGGCCAGGGCGGCCCCCATCTGCCGGTACAGGAGTAAGACCGTGATGACCGGCGTCATCAAAATTCGGAGGATCGTCAGTCGGTTCGCCAGGGTCAACACGCGGTCTCGCTTATCCGGTGGCCGTGGCTCCGGCCGCCTCGCTGGTGGCGGCGGCGCTCAGGGTGGCCCCTCCGTTCAGGCAGCACACGATCTCGTGGCGGAGGTCGTCCAACCCGGCCCCCGTCTTCGCCGAGGTGGCGACGCGCCCGCTTCCGGGGCGCCACGGGAAGGGCGATCGCCCGAGGCGATCAATCTTGTTGAACACCAGGATGGTCGGCCGATCCGCCAGCCCCAGTTCGCCCAGGACCGCCTCTACCGCCGCCTGCTGTTCTTCGGCGTGGGGGTGGCTGATGTCCACCACGTGGAGGAGGACGTCCGCCTCCTGGATCTCCTCCAGCGTGGCCTGGAGGGCGGCGACGAGCTGGTGCGGGATCTTGCGGATGAACCCGACCGTATCCGAGAGGAGCGCCACGCGGTCCCCCGGCAGCATCAGGCGGCGGATCGTCGGGTCCAGCGTGGCGAACAACTGGTCCCGCACCGTGACGTTGGCGTGGGTCAGGACGTTCAGCAGCGAGGACTTCCCCGCGTTCGTGTAGCCCACCAGCGCCAGGATGGGAAAGGGAACCTTCCGCCGCGGCCGTCGCAGGAGCGCGCGATGCCGGCGCACCTGTTCCAGGTCCCGGCGGATCTTGGCCATGCGGGTCTTGATGCGGCGGCGATCCGACTCGAGCTGGGTCTCGCCGGGCCCCCGGGTGCCGATCCCGCCGCCCAGCCGTTCCAGGTGCGTCCAGGCCCCGGCCAGCCGCGGCAGCAGGTAATCGAGCTGGGCCAGCTCCACCTGGAGCTTCCCTTCGCGGGTCTGGGCCCGCTGGGCGAAGATATCCAGGATCAGCCCGGTCCGGTCCACCACCCGCTTGCCCAGCAGCCGTTCCAGATTGCGCTGCTGCGAGCCCGAGAGTTCCTCGTCCAGGATGACGAGATCCACCCCCGCACAGCGGTCACGGACCTCCAGGGCCTTGCCCTTGCCGATGAGGTAGCGGGGGTCGAGGCGATCCCGCTCCTGGAGGACGGTGGCGGCGACGCGCGCCCCGGCCGACCGGGCAAGCTGTTCCAGCTCGGCCAGCGAGTCCTCGGCCTCCCAGCGAGCCTGGTGCTTGCGGCAGACGCCCACCAGGAATGCCACCTCCGGGCCGCGGCGATTCACGAGCTCACGGGCGATGGGTGATCTCCTCCTGCGCCGTTCGGGCGCGCGTCAGGCGCGCGGTCAGGGCCTCGTCGTCCCCGTCCCGGATGGCCGCCTCCAGCCCAGCCAGCGCCTCGCGGTACGCGGCCAGCACCCGAAGGATCTGTTCACGATTCATGAGGAAGATGTCCCGCCACATGGTGGGATGGCTGGCGGCCACCCGGGTGAAGTCCCGGAGACCGCCCGCCGAGAACTTCAGCCGTTCCTCGCCCCGGGCCATCCCCAGGACGGCATCCATGAGCGCATAGGCCACGAGGTGGGGCAGGTGGCTCACCGTCGCAAAGACCTCGTCATGCCAGCCGACCTCCATCGTCACCACCGACGAGCCCACCCCACGCCACAGCGCGGCGACGCGGTCCACGGCATCGGCGCTGGTCCGGGCGCTCGGCGTGACGATCCAGTTCGCCTGCTCGAACAAATCCGGCCGCGCTGCCGCCGGTCCGGACCGCTCCCGTCCCGCAATGGGATGGCCGGCCACGAATCGTCCATCCGGAAAGACGGCGTCCCCAGCGGCCAGGATCGGTCCCTTCACGCTCCCAACATCCGTGACGAGACAGGTCCCGTTGGCGAGACGCGCCACCTCCGGCAGCAGGGCCGCGATGCCGGCGACCGGCACGGCCAGGACCACCAGGTCGACGCGGGCCAGATCCGCGGTCAGCCGGTCCGTGACCCGGTCCACCATCCCGGTGGCCAGGGCCATCTCGCGATGCGCGGGATCCGCCTCCACCCCCACCACCGTCTCGACCAGCCCCGCCTTGCGGGCGGCCAGGGCCAGGCTGCCGCCGATCAGGCCCACGCCAACCACGGCCATCTCGCGGAACAACGGCCCGGCCGATTTCGGATTTCGGATTTCGGATTTCGGATTGGTCATCGCGTTGTGAACCGCCGAACGCCCGAACGGTCGAACTGCCGAACGCCTTTGTTTGATCACACCGTTCGTCCGACCGCCTCCGCGACTTTTCGCAGGTCGGCCATCAGCCGGTGGAATCGCGACGGCAGCAGGGCCTGCGGGCCGTCGGAGAGCGCCTCCTCGGGCCGGGGGTGGACCTCCACCATGATGCCGTCCGCGCCGGCAGCCACGGCCGCCAGCGCCATGGGCGCCACCAGATCCCACTTTCCCGTGCCGTGGCTCGGATCCACGACCACGGGCAGGTGCGTCAGTTGCTTCAGGACCGGGACGGCCGACAGATCCAGCGTGTTCCGCGTGGCATCCTCGAAGGTCCGGATCCCCCGCTCGCACAGAATGACGTTGTAGTTGCCCTCCGACATGATGTACTCGGCGGACATGAGCAGCTCGCGGATGGTCGAGCTCATCCCCCGCTTCAGGAGCACCGGGGTCTTCTGCATCCCCAGCTCCTTGAGCAGCCGGAAATTCTGCATGTTGCGCGCCCCCACCTGGATCACGTCGGCGTACTGCAGGACTAACTGTGTTTCCCGGGGATCCATCAACTCGGTGACCACGGGCATCCCCGTCTCCCGTTTCGCTTCAGCGAGATAGCGCAGGGCCTCCTCCCCCAGCCCTTGGAAGGCGTAGGGGGACGTGCGCGGCTTGAAGGCGCCCCCGCGCAGCAGGTGGGCGCCGGCGACCTGCACCTCCTTGGCCACGCTGAGCAGCATCTCGCGGCTCTCCACCGAGCACGGGCCGGCGATCACCGCCAGGCGCCGATCGCCCACGCGCACGCCGTTCACGGTCACCACCGTGTTCTCCGGGTGGAAGTCGCGGCTCGCCAGCTTGTACGGCTTCAGGATGGGGAGGACCTTCTCCACCATGGGGAGGGCCTCGATGGCCTTGTCCAGCAGGATCCGCTCGTCCCCGATGGCCCCGATGATGGTCCGCTCCACCCCCCGCGACAGGTGCGGCGTGAGTCCCAGAGCCTCGATCCGCCGGCAGACCTGGGCGATCTCCTCGTCGGTGGCGCGCGGCCTCAGCACGATGATCATGCTTCAACCCCCGAAAAACGTGAAACCGCCAATGAACGCAAATCAACGCGAATGGGAATCACCGCAGGATCGGATCCGACCCATCGGCGTTCATTGGCGTTCATTTGCGGTTGCATTCATTTCCCCAGAACGGCCTTCAGCGCGGCGATGCAGCGCTCGTTCTCCGGCGGCGTGCCGGCGCTGATCCGCAGGTGCGTCGGGAAGCCATACCCGGCCATGGGACGGACGATGACCCCGTGCCGGAGCAGCGCGTCGGCTGTTGCGGGACCCGGCCGGCCCACATCCACCAGAAGGAAGTTGGCCACGCTCGGCACCACGCGGAGGCCCAGGGCCCGGCACTGCTCCGTCAGAAACTTCCGCCCCGTCTCGGTGATGGCCCGGGTGCTGGCCACGTGCTGCTCGTCGGAGAGCGCCGCCGTCGCCGCCGCCTGGGCCAGGCTGTTGGTATTAAACGGCTCGCGGGCCCGGTTCAACAGGCTGATGAGCGGCGCCGGCCCGATCCCGTACCCAATCCGCAGGCCCGCCAGGCCGTAGATCTTGGAAAAGGTGCGGAGCACCAGGACCAGCCGCCCCGCCCGGACGAACCGCAGCGCGTCCGGCGTCAATTCCGGCGGCAGGTACTCGTAGTAGGCCTCGTCCAGGATCACCAGCACCTCGGGGGGGACCGATTCCAGGAAGGCCTCCAGGGCGCGCGCCGGGACGGCCGTCCCCGTCGGGTTGTTGGGGTTCCCGATGAAGACCAGCTTCGTCCGCGGGGAGATGGCGGCGCGGATACCGTCCAGGTCGTGGGTGAAGTTCGTGAGGGGGACGGTCACCTTGGTCGCCCCGGTGACCTGCGCCACCATGTCGTAAACGATGAAGGCCTGCTCCGCATACACCGCCTCGTCGCCCGGCAGCAGGAAGCAGCGGCCCGCCAGTTCCAGCAGCTCGTTGGAGCCGTTGCCCAGGATCACCAAGTCCGGCGCCACGTCCCAGTGCCGGGCCAGCGCCTGGCGCAGATAATGCCCGCCGCCATCCGGATACCGATGAATGCCCGGCAGGGCCTCCCGCAAGGCCTGCAGCGCCAGCGGGGACGGGCCCAGGGGGTTCTCGTTGGAGGCGAGCTTCACCGAGTTGGAAATCCCGAGTTCGCGCTCCACTTCTTCGATTGGCTTGCCGGGGGAGTACGGGATGAGGCCGCGCAGATACGGGGAGGCGAGATCCTCCAGCGAGCGGGTCAACGCGACACCTCCATGCGGGAAGCCGCTGGAACCATCCTCAGACCTCCTGGGGTCGGCGGGTCTGGGGGTACGAGCCCAGGACCTTGAGGAAGATGCACTCGTCCCGGAGGGCCTCCAGGGCGCGCTGGACCCGCGCCTCGCTGGCGTGGCCCTCGAAATCCACGTAGAAGACGTATTCCCACACCCGCTTCTTGGACGGCCGGGATTCGATCTTGGTCAGGTTGATCTGGTATTCCGCGAACGGCTGGAGGATCCGGTGCAGTGCCCCCACCCGGTCCTTGATGGAGAACAGGATGGATGTCTTGTCGGCCGCAGTCGGCGCCGTGGGCTTGCGTCCGATGATCAGGAACCGGGTCATGTTGTTTGGATGATCCTCGATCCGCCGCTGGAGGATGTTGAGTCCGTACAGGCTGGCCGCCAGCTCCGAGGCGATGGCGGCCGCCCCCGGCTCCGACGCCGCGGTCTCGGCCGCGGCCGCCGTGCTGCTGGTCTCGATCACGGGGATGTGGGGAGAGTGGGTCTCCAGCCACTTGCGCGCCTCCGCCAGGGCGTGCGGGTGCGAGTAGATCTGCCGGATCTCCGCCAGAGAGCCAGCCCGGCTGAGCAGGTGCAGGGCGGTTTCCACCACCACCTCGCCGCAGATCAGGAGGCTGGAGTCCACGAACATGTCCAGCGTGTGGCTGACGATGCCCTCGGTGGAGTTCTCCACCGGGACGGCCCCGTAGTCGGCATTGCCCTTCTCCACCTCGGCGAACACCTCGCCGATGCTGCGCATGGCCAGGAACTGCGCCGAGAGCCCGAACCGCTCCATGGCGGCCAGGTGCGAGAAGGTGGCCCGCGGGCCCAGGTACGCCACCCGGAGGGGGTGCTCCAGTGAGAGGCAGGCGGAGATCACCTCGCGAAACACCGGTCGCACCGCCTGGACGGGAAACGGCCCGGTGTTCTCCCCGGCCAGGCGGGCGTAGATCTCCTCCTCGCGCTGGGGAACGTGGTACTCCAGGTTCTGCTCCGCCTTCAGGCGGCCGACCTCGATGACCAGCTCCGCCCGGCGGTTCAGCAGGCGTAGGATCTGCGAATCAATCTCGTCAATTGCCTTGCGCAGCTCGGAGATCCGCACTGATGACCTCGCGCTGGAGCGTCGGCCAGGGTGTCCTGACGGCATGATAGCCGGGCGCCCGGAGCCGATCAAGGGCTTTCTGGGGGCCGCTGTGTCCGGCGAGACGGTCCCCCCTGCCCGGCCCGCAGCTTTACGGGTGGGTACCCCGGCCCCACGGGTCTCACACGCCGGACGGATCCGTGTCTGGAACGAGCGCCCGGAGCGCGCGGAGCTCGTCCGCCGAGAGCGGACGCCACTGTCCCCGGGGGAGCGATCCGAGCCGGATCGGACCCAGGGCCACCCGGATGAGCTTCAGGACGGGGTGGCCGAGGGCCTCGCACATCCGCCGGACCTGGCGGTAGCGACCCTGCTCCAGCGTGACGGCGATCCAAGCGTTCTGCCGGGTCGGATGGAGCAACTCCACCCCCAGGGCCTTCAGCGGCTCCCCGTCGCATACGACTCCCCGCGTCAGACGCGCCAGGCTCTCGGGCGTCGGGTGCCCCTTCAGCTTGGCGTGGTAGACCTTGCGCACACCGTAGCGGGGATGGGTCAGGGCATTGGCCAGCGCGCCATCGTTGGTGAGGAGCAGGAGACCTTCGGTATCCCAGTCCAGGCGCCCGACCGGGAACAGCCGCGGCTGGCCTCCCTGCTGGACCAGCGAGGTCACGACCGGACGCCCCTGCGGGTCGGAGCGCGAGGTGATGTAGCCGGCCGGCTTGTGCAGCAGGATGGTGACGAGAGCCTCGGGTCGGACCGTTTCCCCGTCCACCTGGACGCGATCCCGGCCGGGTCGCACCCGGGTGCCGAGCGTCCGCACGGTCTGGCCGTCCACCTGGACGCGCCCCGCCGCGATGAAGGCTTCGCACTGTCGTCGGGACGCGATCCCGGCCCGGGCGAGGAACTTCTGCAACCGCTCCCCTGCGTCGAGTGCCGGTGGCGATGGCCGCTCCGGAAAACGGTCAGGACGGCTCCCCGCCTTCGGCCGGTCCCGTCTCCACGGGGGACGGGAGGGCCGGGGACGGCTCGGCCGCGGTGTTGGCATTCGGGCGTGCGGGTTCCGCCCCCGAGGCGCCGATGAGCTCATCGATCTCCCTGAGGCTGGGCAGATCGCCCAGGTCCTTGAAGCCAAAGTGCTCCAGAAACGCGCTGCTCGTCCCGTACAGGATGGGCCGGCCCGCCTCCGCCTTCCGGCCCAGCATGCGAACCAGGCCGCGCTCAAGCAGCGTCCGCATCACCCCGTCCACGGCCACCCCGCGGATGGCTTCGATCTCCGCCCGGGTGATGGGCTGCTTGTACGCGATGATGGCCAGGGTCTCCAACGCCGCCCGACTGAGGCGTGCCGGCTTGATTTGCTGCAACCGCTGGATCCACGGGTGCGCCTCGGGCCGCGTGGCCAGGCGGAACCCCCCCGCCACCTCCTGTACCATGAGGCCGCGGCCCTCGTTCTCGAGGGCGAGTGCCAGCTCGCGAACCGTGGCCTCGGTCGTCGCCGGATCTTCGTCCCCCAGCACCTCCTGGAGCCGAACCAGGGGCAACGGCTCCTCCACCACGAAGAGGAGCGCCTCCAGGACGCCTCGCCGATCCAGTTCCGCGTTCACGCCACTGTCCTCCCCTCACCCGAGGCGGCTGGAAGGCCAGGAAGCTAGGTGCCTTCGAGCCTCCCAGCCGTTTCTTCGTCCACGCGCTCCACGCTCCGGTAGATCATGATAGGCCCCATCGGCTCCGCCTGGCGTGCCGAGGCCAGACGCCGCCGCAGCAGCTCCAGGAGCGCCAGGAAAGTGACGATGATCTCCGCCCGGCGGGTGCTGCCCGCAAACAGGTTGGTGAACTCGAGGGGACTCTCCGCTGCCAGGCGATCCAGCAGGTGGACGATGCGCTGCCCGACATTCAGCTCCTCCGGGGTGATCTCCAGCGGCGTCGGGACATCTGCCCGTCGGAGGACGTCCCGGAAGGCCCGCATCAGCTCGAAGAGCGAGACGGACAACGGTCCCTCGACCGTGAGCTCGATGGCCGGGGCTCCCCGCCGGTGGAGCAGGGATTGTTCCGTCTCCAGCACGCCCAGCGTCTGGGCGGCCTCCTTGAACTTCTTGTATTCCAGGAGCCGGTCCACCAACTCGGCCCGGGGATCCTCTTCCTCTGCCCCCTCGCCCTCGGCCGCCTCTTCCGGCGGCAGGAGCATCTTGGACTTGATATGGATCAGTGTCGCCGCCATGAGCAGGAAGTCCCCCGCCACCTCCAGGTCCAGCTCCTGCATCAGCGCCAGATAGCGGAGATACTCGTCGGTGATCGTGGCGATGGGGATGTCCAGGATGTTGAGCTGGTGCTCCCGGATGAGATGCAGGAGCAGATCCAGCGGCCCTTCGAACATCTCCAGCTTGACCTGGTAGGTCATGGGCCCTCCGTCACCTGGACCAGTGGACGGATCCGCTCCCACCGCTTCGGCCCGATGCCTGGGACCCGGAGCAGATCCTCCGCGGTCTGGAATGGCCCGTGTGCCTCCCGGTGCGCCACGATCCGCTCTGCCAGGGTCGATCCGATCCCGGGCAGCCCCTGAAGGGCCTCCGCATCCGCGGCGTTGAGGTTGAGCGGGAGGACCAGCAGCGGCTTCGATGGGGTCCCGCCCGACGAAGTGCGCGACCCGGACGCCGGCGCACCCGCTCGGGTGCTCACTCCCGCCCCGCGCTGTTCCGGCGTGATGGCGGTTTCCCCATCGGAGGGTGCAGGAAAGCCCGGCCCGCCGGGACCGAGCCCGGGGAGCGCCGTCCCCACGGCCAGGGCCAGGGCCAAGAGCAGGACGGCCAATCCGTGGGCATTCCTCGCGCTGGCCGGCCGGATCTGCTGCCCCGGGCCGGAATCCCGGATCATTTCGCCTCTTCGGTCACGGGCTGGCCGCCGAGGCCGAAGGCCTCGTGGAGTACGCGCACCGCCAGCTCTGCGTACTTCGCCTCGATCACGCACGAAACCTTGATCTCCGACGTGCTGATCATCATGATGTTGATCTTCTCTTTCCCCAGGGCCTCAAACATCCGGGCCGCTACCCCCGAGTGGGTCCGCATGCCCACCCCCACGATGGAGACCTTGGCGGTCTTGTCGTCCCCGATCACCTTGTCCGCTCCCATCTCCTTGGCCACCGCCTTCACGATCTCCATGGTCTTGGCGTAGTCCGCCCTGGGGACGGTGAACGAGATGTCCGTGAATCCATCCTGGCTGATGTTCTGGACGATCATGTCCACCACGATGTTGGCCTCGGCCACGCGCCCGAAGAGCGCCGCCGCGATCCCGGGACGGTCCGCCACCCGGGTCACGGTGATCTTGGCCTCCTGCTTGTTATAGGCGATGCCCGAGACCACCACTTTCTCCATAGCCGCATCCTCCTTCACCACCATCGTCCCGGGATTGTAATTGAAACTGGAGCGCACGTGGACCGGCACCCCGTAGTTCTTGGCATACTCCACCGAGCGCGTCTGCAGAACTTTGGCGCCCAGGCTGGCCATCTCCAGCATCTCATCGTAGGAGATGCGATCCAGCTTGCGGGCCTCGGGCACGATGTTGGGATCCGTGGTGTAGACCCCATTCACGTCGGTATAGATCTCGCACACGTCGGCCGACACGGCCGCGGCCATGGCCACGGCCGTGAGGTCCGAGCCGCCCCGTCCCAGCGTGGTGATCTCCTCCTCTGCGCTGACCCCTTGAAATCCCGCGACGATGGCGACCTCTCCGTCGGTCAGGGCCTGCCGGACCCGTTCCGCGTCGATGCTCAGGATCCGGGCCTTGGTGTGGGCATCGTCCGTCTGGATACGCACCTGGCTGCCGGTGAAGCTCCGCGCGCGAAAGCCGAGCGCCTGGATGGCCATGGACAGGAGGCCAATGCTGACCTGCTCACCGGTGGCCAGGATCACGTCCAGCTCGCGCTCGTCGGGCCGCTCGGAGATCTTGTGGGCCAGGGTGATCAGGCGATCCGTCTCGCCGGCCATGGCCGAGACGACCACCACCACGTCGTGACCCGCCGTGCGCGCCTCGGTGACCCGCCGGGCCACGTTCTTGATGCGATCCACATCGCCGACCGATGTTCCTCCGTACTTCTGCACGATCAGGGCCATCTCGCTCCCTCTGTCAACTCGTCAATTGGTCGAATGGTCAATCGGTCACGGCAGTCACCGACTGACGAATTGGCCGATCGACTACTTGACTGATTGACTATTCGACGTCCGAACCTTCTGGCCGATTTTCCCTTCCGTGCCCTTCCACAGCCGCGCGATGTTCTCCCGGTGCCGCAGGAGCACGACGAGGAAGAGCGCCCCGCTCAGGCCCAGCATGGCGGGCCGGTCGTCCACAAGCCAGGCGAGGACCGGCATCGCTGCCGAGGCTAACAGGGCCGCCAGGGAGGAGTATCGCCAGACGGCCGCCACCAGCAGCCAGATCAGCAGGAGCAGCGCGCCCACCGCCGGCATGGCCGCCAGGACTACGCCCAGCGTGGTCGCCACCCCCTTGCCACCGCGAAATCCCCCGAACACCGGAAACAGGTGCCCGGCCACCGCCGCCAGGGCGATCATCGCCAGCACCGTCGGGGAGACCCCGAGCCAGCGGCCGAGTCCGACGGCGGCCGCGCCCTTGCCCATATCTCCCAGCAGGGTGAGGGCGGCTGCACCCTTCCCCACGGCGCGTAGCACGTTGGTGGCGCCGATGTTCCCGCTGCCCACCCGGCGGAGGTCCACCCCGCCCTGCGCCCGCGCGACCAGCAGGCCGAATGGCACCGAGCCCAGCAGGTACGCGGCCACCACAAGGACGATGTCACGCATCACGCTGTGGTGCACCCGTCAGGGATGGTGGAAACTGGAAATTGGAAAATGGCCCGGGAGAGCACCCGTGGCCCACCAGTTTCCGTTTTCCAGTTTCCAATGTCCTCTGCCAGCTATTTGGCCAGGTTGATGCGACGCCAGAACTTGTGGAAATAGGCAACGCCCGACACCAGGGAAAGCAGGATGGCAACTCCCAGGGCTGCTTTTCCCAGGGGTGCCGCGACCGCGGGCCAGTTCAGGATCAGCAGGGCGACGGCGAGCACCTCGGCGGCCATGGTGGCCTTGCCGAACTCGTTGGCCTGGATGATCACGTTCTGGGAGGCCGCGATCCCTCGGAGCCCGGTGATGGCCAGATCGCGTCCCACGATCAGCACCACCATCCATGCCGGGACGCGCCCGACCTGCACCAGCGAGATCAGGCTGGCGGAGATCAAGAGCTTGTCCGCCACCGGATCCAGGAGTTTCCCCAGGGTCGTGACCTGGCGCATGCTCCGCGCGATGCGGCCGTCGAGCCAGTCGGTCAGCACGGCCGCCAGAAACACCGCCGCGGCCCACAGGTTATCGGGCCGCGGCACCACGATCAGGAACACCACCAGGACCGGGACCAGGAAGATCCGGACCAGGCTCAGTGCATTCGGGATATTCACGCCATCCTCACCGCCCGCTTATGTTCCCGGAGCCAAATCCCGCACCACATCCCTGACGAGCGCGACGTCGATTCGCTCCCGCTTCAGCAGATAGCCCTCCAGCAAGACGTTATCCCCGATGGTGTTGATCAGGCGGGGGATCCCCCGCGAGTCGGCCGCGATCTGCGCCATCACGTCGTCCGAAAAGATTTCGCGGGTGGCACCGGCGATCTTCAGGCGATGGCGGATGTAAGCCTTGACGGCCTCGGGCTTGAGGGAGGTCAGGCGGCACTTGACCGCCACCCGCTGCACCAGGGGCGGATCCAGCGCCAGGTTTTCCTCAAGGTTCGACAGGCCGAAGAGGATGAAGGTGATGAGCTTGCTGCCGGGCACCTCGAGGTTGAGGAATCCCCGCAGCTCCTCCATCAATGATTGCTGCTGCAGCATGTTGGCCTCGTCAATGAGGACCACGGCCTTCTTCCCGAGCTGATGCAATTCCACCAGGCGTTGGTAGATCTGGGAGAGGATCTCCACCTTCTCCTCGGCCATGTCCTCCACGCCGATCTGCGAGGCAATCTTGCGCAGCAGCCACTCGGCCGTGATGGCGGAGTGGATGATCACCAGCATGGCCGATTCGTACCGGTCGTCGTCGAGCTGGTCCAGCATGCGCCGGGCCAGGGTCGTCTTGCCCGTCCCCACGTCCCCCACCACCACCGCCAGCCCCTTCATGGTGTTGACGGCGTGCATGAGTCTGGCCAGCACCTCGGCGTGCTGGTCCACCTCGAAGAAGAAACGGGGGTCCGGGGTGTTGGAGAACGGCTGCTCTCGGAGCTGGTAGAACTGTTCGTAGCTCATCCTTGCGCGGGTCCTGATGATGGCAGGGAATCAAATGAAGGCGATCTTCTGCTTGTCCCTCGCACGCTTCGGGGGGGCCCCCGTCTTGACAGGGGCGGCCGGGACGGACGCCGCCCGCACCTGCCGGAGGCGATCCCGGAGGTCGCGGACCCGGAGCCCCACGTCGCGGAACCGGGCATCCTCGGCCTGCAGGACCTCGAACGATTCCAGGGCCCGTTCCAGGTCCCCCTGCGTCTCGTATGCCGCCCCCAGGTCGTACCGCAGGCCGTGGTAGGCCGTCCGGGGATGGCCCCGAATCTCGAGACCGGCGCGAAGTTCCCGGATGGCGGTCTCGGGCTCCCCCTTGGCCAGGAAGCACAGTCCCAGGAGGTTGGCGCACGTCAAGGCCCGCTCGGGATCGCGACCGGCCAGCCGGAATTCCTGGATCGCCTCGTCGTACAGCTCCATCTCCTTGTAGGCGATCCCCAGGTTGTAGTGTGTCTCGTAGTCCTTCTCGTCGAGTTGCTCACGCACCCCCTTCTGAAACTCCCTGACCAGGTCCTCCACCAGCGGCCCGCCCGTCGGCTCCGGCGCGGCCAGCGCCTCGGCCGCCAGCTCCTCCTCTAGCTCGGCCCCCAGGTTGACGAAGCCCTCTCCACCGGCCTCGGCGCCGGCGTCCATGACGGTGAACTTCGCTCTGGGGGGCTCGAGCGGCGGCACCTGCTCGGGGCCCGGAGCGGTCGTCTCCGCCTCAGGGCTGACGGACGCCTCCAGGGGAATGGGCTCGGTGGACAGTTCGGCCGCCAGCGCCTCGAATTCCGCCGCCAGCGGTTGCGCCGACGGGAAAACATCGGCCGGCGCATCGGGGATCAGCTCGAGGACCGCGTCGAGCGTCGGCGCCATGGATGCCCCGGTAGGAGGCGCTGCGACGGGGTCGGGGGCCACGCCGGCCGCCGAAGGTTGGAGCCGTTGGCCGAGTCGCGTCACAGCCGGGTGGTTCGGCGCCTGCGCCTCCATGCGCCGATGGACGGCCCGAGTCTCCTCCACCATGTTTTGGGAGAGGTAGAACTCCGCCTCGGCCAAGTCGTCCGCCATCGCCTGGTCCAAGTCCGGCTCGCACGTCTCGAGAATCAGGGCCGGCTCCTCCTCCGATTCTTCCAGGAGCGAGCGGAGTTCGGGGGGCAACTCCTCCTCCTGAACCGACGCCGGCCCGCCGTCCAAGCTCGGCTCCGGCGATGGCGGCCCCAGCTCCGAGTCGATCAGATCGGCTGCTCCTTCTGCGGACGGCAGCAGTTCGGAGCCAGGCCCGGCTACAGCATCCAGGCTCAGGCTCTCGGGAATCTCGATGGTCGCTGGGATCTCGAAAACCGTCGCCTCGGTGGGCAGGAGTTCCGCCGCCATGCTGATCGCCGGACCGTGGGCGGGCGGCCGGGCTTCTCCCGCGGAGAGCTCGGTCACGAGGCCTTGGAGCCCCGGGTGATTCGGGGCGAGCGCCAGCCCCGCCTGAATCTCGGCAAGCGCCGCTTCTCGCTCGCCACGGGACGCCAGGATCCTGGCGATGGCCAGGATTTCTTCGCAGGCCTCCTCGACCTGGGGCCGCTCGAGGTACAGGGCCTTGAGCCTTCGCCGCGCCATCAGGTTGTCCGGCGCCAGCCGGACCACCTCGAGGAGTCGCTCTCGCGCCTTCTCCGCCAGCCCGTACTTGAAATACACCTCGGCCTCGGCGAGCTGCTCGGCAATCTCGCCGGCCGCTTCCGTCTCCCCTGTCAAGGTTTCTACACCCGAGACCTCCAGGCCCGAGAGGCTTTCTGTCTCTGCGATCTCTGCTGTCGGCGCCTCCTCCCCGGGGAGCTCGATCGAGGGAATTTCCAGCGCTCCCGGGCGCTCCGGCCACTCACCCGCCTCCTCCTCCGGCACGAGCTGGAGATCCGCCAGGTCCCCGGATTCCTCTAGCGTGAAGACCTGGCCCGAGAGAGCCGCTGGCTCTCGCCCGCTCGCTGGTTCCGGTTCGCCCTCTGGCTCAAGCGTGGCCTCGAGCCCGAGTGTCGGGCTGTCGTCCAGCGACAGTTCGAAGACCGGCGGCTCTGCCGGGGCCGCCTCCTCCGGGGCGAGGGCTGGCCTTTCCTCGACCAACGCACTGGCCTCGAGCATCGGGATGGCGAGGTCCTCCTGTTCAGCGGGCGGCGCGGGACTGGCCTCCAGGACCTCCAGCCGTTCGCGGGCCTCGGCATCCGACGGATCGCGCTCCAGCAGTTGCCGGTACACGTGGATCGCGGCCTCGATGTCGCCGCAGGTCTCGTGCGCCGCGGCCAAGCCCCAGGTCGCCGACCGCGCCTCCTCCTCGCGGCCAAGCCGGTGCAACAGTCCCGCCAGGTGGGCGTGCAGGGGCGCCAGGTGCGGCGCGAGGGCCAGGAGGTCCCGGCAAAGGGTGACGGCGTCCTCGGGCTCGCCCCGGGTGGTGGCGTCCTCGGTGATCGTCTGGCAGAGGGTGATCCCGTCGTCCGTGCGACCCGCCTGCACCAGAGCCATGGCCAGGGGCCGCCCCACTTCCATCTCGGAGACGCCAAGGGCCACGGCCTGCTCTAGCGCGGTGAGCGCCTCGGCGGCCTGCCCCAGGCCGAGGTGGGCCTCGCCCAGGAGGCGCCAGGCCTGGGCGCTCGCGGCCCCGCCCGCCGTGATCCGGGTGAGGATCTCGACAGCTTCGGCGTACTTGCCTTCCTGAAGATGCAACCCCGCCAGGGAGAGGTTCCCCTCGGCGGACTCCGGGGTCAGCTCTCGCACCTTCTGAAGCAGCCGCTTGCCCTCGGCAATCTGCCCCGCCGCCTGGGCCGCCTGGGCCGCGCGCTCGTACTCGGCCGCCGCGGCCTCCCGCATGCCCTCCTTGAGCAGGAGATCGCCGACCTTCGTCAGCAGCGCGGGGTTCGTGGGATCGATCTGAGCGAGGCGTTGGTAGATGTCGACCACCTTGCGGGTGTCGCCTGCCTTCGTGTAGTGCTCCGCGATGGTGGCGAGATGGAGCTTGGCTTCTCCGATGAGGCCCTGCTCTTCATACAGATCGGCGCAGGCCAGGTGGGCCTCGGCGCGGGTCGGATCCAGCTTGACGATCTTCTTGTAGACCGCGATCGCCTTCACCGACAGGCCATCGGTACGATACAGCTCGCCCAGTTTGAGGTATTGTTCGATGGCCTCGGCGGCCCGTCCGGCCCGAGCATACAGGTCGCCGAGGTTGTTGCAGACGGCGATATCGCGCGGATCGGCCTTGAGGATCGCCTGGTATTCGGCGATGGCCTTGTCCCATTTGCCTTGCCGCGTGTAGTTGAGGGCGTTCTGGAGGGCTTTTCGCTTGTCGAATGTCATCCGCTGAAAACCCCGCTGTGCGAAGAAAAACGCAAGCTTACAGTAACAGACCCCTCGGAGGGTGTCAAGGAACTTCGGCCTCGCTCTCGCCCCGATACGAGCGCTGGCAAGGAGCCCATTGTGCCTGGGCGACCGACCCGGAGAACTGAGAGGGATCGAGGTCGGGGACGGAACGAGAGCGGGGGGCCCTCGGGCATTTCAGCCCTCGGGTTCCTTCAGGCGCTCTTCGGCTCACCGCTGAAAGGTCCAGGCGGGGCTTCCGTAGCGGATCCGGGCGAGATCTTTCGCCACGTCCCCCTCGGCCATCGTCAGTTCCCCGGGCACGCACTGGACGCCGAAGGCGTCGCGCCACCCGGCCGCCAGTATGGAAACCAGATCCCCGGCGTGCGGAGTCTCCCCCAAAATGCTCTGAAGACAGGTCACGCCGACGGCCGGATCGTCGCGCGGCCAGGCGGGGAAGACGGCCTGGTGCAGGTGTGGATCGAACTGGAGCAGGAGGGACCCGTGCTGGAGGAGGGAACGATCCCACCGGCGCTGGGCCGATCCGATGAGCTTCCGCCCGCCCACCAGGATCGCCGGCATCCGTCGGAGGAGGAAACACGCGCCCGTTTCTTTGCCGTCCCCACGAGGCACCCCGGCCTCGCCCACGTCCGCCTTCACCCCCAGGCGAGACAGTCCGGCGATCAGGCCACGAGAGATCATGGCGAAGGCGTCGGGGACCGAGAGGCCGCGCCAGGGTCCGCGGAGGGGGACGGCCACGCTGTAGGTCAGTTCGTCGGCGTGCAGAACGGCCCGGCCTCCCGTCACCCGTCGCACCAGCGGGATCGCCCGCCGGCGGCAGGCGGCCAGATCCAGGCCGCCCGGCGTGCGCTGCAGATAGCCGAGGGAGACGGTGGGCGCGCTCCACGTGTAGAGGCGGAGCGTGGCAGGGGCCTGGCCGTCCCCGACCGCCCGGGCGATGGCCTCGTCCACCGCCATGTTCCAGGGCCCGTCGGCCGGATCATCATGGAGGAGGCGCCATCCCGCTGCCAGCTCTCCAGGATCTTGCACGTTCTTCGACATTCTGGATCAATTCCAATTGAAAACTGACAACCGACGATGAAAAACCGGTCGATGGGTGCCTTCGGTTGTCCGTTGTCAGTTGTCAGTTCTTATTTGCTCCTTTCAGAGCTGCCGCAGGCGCGGGTCCAGCACGTCCCGGAGCGCGTCGCCCAGCAGGTTCGTCCCGAAGACCGCCAGGCTGATGGCGACGCCGGGGAACAGGACGAGCCACGGCGCCTTCTGCGCGTACTCGGCTGCCGAAACCGACAGCATCCGCCCCCAGGACGGATACGGCTCCGGAACCCCCAGCCCGAGGAACGACAGGGCGGCCTCCACCAGGATGGCGCTGCCCAGTTGGGCCGTGATGAGGACCATGAACGGTCCCATCGTGTTGGGCAGGATGTGCCGGAAGGCGACGCGGAGATGGCTGACCCCCAGGGCCCGGGCCGATTCCACGTAGGGCATCTCGCGGATGGCCAGGACGCTAGAGCGGATGATCCGCGCCGCGCGCGGGATGATGGGGACCGAGATGGCGATGATGACGTTGCTGATGGATGGGCCGAGCGTGGCCGACATGACCAGGGCCAGGATCAGCAGGGGAAGCCCCTGCATGATGTCGAGGACCCGCATGCTCACGAGGTCCGTGGCGCCACCCACGTACCCGCTGAGCAGGCCCACCACCCCCCCGACCCCCGCCCCCAGCAGCGTGGAGGCCAGTCCCACAGCCAGGGATATGCGCGCGCCATGGACGATGCGGCTGTAGATGTCCCGGCCCAGATGATCAGTCCCGAGCCAGTGGAGGGCGGTCGGGGGACTCAGCGTCCGCTCGGCATCCGTGCGGACCGGGTCCTGGGTGGCCAGGACATCCGCAAAGACCGCCATCACCAGCATCACCGCCACCAGGACGCCCCCGGCTGCCCCCAGCGGCTTCCGTCGCATGAACCGCCAGAGGACCGTTCCCCGGCCCCCTGTATGAGGCCGCGATCCGGTCTCGACCGTTCCCGCCTCCAGGACGACCCGGGCTTCCGACCGCTCAGCCATAGTGCACCCTCGGGTCCAGCCAGCCGTACAGCAGGTCCACGGCAAGATTCATCAGGATGACGACCACGGCGATGAACATGACCAGGTGCTGGACCACCGGGTAGTCCCGCCACAGGATGGCTTCCACCAGAAAGCGGGCCACCCCGGGCAGGTTGAAGACGGTCTCGGTCACCACCAGGCCGCCCACGAGGAAGGCGAACTCGATGCCGAGCACCGTGACCACTGGCAGGACCGCGTTCTTCAGCGCATGGCGCCAGATCACCACCCGCTCCCGCTGGCCCTTGGCGTAGGCGGTGCGGATGTAGTCCTCCCGCAGCACCTCCAGGAGAGCGGACCGGGTGATCCGCATGATGAGGGCGGAGCTCCGGTACCCCACCGCCAGGGCCGGGAAGATGAACTGCAGCACGTGCGCCTTGAAGTCCTGGAAGGGGGAGATGTACGTCAGGGCCGGGATCCAGCCCACGTACGAGACCAGGAGCAGGATGATCACCATCCCGAGCCAGAAGGACGGCATGGACAGGCCGGCCAAGCTGAAGACCCGCATCACGTAGTCGATCCAGCGATCCTGGCGGACCGCGCTCACCACCCCCGCGGGGACACCCATGAGCGTCGCTACCAGCATCGCCAGGATGGCCAGCTCCACCGTGACGGGGATGCGGGGCCGGACGACCTGCCAGGCGGGGATATCGTAGCGGTAGGACTTGCCGAGGTCGCCCCGGACGACTTCCCCGAGCCAGCGGCCGTACTGGACCGTGATCGGTTGATCCAGGCCCAGCTCCTTCCGAATCTCGATCTTGGCGGCCTGGTCCACGTAGCCGGCGGACGCGAAGATGATGTCCACGACATCGCCCGGCGCGATTCGCATCAGGGCGAAGATGACGACCGACATCCCGAGGAGCGTCAGGATGGCGATCGCCAGTCGGCTGAGAATGTAGGTTCGCACTGCGCTCCGCCTGGCCGGACGTCCCCCGAGACTCCCCGGGCTATTTGTCCAGCCAGACCTCCTGCATCCGCCCGTAGTTGTAAACGGACTGGTGGGGGACCAGATTCTTCACGGTCGGCCACATCAAGTAGTATTCCTTGCTCCACCCCAGCAACAGCCTGGCCCCCTCCAGTTGCAGACGGATGTCCAGATCGTGGACGAGTTGCAGGCGCTTGGCAGGATCCAGGATCTGGGACTGCTCCTCGATCAGCCGGTCCACCTCCGGGTTGCAAAACTCGGAGTAGTTGCGGGGGGAGCCGCACTTGAAGTTCTCGAAGAGGTTGGCATCGGGATCGTCTGGGCCGATGCCGGTGTTGTTGACGGCCATGTCGTATTCCCGGCGGGTCAGCTTGGCGTGCCAGATACCGGTTTCCACCTGCTCGAGGGTCGCGTCGATCCCGACCTGCCGGAGCTGGTCGATGACGAAGCTGGCGATATCCACGTAGTAGGAGATGGCCCGGGTCGAGACGGTCACCTTGAGCGGCTTGCCCGGTCCGTACCCCGCCTCGGCCAGCAGTTTCTTGGCCTCCGCCTTGTTCTTGACGGGATCGCCGAAGCCGGGGAGCTTCGCCTGCTCCTTCTCCGGGAGACCCCAGACCCCGTACGGCCGGGGGAGCATCACGCCTCCCGGCATCGCGGCCCCCTGCCGGCCGGCCTGGACGTAGCCCTTGCGGTCAACGGCCAGACTGATGGCCCGGCGGATCCTGGCGTCCTGGAACAGGGGCTTCTTGAAATTGACCAGGATGTTGTCGCCGACATTGGTGCTGGTCTCGACGAGGACCATGCTGGGTACGGCCTGCTTCACGCTCTCGGCGATGGTCTTGGCGATCTCCAGCGGATAGGCGATGTCCTGCCGGCCCGCCTGGATGGCGGAATACCGCGTGCCCCGCTCCCGGATGATCACGTACCGGATGCCGTCCAGGTAGGGGCGACCCTTGATCATGTAATCGGCATTCCTGACCAGGTCCACGTACTCGCCCGCGCGGTACTCCTTCAGCTTGAAGGGTCCGGTGCCCACGCACTTGGTTCGCAGCTCCGCCGGGGGGACATGGGCGGGATAGATGGGGGAGTACCCAGAGGCGAGCATCATAAGGAGGGACGGCTGGGGTCGCTTCAGGCGGAAGATCACCGTGTCGGGGTCAGACGCCTCGATCTCGGTGACGTTCTCGTACCACAGCTTGCGGGGATTCACGCGAAGCTTGCCAGCCGCGCCGGACACCTCGCGGACCACGTCGAAGGTATGCTTGACGTCCTTCGAGGTGAAGGGCTGACCGTCATGCCACTTGACCCCTTTCCGGAGGTGGAAGACCAAGGCCTTCCCGCCGTCCTGCCATGCCCACTTCTCCGCCAGCTCGCCGATGATGGTGTTCAGGCTCTCCTGCTTTTTCAGGGGATCGAAGAGCACCAGGTTGTTGTAACAGGGCATCATCGGCCAGACCGACGCGACCGTGGCCTCCTCGTGGATGCTGAAGCTCGGCGGCGGTTCGCTGAGTGTGGCACTGAGCACACCGCCGTACTTCGGCGCGGAGGCCGCCCGGGCCATCGAGCCGACCAAAACGAGGATGAGGGCAGTCGCGAAGACCAACGCCATCCCCCACCCCCCGACACCCAATCCCTTGACCTTCCCCCCCTGCTGATGCCAGCGTCGCCGTTCCATCATTCCCCTCCGTTGCAGTGTTCACCGGGACTCAGGTTATTCCCGTTCCCCGAACCGCGCCTCCACCAGATCTGCCAGTGCCTGGAGGGCTGCCGAACCATCCTCACCCGAGGCGCAGAGTTTGAGGGTCGTCCCCTGCGCCGCCGCGAGCAGGAGCAGCCCCATGATGCTCTTGCCGTTCACCTTTTGCCGGTCAGACTCCACCGTGATCTCGGCCTTGAACCTCCCGGCCGTCTTCACGAACTGCGCGGCCGCGCGGGCGTGGAGCCCCAGCTGGTTTTGGATGACGATCTCCCGCGTGATCGCCGGGGCCTTCATCCGCCCGCCGCCTCCCAGCTCTCGATGGTCAAGACCATCCTCAGGGCAGCGGCCCCCTCGGACCCGCCCAGCGGCCAGTGGGGCAGGAGGGCGATCTGCTGCGCCACCCGTTCGTACCCCGACTCCGACTGCGAGATGGTCTGGACCGGGCAGCGCCACAGCGTCGCCGGCGGCTCGAGCCCGAGGCGTGCCGCCAGCCCCAGCCAGGCGTCCACGATCCGGACCTCTCGCACCTCCGTCGCCTCGGCGACGGCAAAGAACGACGGGTCGGCCGGCCGTTCCCCGTTGATCTCGACGAAGCGGTCTGGCGGCGGTCCCATGTAGAAGGCCAGGTTCAGTTCCACCCCGAAACGCGAGGGAGCCTCGATCCCCTCGGGCTCCAGCCGGTAGTCCACCGCGAGGCGGGCGACGTCCGGGGCGAGTCGAAACCGCTTCCAGACACGCAGGAAGGCGTCTCCCCGCCGCTCTCTGCCCTCCAGGTCCAGGAGGGGGAGTGTCCGCGTGCGGCCGACGCGGATTTCGTAGGCGGACAACGCCAGGCCCGCGGAGCCGCCGCGCTTGGCCAGATCCGAGAGCGTGGCCTCTGCCGGCAACCAGTGATCCACGAAATTGCCCCGGCGGTACGCGTCGTAGTGAAGCAGGTCCGCCAGGCCCGCTTCCTTCGCGCCCCGCTCCTCGTGGATCGTGGCCGCCCCCTCGCCCTCGCGGCGGGGCGGCGTCGTCACCTTCCGGTGGTACGCTTCGGGCCGCCGCGAGAGGGTGTTGCCCAGGTTGAAGGCCTTGGCGCGCGCGTCCAACTCCACCACGCTCCCGCCCCGCGCCGGTTCGACGACCAGGGCCAGGTGGGGGCTCTCGAGCAGGACCTCGACCGCGCCGTCATTGTCCCAGTCCAGGGCCTCGATTCGGACGGCCGGCCCGGCGGCCCGCGCTGCTTCCAGCGCCTGCTCCGCCCGGATCAGGTGGTGGAAGGCGGCGTGCCGCAGGTGCGGGAGATACAGCCCGCCGAAGACCCCGTGCCAGTACGCGTCGTTGCACTGGCCACGCCAAAGCGCCTGGAGTGCCGCTGCGCGGCGATGGCTCCGTCGCGGAAGCGCGTGCACCCGCCGGCTCACGCGCAGCATCTTCTTGTGCAGCGTGTTGGCTTCCGGGTACTTCGTCAGGAAGGTGCGCCAGAATCCCCCGCGGAGGAACGGGCGGAGGCCTTCGGCGCCGGGCAGGGCATCCACCGTGGCCCGGGCCTCCTCGAAGGCGATGGCGGCCTCGGCGGGAAGGGCCCACTCCGTCATCTCCGTGTAGGAGGTCGTGGGCAGGTAGATCCGTCCGCGGGGCGGGTCGGCCAGGGCTTGGCTGAAGGTCGTGCAGCGCAGCCAGTCCGCGTTCTCCTGGAGCGCCTGGAGGAAGCGCTTGAGCCAGCCCTGCCCATACACCCAGTCGTAGGTCCCGGGCCAGCCGCCGAACTTCTCGGCATCATCCGCCATCACGGCCACGCCTCCAGGAGCGAGCGCGGCCCGCTCGCGGAGGTAGGCGACCGTCTCGGCCGGCTCCCGGAAGGGGATCAGGTAGCGCAAGCGCTGGCTGATGGGGAACAGGGCCAAGCTCGTCCCCTGTTCCTCGGTGATGAAGTGGCCGGTCAGTGCCGCATCCGGCAGCCCCGCCGCCTTGAAGTGGTTATCGTCGAGGATCACATACTCCACTCCGGCCTCGGCGATGGGCTTGGCCAGGTGCGGCTCCCACACCCGCTCCGCCAGCCACATCCCCCGAGGTCGCACCCCGAAGCGACGGGAGAGGTAGGCGGTCATCCGCCGGATCTGCCCGACCTTGTCCGCGTCTGGGATGGCCGCCAGGATCGGCTCGTAATAGCCGCCGGTGAGCAGTTCCACCTGCCCCCGGGTGACGAAACCCGCCAGGCGATCCAGGAACTCGGGATGCGCGGCCTCGAGCCAGTCGAAGAGGACGCCGGAATAGTGGAGGGCGACGGAGATCTGCGGGAACTCGCTCAGGACGTCGAGGAAAGGGACGTAGGCCCGCCGGTAGGCCCCGGCGAACACCTCCGGAAGATTTCCCACGGGCTGGTGCGCGTGGATGCCCAGGATGAATCGAATGCCGTCCATGCGCGTCGGCTCCGGCTGCGGTGCATGGCCCTGTCCCGGATCGGGGCTTACCCCTCAGGGGCGGCCGGCTTCCCTTGCTTGGCGAGGAACTCGCTGGCCACCAGGATGTTGCGCTGGCCGTACTTGGCCAGCTTGTCCGCCAGGCCACGGAGATCCCGCTCCTCGCGGAGCGAGGGAAGCTTCATCAGCATCGGCAGATTCACGCCGGTCACGACCTCGAGCCGGCCCGCCTCCAGGTACGACAGGACCAGGTTGGAGGGTGTCCCGCCGAACAGGTCGGTGAGGATCAGCACGCCGCTCCCGTCGTTGACCCGCTGGAGGACCGTCTCGATCTTCTTCCGCGCCTTCTCGATCTGTTCCGCGGCGTGAATCGAGACCGCCTCCACCCGAGGGAGTTTCCCGACGATCTCCTGCGCGGTTCGCAGGAGTTCCGCCCCCAGGTCGCCGTGGGTCACGATGACGATGCCGACCATGACTCCCCCCGTCCTCCCCGCCCTTCATTTCGGATTGCGGATTGCCGATTGCCGATTTGGGGAAATCCGAAATCCGCCATCCGAAATTCGAAATCGCGGGCGGTAGCCCGCTAGGGGGTTCGCTCCAGGTCGCGGTGGCGCACGGACACTTCGGAGCCCGCCTCGCGCAGCAGCCGGGCCAGCTCCTCCGCCAGCACCACCGATCGGTGGCGGCCCCCGGTGCAACCGACCGCGATGGTCAGGTACGCTTTGCCTTCCTGCACGTACAGCGGCAGCGTGAACTTCAGGAACTCCTGGATCCGCTCCAGAAAGCCCCGGGTCTGGGCGAAACCCAGGACGTATTCTCCCACCTGCGGCGCCAGGCCGGTGAGGGGCTGCAGGGCCTCCACGAAGTGGGGGTTGGGCAGGCAGCGGGCATCGAACACGAGGTCCGCGTCCACCGGCAGCCCGTGCTTATAGCCGAAGGAGACCAGGGACAGGGCCGTCCGGGACGGCGCCGGCAGATCCAGGAACGAGCCGGCCAGCAGTTTCCGGAACTCGTGCACCGTGAAGCTGGAGGTGTCAATGACCAGGTCCGCCTTGGCCTTCAGGTGAGCCAGCAGCGCGCGCTCCGCCCGGATGCCCTCCGGGGCGGATCCGCCGGGCGCCAGGGGGTGAGGACGCCGGCTCTCGCTGAAGCGGCGCACCAGCACCTCGTCGCTCGCCTCCAGGAACACCACGCGCACCAGGTGGCCGTCCCGCCGCAGGTCCGCCAGGATGTCGAAGAGACCCTCCAGGAAGCGTCCCTCCCGGGCGTCCACCACCAGCGCCACCCGCTCGATCCGCTTCTCGGACTGGGCGCAGAGCTCCGCCACCTTGGGGATCAGGGTGGCCGGAAGGTTGTCAATGCAGAAGAACCCCAGGTCCTCCAGGCAGCGGATGGCCGCGCTCTTCCCGGCCCCCGACATCCCGGTCACCACGATGAAATCAATCCCGGTCATCTCATCACCCGGTGGGCGGGGCTACTCCGTGTCATCCTGGCTGTACCGGGGCAGATCGGTGTCCTGGGTCTCGCCGGCCTGCCGCTCCGAGAGTTGCGCGGCGAAATTGCGCGCGGCGTGCACGCCCATCAGCTTGAGGAGGTGGTTGCGCGCCGCCACCTCCACCAGGATGGCGATATTCCGCCCGGCGGATACCGGGATCCGCAACATCGGGATCGGGGCCCCCAGGATGGGGTAGGTCTGCTCCTCGACGCCGAGCCGGTCGTACTCATCCTCGGGGCGCCAGGCCTCCAGCCGGACTACCAGTTCGATCCGCTTGCGGTAGCGGATGGCCGCCACCCCGAACAGGTCCCGGATGTTGATGATGCCCAGGCCGCGGATCTCCATGTGATGGCCAATCCGGCTGGGCCCCCGACCGATGACGAGGCGGTCGCTCTCCCGCTCCACCTCCACCACGTCATCGGCCACCAAGCGGTGCCCCCGGGTGACCAGGTCCAGAGCGCACTCGCTCTTGCCGGTCCCGCTCTCGCCCAAGAGCAGCACGCCGATCCCGTACACGTCCACCAGGACCCCGTGCAGCGTGGTTTCTGGTGCGGCTCCCTCCACTGTCATCCTCGTCCCTGGCTTGCCGCCGCGACTCAGGCCTCGGGCTCGATCAGCCCGTAGTGGCCATCTCGCCGGCGATAGACAACGTTCACCTCTTCGGTCAGGGCGTTGCGGAACACGTAGAAGCTGTGTCCCAGCAGATTCATCTGCAGGATGGCCTCGTCCACTCCGGCCGGTTTGATCGCAAAGCGCTTGGTCTTGACCACGGGCGGCTCCTCCTCGACCACCGGGGCCACCGCGGCCACGCGGCCCACGCGGTTGGTCCCCCGGGTCGCATGGGCCACGATCCGCCCCTTGTAGCGTAGGATCTGGCGTTCCAGCTTCTCCGCCACCAGGTCAAGGGAGGAGTACATGTCGTCGCTCTCCTCCTCCGCCCGGATGGTGAGGTCCCGCACCCGCAGGGTAACCTCCGCGATCTGCCGGTGCTTGGCCACCGACAGGACGACGTGAATGGCAACGATATCCTCCAGGTACCGGGTGAGTCGGTTCAGCTTCTCCTCGGCGTACCCCCGGAGGGCGGGAGTGATGTCCAGGTTCCTCCCCGTGACGGAAAATTGCATGGTCGGACTCCTTCCGGAAACTGCGGGTCGGGCGGAGTGGACCGCTCCCGGAGTTGGCCGGTCGGCCGGGACCCTGCCGAGAAGCGGACTCTCCGGATTGCCGGGTGTGTGCATGTGTCGGTGGTGCATCCTCTGCTGCGGTGCATGCGGGGGGCGCAGCTCAGTAGCGTTTGCGCCGGCTGGAGGCGGGGATCCTGAGCTGGCCCCGGTACTTGGCCACGGTCCGGCGGGCGATCTCGACCCCGTGCTCTCGTCGCAGGATCTCTACGATCTTCTGGTCGGAGAGGGGCCGGCCGCTGTCCTCGACGGTGAGCAGCTTGTGGATGAGGTCCTTGACCTTGAGGGAGGAGACGGTGTCGCCGCTGGTGGCGGGGACGCCCCGGTGGAAGAAGTACTTCAGCTCGAACAGCCCCTGCGGGGTGTGGATGTACTTGTTGGTGGTGACCCGGCTGACCGTGGATTCGTGCATGCCGATGTCCTCGGCCACTTCCTTCAGGGTGAGGGGACGCAGGGCCGTGATCCCCTCATCCAGGAACTTGCGCTGGAACTTCACCAGGCTCTCCGCCACCTTGTAGAGGGTCCGCTGCCGCTGTTCGATGCTGCGGATCAGCCAGAGGGCCGAGCGCATCCGGCCCTCAAGATACTCCCGGACCTCCCGGCCGTTCCCTGCCTTGTTGGCCAGGATGGTCCGATAGTAGGGGCTGACCCGGAGGCGCGGGAGCCCATCGTCGTTCAGCACCACCACGAACCGGTCATCCACCTTGACGATGTAGACGTCCGGCGTGATGTACCGCGGATCCTCGGTGCCGAAGGTCCGCCCCGGTTTCGGCTCCAGGGTGGTGATGTATTCCACCGCCGCCTGGATCTCCTTGACCGGCACCCCCAGCGTTCCCGCCAGCTTCTCCCACTGCCGTCCTTCCAGTTCCCCCAGGTGGGCCGAGATCAGCTCCTTGGCCAGGAGGTGCTGGTCCGGGCGCGTCTCCAGTTGCAGCAGCAGGCACTCCCGCAGGTCCCGGGCTCCCACGCCGGTGGGCTCGAAGCTCTGCACCAGGCGCAGCGCCTCCTCCAGCCGCGGGATCCCGACCCCGGCCGAGGCGGCCAGGGCCTCCAGCGGCTCCTTCAGGTAGCCGGACTCATTCAGGTTGCCGACCACCAGCATCCCCAGGCGCAACAGCTCGGGATCCGAAGTGCTGAGGTGGAGCTGGAACAGCAGGTGATCCATGAGGGAGAGGGACTTGGTGAGGTGGATCTCCGCGTCGAACCGCTCCAGCTCCTCGCGCGGGATCTGGGGCCGGTAGTCCGAGGCGTCCTGCAGGTAGCTCTCCCAGTCGAAGGCGTCGATCCGGTCCGCCCGTTCGTCCTCGGCCTTCTCCGCCTCCGCGCGCTCGGGCTCCGGCGGATCCTGCTCCTGGGAGAGTTGGGGATCCGTCGTCTCCTCCAGCACCTCCTCCAGGACCTCCTCCAGGACCGGGTTCTGTTCCAGATGCTGCACCAGCTCCTGGACGAGCTCCAACCGCGAGAGCTGCAGCAGGCTGATGGCCTGCTGCAGCATCGGCGTCATGATCATCCGCTGCGTCTGCAGCATGCGGAGCTTGATGTCGAACGCCATGGGTGCCTGTCTCGCCCCCGTCAGAGGGAAAAACGTTCCCCGAGGTAAATCTCGCGGGCGACCTCGTCCGCCGCCAACTGGGCGGCCGTGCCGGACAGCAGGATCTGTCCCTCATGAATAATATAGGCCCGGTCCACGATCTGCAAGGTCTCGCGCACGTTGTGGTCCGTGATGAGCACCCCGATCCCGCGATCCTTGAGCTGCCCGATGATGCCCTGGATGTCGTACACCGCGATGGGATCGATCCCGGCGAAGGGCTCGTCCAGGAGCATGAAGCGGGGTGAAGTGGCTAACGCCCGGGTGATCTCGGCGCGCCGCCGCTCGCCCCCCGAGAGGGTGTAGGCCGGGCTCTTGGCCAGGTGGGCGATGTTCAGCTCCTGCAGCAGGTCCCGGGCTCGCCCCGCCCGGTCTCTCGACGGCACGCCCAGCGCCTCGAGAATCGCCAGGATATTCTCCTCCACGGTCAGCTTCCGGAAGATGGACGGCTCCTGGGGCAGGAACCCCATTCCCCGGCGCGCCCGCTGATGCACGGGCAGGGAGGTGATGTCCTCCCCGTTCAGGAGGACCCGGCCCGAGTCGGGACGCGTCAGGCCCAGGATCATGTAGAAGGCCGTCGTCTTGCCGGCCCCGTTGGGTCCCAGGAGCCCGACCACTTCGCCCGCGTCCAGCGAGAGGCTCAGATCCGACACCACCACCCGCTGCTTGAAGGCCTTCACCAGTTTCTCCGTCCGCAGGGAGTGCTCCATCGCGTCAATCGTCATCGGTCCGTCGGTGGCGTCGAGGAGGGGCCTCATCGACGGGTGCCGCCCCGCTCTCGCGCCTCGCCCCGCTTCGGGTAGAGCACGGCGTTGACCCGCTCCCCATCGCAGCCGTCCACCTGGCTCCGATCCTCCCGCAGGAGCAGCGTGATCCGGCACCCGGTCACCACATCGCTGTCCTGCCACACCTTGGGATGGCCGAGGAGCACGGCGCGGTCTTCCCGCGGGAAGTACTCCGCCCGCTCCGCCACGCCCCGCCGCTCGCCGTAGGAGAGGCGGACGTTACCCGCCGCCATCGCCCGCTCAATCTCCTCCATGCGGTCATCGAAGAAGAATTCGATCCGGTCCGCCAGGATGCTGAGGCCCCGACCCCGGTCGTTGGCCGCCACGTTGCCCTGGTAGATCGCCACCCGGGCCTTGCGATTGACCTCCAGCGTGTCGGCCGAGATAGTGATGGGCGCGCCCTCCTCCGCAGCTCGGGGAACCCCCGGGGCGACCGCACCCAGCAGGAGGACCAGCGGCAGCCATCGCGAATAGCTCATGGAGCGAGGCTCCTCCCCGCCGGCCTCGGCGCCGATCCTGGCGCCGGTGCCCCGGCCGGCGCCGGGGCGGTCGCTGGCGACCGCAGTTGTGAGGTGATGTTCTGGAAGATCCGAACCTGTTCCAGGCCGGTTTCCGCCTCCAAGCCGCGGCCGCGGCTCAGCCAGCCGCCGCGGCTCACCGTGACCGGCTGGTCGGTCTGGAGGCGCCGGGACGCAGCCAACCAGCGGAGGGCCTCTGTCCGGAGTTCCGTTCCCTGGTCCGAGCGGCCGACGACCCCGCCCTCCAGCCGCACATCTTTGGTTGCGAGGTCCACCGTCGCTCGGTTGGCGCTGCACGTGAGCTGTCCCTGGGCCGAGTAGAGCGTGACCTCCACGGGGCGGGTGACCCGGGAGAGGACCGTGTAGCCCTCCCGCTCGTGCACCTCCGCACGGTCTGCCCGCAACTCCCATAACCTGGACCCGCCACGGGTCTCGATCATGTGAACTTGCCGGAGGGTGATATCGGGTGGGGAGGAGACGGGCGGGGAAGGGCCGGCCCCGGACACGTGGGTGGGGACGAGACCCGCCAGGACCAGTGGACAGGCAATCAGGGGAACCCAGCGCATCAGCCGCCACATGACGGCAATGCTATAACATAGGGGCGCGCGGAATGTAAAGCAAATCTCGTGCCGGGAGGGACAACCGTGCCCCGATCAGGTCACTCCAGCGCCGAGATGCCGGTGATGTCCCGCCCCAGGATCAGGGTGTGGATGTCGTGGGTCCCCTCATAGGTGAAGACCGACTCCAGGTTCAGCAGGTGCCGGATCACGGGATATTCGTCGACGATGCCGTTGGCCCCGTGGATGTCCCGGGCCAGGCGGGCGATCTCCAGGGCTGCCGCCACGTTGTTCCGCTTGGCCAGCGACACCTGCGTGTGCCGGAGCCGGCCGGCATCCTTGAGCCGCCCGAGCTGCAGGCACAAGAGTTGCGCCTTCGTGATCTCGGTCAGCATGTGGACCAGCTTCTGCTGAACGAGCTGGAACGACGCGATGGGCTTCCCGAACTGGATGCGCCGGCGGCTGTACGTCAGGGACGCCTGGTAACACGCCACGGCGGCGCCCACGGCCCCCCACGCGATGCCGTAGCGTGCCTGGTTCAGGCAGGACAGGGGCGACCGCAGCTCTTCGGTCTTCGGCAGAAGGTTATCGCCCGGGATGCGGCAGTCTTGGAAGGAGAGTTCCGAAGTCACCGAGGCGCGCATGGAGTGCTTCCCGTGGATGTCCCGGGCGGTGAAGCCGGGCGTCCCCTTCTCCACCAGGAAGCCGCGGATCACGCCGTCCAGTTTGGCCCAGACCACGGCCACGTCGGCGATGCTGCCGTTGGTGATCCAGAGCTTGGTGCCGTTCAAAACGTACTCGCTCCCCACCCGCACGGCCTTGGTGGCCATGTTCCCCGGGTCCGAGCCGAAGTCCGGCTCGGTCAGGCCGAAGCAGCCCACGGCCTCCCCCGCGGCCAGCCTCGGCAGCCAGCGCTGCTTCTGTGTCTCGGAGCCGAAGGTGTGGATCGGGTACATGACCAGGGACCCCTGGACCGACGCGAAACTCCGCACGCCCGAATCGCCCCGCTCCAGCTCCTGCAGGAGCAGCCCGTAGGCCACATTGTTGATGCCCGCGCACCCGTAGCCCTGGAGGTTGGCGCCGAGAAACCCCAGCTCGCCCATCCTCCGGACGAGGCCCGTCGGGAAAATCCCCTCGCGGAAGTGCCGGGTGATGATGGGGAGGATCTGCTCGTCCGTGAAGGCCCGGGCCAGATCCCGCATCATCCGCTCCTCCTCCGAGAGGAGTCCCTCGACCTCGTAGTAATCCACGCCCGGGAATCCACTCATGACGCTCCCCCCTACCTCACCGCGTGAACCGAGGCGCCTCGCCCGGTTTCCTGGGGTTACCCCGTTGCGCACTCCCCGCGCCCTGGGCGCGGGACGCCAATCCCGGCTCGCGGGACTCAGAGCGGCAGGCGCGTGCCGATCCCCTGGATCGCCGCCTGCTCGAAGATCCGGACCGCCGTCACCATGTCCTCGATCGCCAGCCCCAGGTGCATGGCCATCGTCCGCTGCGCGGGTGACGTCCGCCCCGGTTTCCTCCCTGCCACCACCTCGCCCAGATCGCCCTGCACGGCGGGGGTGCCCTGGAAGTATCCCAGTGTCCGATAGAACGCCATCTGGGCCTCGTCATCGGTGTAGAAAAGGTCCATGGCCCCGATGGCCTCCGGGGTGAACTGGGAGTCGAAATCCACCGGCATGCAGAAGGCGCCCGGCTTGATCCATTCGGGGCGTATGACCGAGGTCGGGTGCTTCAGGATCTCTGCTGCGGTCACGATGATGTCGGCGTTTCGCACCGCCAATTCGCAGTCCTCGGCCGCGACCATGTTGACCCCATGTGTCGCCTGCATTTCTTGGACAAAGCGCTCCAGGTTCGCTCGGACTCGGTCGTACGCCTTGACGAGCCGAATAGTCGGGAACTGGACCAGCATGGCCTCCAGGTGGCTCCGCCCCTGTACCCCGCAGCCGATGATGGCTAGCCACGCGGCATCTTTGATGGCCAGGTACTTACCCGCTACGGCGCTGGCCGCCCCTGTCCGCTTCGCAGTGATCCAAGTACAGTCCATGATGGCCATGGGAAGGCCCGTTTCAGGATCGTTCAACATCACGAGACCACTGATAGTCGGCAGACCCCGGGCCTGGTTTTTTATGAAGTTTCCGACCCACTTGATTCCGGCGGCGCGCGGCGAGGCAACATACGCCGGCATGGCATGAAGGAAGTCATCGGGCGCCGGATGAACCCCGATCTTGGGCGGCATCTCGACCCGGCCTTCCCCTTTCTCCCGGAAGACCGCCTCCACGGCAGCAATGACCTCCGCCATGGGAAGGCCGACCTTTTCGACGTCCGCCCGCGACAGGTACAGCAACTCACTGCCCATGGTTGCCCCGCGTCTCCGCGTCGCCGTTTCCCCGGTTCGCTGCTGCCTTCTGCCTCCTGCCTTCTGCCCCTGCTCCCCTCCTCAGCTCACATCGATCTGCGCCCGCTGGAGCTTCCCGCTGTAATCAATGTACACCGTCTTCCATTCGGTGAAGATGTCCATCACCTGCCGGCCGCCCTCCCGATGGCCGTTGCCCGTCTGGCGGATTCCCCCGAAGGGCAGATGCACCTCCGCCCCGATGGTCGAGGCGTTCACGTACGTGATCCCAGCTCCCAGCATCTCGATGGCGCGGAACGCCTTGTTGATGTCCCGGGTGTAGATCGCCGACGAGAGCCCGTACCGGCTTGCGTTGGCCACCTCGATGGCCTCGTCCAGGCTGGCCACTGGCAGGACGGCCACGGTGGGACCGAAGATCTCTTCCTGCGAGATCCGCATCTTGGGGGTCACATCGGCGAAGACCGTAGGGGAGTAGAAGAATCCCTTCTTGCATTCCCCCTCCCGGTAGATCTCGCCCCCGCACAGGAGCTTGGCCCCTTCCTTGAGCCCGATCTTGGTGTAGCCGTGGATCCGCTTGAGCTGTGTCTCATTGATGACCGGTCCGACGTCCGTACTGGGGGACAGGCCATCCCCCAAGCGAAGGCCTTGGGCCTTGGTCACCAGGCGGTCGGCGAATTCCTTCATCACCTTCTTGTGCACGAGGATGCGCGAGGACGCGGTGCAGCGCTGACCAGACGTGCCGAATCCCCCCCAGATCGTTCCGTCCACCGCCAGATCCAGGTCGGCATCTTCCATCACCAGGATGGGGTTCTTCCCTCCCATCTCCAGCGAGACGCGCTTGTGCTCGGCGGCGCAGGCAATGGCCACCTCGCGTCCGACCTCGGAGGATCCCGTGAAGGAGATCAACGCCACGTCCGGATGCCGGACCAGGGGCGCTCCGGCTTCTTCGCCGAATCCGTGGACGAGGTTGACCACCCCCGGCGGCAGGCCCGCCTCCAGCAGGATCTCCACCAGGCGGACGCCCATCAGCGGGGTATCCTCGGCCGGCTTGAAGACCACGGTGTTCCCCGCCACCAGCGCCGGTGCCAGCTTCCACATCGGGATTGCCAGGGGGAAGTTCCAGGGAGTGATTGCGCCCACGACCCCCAGTGGAACCCGGACCGTCATGGCGAACTTGTCCGGAAGTTCCGAGGGCGTGGTCTCGCCCCACAGGCGCCGACCCTCCCCGGCGATGTAATAGATCATGTCGATGGCTTCCTGCACGTCGCCCCGGGACTCCTTCAGAACCTTCCCCATCTCCCGCGTCATGAGTTGCGCCAGCTCTTCCTTCCGGCGCACCAGGATCTCCCCGGTCCGGAAGAGGATCTCCGCCCGTCGCGGGGCCGGGACCCGGCGCCACTTTGGGAAGTGCGCCTTGGCCGCCTCCACCGCCCGGTCCACGTCCCGGTGGTCCGAGCGCGGGAAGCTGCCCAGGATGTCCGTCTTATTCGCCGGATTGATGTCGTCGAACGTCGTTCCGTTGGCGGCATCAACCCATTTGCCGTCTATGAAGTTCTGAAATCGCTCTGCCATGATCCAAATCCTCCGCGGAAGACACCCACGCATCGCGACCCGGCCAGCGTGGTCGCGACCGGTATCCTGTCCGAGAGAGCAGCACGGGACTCGCGCCCGCAGTACACTGTGACTCTGGAAACGCTCGCCCTCCGGGGGAAAGAAGGAAAGGCCCACGGGAGGTCCCATGGGCAATTGAGGAGTGGGTTCGAAACCGAAGGTGTTACTGCGAGGAGACTAACACACCTGACGAGCCGGGAGCAAGTAGGAAACTAGCTGGAGAGCCCGCCAAAATATTCGGAAAATTATCTCATGTATGACTTTATGTTCCTGTCGTAACCTCCAAAAAAACCGATCAAAAGAATTATTCGATTATGGTCTTGACGAATCCAAAGGGATATGAGTAGACTATGAGTGCCGCTGGGGGGTGCCGCCCCCAGCGTGAGGTTGCCGAGACTACTTCTTCTTCTTGGCAGCCTTCTTCGTCGCCTTCTTCTTCGTCGCCACGCAGATCACCTCCTTTTGCGATTACGGTTGCGGAAACGGTCTGAGTCTGCCAACTCAGACGGGGTCGGTACTACTTCTTCTTCTTGGCCTTCTTCGCCTTCTTCTTGGCCGCCACTTGCATCACCTCCTTTCGCAGTTGCGGTTGCGGGAACGGTCTGAGTCTGCCAACTCAGACGGGGTCGGTGCTACTTCTTCTTTTCGCCCCAGGTCTTTGCCTTCTTCGCCGTCTTCGCCTTCTTCTTGGCCGCCACGCGCATCACCTCCATTCATGGGTACGGTCCGTGCTTTATCACGCAGGTGGGGGTGCGTTCGAGTTCTCCTTGGCAGCCCTCGGGGGCGCCTTCTTCGCCGTCGTGGTCACCCCACCTTTCCTGAGCGCTCCCCAGATAGACCGCTAGAGAAGTGTCAACTGGGGATTCTTCGTTCGTGTGAACTCCACGGTCCGCTCGATGAACTTCTGGGCGTCCTTGATGGCCCCTTCCACCTCGTATCGGGAGATGGGTTGCCCCGGTTCCTCCAGGATCGCCTGGGAGCGTCGCCGCATCCGATCGAAGGCGTTCACCAGGGATCGCATGTCGTCGCCCAGGATAGCTCCCGCCAGCAACACGACCGTGCGTGACTGATCTCGACCGCGCGGGCGCAGCCCCTCCGCCGTAATCATCGCTCGAGCCGCCCGCAGCATCCCCTGGTACGCGATCGCATACGCCCACTCCCGGTCAATGCTGGCATTGGCCCGGGCCGTCACCAAGTCCTTGAGCGCCCTGGCGATGAGCGCACTGACCACCTGGAAGTTCGGCTTGATGTCCTCGATGAGCCCTTTCTCCCGCAGGTCCTCATACGGCATCGTCGCGCCCGATGAGCAGGACGTTCCTGCCGCCGAGGACCTCGGTTAGGAAGGGATCCGCCTCCGCCCGTCGTCGCTGAAATTCTCCCTCGTCGAAGACCGTATAGCTGATCTCGCGGCCCAGATGATCCTCCAGGCGCGTGATCGCCTCGTTCAGCTCCGCGAGATCCACGCCGCCCACAATCAACAGGAAGATGGCCCCCACTCCTTCGCCCGGGGGATGGGAATTCATGGAGTACAGCCAGGCCTGCCGCACGCCGGTGATCGGCGCCAGAGCCTCGTAGACCGCCGCCTGCACTCCGACGGTCTTCGTCACGATGCTCTTGATCTCCGAGTAGATGGCGGCCGTCTTGTTCACGCTGTAATAGCGCAGATTGCCGACCTTGTCGCTGAGCAGCAAGCCAGCCTTCTCGAGATTGTCCAGTTCCCGCTTGATGCCGGAGATGTCGCGGCGCAACTCTCGAGCGATTTGTCGAACGTAGTAGCGATTGTCGGGATGGGTGAAGAAGAGGCGCAGGAGGTCTACGCGTGTTTGAGAGGAAAAGAGCTTTGTCAGCATTCGCGTCCACCATTCGTTGAGCTATATACAACGACCGTTCTGTCCTTGTCAACACTTTTCTCAAAAAAAATTCACAATCGCGCATCCATCTCTCCTGTCGCGGGAGACATCGCTCCTTCACTCTCCACACGCGGATGCGGCGACCGGAGTCGCAGCGCCAGGAGGCCCGCCAAGCCAGGCAACAGCACAAGGATCCACAGGCTCGTGTGCAAACCGAGCAGATCGGCCATGAGACCCGACATGGCCACGCCCAATCCGCCGGCGCCGAATGCCAACCCCAACGTCAGCCCTGACGCCAGGCCGAGCTGCTGCGGGAGCAATTCCTGGGCAAAAACAACGGTGACGGAGAAGGATGCCAGGAGGCTCATTCCCGCCAGCGCCAGGAATAGCCAGCGCGGAGAACCCACCAGCGCGAGCGCAGGGGCCATGAGAAACGGGAAGGCCAGGAGCGAGATCGCGATCACCTGCTGCCTCCCGACGCGATCAGAGAGATGACCGCCCAGCAACCCCCCAAGCGCCCCAAAGAACAGAAAGATGAATAACGCGCGCCCTGTCCACATGAAGGCGACGCCCTGGTCGAGGAGGAAGAGCGGAAGGAAGATGATCAGTCCGGAGTAGCCCCAGGACCGGAGGGCGATGAGGACGCACAGAGCGGAGAGTTTTGCCCAGGGGATCGGGGACGTTCCCTGGGCGTGGCCTCGCCCGGGGTCTCTGGTTGGGACCTCGATTTCGCGGCGATACCAATGAATCGCGGCGGCCATGAGGCAACCGGGGATCATCAGGAGCGCGGTTCCCTTCAGGTTGAATCCCGCCAGCATCCAGGTGGCCAGGATCGGTCCCAGCGCAAAGCCAAGATTCCCGCCGGCGGCGAAGAAAGACATGCCCAGTCCCCGCTGAATCCCCGAGGCGTGCGCGGCGGCCATGGATGCCACCGGATGGAACGCGGCGGTGCCGACACCCGTCAGGGCCAGGACCAACACCAGGACCCAGTAGCTCGGCACCAGCCCCAGCATCCCCATCAGAACGGCCGTCCACACGATGCCGGCCGGCAGGAACCATTGCGTCTGCCAACGATCAGAGATCCACCCGAAGATCGGCTGGATCATGGACGACGAGATCAGCAGCACGGCCGCCGCCAACCCGATCTGCGAATAGGTCAGGCCGAATCGATGCTGAAGGAGCGGCAAAACGACCGGCAGGATGTTCTGACACGAATCCACGACGGCGTGGCTCAGCAGGATAAGTGCGATCGGCCGCCGGCGCACGGATCACCACCCCAGGGACAGGCGCGCCCCAGTCAGCAGGACCACCACGACCAGGGCGGGCAGCAGGTTGGCGACGCGGATGCGCTTCACCTCGAGGAGCATCAATCCGATGGCCAGGATCAAGAGGCCCCCGGTGGCCGTCAGCTCGTTCAGGATCTCGGCGCGCAACAGGAACGCGAGCTGCGCTCCCAGGAGCGTGAGCGCTCCCTGGAGCACCAGAACCGTGACCGCGGCGAAGCTCACGCCGATCCCCAGACTGGAGGCAAAGGCGACGGAGGCGGCCCCATCCAGCATGGATTTCGTGTAGATGATCTCCGGGTTGCCGCTCATGCCTTCCTGGATGGATCCCACGATGGTCATGGGCCCCACGCAGAACACCAGGCTGGCGGTGACGAATCCGGCCACGAACGTCCCCGAGCTGGAGCGCGCCCGGGACTTCAGCCATTCCCCCGCCCGTTCCAGGCCCGCCTCGATCCCCAGGAGTTCCCCCACCACCCCGCCGATCACCAAGCTGGCGATGAGGACCAACATGTTCTGGACCTTCAACCCCATCTGCATGCCGATCAGGAGCGTGGAGAGCCCGAGGCCCGTCGTGATGATCCGCTGCAGGCGCTCCGGCAGCCGCTTCCCCACCGCCAGGCCAATCCCGCTTCCGAGGAGGACGGCCGCCACATTCACGAGGGTCCCGCGCACGCCCGCACCCGCGACTCAGAGTTCGACCGGTTTCGACGGCGAAGATTGCAGGGTCGGACACGTTCCCTGCAAAAGACAACGGGGCCAAGGATGCCCCAGCATCCTGGCCCCGTCAAGGTGAAACCCCGCCGGAGGCGGGGTCAGTTCAGCACCGGCTCCTTGTCCGGGTACAGACGCTTGAACTTGCCCAGGAGTGCGTCCCGGTCTTCCGTGATCTCGGGATGCGGCATGATGCAGGCCACCGGGCACACGGCGATGCACTGGGATTCGGCGAAGTGTCCGATGCACTCGGTGCACAGGTCAGCGTTGATCACGTAGATCGAGTCTCCCTCGCTGATGGCCTGATTCGGGCACTCCGGCTCACAGGCGCCGCAACTGGTGCACTCCTCGGTGATGAATAGGGCCATGAAATGTCCTCCCCTGTCGCGCGACATGCCGCGCAGTGTTGTTGGAGCATTCGGAACTGCGTCATCAAAATATAGGCAACCCGCCGCATGACGGAAAGAAAAAAACTCCGGATCAGCGCAGAAGGTCGCAAAGGCCTGCACTTGCGGACAATTGCTGAAACCGATTCGTCGGATCCTGCTCATCCCAATCCTCCGCAGTCTTCGCGCGGAGCCATCACCGCGCACTGTCCACGGGAATCCACTTGGAAGAGGCAGCGACGTCGAACTCGCACACTGCGCCGGTGCGTCAGGCGAGCAGCTTGAGGACGAAGCCGGCGAGAGCGCCTCCCAGGACGAGCCACGCGGAATTCAGGCGCAGCCAGAACACCAGGACGGCCGCCACCAGCCCCAGACCGACCGTGACGCCGTCCACCAGCGCCGCACGTCCCAGCTGCCAGGTGACCGTGGCCATCAACCCGAGCGACGCGACGTTCACCCCGTCCAGGAAGCCGGCCGCCCACGAGGAACGCCGCAGGCGCGGGATGAGCGGATTGCTGGCCGCCACAAATACAAAGGATGGAAAGAAGATGCCCCAGGTAGCCAGCAGCGCGCCCGGAACCCCTGCCACGACGTAGCCGATGAACGTCGCAGTGGTGAACACCGGGCCCGGGGTGAACTGGCCCACGGCGATGGCGTCCATGAGTTGCTGGTCGGTCAGCCATCCCCAGCGCTGCACGAGATCCGCCCGAAGGAACGCCAGCAGCACGTACCCACTCCCGAACAGGATCGAGCCCACCTTGAGGAAGAACGCGGTCAGGCCGAGGAGGCTGACGGGAGCGCCCGCTACGGTGCTTGCCATCGCGGCGGCACCCGGCGACGTCGCGAGCATTACCGGTCCCGCCAGCGCGACGGCACCCGTCGGCCGAGCCCACGGCCCCCGAAGGTTCGCCAGCGCCATGACCACGATCCCGCCAGCGAACAGGAGCAGAACCTCGTTGACCCCAAGGAAGGAAAGCCCGACGACCGCGACGCCGACTGCCCCGGTGAGCGGCCCCTTGACCGCCTTGGTCGTGAAGCCCCACAGGGCCTGGATCACGATGGCGATGATGACCGGCTTCACCCCGTAGAGCAGCCAGATCGCCTCGGGGAGCGAGCCGTACCGGACATACGCCCACGCCAGGGAAAGGACGATCACCACCGCCGGAAGGATGAAGCAGGTCCCGGCCACGACCAGCCCGCGCCACCCCGCCCGGACCAGACCGATGTGGATCGCCATCTCCGTCGAGTTGGGGCCCGGGATCAGGTTGGTCGCCCCCAGAAGATCCAGGAACTGTTCCCGTGTCAGCCATTTGCGCTTGCGGACGACCTCGTCGTCCATCATGGCGATGTGCGCGGCCGGCCCGCCGAAGGCGATCGTCCCGAGCTTCAGGAAGAGCCGGGCCAGCTCCGCCAGGCGGTGCGCTGCGGTGTCCACCGGGGCCGGCTGTTCTGCTCCTGCGGTCCCTCCAGTCATCAACGCTGCCTCCGGGTCCCGGGACGCCTCCCCGCTCCATTCCGCCGACGCACCAAGGACATCTCCTTCAAGGACTCCCGGGACTGCTCGCTATCTGAGAACGGACGGGCATCGTAAGCCTTGTGCCGCGAATTCGTCAAGAACCGACTCGGGACCCAGAGACGCAAGGAGGGGTTGCGTGCGGAGATAGATCTTGGGGGCTACTCGGCCGTCCGTCCTGGAGCTATTGCTCCCCCCGGCTGCCCTGCCGCCATCTATGTTGCAGCGGGACGCCGAAGATGCCCATAGACCCGCAGCATGTTCGCCTCGAAGAGGAGGACGCCTCCCTCGAAGAGGAGCAGGCCGGCCCGCAGGCTGGCGACAGACTGCAGCAGGAATGCAGTGGCAGCCAAGATGACGCCCGGGATCAGGAGGAAGAAACTCCAGACCTGCCATCGCTCCGAGCAAAGCTCGTTCACCTTCGGCACGGGCTCATCGTGGACGATGGGCGAGTAGCGGTGCAGCCACACCAGTAGCGGGATGACTCGGTAGCTCATCCCGATGATCATGAGGGTGATCCAGCCGACCAGTCCAAGGAAGGCGTAGGCAATCGCAACCCGCGACGCCAGCGCATCATCCCCCAGGAGACCCGAGGCCAGCGCCAGCCCGAAGAGGATCGCCAGCGCCAAGCACCCGAAGGCGGCTAGGACGTGCCGGGTGGACCAGTCCAGCCGCGGGACCTTCCCCTGTCGCCACGGCCGGGCAAGCCGACAAAAGGCAGAGGCGAATCCGAGGACCACCACCAGGCCGAACGGAAACACCCACCGACTCCGGGTCACCAGCCCAACGAAGAGTCCAACGATCCCGGCATTGAGAAGCCAGAAGCGTCTTCGGCTCCGCCGCTCCTCCTCGATGGTCGAGGCGGTGAGGAGAGGGATCATCTTGTGGCCCACCCCCAGGATCATCAGGCTCACCCACCCGAGCGCGGCGAGATGGGCGTGGCCCTTGATCGTGGCGAGCACCTGGCCGCCCAGGAAGCCCAACACCTTGTCGAGGGCCATGAGGGTGCCGAGGATCACCGTGGCAGCGAGGTACGTGAGAGCCGCCATCAGATACGGCACGGCGACGTCCTTCCGCGGGATCCGACGTAACGTGAGCGAGAGGTTCACAAGAAACAGGACCGTGGCGGCCAGGACCAGGATCCCCCCGGCGGCCAGGCCGCGGTACTGACCGGTCCAGAAGTGGACGACCATCACTGAAATGCCGACCGCCAGGAGCGGAAACTGCCAGCGCCCCAGCCGCTCGCTGTACAGCGGGGCAGAGAAGATGAGGGGCGCCACCAGGAAGCTGGCCCCCATGATGGTGATGCTGATCCATCCCAGGGTGATGAGGTGGGTGATGGCCAGCAGATGCCCCTGGTAGTAGAAGTCCAACACTTCCTCCGCGCGGATGACCGCCAGGGTCAACGCCAGCAGCAAGCCAAGCTGCCCTGCGATCAGGTACCGAAGGGGGAGCCACACGTTGGGTCCGGTGAAGGGATTCTCGGGCCGGACGCGCACTGGTCCGACGGGCCTCTCGTTGGCCGCAACTTCGGGATCTCGGATCATGGAGAGTCCTCCTCCCGCATCTGCCCCACCATAACCCGCGGAGCGTAGCGGGTCTGTGACTTCGGTCACATCCCACCTCACAGCATGATCCAGGTCATACCGGTACCCCGGTTCCCTGGCGCACATTGGACACAGCGCCTCAGGTCGCGCCGTGCAGCATGCTTGTCTCGATCCGGTCGGGGGAGGCCCTGCAGGGGGTGTGGTCATGGACTTTCAGCCGAGTCAGGAGCACGAGATTTTCCGCAAGGCCGTGGCCCACTTTGCCCAAGGGGAACTGGCCAAGCACGTCAAACCCATGGAGGCCTCCGACACGTTCCCCGTGGAGGTCTTCCGCAGCCTCGGGCAGATGGGCTTCCTCGGCGCCCACTTCCCTGAGGAATTGGGGGGGGCCGGCGCCGATTTCACCAGCTTCTGCATCTTCATCGAGGAGGTGGGGCGTGTCTCGGCGGCCATCGCCGTGAACGTCCTGCTCCACACGCTGATGGGGGCCGCGCCCATTTTCCTGGTGGGAACCGAGGCGCAGAAGCGGGAACATTTCGTCCCGGCCATCCGCGGCGAGAAGATCGTCGCGGCGGGTCTCACCGAGCCCAACGTGGGCAGCAGCGCGGCCGACATCGAGACCACGGCCAAGCGGGTGGACGGCGGGTGGCGGATCACCGGGTCCAAGATGTTCACCTCCAACGGGCCTTACTGCGATCTCATCACCCTGGTGGCCTCCACGGACCGGGCCAAGCGGCACAAGGGGATCAGCCTGTTCCTGGTGGACAGCAAGGCAGCGGGGGTCACCCTGGGTCCCAACATCCCCCGCCTCGGCATCGCGGGCGCCGAGACCGGTAGCCTCACCTTCGAGGATGTCCTGGTGCCCGAGAGCGCGCTTCTGGGCGAGGAAGGCAAGGGCTTCTACTATCTCATGGAGGCCCTGAATGCCACGCGTGCGGCCCTGGCCGCGGGGTGCGTGGGCCTGGCGCAAGCGGCATTCGACCATGCCCTATGCTACGCCAAGTCCCGCACGCAGTTCGGCCAGCCCATCGGGAAATTCCAGGGTATCAGCTTCAAGCTGGCGGACATGGCCACCGAGATCGAGCTGGCCCGCCTGTTCACTTACAAGGTAGCCTGGATGCTGGAGCAAAAGGAGAAAGTCACCAAGGAAGCGGCCATGGCCAAGCTCTTCGCCTCGGAGATGGCCACCCGGGTCGCCCACCGGGCCCTCCAGATCCACGGGGGCTACGGCTTCTCCAAGGAATTCCCCCTGGAGCGCTATTACCGGGATGCCCGGATCTTCGAGATCTTCCAGGGGACCTCGGAGATCAACCGGGTGATCATCGCAGGACAGCTCGGCCTGTAGGTTGAGAACCATCCGACGAACGGTCTACGTCGGCGGGAACCCCGAGAACCGTCTTAAGGGCGTGCAGACCGTCGAGGTCGGGCCCGGGAACGGCGCCATCATGGAGTTCATGGTGAAGGAGCAAGGGGACTACACCCTGGTGGACCACGCCATCGCGCGGGTATACAAGGGGGCGGTCGCCGTGTTCCGGACGGAGGGATACGAGCCTGCCCCTGGGACTGCCGCGCACTGACCGGCGAGCTACAAAGGTTTCAGGAAGTGGGGGCGACTGAGGTATACGGTCGGGGGATGGACTCCTAATCGCCCCGTGCGCGCTGGGTCCAAAACGAAGGCTGGTAGGCACCGCAATGGCTTGAGTTGGTCTCAAGGCTCATGCTGGAGTCAGTGCGTACTCAACCCATGCTGCCCGCCGGTGCATCTCCTCCACGTAGGAGGCGACACACTAGTTCTTGCGGAGTCAGATCATCGCACGGTGAAGACCACCGTCCACGATCACCAGGCTGCCGGTGATGTAGCTCGCTCGCTCTGACGCAAGGAAGGCCACCACGTCGGCCACCTCCTCCGGT
>Ga0080064_1001551_pt1 | contig 45522 bp, 49 predicted proteins | sample Subgrocontami54m_FD_69260 | JGI IMG/M metagenome (GOLD analysis project Ga0080064, IMG submission 69260) | Subsurface groundwater microbial communities from S. Glens Falls, New York, USA - GMW46 contaminated, 5.4 m (SPADES assembly) (version 2) ...
GGGCCACGCGCCGCCGCCGCCCCCCCCCCCCCGCGCCCCCGCCGCGGGCGGGGGGGGGGCCCCCCCCCCCCCCCCCCCGCGGGGGGGGGGGGGGTGGGGGGGGGGGGTGATTTTTTTCGGATCGAAATAAGTTACCCCCCTCCCGCCGCCTTCGGCGTCGACCTCCCCCGCAAGGGGGGAGGTGAAGGAAGAAGTTTCGCACACGTCGCATGCCGGTGGCACTTCACCAGATGATCGTTGACCATGCCGACAGCCTGCATGAAAGCATAAACAATGGTGGGCCCGCAGAATTTGAATCCCCGCCGCGCCAATTCCTTCGACATCTTACGCGACACTTCCGTCTCCGCCGGCACCTGCCCCATGCCGCGGAAACGATTGACCTTGGGTTTGCCGTCGACGAAATCCCACAACAGCGATGAAAACCCCGACCCTTTTTCCATCGCATCCAGCCAGGCGCGCGCCGACAGCACCGTTCCCTCGATCTTGGCGCGGTTGCGCACGATGCCCGCGTCCTGCATCAGCGCCTCGATCTTCTTCGGCGTATAGCGCGCGATCCTCTCCGGCTCGAAGCCGCCGAAGGCGCGGCGGAAATTTTCCCGCTTGCGAAGAATGATGATCCAGGAAAGCCCCGCCTGGAATCCGTCGAGCACGAGCTTCTCATAGAGCGCGCGGTCGTCGAACTCCGGCACGCCCCATTCTTCGTCGTGATAGCTGACATAGAGCGGATCAATCCCCGGCCAGGGGCAACGTGCAACGCTTTGCGGGGAGGGGGTCATCCGGCCGCCTTTGCCTCGCCGGGGAATGCGAAGCGCGCCCAACTCGGTTTCATCGGACGGATCGGCACGCCGCCCGCTATCAGCGGCGCGCCCGCCGCCAGCGCGTCCTCGACCCGGTCGAGCCGCAACATGGCGAGGCCGCGCCCCGCCGCCGTGGAGCCAAGCGTGCCCGCTTCCTTCTCGCCGGCCATAACCGGCGTACCCGCCTCGGGCGCGAAACCGTCAAAGGCGATGGGCACGATGCGCGTACGCGCCGTTCCGCGGTGCTCCACGCGCGAAACCACTTCCTGGCCGATATAGCAGCCCTTGGCGAAATCCACGCCGCCGAGCTGGTCCATGTCGGTCTCATGCGGGAAGGCGCCGCCGTAGATGAAATCGAGTCCGCCGCGCGGTACACCAAGCGCAATGCGATGCGTCTCATAGGCCGAGGCATCGGCAAGCGTCGCGCCCAGTTCGGCCGCGGCATCTTTGGCGATATCAGGCGGGAGGAGGCAGCGCAGCCCAAGCGCGGCAAGTCGCGGATCGGGATAGATCAGGCCGCAGTCCGTGGTCCCTGTTCCGTCCCAGGCGGCGAGCACGCCGAGACTTGCTGACAGGTCTTCGATGCTCACTTTGGCGCGCAGGCGGTAGAAGTTCAGCCTTTGCGCCAGTTCCGGCGCCAGCGCGTGCGGGCAGTCCAGGAAGAAACCGCCGCCATCCTCGGCTTTGGCTTCCGTGATGATGAAGTCCGCGATGATCTTGCCTTGGGGGGTCAGCAGGGCGGCGAAGCGGGCCTCTCCCGGCGCGAGCTTGCTGACATCGGCGGTGACCAGCCCATGCAGGAAAGTCCGCGCATCGGCGCCGCTGGCTTTCACCACGCCTCGGTCGGGAAGAAGGGCTACGTACATCGCAAATCCAATGCCAGACTTTACAACTAAACGTAAGGCGGCAGCGCGGCTGCGTTGAAGTTTTAGCAATATTCCTTCGAGGGTTGTGCAAAATTAGGATTACCGATTCCTAAAGAAATCGCTGGTAGCGTGGGAAGGCAAAGTTGTTTTGCCTCCGAAAGGCGATTCGCCAATTCATACAAAGTTTCTGTGAAGCCAAACTATTTCCCGCCCCGGCGCGCCCCACGATCAAGCTCGCCTCTCGGATTTTCCCCCTGCGGAGAAGCCTCGACGGAGTCGCCAGTGCGCACACGGCTGAACATTCTCCCGCCCTTGGCGATTGCCAACGCCGTGCTGTTGCTGGCCGCCGCGGGCGTCGGTTGGGATATGACGCGGCGCTATACCCAGTTGGTGTATGATTTTAACGCGCGCAATACTCAGCAAATAGCCGATTTCGCCGTGACCGACCTTGCCTGGCATCAATATGCGCAGGCGGTGACCGATCTCGGACGCAATATCGCCCAGGGCGAAGCCCTGCGGCAAGCGATCACCAGCAAAAGCGATGCGCTCCGCATCATGCTCATGGATGAATTTCACCGCGGCGCCATATCGGGCGGCCATGTGAAGGTGCTGGGCCTCTCCGTCTACGACAGCGAGATGAATCTGATCGACGAAGCATGGCGCGGACCTGTCGAGAAAATTCCAGCATCCGTCCGCGTTGAAGTTGAAAGCCGCCAAGGGCTTGATCGTCTGAAGATACTTACGCGCGTATGGCGCGACGGTGAGGAGCCGCGCCTTTCCGCCTTCGTGCCGGTGGGCGGCCTTCGCCTCATCGGCTATGTGGGGGTACATGCGGATCCGATCCATGCGCTGACGACTTTGGATCAGCGTCTCGGCATGGCGGTGAGAATCATGTCGAACTCCGGCGACCGCCAGTTGCTGGCCGCGAATAGCTTCAAGATCACCGAAGGCGCCAAGGTTCACGAGAGCACTATCGTGGTGCACAGCCCCGATAAGAAGCCCATCGCGCGTCTGCATGTGACGCAGGATGTCACCGAACTCAATCACAAGCTGGACTTGGTGGCACTTTCGTCCTTTGGCATTTTCATTTTTATCTATGGGGGCATATCCGCCGCCGCTTTGGGTTTCGGCACCGTCTTTCTGCGCCAGGTGAGGAAGCGCGAGGCGGCCGACCAAGCCGAGATTGAACGGCAACGCCGCGAGAGGGCTGAGGCAGACGAGGCGCGGCAACACATTGAACGAGAGGCGGCTGTCGCTCGCCGGGCCGAGCTCCTGAACTTGGCCGATACGTTTGAGGCCAGCATCAAATCCGTTGTCGATTTCGTATCCTCGGCGTCCATCGAGACGACCGGCAACGCGGAAGCTCTGGCCATCGTCGCACATCAAGCGTCCCAACTCGCCGGAGCGGCCGCCAGCGCCTCGGATCAATCGTTCGAAAACGTGAATGCCGTCGTCGACAGATCGGAAGACCTGTCAGCCGCCGCGGCCGAAATTACCCGCCAGGTTGCCCGTTCCAGCAGCATCGCCAGCCAAGCGGTGGCCGAGACCAATGAAAGCAATGAAGTGATGCGCGCCCTCGCCAATTCAGCGGACAAGATCGGCGAAGTGGTCAGCCTGATCAATGCCATCGCCGGTCAAACCAATCTACTCGCGCTCAACGCCACGATCGAAGCGGCGCGGGCGGGAGAGGCCGGCAGAGGTTTTGCCGTGGTTGCGAATGAGGTGAAGTCGCTGGCGACGCAAACAGCCAGGGCGACGGAAGAAATCAGCGCCCAGATCGGCGCCATCCAGTCTTCGACCCGCAGCGCCGCCGGCGCTATCGAACGTGTCAGCCGCACGATCACGGAAATCAGCACCATTGCCGCTAATGTGGCCAGCGCGGTGGGGAAGCAGGGTTCCGCTACCGAGGGCATTGCCGACAACGTCAACCGAGCCGCCGCCGGTGCGCGCGATGCCGCTGCCAACATCAGCGGTGTCCGCGAGGCGGCAGGTGAAACGGGGCAGGTCGCCAATGAAGTTCTCAAGGCATCGCGCGATCTCGCGCGCCAGGCCGATACCCTTCACCACGAGGTCGACAGATTTCTCGCCACCGTCCGGGCCGGATAGCCGCCCGCGCATTTGAAGCCGAGAGGTACATCATGATCTGCATTCGCAATTTACTGCTGGCGCTCGCGGCAATGTTCTATTTCGGGGCTACGGCCGCCGCGCAGGACGCGCCGATGGAAATCGCCGGAGCAAAGACGGTAGGCGCCAAGCAGATTTTCGAGCTTGTCGCCAAGACGCCGAACATGGTGATCCTCGACAACCGGAAGCCTGAGGATTACGCGGCGGGACATATCGAAGGCGCCATCCGCCTCATCGACACGGACGTGTCGGCCGAAACGCTGGCCAAGCACATAGCGACCAAAGACACGCCTGTGCTGTTCTATTGCAACGGCGTCAAGTGCGGGCGAGCCGCCAAAGCCGCCGAGAAGGCGGTCCAGTTCGGCTATACCAAGATCTATTACTATGCGCTCGGAATGGATGAGTGGAATGCCGAGCGCCTCCCCCTTGTGCGGTAGGCGGGCCGTGTACTACGCCAGGGCATGGCCGAAACGTATGACCTGATCCTCAAGGGTGGCGCCGTCGTCAATCAGGATGGCGAAGGCATCCGCGATCTCGGCATCCGTTCGGGACGGATCGCGGCGATCGGCGATCTTGCGCGTGAGGCCGGCGAAGTCGTCGACTGCCGGGGGCTGCATGTGCTGCCCGGGGTCATCGATACCCAGGTGCATTTCCGCGAGCCCGGAGCGCCGCACAAGGAAGATCTGGAATCCGGATCGCGCAGCGCCGTGATGGGTGGCGTCACCGCCGTGTTCGAAATGCCGAACACCGACCCGCCCACCGTCACCGCCGAGGCCTTGGCGGACAAGGTCAGGCGCGCGCACCATCGGATGCATTGCGACTTTGCCTTCTACGTCGGGGGCACGCGGCAGAACGCCAAAGAGTTGCCCGAATTGGAACGGCTGCCGGGCTGCGCCGGCGTCAAGGTTTTCATGGGTTCGTCCACGGGCTCTCTGCTGGTCGAGGACGATGACGGCGTGCGCGACATCCTCAAGGCGATCCGCCGCCGCGCCGCGTTTCACTCCGAGGATGAATACCGGCTCCTGGAACGAAAAGGCCTGCAAGTCGCGGGCGACCCGCGTTCACATCCGATCTGGCGCGACGACGTTGCCGCGCTCACCTGCACGGAGCGGCTGGTGCGGCTGGCGCACGAGACCGGCAAGCGCATCCATGTGCTGCATGTCTCCACCGCGCAGGAAATGGAATTCCTCGCCGGCCACAAGGACGTCGCCTCGGTGGAGACGACGCCGCATCATCTGACCTTGGAAGCGCCGGGCTGCTACGAGCGGCTGGGTACGCTCGCGCAAATGAACCCGCCCGTGCGCGACGCCATCCACCGCGCGGGGGTCTGGCGCGGGTTGCAGCAGGGCGTCGTGGATGTGCTCGGCTCGGACCACGCTCCGCACACGCGCGAGGAAAAGGCCAAGCCTTATCCATCGAGCCCCTCCGGCATGACCGGCGTGCAGACGCTGGTTCCCATCATGCTGGACCACGTCAATGCGGGCCGGTTGTCGCTGGCGCGTTTTGTTGATCTGACCAGCGCCGGGCCGGCCCGGCTGTTCGGCATCGCCCGTAAGGGCCGGATCGCGGCGGGATACGACGCCGACCTGACGGTGGTCGATTTGCGCCGCCGGCAGACGATCACCGACGCCTGGATCGCGTCCCGCCCCGGATGGACGCCCTATGACGGCGCCAGTGTCACGGGCTGGCCGGTGGGAACCTTCGTGCGTGGGCGCCGGGTCATGTGGGAGGGGGAGGTGACCGGCCCCTCCCAAGGCGAGGCGATCACCTTCCTTGAAACCATGAGTAATGTCGCGTCCTGACACAGGGCCACGTTAGAGCTGCGATGGTATTATTGTAGGTCTTCTGGACTATTTTTCAGAGAACGGGGTTTTTTTAGCCGCGGGACAAGTTAATCTCCAACATCCCCTTGGGGAAGGAACACGTTCAGGCTCATTTTGTAAGCAAACGGGCACCAGCTGGGGCTCGCCCTTTCTCATTTTACCTCTTCTCTTCAATGAATGACCGGCGAACCTGGCGCATGAATGGCCAATTAGACGCATGACCAGCGATCTTATTTCCCTGCGAGTGTTGCTTGTTTTTCGTTCAGCCGCGGAGCGCGATCTGCTGCGCCAGGGTGCCGGCTTGGCTTCGGTGCCGGTAGAGGTGATGGAGGCGGACGGCACGGCGTCCGCCGAATCCGTGCTGGCCAAGGGCGGCATCGATCTCGTTTTGCTCGACGCCACCTTTTCTCAAGCCGATAAGGCCGCCATCAGCACAGCCGCGCGCGTGGTGGCGGAGCGACCATTCGTCGTTGTCATCGGAAGGGACGGGGATGGCATCGACGTGGATGGCAGCGTCAGCAAGCCGGCGACCGCCGACGAGGCCCAGTCCACCGTCGAACGCTGCGTGCGCACGCGCATTCCCACTCAAGTGCTGGTGGTGGACGACTCCGCGACGATGCGGGGCATCGTCCGGAAGATCCTTTCGGGGAGTAAATTTCCGCTGGAAGTCTCCGAAGCGGACGAGGGAACGAAAGCCCTGCAAGAGCTGCGCAACGGGACTTTCGATATCGTCTTTCTTGATTACAACATGCCCGGTCTCAATGGCTTCGAGACCCTGTCGGAGTTGCGGCGCGAGCACCCGCATATCGCAGCTGTGATCATGACCTCGACCGATCGCGAGGATTTCGCTCAACGCGCCCAGCAGGCCGGCGCGGCGGCCTTCCTCAAAAAGCCGTTCTTTCCGGCGGACATCGATGCGGTGCTCTATCGATTTTACAAGCTCGAAGCGCCGCCGCGTAAGGCGTGATCAGGCGGCGCCGCCGCTATCACATCGATCATTTAATTGGAAAAGAAAGGCCGCCTTTATTGGCGGGCCAACTCGACCGAGAATTCGCCGTTGCGGATGCGGCCCGCGAGGCCCTCGGCGTATTCGGCAGTTGCGTCTTCGCCGTAGGTGGAAACGAACTCGGCAAAGGCGGTGAACAGGCAGCTTTGCGCCATGCAATCGGCGTCGATGCCGTCATGGCGGGCCTCGGCCCAGGCTTCCTGCAAATAGCCGAACGCGATTTTCTTCTGCTCGTGATCGGGAAGCTGCTCCCGAGCAGCGAATGCGCGCGACAAAGTGCTCATGATTTTCGTCGAAGGCCCTGCGGCCCTCATCGCCCCCCGGTTTTGTGACAGGCAAACTAGCACGCGCGGCTGTTTGGGAAAGCCGCAGTTTTAGGAAAGGTTAATATGCACAGCCGCGGTCAGTTGGCGTAGCGGGCGGTGATCTCGCGGGAGATTTTGGAGCCTTCTTCCAGGTAGCGGCGGATGGCGAAATCGGCCGCCGGGGTGCAGGTCCGGTAGGTCTGTTGGAAGCTGCGGTAGCCCCTGTTGAAGCTGCTGACAATGCGCGCACGGCGCTCCCCGGCCGATGTTTCGGCCTCCAGCAGGGCCTGCATTTCATTGCGCCACTTCTGGCCTTCCTTCGCGCCGCAGATCGCGCGCAGGTAATGCAGCGCGCCCAGGATCTCCGAAAGCCGGTGCAGGTCGCCGTCAAAAGGCGCGGCTGCGCCCTCGACGGCGCGCACGGGCCCGCTGGCGAAAGCGAGAAAAAGGCAGGTGAGGATTAAGGTCCGTTTCAACATATTCGCAATCGGTGGATGGCTGACCTATGCGCCGCCTCAAACCAGGCCGCAAGCCACGGCCGTTATCATGGTTGAGGGGCTCGGAATTAAGGCAGGCTGGGCCGCCCGTACCTATCGCCGTTCCAGCCGTTCAAAGGCCGCGGCAACGATCTCGGCCAGGCCCTCGGTGGTGGGGAGGCCCTCCAGCTCTGGTGGTCTGATCCAGCGGAATTCGGCAATTTCCTCGTTCGGTCTTGGCTCGCCGGCCACCCATCGGGCAGCGAAAGCCAGGATCACGAAGTGGCGCTCGACTCGCCCAGCACCGTCGCGGGCGACCACCTCCCGGTAGCCGGCCAGGATGACCGGCTCGATGGTCAGGGCGGTTTCCTCGCGGACTTCACGGACGACAGCCTCGGTCAGGGTTTCCCCCGCCTCGACCGCGCCGCCGGGCAGCGTGAACAGGCCTTCCGCCGGCGGGCGGGCGCGCCGCACGGTCAGGAACCGGCCGTTGCGTACGATGACGGCGCTGACGGCGAGCAAAGGACGGTCAGGAAAGGTTCTGGAGTCCGCCACCTCGGTCAGCGTGCCATCAAGGCATCAACGGCGGCCTGCGGTGCGGTTTCCCGGTCGATCTCGGTTCCGTTGATCACCGCGGCCGCACGCGCCACCATCGGTTTGATCCAGCGCACCGCGAGATCGGCGATCGTGCCCGCGCTTGAATCGGAAAGGTCCTGCCGCATGACCTGATGGGTGGCCATGAGAATTGCATTCATGGTGTTGGCGACCGTTTCGAGGCGCTGGCGCAGCGCGGGCTCGGCGGTTTCATAGGCGGCGATGGCCAAGTCACGATGCTTGAAATTCGAGGCGGCGAAATGCTCGCCATAGCTCCTCGGCCGCCAAACAAAAAAATCTTCGCGGCACTCGGGTATGTCCACAATCAATTCAAGCAGCATGATCGCTTCATTGAAATGGTTGAGGTAGTCGGTGGCAAGCCCGGTCGCCGGGTTGATGTTGGTCCCGGCCTCGAGGCACATGCAGTTTGGTGCAATCGGCTTTGCGGTCATCCTAAGGTAGTGTCATACCTTATCGTTAATGCGCTTTTAATGCGGCGGGACAAGCGGCTTCGGAATGTGCGGACGCTATATTCTTATCTCCCCTCCTGAAGCCATCCGCGCGCTGTTCCGCTATGCGGAGCAGCCGAATTTCCCTGCGCGCTACAACATCGCTCCCACCCAACCGATTGCGATCGTCCGCAGCGCGGACGGCAAGCGGCAGTTCGCGCTGGTGCGCTGGGGCCTGCTTCCCTCCTGGGTGAAGGACCCGCGCAATTTTTCGCTGGTCATCAATGCGCGAGGGGAGTCGGTCCTGGACAAGCCGGCGTTTCGCAATGCGATGCGGAGGCGGCGTTGTCTGATCCCCGCCGACGGCTTTTACGAATGGAAGCAAGCGGGCAGCGGCAAGCAGCCTCTGCACATTCGCCTCGCCACGGGTGGACCGATGGCCTTCGCCGGATTGTGGGAGACCTGGACCGGGCCGAACGGCGAGGAGATCGAGACGGCGGCCATCGTGACCACGGCAGCCAACCTGCAACTCGCGCCGATCCATGGCCGTATGCCGGTCATCCTGCCGCCGGAGGCTTTCGACTTTTGGCTCGATTGCAAAAATGCCGAGGCGGAAACGGCGGCGGCGCTGATGACGCCGGCACGCGAGGGGCTGCTGGAAGTCTACCCGGTTTCCACGGCGGTGAATCGTGTGGCGAACGATGCGCCCGCGCTGATCGAGCCTGCGGAGGAGCAGCCGCTTGAAACTGCGCCCGCGGTTGTCAGGTCAAAAGCGAAACCGAAAGCCAAAAAAGACGACGGTCAGGCGTCGCTGTTTTGATCAGGCTCACAACACCTTCCCCGGATTGAGGATGCCCTTCGGGTCCAGCGTGCGCTTGAGCGCGCGCATCATCTCAAGCGCGACCGGGTCCTTCACGCCGGGCAGCAGGTCGCGCTTGAGCCGCCCGATGCCGTGCTCGGCGGAAATGGAGCCGCCGAGTTTCGCCGCGATGCCATGCACCACCGCGTTCATCTCCGCCCAGCGGGCAAGATAGGCCGCCTTGTCCGCGCCTACGGGCTGCGTGACGTTGAAATGCACGTTGCCGTCGCCGAGATGGCCGAACGGAATGGGCCGCGCCCCCGGAACGAGCGCGGTTACAGCCGCGCTTGCTTGCGCGATGAAATCCGGCACCGCCGCGACCGGCACGGAGATGTCGTGCTTGATCGAGCCGCCTGGGTATTTCTGCACTTCGACGATCGCTTCACGCAGACCCCAAAAGGCATTCGCCTGTTCGAGATTGGCCGCGATAACAGCGTCCGCGACCAGCCCCTGCTTGGCGCCGGCGGCCAGCACTTCCTGCATCGTTTCCGGCAGGCCCTCGGTTGCTTGCGACGACAATTCGATCAGCACGTACCAGGGATGCGGCGAGGCGAGGGGATCGCGCGTGCCCGGCATATGTTCGGCGATGAAATCAAGGCCGATGCGCGGCATCAGTTCGAATCCGGTGATGCTGTCGCCGGCGCGCTCGCGCGCAAGCTTGAACAGCGCCAGCGCGCTGGCGGGCGAGGGCACGCCTGCGATCGCCGTCTCTACCGCGCGCGGGCGCGGAAACAGTTTCAACACCGCCGCGGTGATGACGCCGAGCGTGCCTTCCGCGCCGATGAAAAGATTTCTCAGGTCGTAGCCGGTGTTGTCTTTCTTCAGCTTGTTGAGCCCGTTCCACACCCGCCCGTCGGCCAGCACCACTTCCAGTCCGAGCGCGAGGTCGCGCGTGACGCCGTAGGCGAGCGCGCCGGTGCCTCCCGCGTTGGTCGAGAGGTTGCCGCCGATGGTGCAGCTACCTTCGGCGCCGAGCGAGAGCGGAAACAGGCGGCCGGCGGCCTCTGCGGCCTCCTGCGCCTTGGCCAGGATGACACCGGCCTCGCACGTCATCGTATTCGATGTCGCATCGACCTCGCGGATACGGTCGAGCCGGGTGATCGAGAGCACGATCTCTTTGCCGCTTTCGTATGGCACCTGGCCGCCGACCAGGCCCGTGTTGCCTCCCTGCGGCACGACGGGCGTGCCGGTCTCATTGGCGAGCTTGAGGATCGCCGCGACTTCCGCTGTCGATCCCGGCCGCAGCACCATGGGCGTGCGTCCATGATAGAGCCCGCGGCCTTCGATCAAATAACCTTCCTGCGCCGCCGGATCGGTGATCGCGTATTTTTCGCCGACGATTGCCGCAAAGCGGGCGAGCAGGCCGGGGGAGGGAATTTTAGAATCGGCCATGATGATTATCGCGGACGCGGCGCAGCGGCGCGCCTGAGACGATCGATGATGGCTTCACCAAGCCCCGCTTGCGGCACGGGCATCACCGCGATCACCGCGGCGCCCGATGCATCGAGCGTCCGCAGATGGGAAAACAAATTCGCCGCCGCCTCCACCAGATCGCCGCGCGGGGAGAGATTGAGCACGGCCGGCGCCATTTCCGCGCCCGGCGGAAGCACCGGGCCGAACGCCAGCAGGGCCTCGCCTGCATCCACGCTGTCGGCGTCGAGGCGAAGCTCGGCCTTGGGCGCGTAATGCGACGCGAGCATCCCGGGCGCGAGCGGTGCCTCGCCTTCCTCCATCATGCCGGCGTGCGGAAACTCCGCCAGCGGGCGTCCGAGCAGTTTTTCGATTTCATCGCGTGCAATCCCGCCGGGCCGCAGCAGCATCGGCTCGCCCAGGCAGGAGATGATGGTCGACTCGACGCCCACCTGCGCGGGCCCGCCGTCGACAACGAGATCGATAAGGCCGCCCAGATCGGCCAGCACATGCGCAGCGGTCGTCGGTGACAGGTGGCCGGATTGGTTAGCGGAAGGCGCGACCACCGGCTTTCCGAAGGCGGCGATCAATTCGCGCGCAACCAGGTGGTTGGGCACGCGCACGGCGATGCTGTCGAGTCCGGCGGCGGCGAGATCGGCGACCGGGCAGCCGGCCGTCTTCGGCAGCACCAGCGTCAGCGGTCCCGGCCAAAAAGCGGCGGCGAGCCGCTCAGCGGCGTCGTCGAAGCGCGCCAGCTTCCGCGCGGCGGCCACATCGCCCACATGCGCGATCAGCGGATTGAACGAGGGCCGCCCCTTCGCGGCATACAGCCGGGCGATGGCTTGGCCGTTGGTCGCGTCCGCGCCGAGGCCGTAGACGGTCTCGGTGGGGAAGGCCACGAGCCCGCCCGCGGCAAGGCATTGCGCGGCGGCCGCGGTCGCCTCAGGGCCCGCCTTGATGGTGCGCGTGGCTGGGAGATGACCCATGGTAATAGTGTCCAGCAGCTTTCATGCTCCCATATCACGAAGGAAACGCCCGGGGTTAACGGCCTTGCGTCGGGGTGGGAAATCCAGGCTCTGCCGCTTCTTACCCGCGCTTGCGGCTACGGGAGGCGGCGGCTATAAGTCCGGCCCTTAGTCGGAGTGTAGCGCAGTCTGGTAGCGCACCACGTTCGGGACGTGGGGGTCGCAGGTTCAAATCCTGCCACTCCGACCAGCCTCCGCTCTTCGAGCGCCGGCTCGGCGGTCTTCCTCCTCAATGGAAAACGACATCCGTTTCGACAAGACGTTCGATCTCGCGCCCGGCGAGGTCGAGGAAGCAGCGCCCGGCGTTCGGCGGCTGCTAGCCGATAATCCCAGCCCCTTCACCTTCAGGGGCACCGTCAGCTACATCGTCGGGCGCGGCCAGGTCGCCATCATCGATCCCGGCCCGGCGGACGAGGCGCATATCCGCGCGCTGCTCGACGCGGTGCGCGGGGAAACGGTGACGCATATCTTCGTCACCCACACCCATCGTGACCATTCACCCGCCGCAGCCGCAATCAAACAAAAGACTGGTGCGAAAACCTATGCCGAAGGGCCGCACCGTTCCGCGCGCGCGCTCCACATCGGCGACGCCAAGCGCAGCGAGGTCGGCGGCGACCGCGACTTCAAGCCCGATGTCGCGCTCGCGGACGGCGAAGTCGTCACCGGCCCCGGCTGGACCGTCGAAGCGATTGCCACGCCCGGCCATACCGCCAATCACATGGCCTTTGCGCTGCGCGAGCCGAACCTTCTCTTTTCCGGCGATCACGTAATGGGATGGTCGACCACCATCGTCGCGCCGCCGGATGGCGCGATGAGCGATTACATGGCTTCGCTGGAAAAGCTCGCACGCCGCAGTGAAGAGCTCTATCTGCCCGGCCATGGTGGCGCCGTGAAGGACGGGCCGCGTTTTGCCGCCCATCTCATCCGTCACCGCCAGGGACGTGAGGCCTCGATCCTCAACCGGCTCGCCAAGGGCCCCACCGATATCCCCACGCTGGTGCGTGCGATCTATATCGGCATCGACCCCCGCCTCGTGGGCGGCGCGGGCCTTTCCGTCCTCGCGCATCTGGAAGATCTGGTGGCGCGCGGCCTCGTGATCACCGAGGGGCCGCCCTCCATCGGCGGAAACTACTGCCTTGCCGGCGCGCCCTTGGCGGGTTGAGCGCCGCGTCTGCCCGGCTGCTTCCTTTCGGAAGCTTGCGTTCCCAGCGTTTCATCGATCGCATCGATCAGGCTGCGGATGCGCGAGGCGTTGCTGCCGATATCGTGCGTCCCATAGCGGGAGGCGGATCGCACATCGAGCCGCGCGCCGTCGCCGTCGGCGCGCACCCGCACCACCACGTCTTCGCGGAAGCCCATGATCGGCGTGCGCGACACCGCTTCGATATGACCTTCGCGCCGTCCGGCCTGCGGCGGCCGGTTGTCCACGATGAACCATCGCCGCTTGGTGATGATGGCAAGCGCCGCGTCATAGGTTTGCTGCGCGCTGGTCGTGACAACCAGCGGCCCGATGTCCGGATAGGCTTGCTGCTGCTTTTGGGCGGCGGCCGCGCCGCCATAGGTGACCGGATTAGCCCCGCGCGGCCGCAGCCGCGCGATGGTCTCGAATTGCGGAGGGTTGGCGGGATCGGTGGTTACATCGACCATCGGCGGCAGCCGATAGGCCTTGATCGCGAGATAGGCCGGATAGGCGAGCAGCGCCGTTCCAATCCCCATCGCCAGCATGGCGGAGCGGAAGCCGCCGAGGCCCTCGCGCCAGATCACCACGAAGGCCGCGCCGGCCAGCACCATGGCCGCCAACGCGAATACAAGCGCGCCGCCGAAGGTGGCGAGCGCGGGTACGATCTCCAGCAGCCCGGAGCGCACGATGATGATGGAAACCAGCGCCGCGACCAGGGAGAACAGCGCCAGCCGCCGCGCCCAGAGCGCAAGCCGGGAGATTGGTTCTTCGGAGATGCGCCGGCGCGCCATGTTCTATTTCCCCGCGCAGATGCGCTTGAGCGCGGACCACTCGGCGGCGCTGAGCAACGGTTGGCCCGAACCGGGTGTTGCCATGGAGCGGATCGACGCGACCCTTTCGCTGGTTTCCGGATGACCGAGCAGAATCTTCGGCGCGGAGCCGTGCACATCGGCGATGCGCGACAGGATTCGGCCGAGCGCGTTGCCGTCGCCGCCCACTTTGTTCATCAAGGCTACTCCATAGGCATCCGCCGCCGCCTCGGTTTCGCGCGAGTAGGACGATTGAAGCACCGATCTTGCCGCCATCACGACGGAGCCACCACCGACGAAATCCCCCAGCAGCACCCCGAACAGGAACGACAAGCCCGCCGTCTCCAACACTGCCTTAACATTGTCCCGCCGCGCCACATGGCCGATTTCGTGCGCGATCACGCCGGCCAGTTCATCCGGCGCCTCGGCCTTGGCGATCAGGCCGTCGAACAGGTAAATCTGCCCGCCGGGAAGCGCAATGGCGTTGATTTCGTTGCGCCGGAGCACGCCGGTGCGGGGCGGGGTGCTCAAATCGGCCGCGGCGGCCAGCCGGCCGATCAGGGTTTGCAGGGCGGTGTGGCCCGGCTTTTCGGATTCCATTTCACCGCAGTCGAGCGGAAGCCCCGGCGTAGCGCTGTCGAACATGGTGCGCAATTGCGCATCCACCGCCTGACCGAGGTGGCGTTCCACCGCCTGCGGCACGAGGGGCGTCAAGCGCGTGGCGATGGCGGGCAGGGCGAACAGCGCTACGACCGAAAGCGATGCCACCGCCGCGACGACAAGAATGGCCACCTTTGTACGCCCGCGCCTCTGGACCGTGCCGGTGCGATCCACGGTCGCTGCCATGTCGTCGAGCGCGGCGGCGAAGGCGGGGTCGCGGACCTCGAGGCGCGCCAACGTTGGCGCGCCTCGCCTGGCGATGCGCAGCACCGTGTCAGGCGACGAAATCTGTTCGATCTCTCCATACGGCCATTCGGCCAACATCTCTCCGCGTTCGTTGCGGATACGCAGCGCGGCGGGCGCGAGCTCGACGATCACGTCCTGCCGCGCGCTGGTCGTTCCGTCGAAATAGACGCCGCTGCCGGATGTGATCGGCATCGGCTAATACCCGCCCACTTGCAGCGCGTCGGCGAGACCTTCGCCCAGGGCGGAGCTTGGCTTGCCGGCTGCCTTCACCCGGCTGAGCACGTCGATGCCCGACAATTCAACCGCCTCCATGCCAAGCCGCCAGAGGGAGAGTTTCACCGTGGCTTGATAGATCACGGAATATCCAAGCGCGACCATCACATAGCCGAGCACGATGATCAGGGCGGTGGTGAGCTCTTCCGCCTCGGCTGAGCCATGTTTGACCAAGTCGAGAAGGACGAGACCAACCCACACGACGATGGAGAAAGCGACCGCGAACAGAAGGCCGTAGATCAGGAAGCGCACATAGGCGCGATACACGTTGCCGGTACGCAGGCGCGAGGTCACCGCGAGACTGCCGAAGCGCAGGCCGGAGCTCCACCACCGCAGCATCAGTGCCTGAAATGCAGGATAAAGCACGCCCGCCGTGAACAGCGCCCAGACCGATGCCGAGATCATGTAGATGATCGCCAGGGCATAGCCGGGGTTGCTGGCTTCGATCCGGCCCGCCAGCCCGCTCCCGCCTTCAAGGAAAGCCGCCGCCAGAGCCGGCCAGTCGATGGCGCGGAAGGCCGCCACCGCCCCCGCCACAAACGGCCCGATCACCAGCAGCCAGAGCGGAAAGCCGCGCAAGAACAGCGAGAGCGCCGATCCTTCGAAACGGCCGGGGAGGTCGCCGTAATAGGTATTCCGCATCTTCAGCCGCTCGAGGCTGGCCTGCGCCCACGGATAGGCAAGGCCGATCGTCAGCGCGATCAGCAGCCACCAGAACAGGGCGGTGAACGCATAGCGCCAGGCCGAACCTTCCTGGTGAAAGCGTATGCCGCGATAGACCGTGCGGCTCAAACGGTAGCGGCGCGCGCGATAGATGGCGAATTGCCCGAGCAGCGCCAGCATGACGAAGGCAAGCAGTCCGGAAAGCTCGCCGATGAGTCCCAGGTCAAGCGCAGCGAGGAAAAAGAGGGAGTTGATCGGCACAAGAATAGCGACCGCGATCAGGAAGCCGATGAGAAGCTCGAGCGCGGTGCCGGTATATTCCAGATTGTCGCCTGCGATTTCCGTATTGCCCCAGAGGAAGCGGCGGACATCCGTCGTGAGCCAGAAGCGGTAGATGCCGAGCGTCAGCAGCAGCAGCACGGAGCCGCGGATCAGCAATCGCCAAAACGGCTTGTTCTGACCTAGAAACCGGATCGCGCCAGAGACGGGAGCGGCAGTTGCGACCGGCGCCTGTGCGCCCGCCTCGAGACCGGTCATTCCACTGCTCTCCGCATCCGGGGACTAATTCCGATAATGGGTGCGACCCGCTCAGGCAATGGATTTCACGCCGGCGGTAAACGGATTAGGCTCGGACAGCCTGCGCTTTTCCCGCGGGGCGCGGCGGGGATTTGCCGTTGGCCTTGCGCGCTCGGTCTGCCGGGCTGTTGCGTCCCTTTTGCGGCGCCAGGATTTCGATCAATGCGCTGAGCTTCGGCGAGCGTGCGCCTTTGCGCCAGAGCAGCCAGGTCACCGCCTTGTTCAGCCCGGGCGGCAGGGGATGAACGCTGAGGCGCTTCCGTTCGGGAAAGGTGTCCAACACCATGCGCGGCAACAACGAGATTCCCATGCCCACCACCACGCAGCCGAGCATGGCATGATAGGACGACATCTCGATCATACGATCGGGCATCTCGCCCTTGAGTGCGAACCATTCCTCCAGCCGCTTGCGATAGGTGCAGCCGGTCTCGAACACCAGCACCGCCCGCGATTCGGCATCGCGTGCTGATTTGATCGGCCGGTGATTGGCGGTGGCGACGATCACCAGCTCTTCTTCATAGATCGGCATTTTCTCGAAAGGCGCGTCGGGTATCGACCCTGCCGTCAGCGCCGCATCGACTTCGCCCCGCAAGACCAGGGTGGTTAACCCGTCGCAATTGCCGGTGCGTAGCTCCAGAGTGACTTCCGGATAAAGGCGGCAATATTCGCTGAGTGGAGCCGGCAGCCGCATGGAGGCGGTGCTTTCCATCGCGCCCAGGCGAAACAGCCCGCGCGGTTTTGTGTCATGCACGGAATCCCGCGCCTCGCTCGCGAGGTCGAGCAAGCGGTCTGCGTAATCGAGCAACACTTTGCCCGCGGGCGACAAATGCATGCGCTTGCCTTCGCGGATGAAAAGCTCCACGCCGAGGTGATCTTCCAATTGGCGGATGCGCGTCGTGACGTTGGACTGCACGCGGTTGAGCTTCTCCGCCGCGCGGGTGATGCCGCCGGCTTGCACCACGGTGCGGAAGACGTTCAGGTCGGACAATTCCATCGTTCTCACCCAAAGATGATATTGATCATTATTATTCATTTTACGTGATTATTAGGCGGCGGTAAAGCGGCATCAATCGAACCAGATTGATGGAGCCGACCATGGCTGAGAATCCCGATATCGAGGCGCTGATCGCCGGTTACCGGCGGCTCACGCCGACGCAATACACCCTGCTGCGCGAGCGCGTGACGGAACGGGCGAAGGACTTGCGTTCGGAATATCTGCGGAGCCTGTTCAGTCACTTGCTGTCCTGGCGCCGCAGGAGGGCTGCGATCGCCGAGCTGAATACGCTTGATGACGCGATGCTTAAGGACATCGGCCTGCATCGCAGCGGCATCGAAGCAGCCGTGGAAAGCGGTTCCGCCAGGCTGGCCAACGCGGCTTGAAGCCCTCGCGGCTGCGGCTTCCCAGAAAAGCCGCATTTATGGCCGCAACCAGGCGGGTGAAATTCTTTTGTTTGGCATTGTTGCTGGTGATGAGTGCAGGGCAGGCCGCGGCGGAAACCATTCCGCTCCCGCGGCCGCGCCCGGATCATCTCAACGCCGTCCCCGCCGAGCCCACCTCCGGCGACGAAGCGGAGGCTAAGGAAGCCAAGAAGCCGCCGGAACCGCCGCCTCCCTCGGCATGCTTGGTGCGCCTGCGCGAGCTGGCCGTGGTCCGCAGCCTGCCGAAAATCGACAAGCCGGGCGGATGCGTCGCGGCTGACGTGGTGCAACTCGAAGCCGTGATCGTTGCCGACGGCCGCAAGGTGCCGCTCGAACCCGCGCCGACTTTCCGCTGCGAAATGGCCGCCGCGGTTACCGATTGGGTGCGCGATGAATTGGCGCCTAGCGTCGCCGTGCAGCTTGGCTCGCCGCTGCGGGCGGTGGAGAACTACGACTCCTTTTCCTGCCGCGGCCGCAACCGTGTCGCCGGCGCCATGCTCAGCGAGCACGGCAAGGCCAATGCGCTCGACATCCGCTCGCTCAAGCTCGTGAACGGCACCTTCGCCCAGCCGACCGACCCCAACATCCCGAAGGAATTTCGCGACGGGATGCGCAAGGGCGCGTGCGCGCGCTTCCGCACCGTGCTCGGCCCCGGCGCGGACGGCTACCACGAGGAGCACATCCACGTTGATCTTGCGGAACGCAAAAGCGATTACCGCCTCTGCCAATGGGAGGTGAGACAACCGATCCACCGCGTGCTGCCGTCGCCGCATATCGTCAGCTACGACAAGCCCGGCCCGCACGTCGCGCCGTCCAAGGCGGCCGCCACAGCTGCGAATGCCCAGGAAAAGAGCACCCCGCGCGCCGCTTCCAGCAAACTTTGACGCGGAGGGGTTGAGACGGCCACAATAGCGGTTCAACCAAAGGAATCACTTCCGTGCTCAGCAATCTCGCGACCCGCGACGTCGAAACCGTTATCCATCCCTATACAAATCTCGCGGCGTTGCGCGACACGGGCCCGCTCGTCATCGAGCGCGGCAAGGGAGTCTGGCTCCACGACAGCGAGGGGAAAACGTACATCGACAGCATGGCCGGGCTTTGGTGCACGGCGCTCGGCTACGGCAACGAAGAATTGGTCGAAGCCGCCGCCGCGCAGATGCGCAAGCTCTCCTTCGGTCATCTGTTTGCCTCCAAGAGCCACGACGCCGCCATCGAGCTGGCCGAGAAGCTCAAAGAGATCGTGCCGGTGCAGGCGTCGAAGATATTTTTCTGCGCTTCCGGTTCGGAAGCCAACGACAGCCAGGTCAAGTTCGTCTGGTACATGAACAACGCGCGCGGGCTGCCGAAGAAAAAGAAGTTCATCAGCCGGCTGAAGGGCTATCACGGCGTCACCGTCGCCAGCGCCTCGCTCAGCGGGCTGCCGCACAATCACATGGATTTCGATCTGCCGATCGGCGGCGTGTTGCACACCGCTTGCCCGCACCATTATCGTTTTGCGCACGACGGCGAGAGCGAGGAAGCTTTCGCCACCCGGCTTGCCGCCGAGCTTGAGCAGATGATCGAGCGGGAAGGGCCGGAAACCGTCGCCGCCTTCATCGCGGAGCCGGTGATGGGCGCGGGCGGCGTGATCGTGCCGCCGAAAACCTATTTCGAGAAAATCGGCGCGGTCTGCGCCAAGTATGACGTCTACATGATCTCCGACGAGGTGATCTGCGGCTTCGGCCGCCTCGGCACGGCATTCGGATGCCAGACGGTCGGCTACAAGCCGCACAGCATCTCGATGGCGAAGGCGCTGTCGTCGGCCTATCTGCCGATCGCCGCGGTCACGGTGCCGGATCAAATGTACGCGGCCATGCTCGATGAAAGCCGCAAGCTCGGCACCTTCGGCCACGGCTTCACCTACGGCGGCCATCCGGTCGCCGCCGCCGTGGCGCTGAAGACGCTGGAGATCTACGCCCGCGACCGCATCTTCGAAAAAACCGCCGCCAAGACGCCCTATTTCCAAGCGCGGCTGCGGCAGCTTGGCGAGCATCCTTTGGTTGGCGAGGCGCGAGGCATGGGGCTTGTCGGCGGCGTCGAACTGGTCGCGGACAAGGTTAGCAAACGGGCCTTCGATCCGAAGCAGGGCATGGCCCCCCGCGCGGTGCGCTTCGCTCAGGAGGAAGGAGTAATCTCGCGCTTCCTGGCCGGCGATACGGTGGCGATCTGTCCGCCGCTCATCATCAGCGAGGCTGAAATCGACGATATGTTCAACCGCCTCGCGCGTGCACTTGACCGCACCCATGCTTGGGCCAAGCAGGAAAAGCTGGTGGCTTGAGGCCGGGATGCCTGGCGCCTGCCGCCGGCAACGCTCTTTTCATAGGTGCGGCGTTATCTCTTTGGCATGAACTCCGAGGCTTCCGAAAACCCCGTGGCCGCCGCGCCGAAGCGGCGCATGACGCGCCGGCGTTTTCTGCTGGGCGGTATCGGGGTCGCCGGCCTCGCCGGCAGCGCGACCGGCACCTATTCCTATTTCGAGGCGCACCGGCTGGTCGTCACGCCGTATCGGATCCTGTCGCCGCGCTGGCCGACCGGTCAGCGCCTGACCATCACCGTCATTGCGGACCTGCATGCCGGCGGTCCCAACATGGGCCATGCCCAGGTCCGGCATGTGGTGGACACGGCCAACGCGCTGAAATCCGATGTCATCGTGCTGCTCGGCGATTATTTTGCCACCCATGCCCTCATAACCGAGAAGGTGCCGCATGCCGTATGGGCGGCGGAGCTGGCGCGCCTGCAAGCTCCCTTCGGCAAATGGGCCATCCTCGGCAATCACGACTGGTGGTTCGATATCGAAGGCGTGCGCAAGGCGCTGGCCGACGTGAAAATTCCGGTGCTTGAGAATGATGTCGTGCCGCTCGGCGAGCCCGGCAATCGTTTCTGGCTCGCCGGCCTCGGGGATCAGATCGCCTATCGCCTCGGGCATGGCCAGTTTCGCGGCGTGGACGACCTTCCCGGCACGCTCGCCCGCGTTCGGACCGACGACCCGATCATCTTATTGGTGCATGAGCCCGACATCTTCCCGGAGGTGCCGAGCAATGTCGCGCTGACCCTGGCCGGGCACACCCACGGTGGCCAGTTACGGGTGCCCTTCATCTGGCCATGGTTTGTCCCGTCCGCCTATGGCGCCCGTTACGCCTATGGCCACATCGTTGAGGAACGCCGCCATATGGTGGTGTCCGGCGGGCTGGGAACCAGCATTGTCCCGCTGCGGCTCGGCGTGCCGCCGGAAATCGTGCGGATTGAAATAACCGGGGCAAGCATCGACGACGCCGGGGGCGCCCAGCGCGGCTCGCCTTAAGGTTCAGCTTTCAGAGATCGCGGGCAACGCCCATTGCCATTTTGGGATTGGTGGGCGAATCCCCTTGGTGCGGCGCCAGCACGACCACCAGCGTACCCGGTTTCACCCGGTTATAGAGGTCGATCACGTCCTCATTGGTCATGCGGATGCAGCCGGATGAGATGGCCTCGCCGATGTATTCGGGCTGATTGGTGCCGTGGATGCGGTAGAGCGTGTCCCTGCCGCCATCGAACAGGTACATCGCGCGCGCGCCCATCGGGTTATGCGGGCCGGGACCGACGAAGCTCGGCACGTCCATGCGCTTCTTGATCTGCTCTGTCGGCGTCCATGACGGCCATTCTTGCTTGTTGCCGACCTTGGCGACGCCGGCAAAGGCAAGCGCCTCTTCGCCAACGGTCACGCCGTAGCGGATCGCCTTGCCTTCCGGCAGCACGTAGTAGAGGAAGCGCGCGTCGGAATCGACGACGATGGTGCCGGGCTGTTCTTTGCGATGATAGCTGACGATGTGGCGCTTGTAGAATTCGGGGATCATCGCCTGCCCATAAGGCGCGTTCGCCAGCAGCTTCTTGTCGCGCGGCTTGAAGCTCGCCTCGTTGGTCGGTTCCAAAGTCGAGTTGAAACAGCCGCCAAGCAGCAAACTGATAGCAACGACTGCGAGCCCCCGCGCCGCCATAGTTCCCCCAGCCCTTCTTAGTGCTACCCGTCCGGCAGACCGTATTTCCCGAATCATTTGATAACCGAAAAAACTACGAAGCTACTAGGTGTGAAGAGGCGCATCCCCAATAGTCTTCGCAGATGTTGCAATAAAGCCGCACCTCTTCGCGGGGGCAGAGGCCCATGGTTGACCGCGTGGCTGCGCACCGTGCGGCCCTGTGGTCTCGACAGAGCATGCCACGGCAACTGTTAATACTTTATCCACCATACAAGTGCTTCTTTTCGTTGGAGAAGTTTTCATCTCGCCGGCGGTTCCGGCCGGGCGGGCGAAATGCCACCTTACGGTGCGATTTGTTGCCCATTTCGGCCCCTTTCGGCGGGCACGGTTGGGACGTTCGAAAGCTCCAGGCAGTAGAGAAGAGCGGAGGAAGAACATGAAGCCAGATGACACCGTGAAGACACGGCAGGATACCGCTTCAAGCAGCCGCGCCAATCTCGACCGGCAGTATGGAAACATAGGTATTTCCGCGGTTGCCGCGGCATTGCCGTATCAGGGGGAGACCAAGAATCCCGCCTATGCCCCGAACGAGTCGGTGCACGACGAGCGCTTTGTCGCCGCGGCCTGATTAGCCTTTCAGGTTTTGCCTGCTATCCACATCCCGCTACCCTCCTTCAAGGCTGCTGCTCAAGGCAGCCGCTGATTTCCCTGTCCGCGCGTTAGGTGCTTGCAGGAATCGCCTCGCTGGGGCCATGACTGCCCGGCTAGAGCGCGGCCGCGCAATACGGGGATGCGATGATCACCGTCTATGTCCCGACCGGGAATTGTCTGGAACGGCAAGTCATCGAGGACGAAGCCGAATTGCCGGAATCGGCGGTTTGGATCGACCTCGTGCGGCCGAAGCCCGCCGAGGACAAGCTGGTCGAACGCCTTGTCGGCATCGCGGTCCCGACGCGCGAGGAAATGCAGGAAATCGAGACCTCGAGCCGGCTCTATGTCGAGAACGGCGCCCGCTACATGACCGCGACGCTGATGTGCCAGTCCGACACCGACCTGCCGCGCACGACGCCGGTCACCTTCATTCTGGCGGGAAACCGGCTGGTCACGGTGCGTTATGACGACCCCCGGCCATTCCTCCTGCTGATCAACAGGCTGACCCGCATTTGCCAGCCCAATGTGTCGGGTCAGACGGTGCTGATGGATCTTCTGGACGCGGTGATCGACCGCGCCGCGGATATCCTTGAGAAGATCGGCGCGGAGGTCGACCAGGCGTCGCATGAAATTCTGGAGCCCGCCGCTTCCGGGGGACGCACGGCATACAACGCGATCCTCAAAACCATCGGCAGCACGGGCAACCTGACCTCCAAGGTCCGCGAGAGCCTGGTGTCGATCGGCCGGCTGCTGCTCTTCCTTGCCAACGAAGCGGAGGGGATGCGCTGGGCCAAGGACGTGCGCGCGCAGCTACAATCCATGCAAAGCGACGTGCATTCCCTGTCCGACCACGCCAGCTACCTGACCAACAAGATCACCTTCCTGCTCGACGCCATGCTCGGCGTGGTGAGCCTGGAACAGACCAACATCATCAAGCTATTTTCCGTCGCCGCCGTGGTGTTCATGCCGCCGACGCTGATCGCTTCGATCTACGGGATGAATTTCCGCACTATGCCCGAGCTCGATTGGCACTACGGCTATCCCTTCGCGCTGCTGCTGATGTTTATTGCCGGCGCTCTTCCCTACTTTTTCTTCAAATGGAAGCGGTGGCTGTAGGCACGCCTCACACGTGCTGCCCGCCATTGATGTGGATTTCCGCGCCGTTCACGTAGGACGCGGTGTCCGTGCACAGCACATAGATGATCTTCGCCACCTCGTCGGGCGTGCCGAGGCGGTGCAGCGGGATCTGCTGTTCGACGATCTTCTCCGTCCCCGGCGACAGGATAGCGGTGTCGATCTCGCCCGGCGCGATGGCATTGACGCGCACGCCGCGCGGCCCGAAGTCCGCGGCCATCTCGCGCGTCAGTGACGCCAGCGCCGCCTTCGATGTGGCATAGGCCGCGCCGGCGAATGGATGCACGCGCGAGCCCGCGATCGAGGTCACGTTGACCACCGAGCCCTTTGCCGCCTGAAGTTCGTCGAGCAGCCCGCGCGCCAGCATGATCGGGGCGAAGAAATTCACCTGGAAGATGTGATGCCAGACGTCGCGCGTGGTTTCGATGGAGCCGAGCCGCTTGCCGCCTTCGGCCTTAGGTGAGATCGCCGCATTGTTGACCAGCGCGTCGAGTTGTCGGGTTGGCAGCCGGTTCTTGATCTCGGCGATGGCCGCGTCGGTGCTTTTGGCGTCGGCTAGATCTACTTGAATGTGATCTTCCGGCCCGGCTTCCCATGGGCAGTTTTCGGGAAAGGGGTGGCGCGAGCAGGTGATGACGCGCCATCCCGCCGCGGAGAAGCGCTTCACCGTTGCATGGCCAATGCCGCGGCTGGCTCCGGTGAGCAGAAGTGTGCGGCGTGGCTGGTTGGTCGAGTTTGGCATAGGATGATGCTAGCTCATGGATAGAGGCGCGTCTTGACCCAAGGCGCATCGGGACCCGCGCGGCGGAATTCGACGCGCTCATGCAGGCGGAACGGCTTGTCCTTCCAGAACTCGATGATCAGCGGCGTCACGCGATAACCCACCCAATAAGGCGGGCGCGGCACCGTGCCGACCGGATATTTGGCGGTATAGCGCGCCACCGCCTGTTCCAGCGCGAAGCGGCTTTCCAGCGCCGCCGATTGCTGGCTTGCCCAGGCGCCGATCTGCGCCATGCGCGGGCGCGTGGCGAAATAGGCGTCGGACTCCGCGTCGCTCACCTGCGTCACCGGCCCGCGTATGCGCACCTGCCGCCGCAGCGATTTCCAATGGAAGCCGAGCGCCGCCTGCGGGTGGCCGCCCAATTCTCGTCCCTTTTGGCTGTCCATGTTCGTGTAGAAAACGAATCCTCGCTGGTCGAGGCCCTTCAACAGAACCATCCGGATATTCGGCAGGCCGCCGGAGTCGACGGTCGCCAGCGCCATGGCATTCGGATCGGACGGTTCACTGACAGTTGCTTCGTCCAACCAGGCCGAAAACAGCCGCAACGGCTCGTCGGAGTCGCCGAAGTCACCATTCGTTAACCGCCCGGAGTGTTCAATTGGATCTGCGTCGGTCATCGTCAGGGGTACTCGTGTGGCTCTAACGCCAAAACCCGTGTTCAGCCGGCTTCCTTATAATGGAACCGCGCCGGGGAACCTATGCCGGGTTTCCGCCCGGCTCGCCCTTTTGGCGGCGCTCACGGCCGCCATGGCGAGCGGCGGATGCAGCTTTTCCTATCAGCTCGGCTCCCTGTTCGAAAAAAGCAGCGAGGATACCGCGGCCGACATCACGGGCTCGATCACGCCGCCCGCCGCCACCACGCCGAAAGCGCAATCCGACGACGACGCTGATCTCGCCTATGCGCGCGCCGCTGCCGCGGAAGTCCTGGCGCGCGGCGGCAAAGGCAGCAGCCAGCCCTGGGAAAACCCGCGCACCGGCGCGCGCGGCACCGTCACTCCCGTCGCCGCGGCCTATACCCAGGACGGCTTCACCTGCCGCGATTTCCTCGCCAGCTACCTGCGCGAGGGCAGCAGCGAAGCCTGGCTGCAAGGCGAGGCCTGCCGCATCCACAAAGGCAACTGGGAAGTGCGCAGCCTCAAGCCTTGGAAGACCTCCTGACGCCTGACACCCGGCGTCGTTGCGCTCGGTCGGCTTTCCCCCCACATTGCGGTCAACAGGCTGGGAATTCCGCCTAGCCCGAGGGATTGACCGGAGTTCGATGAATGCGCGACCCCTACGAGGTCTTGGGGGTGGGCAAGGGAGCCAGCGCGGCTGATATCAAGAGCGCCTTCCGGCGCCAGGCGAAAAAGCTGCACCCCGACGCCAACAAGCAAGATCCAAAAGCAGCGAGCAAATTCGCCGAGCTGAACGCCGCCTATGAAATCCTCGGCGACGAGGACAAACGCAAGGCGTTTGACCGCGGCGAGATCGACGCCGAAGGCAAGCCGCGCTTCCAGGGTTTTGCCGGCGCGGGCGCGCATCCGGGCGGTTTTGGCCGCGAGGGTTTTGAGAGCTTCACCTGGAGTCCGGGGGGACCTCAGCGCCGCGGCGGCCGTGCGGGCGAGGGCGGGCTCGGCGGATTCGAAGACATCCTGAAAGACATGTTCGGCGCGCGGGCGGGGCGCGGCGCCGCCGGCGGCATACATTTCGAGCCCGAGGATTTCGGCACCGGCGGCCGCGGTCAGGACATCACGGCCGATTTGACCATCACGCTGCCTGAAGCGGTGAAGGGCGGCTCCAAGCGATTGCGGCTGTCGACTGGCAAGGAACTGGACGTCAAGATTCCAGCCGGTCTGACCGACGGCCAAACCATCCGGCTGAAAGGGCAGGGGATGCCCGGCCCGGATGGCGGCAACGGCGATCTCTTGATCCGGGTTTCCATCGCGCCGCATCCGGTCTTCAAGGTGGACGGCGTCAATCTGCGCATCGATCTGCCGGTCACGCTCTATGAGGCGGCCTTGGGCGGCAAGGTGCGCGTGCCGACGCTCGATGGCGCGGTGGAGCTGACGATCCCGCCCAATACCAACAGCGGACGCACCTTCCGGCTCAAGGGCAAGGGCATCCCTTCAAAGCAGGGCGCGGGCGACCTGCTTGCGACAGTGTCGATCGTGCTGCCGGAGAGCCGTGACCCGGAATTCGACGAACTGATGCGCAAATGGCGGGACGCTAATCCCTACGATCCGCGCAAGGACATGGAGTGAGCTTACGAGTCGCGCTCGGCAAATGGCGCGCCGCGTTCCATCTGCTCGTAGGCCGTCTCGGCCACTTCCCATAGCTGGCTGCGTTCGGCCGCGCCGCTCACCACGTAGGCCATGTTGCCGTCCACCCAATACACGGCGGACGCCGTCTTATCCCCTGCCTTGTAGTGCATGGCCGCGTTCGGCGTTCCCGACTTCGCGCAATAGATCGTGAAGCGCTGGCCCGAGGCCGTCTCATACATAAGCTGAGCCGCTCCTTCGCCGGAGTGGCTCGGCAGCAGGCGGCCGCCGACGAGCTTGAGGCCAAGCCGCTCAAGATCGGGGAGCCGCAGCGGATAACCCACGCGCTTGGACAGCCAGCGTGAGAGATGCTCGGACTGGACCCCCGGCACTTCCACCGGATGCCGGATCTCGACCACAAAGAGCTTGTGGGCGTCGATGGCTTGCCTGGCCAGGATCTCCATGTCGTTCTGCGCGGATGCCGTCGCAGGCGCGCCGCGCATCGCCCAGCCGGCAACGCCGCCGATCAAGAACGCCGCGATCACCGCCGCCGCGGCGATGAAATTCCACGAATGCACCGCCCGGTTCAGCCGGTCGACATTGAGCCTCGGCGGCACCGGTTGAGCGGCAACGTCCAGATAGCGCGCCCGGATCGATTCGCTTTGCGCCCGCCATGCGCCGACGCGGGCGGCGTCTTCCGGATGCGTCGCGAGCCACGTCTCCACAGCCTCGCGCCGGTCCGGCGGAAGCTCGCCATCGACGAAGGCGTGCAATTCTTCCTCGGTAACCGGCAGGTCGTTATTCTTCATTGTTCTTCTTGCCTTCGATTCATTTCACGCGCCGCAGCACGGGGCGTTCGCTGTCGAGGAACGCCTTGATCTGCACGCGCGCCCGCGCCAGCCGCGACATCACCGTGCCGATGGGCACGCCCTGCACCTCGGCGACTTGCCGATAACTCAGCCCTTCGAGCACCACAAGCAGCAGCGCCGTGCGCTGCTCCTCCACCAGTCCCGTCAGCGCGCGCTCGATATCGCGCCCTCCGCCTTCCGGTCCGGTCGTGTCCGGCGCGTCGTTTTCGCCGATCGCCGTCACCGGCGGGCGCCGCGCCAGGGTGCGCAGGCGGTTGCGGTTCAGGTTGATAAGGATCGTATAGAGCCAACTGCGAAGCTCTCCTCCGTGGAACAGATGCTGCGAACGCAACGCCCGCACCAGAGTGTCCTGCACCAGATCATCGGCCACATCGGCGTCGCGGGTGACGGCCCGCGCATAGCGCCGCAGCGCTGGGATAGCTGCCTGGACATCCTCTTTGAACCCGCTCAAATACGCCTCCCGGTGGGCGATCCGATCGCCCGTGACCGGCTATTCTCGGCCCAGTCTGCTGTTAAATAAACCCCCTCTGAGAGCCGGTATTCCAGCGGGTTAACGCCATCCGGCAATAGAATCCGCCGTTGCTTGAAGGGCCAAAGACCCTGTGCCATAGGGAGAAGCCAGTAGCCGGGAACCGGCGGAGCAGAGATGGTCATGCCGGAAGCTTCGGGTCTCCTGCGCGGCAAGCGCGGCCTTATCCTGGGACTCGCCAACAGCCGCTCGATTGCCTGGGGCATCGCCAAAGCCTGCCGCCATCACGGAGCGGAAATCGCGCTCACCTATCAGGGCGAGGCCTTGCGCAAGCGCGTGGAGCCGCTGGCGCAGGAGATCGGCGCCCTGGTCGTCGGCCATTGCGACGTCACCGAGCCCGCCACCATCGATGCGGTCTTTGCCGCCGTTCAATCGAAATGGGGCACGCTGGACTTCCTCGTGCATGCGATTGCGTTTTCAGACCGGGATCAGCTCACCGGGCGCTATGTCGACACCACGGCGGAGAATTTCAGCAACACGATGCTGATCAGTTGCTATTCGCTGACCGCGGTCGCGCAGCGCGCCGAGAAGCTGATGCCGAACGGCGGCGCCATGATCGCGCTGAGCTATTACGGCGCGGAGAAGTGGCTGCCGCATTACAATGTCATGGGCATTGCGAAGGCGGGGCTCGAGGCTTCCGTCCGCTATCTCGCCGCCGATCTCGGCGTGAAGAACATCCGCGTCAACGCCATCTCGTCAGGACCGATCAAGACTCTTTCCGCATCGGGCATCGGCGACTTCCGCTACATCCTGAAATGGACCGAGGCAAACGCCCCGCTGCGGCGAAACGTGTCGGCGGAGGAGGTGGGAGATACCGCGGTCTATCTGCTCTCCGACATGTCGCGCGGCGTCACCGGCGAAATCCATCACGTTGATGCCGGCTACCATATCGTCGGCATGAAGCACCCGGATGCCACCGACATCATCGTCGGCGGCGAGAAGGATTAAACGATTTCCGTCATCCTGAGGTGCCCGCCGCAGGCGGGCCTCGAAGGATGGCGGTCATCACCCACCGATCTCGGATTTATCCGAGATCGGAACATTAAGTGCGCAAATCGGCTATAGCCGATTTGCGGTGGCTCGCGGAGTTTACCATCGGGCCGCGCTTTGCGCGGACCCGTTGGCTCGCACCTCAGGGTGACGGTTGATAGATTGCTGATCGATGAAACTGCCCGTCATCTACTACATCCGGCACGGCGTGACAGAGTGGAACGCCGAGCATCGCCTGCAAGGCCAGGCCGATAGACCCTTGAGTGCCGCGGGACGCGCACAGGCGCAGCGCTGTGGCGAAATCCTGCGCGGCTTGCTGGCGCGCGACGGCCGCAGCGCGATGGACCTCGACTATGTTTCCAGCCCGCTCGTTCGCGCGCGCAGCAGCATGGAATTGATCCGCGCGTCGCTCGGCCTCGATTCCGCCGCTTACCGCGTCGATGAGCGCCTCATCGAGATGTCCTTCGGAAAATGGGACGGCTGGACCTTCGCCGATCTCAAGGCCAGGGCGGCGGACCTCTTGGCCGTGCGCGAGCAGGACCCCTGGCATTTCGCGCCCCCCGGCGGCGAAAGCTATGTGCAGCTCCTGCCGCGCGTCCGCGATTGGCACGCTACGCTGACGCGCGACACGGTCGTTTCCGGCCACCTCTGCACAGGCCGTGCATTGCTCGCGCATCTCGGGGTCGTCCCGCCCGCCGCCGCCCCACGCAGCCAGATCGAGCACGGCGCGATCTATATCTTTGATGCGAACGGGATGACCCGGCACGCGGCCTGACCGCCGAAGATTTAACCTCTCCCCGCGGGCGGGGAGAGGTCGTGAGCGGAGCGAGCGGGTGAGGGGGCGTTTCTAATAGCTGAGTGCTCCAATTGTCCCTCACCCCGACCCTCTCCCCGTAAACGGGGAGAGGGAGTTCTGTTATTTGACCCCGCGCAGCCTGCGGGTTACCACTCTGGCGAGAGTGGAAAGCTATGTCCTTCAATACCTTCGGCCATATGTTCCGGGTCACGACCTTTGGCGAAAGCCACGGGGTCGCGCTCGGCTGCGTGGTTGACGGCTGCCCGCCCGGCATCCCGCTCACCGCCGCCGATATCCAGCATCATCTCGACCGCCGCCGCCCGGGCCAATCGCGCTACACCACCCAGCGCCAGGAGCCGGACGAGGTGAAAATCCTTTCCGGCGTGTTCTCCGATGACAGGACCGGCGGCCAGGTCACCACCGGCACGCCCATCGCGCTCGTCATCGAGAACGTCGATCAGCGCTCGAAAGACTATTCGGACATCAGGGACAAATACCGGCCCGGCCACGCCGACTATACCTACGACGTCAAATACGGCCTGCGCGATTATCGCGGGGGCGGGCGTTCGTCCGCGCGCGAAACCGCGTCGCGCGTCGCGGCCGGGGCCATCGCGCGCAAGATCGTGCCGGGCATGACCGTGCGCGCCGCGCTGGTGCAGATGGGGCCGCATAAGATCGACCGCGGCCGCTGGGATTGGGATGAAGTCGGGCGCAACCCGTTCTTTTGCCCGGATGCGGAGCTGGCGTCCCGCCTCGGCGACTACCTCGACGGCCTGCGCAAGGCCGGGTCGTCCATCGGCGCGGTGATCGAAGTCGTGGCCGAAGGCGTGCCCGCCGGTCTCGGTGCGCCGGTCTATGGCAAGCTTGACGGCGATCTCGCCGCCGCCTTCATGGGCATCAATGCCGTGAAAGGCGTTGAGATCGGCGCGGGCTTTGCCGCCGCCACGCTCTCCGGTGAGGAAAATGCCGACGAGATCCGCATGGATAACAACGGCCAGCCGAAATTCCTGACGAACAACGCCGGCGGAATCCTGGGCGGGATTTCCACCGGCCAGCCGGTGGTCGCGCGCTTTGCCGTGAAACCAACGTCGTCGATCCTCACTCCCCGCCGCACCATTGATCGTTTCGGCCGCGACACCGAGATCACCACGAAGGGCCGCCACGACCCTTGCGTCGGCATTCGCGCGGTGCCGGTGGGTGAGGCGATGATGGCCTGCGTGCTGGCGGATCACTATCTGCGTCAGCGTGGCCAGGTCGGCGAAAATCCCGCTTGGCCTTTCAAAGCATAATCCCTCTCGCGACTGAGCAGAGGGCAAGGAGCAAGCAGAGTGTCCGACAACCACCATCGCGTTGACGAGGCCATCGCTGCGTTCAAGCGCGGCGAGATGATCGTGGTCGCCGACGACGACGACCGCGAGAACGAGGGCGATCTCTTCGTCCCCGCCTCGCTCTGCACGCCGGAGAAGATGGCCTTCATCATCCGGCATACATCGGGCATCGTCTGCGCGCCGCTCGCGACCGAGGACGCGCGCCGCCTGCATCTCGATCCCATGGTAGCGGCGAACGACGCGCCGCTCGGCACTGCGTTCACGGTTTCCGTTGATGTCCGCCACGGGCTGACCACCGGCATCTCGGCGGAGGAACGCACCAACACCGTTCGCGCGCTCGCCAACGGCAACAGCGGGGCTGCTGATTTTGTGCGGCCCGGCCACGTCTTCCCGCTTCTGGCGCGGCAAGGCGGGGTGCTCATGCGCTCCGGCCATACCGAAGCCTGCGTCGATCTCTGCCGGCTTGCCGGCCTGCCCACGGTCGGCGTCCTCTCCGAGCTGATGAATGACGACGGTACGGTGATGCGGGGGCCGCAGCTTGCGGTCTTTGCCGAGAAGCACGGCCTCAAGCAGCTCACCATCGCCGATCTCATTGCCTACCGGCAGTCGCGCGACAAGCTGGTTGAGCGCATCGCCGAATTCCCGGTCTCCTCGGAGATCGGTACCTTGCGCGGCTTCGCCTATGTCACGCCGTTCGACCAGGTGCGGCACATGGCGTTCATCCTGGGCGACATCGGCGACGGTACGTCCGTGCTCACGCGGCTGCATCGCGGGCACATGATCGGCGACGTCCTGGGCGGGGCGAAAGTGCTGCGCGCCGCCATGGCCAAGATCAAGCAGGAAGGCAAGGGCGTGATCGTCTATCTGCAGGACGGCGCCGCCGGGGTGCCCAGCACCGCCATTCCCGCGCCGGAGGACACATCGGAAGCCGCGCGCACGCGCCAGTGGCGCGAGGTAGGCCTCGGCGCGCAGATATTGAAGGATCTGGGCATCCGCTCGATCCGCCTGTTGGTATCCGCCAACACGACCTATATCGGCGTCGCTGGCTTTGGCATCGAGATCGAGTCGACCGAGCACATCCCAAAGTAGGTGTTTGCCGCCGCCGAATCCGGTTTCCCGCCCGGCTAGGCCGTGGCAGCATGGGAAAGGTGGAGGAGTCGGATGTCCCGTCGATCCTCATGGCTGCTGGCGCTAGCGCCTATTCTTGCCATCGCGGCGTGGCTTGGCCTCGCCGTTGCTGCGCCGCGGCCCGGTGCGCACGTCACTCAATCGTCCGGCGCGATGGAAGTCGACGTGGAGCTGGTGCTCGCGGTCGACATCTCTTTCTCCATGGATCCGGAAGAGCAGGAGCTTCAGCGCGAAGGCTACATTCACGCGCTGACGTCGAACGAATTTCTGCGCGCGCTGAAGGACGGCATTCACGGCAAGATCGCGCTCACCTATTTCGAATGGGCCAACTACAATGAGCGCCGGGTGATCGTGCCTTGGCGGCTGATCGACGGCCCGGAAGCCGCCGACGCCTTCGTGGCGGAGATCGCGCGCGCGCCTTACCGCCGCGCCTCGCGCACCTCGGTCTCCGGCGCGATCGAGTTCGGCGCGGCGCTATTCGAGAACAGCGGCTACAAGGGCATCCGACGCGTCATCGACATTTCCGGCGACGGCGCCAACAATAACGGCCCGCTGGTCACCCCCACGCGCGATGAAGCGCTGGCCAAGGGCATCGTCATCAACGGGCTGCCGATCATGCTGAAGGTGCCGGCCGGATCGGGAATGGATATCGACCACCTCGACATCTATTACGAGGACTGCGTGATCGGCGGGCCGGGCGCGTTCGTGATCCCGATCAAGGAGCGCGCGAAATTCAAGGAGGCGACGCGCACGAAGCTCGTGCAGGAGATCGCCAGCGCGCCGCCGCCCGAGCCGCGCGTCATCCCGGCCTCCGCCTCCGCCCCGCGCATTTCCTGCACGCTCGGTGAGCAGATCTGGATGCAGCGCTGGGGGAATTGAGCCGAAGGCTCATCACCGGGCGCCGCGAAGCGGCGATCCCGGTGATCTCGATCAGCAAACCGTGTCCTTCTAAGCGGGATGGCCGGGACAAGCCCGGCCATGACGAGGTTATTTCTCAAACCTCCCCACCAGCTCCACATGCGCCGAATAGCGGAACTGATCCACCGGTGTCACCTGCATGAGCCGGTAGCCGCCGTCCATCAGGATGCGGGCGTCGCGCGCAAAAGTGGCCGGATTGCAGGACACCGCGATCACGGCCGGCACTTTGCTTCCCGCAAGCTCGCGCGCCTGCGCCAGCGCGCCCTGACGCGGCGGATCGAACACCACGACATCGAAACCCGACAGCTCCTTCGACGTGAGGGGGCGGCGGAAGAGGTCGCGCGTTTGCGCTTCGATCGGCTTGAGCCCGCTGGCCGATCCGGCGGCTTTCGTGAGCGCGGCCATGGCCACCGCGTCATTGTCCGCAGCACTGACGCGCGCCCGCTCGGCGAGGCGCAGCGAGAAAGGCCCGACGCCGCAGAACAGATCGGCGGCTGTCTTTGCGCCTTTTGTCCCCGCATCGACCAGCCGCGCCAACGTGCTCTCGCCTTCGGCGGTCGCCTGAAGGAACACGCCCGGCGGGAGCGTCACCGTTGCGCGGCCCATTTTCACCGTGGGCGTCGCGCGCTGCACGACGATTTCGCCGTGCCGCGTCAACCGAGCCAGCCGGTGCGTCTCCGCGATGGCCGCAAGCTGCGTCATTCGCTTCGCATTCACTGCCCCGGACCCCCGCACGTCCACGTCCATGCCGGCTTCGGTCGCCGTCACCTGAATATCGAGCGGCTTGCGTGCATCCTTCAGCACCTCGGCGACGGCCCAGGCCGCCGGGATCGCGCCCTTCAGCCCCGGCGCCAGGATAGGGCAGTGGTCGATGGCAATGATCTGGTGCGCGCGAAGCGCGGCGAAGCCGACTTGCAGAATGTCGTGCGTACCGCGCCGGGCGTGCAGCACCGCGCGCCGCCGTCCCTCGCCGTGGGCATCGATCAACTCACCGACCGGCGCGTCTATGCGCGTCTGAGTCAGCGCTTCAATGACAAGGCCGCGCTTCCATTCGCGATAGCGGGCTTCCGTCCAATGCTGCACCGCGCAGCCGCCGCAAATACCGAAATGCGGGCAGATGGGCGCGATGCGCTCCGGACTCGCGTTCTCAACATGCAGCAGATGCCGCCGGTCGGCATGGCCGGGAACCGGCTCCACGTCTACGGTTTCGCCGGGCAGCGCATAGGGCACGAACACCGGCCCTTCCGGCGTGTCGGCGATGCCATCTCCGCGATGGCCGATGCGGTCGATGACAAGCCGCTCAGTCATGCCGCGCCCCGATGAAGAATTCTCGGTTGCCGTCGCCGCCTGTCACGGGAGAGGGGATGACGCCGAGCACATTCCATCCCAGTCCGCTGACAAAAGCCGATATGCCATCGCACACCGCCTGATGGATGGTTGGATCGCGCACGATGCCTTTTTTCACATGCGCGCGCCCCGCTTCGAACTGCGGCTTGATCAGCGCCACCAAATGCGCCGGACTCTTCGCCAATCCGACCGCCGCCGGCAGCACGCGCTTCAGTGAAATGAAGCTCACGTCCGCCACAATCAAATCCAGCGATTCCGGCAGCCGGGCAGGGGTGAATTTGCGGATGTCGGTATTCTCGAACGAGAGCACCTCCACCCGGTCGCGCAGGCTCGCATGTAACTGACCGTGCCCGACGTCAACCGCGTAAACCCCCTTCGCGCCGCGTTCGAGCAGCACATGGGTAAAGCCGCCGGTGGATGCGCCCACATCGAGGCAAACGCGCCCTTTCGGATCGATGCCGAAATGATCCAGCGCCGCCGCGAGCTTCACGCCGCCGCGCGAGACCCAGGGATGCTCCGGCGATGCTTGCAGCGTCGCATTCGCGGCGATTTCATCGGACGCTTTACCGACTTGCACGCCGTCGGCCCTCACCAGGCCGGCGGCGATGGCTGCCTGCGCCTTGGCGCGGCTTTCGAACAAGCCGCGTTCCACCAGCAAACGATCCGCGCGCCGCCGCTCAGTCATTGCGAATGGTTCCATCGAATCGGCGTGCGAAGGGAACAAATTTGTGGCGAGAACCGTTTTTCGATCGGCGCCGCATGTGCGCAGTTGTCATATTCATTGGGAGTATCACATGGCACGCAAGTATTCACGCAGCGCGTCGAAGGACGTCAAGAGCGCGATGCGCAGCCGCAAGAAGGGCACGCTCAAGAGCGGCCGCAGCGGCAAGACCGTCAAAAGCCGCAAGCAGGCGATCGCCATCGGCCTTTCGGAAGCGCGCAAGAAGGGCAAGAAGGTTCCGAAGAAGAAGACCGGCGGGCGGAAGAAAGCCAGCAGGAAGAAGTAGCTTATTGTCATCCGTCAAGCGCGGTCCAGTTTCCGCTCGTCCCCGCGAAAGCGGGGACCCAGTCTTGCTGCCCACGATATTTGCATTAGCAACTGGATTCCCGCTTGCGCGGGAATGAGCGGCAATCAAGCCAGCTTCACCGTCTCCAGACGTACGTCTTTCCCGAGCGCCTCGAACACCTTCGCGACGATGCCCCTGGCGTCGAGCCCGGCCTTGGCATATTGCGCAGCGGGTGAATCCTGATCGATGAAGATGTCCGGCAGCACCATCGTGCGCACCTTCAGCCCGCGGTCGAGCGCGCCATGTTCCGCCAGCGTCTGCAGCACATAAGAGCCGAAGCCGCCGATGGCGCCTTCCTCGATGGTCACCAACACCTCGTGCTCGCGCGCGAGCCGCAGGACCAAATCCGTATCCAGCGGCTTGGCGAAACGGGCATCCGCCACAGTGGCCGACAGCCCCAAGGCGGCAAGCTCGTCCGCCGCCTGCAAACATTCCGCCAGCCGCGCGCCGAAGGAGAGCAGCGCTACCTTGCTGCCTTCGCGCAAAATACGGCCTTTGCCGATTTCCAGCGGCTTGCCTTCCGCCGGCATCGCCACGCCCATGCCTTCGCCGCGCGGATAGCGAAACGCCGAAGGCCGGTCGTCGATCGCCGCGGCGGTCGCCACCATATGCACCAGTTCCGCTTCGTCCGCCGCCGCCATCACCACGAAGCCGGGGAGGCAGCCGAGATAGGCCACGTCGAAAGCGCCGGCGTGGGTCGCGCCGTCAGCGCCGACAAGTCCCGCGCGGTCGAGCGCGAAGCGCACCGGCAGCGATTGGATGGCCACATCATGCACCACCTGGTCATAGGCGCGCTGCAGGAAGGTGGAGTAGATCGCCGCGAACGGCTTGAAGCCTTCGGTGGCAAGCCCGGCCGCGAAGGTCACGGCATGCTGCTCGGCAATGCCGACGTCGAACATGCGCTCGGGAAATTCCTCCGCGAAAAGATCGAGCCCGGTGCCGGACGGCATCGCCGCCGTCACCGCCACGATCTTCTCGTCCTTGCGGGCTTCCTTGATCAGGCTTTCGGCGAAAACCTTGGTGTAGACCGGCGCCCGCGACTTGGATTTGGCCTGCGCGCCCGTCGCCACGTCGAATTTCATCACGCCATGATATTTATCCGCCGAAACCTCGGCCGGTGGATAGCCTTTGCCCTTCTGCGTGACGACGTGCACCAGGATCGGCCCAGTCTCGCTGTCGCGCACGTTTTGCAGCACCGGCAGGAGATGATCGAGGTTGTGCCCGTCGATCGGCCCCACGTAGAAAAAGCCCATCTCCTCGAACAGCGTGCCACCGGTCCAGAAGCCGCGAGCGAATTCTTCCGCCTTCTGCGCGCTGTCCTCGAAGAATTTCGGCAGCTTGTGCAGCAGGTGCTTGCCGATCTCGCGCAGCGAGCGGTAGGCCTTGCCGGAGATCAGCCGCGCCAGATAGGCCGACATCGCGCCGACGGGCGGGGCGATCGACATGTCGTTGTCGTTGAGGATGACGATCAGCCGCGAATTCATCGCGCCGGCGTTGTTCATGGCCTCATAGGCCATGCCGGCCGACATCGCGCCGTCGCCGATCACGCAGACCACGCTATGCGGCTTGCCTTCCAGGTCGCGCGCCACCGCCATGCCGAGCCCGGCGGAAATCGACGTGGACGAATGCGCCGCGCCGAAGGGGTCGTATTCGCTCTCCGCGCGCTTGGTGAATCCGGAAAGCCCGCCCGCTTGCCGCAGGGTGCGGATGCGGTCGCGCCGCGCCGTCAAAATCTTGTGCGGATAGGCCTGGTGGCCGACGTCCCACACCAGCCGATCCTGCGGGGTGTCGAACACATAATGCAGCGCCACCGTCAGCTCGATCACGCCCAGGCCCGCGCCGAGATGGCCGCCGGTCACGGCCACGGCGTCGATGGTCTCCTGGCGCAATTCGGCCGCCACCTGCGGAAGCTGCTCCACCGCAAGCTGCCGCAAATCCGCAGGCGTATGCACTTGGTCGAGGAGGGGGGTCTTTGACTCCGGCACCGGGATTCCTTGCACTATTGCGGTACTTTGGCGGCCGCCCCAACGGCTGGAAATGAGCCCATTTCCCGAGGCTTACACCTATTATGACGGGCGCGCAACGAAGCCCGCCGCGGCGGTCGTGTCCTCATTTGAAGAGGTCAGGCGCTCCATCATCGCTGCACCGTTTTTCCAAACCCATCCGTCGCAGCTTGCCGGAGGCAGCCCCAATGCCTACTCTGACGCTCGCAATTGAGGTTCATCCGGGGAATGCCTGCTGAAACGATCCACATTGAGGAACCATCATGTCTAATGGAACATCACCTGTAGTGGGGCATGAAACATCACCAGTCGTGGGACAACCTGCAAACGACTTCGGAGCCCTACACGGTTCCCCGAGCACGAGCAGATTCTGCCTTGCTCCCTGCCCCACCACTGGTTGCGCCGGCGTATGTAATGTAACCAAAGACCATGCCGGAATCGCGCACATGTGCCCAGCTGGCCATCATTGGTGACCGGCCAAACTTGATGATGGTGCCGCGCCCGCGCCTCAATCCACGTCGAGGGGTTGCGTCCCGGTCGGCTTGCCGGAGGCGTCGAGCACCAGCTTGCTTACCCGCGCTTCCGCCTGCGCCAGCAGCTCCTCGCAGCGGCGCTTGAGCGTCTCGCCGCGCTCGTAGATCGCCACGGACTCCTCCAGCGGCACCTTGCCTTCCTCCAGCCGCTTGACGATCGATTCCAGTTCCTCGATCGCCCGCTCGAAGGGCAGCTTCTTGACGTCATTGTTGGTGCTGTCGGCCATAGTGCAATTCCGGTGGGTGCTGAATCGGCGCCGTTGTCTATTCTATTCTTTAACAGTGGCGGCGGCGAGTACCTCGGCAGGCCGTGCCGCGCGCATCGGCAACGAGAACGGCCCGCAAACGATCATGTAATAGTCGTAGGCCGCCGGCCGTTCATTCGCCATCACGAATTGGAAATGCACACGGAAGAAGCGCCAGCGGAAGCGCCGGTAATTTTCCGGCTTGATGATATCGCGAAACGTCACCGAGATTACCGTTGGATTTCGCCGCTCGGCGCCCAGATCGAGCCCATGCCCGGCGATCGGGTCGAACGGATAGAAATTCATGATGTCCTTGCGCGACTGGTATTCGACCCAGCGCACCGTGGGCTCGATCGCGATCCGGCGCAGCCGCTCGCGAAACCATCCGGCCGCCGCTTCGAAGCCGACGATCGGCAGGTTGGCTCCCAGCGTTAAAATCGAAATGCCGGGCCCATGGCGCCCGAGATCGGGGTCGCGCTCGAGCGCGCGGGCCACCACATCGATGGCGAGGAAAGACCCCGAGCTGTGCCCCACCACCACGATCTCGTCCACGGCGGCCGCCTGCGCCGCTTCCACCAGATAGCCGGCGAAGATGCCGAGGCGCTCTTCCCAGTCGGGGCGCTGCCGCCGCGCGAATTGGCGGGTGGAGACGGTGTCGTCGAACAGATAGAGCAAATAGGTGTGGCGTTCGGTCCAGCGCAGCAAGGCCACGACCGACGCCGCGGCGACGGCCATGCCCGCCAGCACCGCTACCGCGGATGTGGTGATGAAACTTCCGATAGCCCATGCCGCGAGCCCGCCCGCCAGCGCCGAGGCCAGCAGCATGCTGATGAAGACCATGAGCGGATAGGCCATGAAGACCGCAAATCGCCAATGCGCCCGCGCGATCCGAGCGTAGCTCCCGTTCGCCGTGATGGTGATGAGCAGCTTCACCTCATGCAGGATTTTCCACCACGCCGGCCGCGCGAAGTCGCGGCGGATGATGTCATCCCAGCGTAGGAATTCGTATGTTGTTTCCACGTTCCAATCGCGGCCATCGGTCTTGATGTCCCAGGCGGCGGAGAACCGCTCTTCATCCTGCCGCGGGCGCGACATCGTTCCGGTCAAGCCATAGAGCTCGCGAAAGTGCGCGTATTCGGTGCGGAACATCCGGTAATATTCCGCCAGGCCGCGCGGGTCGTAGCCGGGAACATAGATGACGTGCCGGCGCCGCACCGGCGCGCGCCAGCTTTCGTCAATCTGCCCATCCGGCTGCTCAGCCGGCATCGTCGAAGGGCGATCTCTTGATATCGGCGTTGACATGGTCAGGGATGGTTGGAGCCTGTTGGGCGCCCAAGTCGCCCTTTTCCGCCTTGGACGTCAAGCTTTTGCCTTCCGCCACCGCGAATCCATCACGCTCAGGACGATGCGGCCGGGGGTCATGCGCGCCAGCCAGGTCAAAATCCGGTTAGGGAACCCCGGCACAATCACGCGCCGGCCCTGCATGAAGCCTTTATAACCGTCGCGCGCGACCCGGTTCGCGGAGCGGGAGAGATAGCGCGGGAAGTAGCCTTTCGGGATCCCGGCACGCGATTGGAATTCCGTCCTCACCGGCCCAGGGCAGAGCACGCTGACGCGCACGCCCAGCGGCTCAAGCTCGCGGTGAAGCGCCTCGCTGAACGAGAGCACATAAGCCTTGCCGGCGTGGTAGACGGCCATGCCGGGGCCGGGAAGAAAACCGGCGATCGACGCGACGTTGAGCACGCCGCCGCGGTGGCGCGCGAGGCTTTCGACGAAACGCAATGACAGGTTGGTGAGCGTCCGGACGTTGAGGTCGATCATCGCGAGCTGCTCAGCGCGATCGAGGTCCGCCGCCGCGCCCAGCAGGCCGAAGCCGGCATTGTTGACCACGATCGCCGGTTCGAGGCCGCGTTCGAGCAGGGCATCGGCCAAGCGGCCGGGCGCGCCGGGAGCCCCGAGATCGATGGCGACGATATGCGGCCGTGTGCCGCCCGCCGCCGCGATGGCATTCGCGATTGCGGCGAGCTGCGGCTCGCGCCGCGCCGCCAGGACGACTTCATGACCGTTTTCCGCGAATACGTGGGCAAGCGCCGCACCGATCCCGGTAGAGGCGCCGGTGACCAGCGTCACGGGCCGCAAGCTAGGCATCAAATCCTCTAACCGGTGCTCGACAACGAATTACAACTGCTTCACAAGGCTTGCAAGGTTGCGGGGCAAATAGCGGCTGCGATGGCGCACTTAAAAGACAAGATCGTCCTTGTGACCGGCGCCGCGGGGGCCATCGGGTCCGCCGTTGCCGGAGCCATCGGGCGCGCGGGCGGAACGGCCATTGCGACCGATCTCGCCAAAGCCGCCGGGATGGATGCCCTGGACGTGAGCGCGGAGGACGATTGGCGCCGCGTCGTCGCCGAGGTCGAGCGCCGGCACGGACGCCTCGACGGCCTGGTCAACGCCGCCGGCATCGCCGCGGTGGGGAACATCGAAGATACCGATCTGGCAACCTGGCGGCGCGTCCTTTCGGTCAATCTCGATGGCGCCTTTCTCGGCTGCAAGCATGCGTTTCCGCTGCTGCGGAAGAAGGGCGGCGCCATCGTCAACATTTCCTCGGTCTACGGTCTGGTCGGCGGCGCCAATCTCGCCGCCTATAATGCCTCGAAGGGCGGTCTTACGTTGTTGACCAAGTCCATCGCGCTCCACGGCGCGCGGCTGAAGCCGCCGGTCCGCTGCAACAACATTTGCCCGGCTTTTGTCGAAGGCCCGATGGTCGATGCCATTGCCGGCGACCGCCGCCCGGATCTCGTCAAGCAGCATATGTTGTTCGAGATTCCGCTCGGCCGCTTCGGCAGGCCGGCGGAAGTCGCGGACCTGTGCGTGTATCTTCTTTCCGAAGAAGCCAGCTTCGTCACCGGCGGAGATTTCCCGATCGACGGCGGGCTGACCGCGCGTTAAAAAAATTATCCGCGCATCAAGGCCGTGACATGGGCAGCGGCGGATTGCGCCAAGCCTTGCAGATCATAGCCGCCTTCCAGCACCGAGACGACCCGGCCTTCGGCGGTGCGGTCCGCGATGTCCATGATCTTCTGCGTCGCCCAGGCGAAGTCCGGCTCCAGCAGGTTGAGGCTCGCCAGCGGATCGCGCATATGCGCGTCGAACCCCGCCGAGATGATGATGATGTCCGGCTGGAACGCGAGCAGCCGCGGCAGGATGATGCCGTTCATCGCCTTGCGGAATTCCTCGCCGCCGTCGCCGCCGCGCAGCGGCGCGTTGACGATGTTGTCGTGCTCGCCGCGCTCGGACGGCGCGCCGGTGCCGGGATAGAGCGGCATCTGATGGGTCGAGCAATACATAACCGTCGGATCGCTCCAGAAGATATCCTGCGAGCCGTTGCCGTGGTGCACGTCGAAATCCACGATCGCCGCCCGCGCGACGCCGTGGTGATCCTGCGCGTAGCGCGCCGCGATGGCCGCGTTGTTGAACAAACAGAAGCCCATCGCCCGCGCCGTCTCGGCATGATGCCCCGGCGGGCGCACGGCGACGAAGGCATTGTCCGCCCGCCGCGCCATCACCTCGTCCACCGCGTATGTCGCGCCGCCCGCGCCGCGCATCGCGGCCTCGAAGCTGCCGGGCGACAGCGTGGTGTCGGCATCGATCCGCACCATGCCCTCGCGCGGCGTCGCCTCTTTGAGGTGCTCGATGTAGTCGAGCGGGTGGCACAGCGCGACATGCTCGACCGGCGCATAGGGTGCTTCCGCGCGTGTGAGCGCCGAGAATTCATCGCCGTCCAACGCCTCCGCGATGGCGCGCAGCCGGTCCGGCCGCTCGGGATGCCCCAGCGGCGTCAGGTGGTCGAGGCAGGCGGGGTGGGTGACGAGCAGCGTGGGCATAGGGCTATATAAGGCACGAAAAATGCGCCGTCACCCTAAGTAATCCGTCACCCTGAGGTGCGAGCCATAAGCGCGTTTACGCGCGTCTCGACGCGCTATGGCGAGCCTCGAAGGGCGACGGCCCCAGCGGCCGTATCCTTCGAGGCTCGGCCTAACGGCCTCGCACCTCAGGATGACGGAGAGACGCCTCGTCAGGCTGCTATTCAACACATATATATCCAGCCATCATTCCAGCCCTCGGGAACACCCCATGCAACTCACCGGCATTCATCACCTCACCGCCGTTTCCGCCGACGCGCCCGGCAACCGCGCCTTCTACACCGGCCCGCTCGGCATGCGGCTGGTGAAGAAGACCGTCAACCAGGACGACGTGAGCGCCTATCATCTGTTCTATGCCGACGGCAAAGCCTCGCCCGGCAGCGACCTCACCTTCTTCGATTGGCCGGCGGCGCCCGAGCAGCGCGGCAGCCACAGCATTACCCGCACCAGCCTGCGCGTGAACGGCGAGGACACTTTGCGCTGGTGGAAGGATCGCCTCGCCAAGGCTGGCGTGCGCGTGGGCGACATTGTCACCCGCGACGGCCGCCTCACGCTCGATTTTGAGGACCCGGAAGGCCAGCGCCTCGCTCTTGTTGATGACGGGGGCAGGGGACCGTCAAATCCGTGGGCGAAAAGCCCGGTGCCCGCCAAGCATCAGATCCGTGGGCTGGGCCCCATCGCCATGAGCGTGCCCGACGCCGGCATGACCGAGATGGTGCTTACCGGCGCGATGAACATGCGCCGCGTGCGCGAATACGACAACGGCGGTGTCCCGGTGCATGTCTATGAGATGGGCGAGGGCGGTCCTGCCGCGGAATTGCATGTGGCGGTGGAGCCGGGCCTGCCGGTCGCGGTGCAGGGCGCAGGCGCCGTGCATCACGTCGCCTTCCGCACGCCGGACGACGCGCAATACGACGCCTGGGCGGAGCGCCTCAACAAGCTGCGCATTCCCAACAGCGGCAAGGTGGACCGCTTCTATTTCCGCAGTCTCTATTTCCGCGAGCCGGGCGGCGTGCTGTTCGAGATCGCCACCGACGGCCCCGGCTTCGCCGCCGACGAGCCGGAAGACAAGCTGGGCGAGAAGCTCGCGCTGCCGCCGTTCCTGGAGCCGCGCCGGAAGGAGATCGAAGCGGGGCTGAAGCCACTGTGATGGCTTTCTTATCCCTCCCCCTTGTGGGGAGGGTGGATCGCCGGGCGGAAGCGAAGGCGAGCCGGGTGGGGTGACGGACGGAAGACCCCACCCCGCTGCTCGCTGTGCTCGCAGCGACCCTCCCCACAAGGGGGAGGGAGAAGAGCTACCTCTTCAACAGCGCCCTGACCTTGTCGCCGATTTCCTTCTGCCCCGTCGCCACCCAGGTGAGGTCGGTGTTGTCCTTATACTGCTTCCCCGGCTTCGGGATGATGTGCGGGTCGAGGAACGACTCATCCACGTCCGTGCGCAAGGTCGCCGACTGCGCGTGGCGGGAATAAAGCTCCAGCCCCTCCTTCGACGCCATCCAGTTGACGAAGATGCGCGCGGCGTTCGGGTGCGGCGCCTTATTGGCGTAGCTCAAGAGCGACGGCGTCGGCGTGATGCGGTTCTGCATGTCCGACAATTCGAAAATCTCCACCAGCTTGAAGCCTTCCTTGATCAGCGTGCGCGCGTCGTCGATGTGGCACGTCAGGCAGATCGGGTGCGTGCCGCGCGCCATCCAGTCGGTCAGCATGCGCCGGTCGCGCTGGATCGTCGGCTGCTGATCGATGTAGAGCTGTTTGACGAACTCCGGCCCGAGCTGGGTGTAGAAATGCACCGCGCTTTGCACGCCGCTGCCGCCGCCGATGGCCGGATCTTCCGTCGCGATCTTGCCCTTCCATTTCGGATTGAGCAGGTCCTTCGCGGAGCGGATTTCTTCCGGCTTCACATAATCGGCATTGATGAACAGCAGGCTATCCACGCTTGCGAACATGATGAGCAAGTATTGCTTTTCCGGATCGGCGAAATACGGCTCGCCGCGTTTCCACTTCGAACCGTCGGTCACCTCGGGCAGGAGCAGCAGCGGCTTCAGCGGGTCGAGCATCTTCTCGCCGTAGAGCGTGTTGATGCTGGTGTTGGCGTTGGAAAGGAAGACGTCGGCCGAATAGATGCCGGACGCGCGCTCGGTGCGGATCTTGCCGACGATCGTGCTGGTCTGCCCGGCGATCAGCTCCACCGGAATGCCGTAGCGCTTCGTGAATGCCGGAATGATCTCGTTGCGCATGGCCGGCGAGGGCTGGCCGACGACCACGAGCTTGCCCTCGGCCTTGGCCGAGGCGAGCGTTTCGTCCCAGGTCTTCTGCCAATCCGCGGTCTGCGCCTTCGCGCCCGGCGCGAACGCAAGCACCACCATCAACACCGCCAGTTTCTTCTTCAACGCCGTCCTCATCGCGCTCTTCAGCCTCCCTGTTTTTCGAAACCCCTGTCGAATATCGGAGAAACTAGGGCAAAAGCGGGCGGGGCGGCAAGGTGGCGGCGCGCGGCAAGAGGGCGCGGGAAACGGTTCTTGAGAGCCAAGGCAAAGACAGTGTTATAACCTCTCCCCGCGTGCGGGGAGAGGTCGACGCGCGAAGCGCGTCGGGTGAGGGGGCGTAGCCGTCATGCGCAGTGCCAACCAGCTAAAAACCACTCGCGCTCGCCGTCTGCGTGGAAATTCAACCGACGCGGAAACGAAACTCTGGAACCGTCTCCGCTCGCGCTCCATCAACGGCCATAAATTTGTCCGCCAGGAGCCTATCGGTTCCTACATAGCGGATTTCGTCTGCCGCGAGCGGCGTCTCATCATAGAGGTCGACGGTGGCCAACACGCCACCGATAACCGCGATGCGGTCCGCGACAGGTGGCTTAGGGATCACCGCTATCGCGTGCTGCGGTTCTGGAACAACGATGTGATTGGAAACATCGATGGCGTTCTAGAAGTTATCGCGGCTGCACTCGCCGATGCGCCCCCTCACCCGGATCGCTGACGCGATCCGACCTCTCCCCGCACGCGGGGAGAGGTACAGGGACCACCATGCACCTCATCCAAATCCTGCTCCCGCTCTATGACAACGCCGGAAACACTTTCGCCGAGGAGCTTTATGGCAAGGTCCGGCGCGAACTGACTGAGCGCTTCGGCGGGCTGACGGCGTTCACCCGCGCGCCGGCGCAGGGGCTTTGGAAGGATGCGGGCAAGACCCACCGCGACGACATCGTGGTGTTCGAAGTGATGGTGGAGGAACTGGATGCCGATTGGTGGGGCGGCTATCGCAAAAATCTGGAAGCGGTTTTTCGGCAGGACGAGATCGTTATCCGCGCGCAGCCGGTTACGGTTTTGTAGTCATTCCGGGGCAGGGACTGTCTTCCCTCTCCCGTGGGGGGAGGGTGGCGAGCGCGGCGAGCCGGGTGAGGGCGGACAGCTTATCGATAGGTCGTAACCCCTCACCCGCCGCGCAACCCAGCCAAGCTTGGGGCGGGTGCGGAAACCTGGCCGCGGTGC